>Ga0070741_10008821_pt1 | contig 19987 bp, 11 predicted proteins | sample Coa_R1_4_FD_66440 | JGI IMG/M metagenome (GOLD analysis project Ga0070741, IMG submission 66440) | Surface soil microbial communities from Centralia Pennsylvania, which are recovering from an underground coalmine fire - Coalmine... | ecosystem: Environmental > Terrestrial > Soil > Unclassified ...
ACGGCCGACTGGACGCCGCTCGCGGTCACCTTCACCGCTCCCGCCGATACCGCCTCCGGCCGGGTCGACGTCCTGTGGGACTTCAGCGTCGGGGATCAGGCCTGGGTGGATAACCTCCGCCTCGATTGCCTGACCTGCCCCGGAGCGACCCCGACAGCGACCGGGACGGCGACGCCGACAACCACGCCCGACGGGACCAGCACGCCGAGCGCAACGCCCACGCCGACGCGGACCGTTACTCCCTCACCGACCGTTCCGACCGCCACGCCTACTGCTACCGGCACCGCGCCGCCGCAAACCTCGCTCGACGTGACCTTCGGCGGCATTGCACAAGCCGCCCAGCAGGGCCTGATCACGGGCGAAGAAGGAGCGCTGTACCGTCTCTACGCCGTCTTCGGCGATCCCCGCCTGCCCGGCCAGTTCGCGCCGCCGCCGAGCGCGCCTCGGCCTCCATTCGGCACGCTCTACCTGCTGGAGGCGCTCAATGCGACCTCGCAGCTTCCGCCGGACGCCCGTGAGCGGGTGATGGCCGAGCACCAGGCAATGGGCCAACGCGTCCCAACCATCACCACGTCGGCGACTCCGACCGTGACGCTCACGCCCACGAGCGCTGCGAGCCCCTTGCCGACGGCCACTAGCACGGCGACCGCAACCCCAGTGCGCACTGGCTTCTCGCCGCGAACGGGCCCTTCAAGCCCCCCAGCGGCTAGCCAGGAAGCCGCGGGGCGATTCGCCCTGCTGTCTCGTGAAGGCCCGCTGTCCTTGCTTGGGCAGCCGCCGGCGCTGCTGCAGCCTCTGGGTCAGTACAGCGAGTGCAGCAATGACCAGGCAGGGGCCATCCTCGCCCGACGCATTCGGGTTACGTATCCTGACCTGGGCCATCGTGCGTTCGCCACTCGCGTCTGCAACGCGATCGAGACCGCCTGGGACGATCAGATCGGCTCTAGCGGGCTGGGCTTTGCCGTACCAAAGTCACCAGGGGGAGACCCACGATACTGGGTGATCATCGATCCCGGACTGCCGGTGGGTGCGTTTACGGATCCATCGGAGGGTGGTTTCTCCGTCATCCACATCAGCACGGGGATATGCGGCGGCCTCCAGTCTGTGGACCAGGTCTGCTTCCGCGACTATGCAGAGCACGAGCTGCACCACGCTTCGCAGTTCACCTATTCGACCAATGTGTTCAGGATTACCAACGACGTCAACTCGTACTGGTTGATCGAGTCCTCCGCCGTCTGGATGCAGCGACGCTTCCAACCGAACTCAAGCTCCGGGATCGCCTGGTGGACGACTGTGCAGGGCTATCTGAATAACGTCGCCCAGGGCCTAACATCGTTCCCTCCTAGCCCTGAGTTCGAAGATAGAGCAGGTGCGTACGGCTCCGTTCTGTTCTTGATCTACCTCACCGATCGCGCAGGAGAGAACCTGATTCTGAGAACGTGGCAGGGCTTGCCGTCCGAGTCGACGACGACGGCGGCGCTCAATACCGCTCTCGGCAACATGCTATCTCAGCACTTTGATGACTTCGCAGTTCAGCTTTGGCAATATTATCCCGCCGCCAAGATCGTTCCATTTGCACCCGATGTGCGTCTCAATGTGCTCCTGAAGCAGGATCGCCAACTCCCCAACAACGCTCCGGGCTTCAACCTGCCCGCTACGAGCGACGGCGCGCCCGCTCCGCTCGGTCGGCTCGGCGCCCGCTATTGGGACATCAATACTACCGGTTTGGCTCCTGAGGCAGTGGCAGCCGGAGTGAAGCTACAGTTGAAGGCGAACCTGGCCGGCTCGGGCTTGCGTATCGACGTGTATAGGATGCGAGCCGGCGGCGTCATGGAAGCCCTGCTATCTCGCAACACGGCGGGGCAATTCAACCTGGATATCGACGACTGGTTCGGCCGAGACTATACCGGGTTGCGAATACTCGTCGTAGACAGCAATTGGCGACCGGACGCTCCGGCCGCGGCGGACTATAACTGGCGAGTGGAGGTGGTTGCCTTCACTGTGAAGGTGACGCCGATCGCGACAGCCGTGCGCGTCGGCGGGACCGGCGAGTTCCGATCCGAGCTTCACTGGACGCGAAGCGACGGCCAGGACGCGTTGTACACCGGCCAACTGACTGGCGCAGGGGGAGCCAATCGACCGGATGCCTTCCTGCAGCGCCCAGCAGAGGGAGCCGAGGCCCCCGTCGTCCTGACGGAAGTTGGCCAAGGCCCGCCGGGCGGACAGAGCGGCGTGTGGAGCTGGACGGAACCGGACGTACGACCCGGCTTCTACACGCTCCGTGTCGCTCCACGGGTCGGTGACTACACGCCGAACCCACCTGGAGTAGCTCAGTTCGAGGGAGTAGAGATCATCATTAGCTTCGAGGCCCAGACGGACTGTGTGGCGCCTCCTCTAACGTTCCGCATGTTCATCAGGCGGAACGGAGTGCTGTATGATCCCCCAGGGGGCTTCACCGCGACCGCACTGATTCAAGGCAGACCGATAGCACCAGCGTTTGGACCAACCGAACCCGGGACATATGAGTGGAGCCTCCAGTTGGATCCTAGCAGGGCTGCAGTGTCTAATGTGGAGGTCACGATAAGGGATTCCCTAGGGGTATGGACCGGGTTCGGATCGGCTTGCGAAGAGTGAATTTGAGTCATAACTACGGACTTGGAGCTGGGCACGTACTCGCGGGGACGTGAAGGGGTAGGTCTGGTCGTGCCGTGCGACGACGTGAGAGGCAGTCGCGCTGGCGCGAGTGCCCAGCAGCGGCCGGCTCGGCGATCCGCCGGACCGCCGCTTTCCCTTGTCGCAACGGACAAGCTCGGCTATATCCTCAAGCGAGTGCAAGCCTGACGCTGGGCGCCACGCGGCTGGCTCTCGCGCCCAGGAGGGATCAGTCCATGCCAAGAGCCGGGAAGGTGTGGCGCGGCCGTCTGCTGCTGGGCTTCGCTGGCCTGGTCAGTCTGCTCGCCTGGGCCTGCGGGACCCCCACCAGACTCCACGACGGTCCCATCCAAGCCGATCCGCCCGCTCAGCCCCCCAGTGATTGGGGCGGGAAGCCCGTTTGGGACCCGCAACGAGCCTGCTACCAGTACCCTCCTAGAGAGCGTGACTTCAAGCCTATGGGGATCACCATGACCCTCTGGGTGGGCGCCGGGCGGGTCCCCCAAGACGGCGCCGTTACCGTGCGACTAACCGTGTACAACGGTTCCGTAGACCGAACGTTCCTTACCGAACGGTGGGACGGTCCCGTCGTGGACATCGTGGTGCCGGTTTATCCTACTGTGCCGCCCGAAGGGGAGCGGCGCTGGTCGGACACGCAGCCGGAGAGCGAGGCGCTCCATCGACTGGAGCTGGCCACTCAGGAGCAGCGCACCATCGAGTTCACCTATCAGGCCGACGGGAGTTTGAGGGGCCCTGTGAATGCGTATGGCCTGCTCTGGCATAGCCCCGACGTCCCAGGAGCCGGCGATCAGGCGAACTCGCAGTTCAGCGGCTACGAACGAGTTTGGGAACAGTTCATCCTCGGCAACGAGCCGGGCTTCGGCCGATTCCCTCCCTCCCCGATCTGCCGTGATCCTTTGCCATACGAGCAGTCTCTGCCTCCCGTTCGACCGCGAGGAGGTTGAGTGGCTTGCGGATCTCCCGCGCCGGTGAGACACAGGGGGTCGCGCCCCGCAGCGAGCGGTGATCCTGACCAGTGACCAGAGACTGGTGAGGGCGATCCTGGCCCGTAGCGGCTACGCCTCGCGCGACGCAGCCACCTCCACCGTGGGTGCCCGCTCGGGGGTGGAGCGGGCCAGCACGCGGCTCATCCCGATCGCTACGGCGTAGACGACGACCGCCGAGGCGAAGACGGCGTAGAGGCCAATGCCCGCTACCACCGCACCCAGCAGCGGCGCGGCCAGCATGGCGCTGTTGCGCGCCAGCGGGGAGAGGCTCATGATGGCGGTCATGTGCTCGCGCGGCGTCACCCGTGCCAGGTGAGCATAGAGAACGGTGTTGCTCGCGCCATAGGGGATGGCGCCGAGCACCATCGCCGCCGCCACGGCCAGCGGCGTGGCCGTGAACACGAGCATGGCGCTCATCAGCATTAGCCCGACCATACAGAAGGTAATCAGCCGCGTCGGCCCGAGCCGGTCGGCCAGCCGACCGGCGACCGGCGCGGCCAGCCCGGCCAGCGCGCCGTTGGCGGCCATCACCAGGCCGATGGCCAGCACGACATTCTCCCCCTCGTACACGCGGGCGATGAGCACGGGGATGAACGGCGTGACCAGCGTCCAGCCACCGGCGAAGAGCGCGAAGATGACGAAGGCGTAGCGGATCGGCTCCTGTCGCCAGGTCACTCCGGCCACGGCTCGCAGGCGCGCCAGGACGCCGAGGTGCTGGTCGCGGTCGTGCCGCGGCTCGCGGTAGCAGAGCACGACCAGCAGGAAGGCCACGCCAGTGATCCCCGCGTTGACGGCGAACATCCCGCGCAGGCCCAGCCAGGCGATGAGCCCGCTGCCGAGCAGCGGGCCGATCGAGCTGCCCAGGGGGAACATCATCTGAGTGATGCCGATGGCCAGCCCGAGCCAGCGGTTCGGCACGAGCCCGGCCATGATCGCCAGGATCACGGCGTTGCCGCCGAAGGTCAGGCCCAGCAGAAAGCGGATGCCGAGGAACTGCCAGACGTCCTGCGACACCGCCGCCAGGGCGTAGCCGACCGACCCGAGGAGCAGGCAGCGCAGGATGACGACCTTGCGGCTGTAGCGGTCGGCGAGCACGCCCCAGAACGGCGAGAGCGGCGCGGCGACCAGCAGCGGCGCCGCGGTCAGGATCCCGGTCCAGCGCGGCACGTCCTCGGATGGCACGCCGAGCTCGGTCTCGATGAACAGCGGCCCGAACGCTTGCGCCTGGCCCCAGGCCGACACCTCGAGCAGCGTGGACAGCGTGAAGATGGCCAGCAGGAACTGCCAGCCACCGATGGCGATCCCAGCCGTGCCGTTACTCCTCGCCGAGCGCCGCCGCGTGCTCCGCGAGCTGGCGCGCCACCAGCCAGGGAGCCAGGTCCGCGCCCGCGCGGCGCTGGATGACCTCGGCCGCCGCGCGACGGCCGCTCCGCACCGCGCCCTCCATAGTGTCCTGCCAGGCGTCGGTGTGCTCGCCGCAGAAGTGGAGGCGTCCCTCGGGCAAGGCGACCACCGGGCCGAGCACCGTCATCGTGCCCGGGGGATAATAGCTTACTCCGCCGCGGGTCGTCGGGTACTCGTCCCAGACCACGCTCTGACCGCGCTCGAGCAGCCCCGCGCCGCCATACACTTGCTGGATCGCTTGCGCGGCCACGCCCACGCGCGCCTCGGGCGGGAGCTGCGCAAAGCGCTCCGCGTCGGTGCCGCCGACCATGCAGGCCAGGATGCCGCGCTCGCCGGGCAGCGTGGCCGTGGCGTCGAACACGCGCTGGATCGGCAGGTCGCTGACCAGGCTGCCGCTGACGCCCGTCTCGCGCCAGAAGCGGCTGCGGTACTGCAGCAGGAGCTTCACCGAGCGCCCGAGCGCAACCTGGCTGAAGCTGGCGCGCTTGGCTTCGGAGAGGGCCGGCTGGAAGGTCAGCGTGCGGAGGACGGTCGGCGGCACGGCGAGGATCGCGTAGTCGGCGTCGAGGGTGCGCGTGCCGCCGCGCTCGTCGTAGGTCACGCGCACGCCGCTATCGGTCTGCTCCACCGCGGTCACCGTGACGGGCAGGCGCAGGCGGTCGCCGAGCGTGATGCCGATCGACCGCGCGAGCTGGTCCGCGCCGCCCTGCACGCGGTAGTACTGCCCGGGCGGCGCGTCGGCCGCCAGCCGCTGGTCGCGGGCGTACTGCAGCAGACTGATCCCGCTCGGCTCGACGCCGTACCCACTGGTCCAGAGGATCTCGTAGTAGCGCTTCACGATGGCCTGGGGCTCCTGGTCCTGTAGCCAGTCGCTCAGGCTGCGCAGGTTCAGCAGGTCGGCGTTGGGACTGGTCCACGGCGCGGTCGGGTCGGGGATCATCGCCGCGAGCTGGCTCATGGCGCTGCGCACGCGCGCCGCCGAGCGCTCGGCAGCCGCGCCGAACTCGTCGAGGTCGTTGCCGGTACGGTAGAAGCCTTGCAGGTAGAAGCCGGCGCGTCCCGAGGGAAGCGGGTCGAGCGCCAGGCCGAACTCGGCCAGCAGCGCCTGCAGCGCCATTTGCGAGTCGTCCAGGAAGTCGGCGCCCCCCTCGGCGTACTGGCCGCCGAGCCAGCCGTCGCGGATGGTCCAGGTCCGGCCGCCAACGCGCGGCCGAGCCTCCAGCACGTCCACCGGCACGCCGGCCTTGACCAGCTCCCACGCCGCGCTGAGCCCGGCCAGGCCGGCGCCGATCACCACGACGCGGCCGGCCCCTTGGGCGCGCGCCGCGCGCAAGCCGTCCCGCCACGGCGCGGGCAGCGGACCGGCCGCCAGCACCCCGGCCGCGATCGTCATGGCGCCGCGCAGCAGGCGGCGGCGGTTCACGCGCCTACCGGCCAACTCAGTCACTCCGCCGCAGCCGCCTGCCGGCCAGCACCAGGAGGAGGCCCAGGCCCGCCGGCCAGAGCACGGGGCCCACGTCGCCAGTCGCGGGCAGCACGGCCGGCAGCTCGACCGGCGTGGCGCTGAGCACCACCTGGAGCGGCTCGACCAGCGTGTGCGAGCGCCCGCCCAACTGGACGACGCTTCCGCTCGGGACCAGGACGGTCGACTCGGGCTCGAGCGTGCCGTACACCGTGGTCCCCGAGGGCAGCGTGAGCACCGCCCCCGCGGGCGTGGGAACGTCACCGACCAGGCCGGCCCGCGGCAGCACCGCGTTCAGCGGCGCGCCGACGACGGCGGCGTTCTCCACCGCCGGGATGCTCGTGCCCGACGGCAGGGCGAGGACCTGGCCGTCCGGCAGGCGGATCGTCGTACCAGGCGGGATCGCGCCGTTCTCCAGATTGACGTGGATGGGGATCTCCAGCGGCGCGCCGGGAGCGAACGTCTCGCCCCCGACGGAGATCGGCGCCGTGGTGATCACGGTGCGGCTGCTGGCCAGGGGGTTCACGGTCGGCTGCGGCGTGACCGTCGCGGCCGCGGTGGACGTCGGCGTAATGGTCGGCGACGGCGTCACCGAGGGCGAAGGCGAAGGGGTGGGAGTAAGGGTTGGCGTCCGGCTCGGCGTACTCGTCGGCACGACCACAGCGGTCAGGGTGGCGGCCACGGCAGTCGCCACGGCGTCCAACGCCGTCATCGTCGCCTCGACGGCCTGACTAATCGACGCCGCGCTCGCCGTGGGGGCGGGCGAGGGCGTCACCGTCGGGCGCGCGGGCACGGCCGTGGGAGCCCGCGTCGGCGGCACCGGCGTGCCGGCGGGCGGTGCGCCGGGAACCACGCTGGTGCTGGGCGGCCGCGTCTGCGCCAGTGCGACCGGCCCACTCGCCAGCAGCACCAGCACCACCGCCAGGGAGACGCCACCGCGCACGCTCGCGCGCGCGAGGCGCGGCGCGCGGCGCAACGCGCCGCCCGGGCACCGGGAGCAACGGTCAGCCAAGGCGCTACTTACTCCCTCGTGCGGGTGCGACGCCGAGCAGGCGCGCCCAGGGCCAGATGCGGATGGTGTCGAGTCATTATAGGCTGCCCGGCCGCCAGCTCGATAGCTTTGTCGGCCAGGACGATAACAAGCCCGTCACTGGGCGGCGTTTCCGCGCCCTGACACCCAGGCTCCCGCTACACTTAGGGGACAGCGTGGTCGGAGCATCGGGGCGCGGCGAGGGAGTACGCGAGGCATGGCCGGTCCACCAGCCCCCGCCGGGCGCCGCGCGAACGTGCGGCGCTGGCTGGCGCGCGCCCTTCCCATCGTCGGCTGGATACTCGTCGTCGGCAACGTGCTGGTGGCCACCGGCCTCCTACCGCTCTGGCGACCTAGCGTACCCGCGCCGGACGTCCTCCTGCCGGCGGCGACTGCCAGCGCCCCCGCGGGCGACCGGGACGGGTTGCTGGCCGACTGGGTCGCGCTCGCCGCGGCGCGGCGCCCGCCGTCGGCCGCGCCGCCCGTCGCACCCCCGGTTCCTACGGCAGAGGTGGCTCGTGAACCGTCCCCGGCCGACGTCCCGCCGAGCGCCAGTCCCAGCCTGCCGCACGCCTTCGCGGCGCCCACGCCGCCGACGCCGCTGCCACCACCGCCAACGGCCACCCCGATCGTGCTGCCGACGGCGGTCCCACCGCTGCCGCCGCCGGGGCGGCCGGTCCACCTGGTGATCCCGACGATCCGCCTCGACACGCCGGTAGTCGAGCTACACACGATCCCGAGACCGGACGGCACCCCGGAATGGGAAACCGTGCCCTACGTCGCCGGCCACTACGGCACCACGGGTTTGCCCGGGACGCCGACGAACGTCGTCATCTCGGGCCACGTCACCACGACCGATCGCGGCAACGTCTTCCGCGACCTGTACCGCGTGCGCCCGGGCGAGCCGCTCGTCGTGTACACCGACCTGGGGAGCTTCACCTACCGCGTCGTGGACGTGCGGCTGGTCAAGCCGAACGACCTGAGCGCCATCGCGCCTACCACCGAGCCGCGGCTGACCCTGATCACCTGCGCCGGCCAGTTCGACTACCGGACCCACAGCTTCAGCGATCGCCTCCTGGTAGTCGGCCAGCTCGTCACCACCTGACGGAGACAGCACGTGCCCGAAGTCCCGTGCCGCAACGTGGATCTCCGCCCCGACGGGCGTGGCCGCCGGCTGGGCGCGGCCCGAGAAACAACCTGGATGTAACGGGATTGAGACGCCGTTGCCCGGTGTCGTCACGGTATCGTAAGTCAAATCCTGGCGCCCGAGCTGGCGCCTCCCCAGAGCCGCTGGCGGGATGACTGTGCTTCCATCGTTTGCCGGCTCGGCGGGCGTGTCCGTCCGCCAGGCCGAAGTGCGCGCGCTGCGCGTCGCCCAGGAAGCGGCCGCGCACGTGCCCGCCTACGCCCGCTTCCTGCGCCTGGCGGGCTACGACCCGGCTCGCCTGCGCGGCTTCGCCGACTTCTGCCAGCTTCCGATCCTGGATAAGGCGTCCTACCTCACGCGCTATCCACTCGACCAGCGCTGTCGCCGCGGCGAGCTGCCCCGCGCCCACATCGTCACGCTCAGCTCCGGTTCCTCGGGGCAGCCGGTCCTCTGGCCTCGCTTCCCCGAGCAGGACGCGCTGCTCGAAGCCAGCTTCGCCGCGATGTTCCAGGAGCACTTCCGCATCCAGGAGCGGTGGACGCTCCTCGTCGTGACGCTCGCGATGGGCTCGTGGGTGGCGGGCACCCTGGTGGCCGAGATGGGCCAGCGGATCTTCGCCCGGCCCGGCGTGCGCGGGACGGTGGTCACCCCCGGCCTCAACCAGGACGAGGCGCTGCGGTTCATCGAGCAGCTCGGCCCCCACTACGACCAGACGATCATCATCGGCTACCCGGCGCCGCTGGCCAGCCTGCTCGAGGCCGGCGAGCAGCACGGCATCGCCTGGCCGGCGCTGAACGTGCAGCTCGTCACCGGCGGCGAGTACGTCTCCGAAGGGCAGCGCGAGCGGGCCCTGGAGCGGATCGGCAAGGACCCCGAGCGGCTCGAGGGCTTCGTCGTGCTGTTCGCCTCGTCGGAGGTGGCCGGCGCGCTGGGCTACGAGACGCCCCTCTGCCTGCTCGTCCGCCGCCTCTGCGCGCGCTCGCCGGCCCTGACCGAAGCGCTCTTCGGCAGCCGCGTCATCCCGTCGCTCGTCCAGTACGACCCGCAGAACTACTTCCTGCAGATCGAGCAGGGCGAGATCCTACTCACCACGCGCGGCGCCGTGCCGCTCGTCCGCTACAACACGCACGATCGCGGCGGGCTGCTGAGCGCCGCGGAGCTGTTGGCCCGCTGCCAGGCCCACGGCTACGACCTGCTAGCCGAGCTGCGCAGGCGCGGCCTCGGCCCCGAGGCCTACCGCCCCCTGCCCCTGGTGTACGTTTTTGGCCGCAGCGACGCCGCCACCGTACACGGGGCGAACGTGTACGTCGAACAGGTGCGCGCCGTGCTCGAGCAGCCCGGGCTGCCGGCGTTCACCAGCGGGCGCTTCCGCCTCGGCGCCTCCACCGATCCGGACGGGCGGGCCACCCTGCGCGTCGAGGTCGAGCTGCGCCCCGGTGTGGAGGCTAGCCCGGACCTGAGCGCCTCGTATCAGCAAGCCGTCGCGCAGGGGCTCCAGCAAGTCAACTCGGAGTTCCGCAGCGCCTACGAGGCGGCGCGCGGGCGCCTGGAGGTCCAGGTCGTGCTGCTGCCCTTCGGCGCCTTCGACCAGACGCGCGGCAAGCACCAGTACCTGGCGCGGAACCACCGTGCGGACCTGACCGCGAGCGAGGCGACCAACGGCGGACGCGGCGCGATCTGAGAGTGTCTTTCAATCCAGCGGATGGGCCTGCAACCCACACGCTGGATCGTGCAAGGAGCTCTAAGGGACGTCGGCCGCCTGGGCCAGGACCCGCGCCACCAGGCCCCGCGCGGCGTCGATGGTGAACGGCTTGCTCAGCACGAAGTCCACCCCGCGCGGGCTCAGGTCGACCCCCTCGTACTGGGTGCCCCAGCCGGTCATCAGCCCCACGGGCAGCTCGGGGTACAGCGCTTTGGCCCGCCGCGCCACTTCCCAGCCGTCCATGCCCGGCATGGACACGTCGGTCAGCAGCAGGTCGAACGGCTCGCGCTCCAGCCAGGCCAGCGCCTGGGTCCCCTCGCTGCAGACCTCGACGTGGTGGCCGTCCCGGTGGAGCATCCGCGCCAGCATCGCCGCCAGCTCGGGTTCGTCGTCGACCGCCAGGATGCGGCCGGACCGCTTCTCGGCGGCGGCCGGCAGCGGGGCGTCAGCCGCCGGGGCCTCGCCGCTCGCGGCTTCCTGGCGCGCCACAGGTAGGCGCACCGTGAACGTGGTGCCCTGGCCCTCCTCGCTGTCCACAGTGATCTGCCCCTTGTGTCGCGCCACGATCGTGTAGGCTACCGAGAGTCCCAGGCCGCTGCCCTTGGCGCCCTTGGTCGTGAAGAAGGGATCGAAGATGCGGCTGCGCACGCGCGGCGGCATGCCGGTGCCGGTGTCCGCCACCGTGACGATCACCTCGCGATTGGTCGCCCGGGTCTGCAGCCGCACCGTCCCGCCCTCGGGCAGCGCGTCGAGAGCGTTCTGCACCAGGTTGACCAGCACCTCGCGCAGCTCCGCGGCGTTGCCGAACACCGGCGGGACGGCCACGCTCTCGACGACGAGCTGAATCGGCACGCCATTCTGCTGGCTGAGCGCCTCCCAGCTCGGCCGCATCAGCTCGGCGACTTCCGAGACGATCGCCGACAGGTCGATGCGCTCGGCCAGCGCCTCGCGGTTGCGCGCGAAGCTGTGCAGCCGCTTCACGGTTTCCGCCCCGTCGAGCGCCGCCCGCTGCACGCGCTCGATCAGCGCGCGCTGAGCCGGATCGTCCACGCTGCTCAGCAAGAGCTGCAGGTTGCCGAGCACGTGGGCCAGCGTGTTGTTGAGGTCGTGCGCCACACCCGAGGCCATCTGGCCCAGGATGCGCAGCCGCTCGGTGCGCAGCAGCCGCGCCTGCGCCTCCTTGCGCTCGCTGAGGTCCCAGACGATCCCACGAATCACCCGCTGGTCGCCCCGCTCGAGCACCTCGAGCTGGACGCGGACGGGGAACAACGAGTCGTCGTTGCGGCGGGTCGACGCTTCGTAGGTGAGCGCCTGGGCTTCGGAGAGGCGCGCCAGGAACTCGCGGTGCGCCTCCTGCTCGTCTACGCCGGGTGGCAGCGGCGAAAAGTCCGGCAGCGCCATCCGCAGGAGGTCCTCGCGACTGTAGCCGAGCAGCCGGCTGGCGCCGCCGTCGGCATCCAGCACGCGTCCCTGGAAGTCGAGGATCATCACCAGGTCGCCCGCCAATTCCACAGGCGGGCGCCACTCGGCGGCGAGCTGCGCCAGCTCGCGCTCGCGGTGCAGCGGCCGGATGGCGAGCTGGCTGTAAGCCAGGCGCAAGCCCGCCACCTCAGCCAGGACCTGGAGGAGGGCCAGATCGGCGGTCGTGTACGCCGGCAGCCGCGGGGCGCGGCTCACGAGGAGATAGCCCAGGATCGTGCCCTTGAGCCGCACGAGCGCAGCAGCGTGCTGGCTCGTCGGATCGGTGACGTCGACCGCGGCCCGCGGTTGGGACGGACGGTCGAGCAGCAGCGGACCGTTGCGCTCGAGTAGCTCGCGCATGATCCCGTCGCCCGGCGACAATTGCCGGCCGATCAACTCCGCCGAGGGGCCGACGGCGTTGCGGACGACCAGCCATTGGCGCTCGGCGTCGAACAGCGCCAGCCGGACGTCGCTAGCCTGCAGGGCCCGCGCCGCTTGAGCGACGATGATCTCGCCGACGCGCTCGTCGTCGTCGTTGCCAGCGATCTCAGCGGAGGCATCGGCCAGCAGTTGGAGCGCGTTCGGTGCCGACGCGCCACCCCGCGTCGGCTTCTCGACGGTTAACGGTCCCCGATCGCTCTCCACTCCGCGACCGGTGGGCATCACTCCTCCATCACTCCTGCGCAGCGTTGCCGCAGCCACGTCCACGAAGTGAAACGAGACAACACGCAGTTAGTATATCGACTGATGCACGCTATGGAATAGTGTATCCCTCGCAGGTTTTTTTCACTCCCGCCGACTCGCTCCGCGGGATTGGTGCCACCGGCAGCACGAATGATTCACAGTATTCATCAGGACAAGGCTCACTCGCTAGAAGCGAGCGGCAACGCAATCGTTATGCGGGTGCCCTGCTCCGGAGCGCTGTCGATCTGTAGATGCCCGCGGTGGCGCTGAACCGCGTGGTAGACCCGGTTCAGCCCCAGGCCGTTGGCCGCGGGCCGCCGCAAGGTGAAGAACGGCTCGATACAGCGCAGGCGCACCTCTTCGGTCATGCCGACACCGTCGTCGGCCACGATCAGCCGCACCTGGCCGTCGCCGCTCTCCGTCCGCACGACGATCGTTCCCCCCTGAGGCAGGGCGTGGACGGCGTTGTCGAGCAGCTCGCGCACGGCTTCTTGCAGCTCGATCGGGTTGGCCTGCAGCGTCGGGAGGTCCGCCGTCTCTAGGCGGAGCGCGATCACCCGCCCTTCCGTCCGCGGCGCGCTCTCCCACAGCGGCCGGGTCTGCTCCACGGTCTCCCGGGCCAGGGCGCTCAGATCGACCGGCGCCCAGGCGCTGGGCACGATCGGGCGCGCGAAGCGCTGCAGGTCCTGCACCGCGGCGTGGATCCGCTGTGCCGCGTCGTGTACGGGCTGGAGCAGCGCCCGCTGCTCCGGATCCGCTAGCTCGTCCAGCAGGAGCTCGGTGTTGCCCATGACGATGGCGAGCGGAGTGTTGATCTGGTGGGCGAGCCCGGAGCCAATCTCCGTCAGCAGCCGCATCTTCTCCACCTGGATCGCTTCCACCTGCGCCTGCTTCTCGGCGCTCAGGTCTTCGAACACGCCGCGGGTGACGAAGCCGTCGGGCACGCGGATGCCCCGCAGGTGCATGCGCACTGGGAGCAGGCCGCCGCCACGCCGGCGGATGATGCTGTCGAACGTCACGACGGCGCCGCTCAGCATCTGCTCGCGCACCGAGCCGAGCGTATCGACTTGATCCCCCCAGGGCGGCATGGGGACCAGGTCGGCCAGAGTACGCTGGAGCAAGGCTTCGCGCGAGTAGTCGAGGATGCGGCAGGCCGCCGCGTCGGCGTCGATCACGGCCTTGCGGTTCTTGACGATGAGCACGAAGTCGCCGGCGGCCGCCGGTGGCGGCCGCCATTCCGGCGCCATCACCGCCAGCTCGGCGGCTCGCGTCCGCAGCGCCGCCACCTGGTGAGTCACGTACAGCCGGGTCCCGGCCAGGTCGGCCAGCACCTGCAGCGTCAACTGATCGGCCGCCGCGAACGCCGGCTGGCCGCTCCCGCGCGCGGCTAGCACGGCGCCCAGCACCTCGCCCTTGAAGCGGAGCGGCACGGCCAGGACGCTGCGCAGGTCCGCGGCGTCCGGCTCGTCGGCGGCGAGCGGGTGCTGCGCGAAATCGACCGCGAGGAACGCGTCGGCGCTCCGGACGACCCGACCCAGCACCCCCTGGTCACTGGGCTGCCGCGTGCCCGCGCGCGACGCGGCCCTCTCCGTCGCCTGGTGCACTACTAGCCAGGCGGGGTCATTGTCGAGCAGCGCGAGACACACGTAGCGGGCCTGGAGAAGCGCCGCCACCTGCTCGACGACGAGCCGACCGACGCGGCCGTCGTCCGGCTCGTTCGCGATCTGCGCGGAGATGGCCCCCAGCGCCGCCGGCAGCACTACGTCGACGTTGAAGCGCTCTGGTTCTCCGCTGGGCTGCCATTCTGCCGTAAGTCTCTCCTTAACAATTTGGACACCTTGGTCCACACCGACTCGCAATGCTGGAGCAGCTTTGTATCATTATCATTTCTATCTTCAGTGTAGATGGCTGGTCGCCATCTCGTCCACTGACACTCGATCATATACGCACTCTAGCTAGTGTAGCCAAATATTAATATGCTTCATGTATCATTAATAATGTCACCGGCTGCGGGCGCCTGGTTGGCCTCGTAAGATGCACGTCGCGAGGTTACTGTGTCGAAACATCGGCTGGTCGCTCTGCTCGCTGCCAGCAGTCTCTGCGGGTGGCTCGCCTGCGCGCGCGCGAGCTCGCTAGCGCCGACTGCTTCGCCGGTAGCCGTGAAGACTGGGCCTACCGCGGCACCCACCCATGCTATCCTGCCCCCGGCCGCCACCTCGGTGCCGGTCGCGCGTGAGGTCGTGCGCGTGGGCCACACCCACGGTCTGGCCGGACCGCTGCAGATCGCCATGGTGCGCGGGTACTTCGAGGAGCAGGGCGTCGACCTGCGGCGCGAAGAGTTCGGCAGCACGGCCGATGCCATCCTGCCGTTGAGCACCGGCGCCCTCGACGTCGGCTCGACCACGCCCAACGCGTCCTTCTTCAACGCCCTGGCGCGGGGAGTCCGCATCTACCTGGCCCTGGCCGGCTCGCACGTCGAGCCGGGCACCGGCGGCTTCCCCCTGGTGGTACGGCGGGGCCCAGATGGGCCAGTGGTCGCCAGCGTGGCCGATCTCCGCGGCAAGCGCGTCGGCCAGAACCAGCGCGGCGCGATCAACGAGTGGGCGTTGGAGCGGATGCTGGCCGGCGAGAGCTTGCGGCTCGAGGACGTCGAGGTCGTGATCATGCCCTTCCCGGACGTCCTGGCCGGGTTCGGGGGCGGGTCCGTGGATGCGGCCATCCTGCCCGACCCCCTGGGCACCATTGCCGAGGAGCGGGGCCTGGCCACGCGCCTGCTCGACGCCGACGAGTACGTCGCCGGGGCGCAGGTCGCGGCCATGTCTTTCTCGGAGCAGTTCGCCCGGCACGAGGCGACCGCGCGCCGCTGGGCGGTCGCCTACCTCTGCGGCGTGCGCGACTACATGGACGCCATGGAGTTCGGGCGCGACCGCGAGGCGATCCTGGCCATCCTGGGACAGGCCTCCGGGTTCGACCCGCGGCTGCTGCAGAGAGCCGGCTACTTCCCGATGCGCCGCGACGGCCGCGTGAACGGCGAGGCGATCCAATCCATGCTGGACTGGCTCGTCCAGCGCGGGTACGTGCCCCACAAGCCCGACATCGCTCCGCTGCTCGACCACCGCTACGCCGACTACGCCGCACATGTCCTGAGCAAGACCAACTGACCGACGCTCCGCTCGGGTCCCACGGGCTATCCGCGGACGCCGGCCCCGTTCGAGCCACCACCGGTGGCGTGGCTGCCGGCCCCGGACGCCGAGCGCTGCCGCTTGGGGCCGCGCAGCGCCATCTGGCCGAACGGGAGCAGCGTGACCGCCGCCGTGATCCGCCCGTTGCTGGCTTGGTAGACCGTGCGGAAGCCGGCGTTGAGGCGCTGGAGGCCCTGCAGGATGCTCTCTTCGTACAGCAGGCGCAGGGCGTCCGTCGGCTCGACGCCCGCGCTCAGCTCGACGTCCACCTGCAGCGTGCCGCGCCCGTCCGGATCCGTGACCGCCGAGAGCTCGAAGTTGCCCGTGTTGGTCGCGTGCAGGCTGGTCTCCTCGAGCACGTGGGCCAGATGGTCCTTGTACACGTTCGCGCCGTGCATGATCACGGCGTCGCTGCGGCCGAAGACGTACAGGAAGGGCAGCGGCCGGTAGGCTTCGGCGCCCAGCCCCCGCGCCTGCAGCTCGGCCAGCAGGTCGACCCCCTGCAGGCGGCAGCGGACGAGCATCTCCTCCGCGCTCATCAGCCCGCCGCGGTCGTGCGTGTTGTACCGAATGAGCGGCTCGGCTCCGCGCGCCGTGAGCAGGATCTCGCCGTCTCGCGTCTCGAGGAACGCGCTGAGCGGATTGTACTGGACGATCGACGGCACGACGGGACTGTCGAACAGCGCCTCGGCGAGGGCCGGGGTGCGCGCGCAGAGGCGTCGGATGAGCAGGCAGAGGCGCGTCTCAGCGCCGATGAGGCCGGCGACCTCCGACGCGCCGAACACGGCGACGAAGCCTTCCAGTCGCTCCGGGTCCTTCCCCACCCGGCGCAAGACCGCCTCGCGCTGCGCCTCGGAGACGGGCTCGCCGCTGGTGAACATCCCCACGTTCAGCTCCGGCCAACGGATACCGCGCTCCTGGCCCAGGTCAAGCAGGCTCGGAAGCACCGCCGGATAGCTGGCGATAATCGTCTGGTCGTAGTTGGGACTGAGCTGCTCGACGAAGCGGATCACCTCGTCCTGATTGAGCCCGGGGGTGACCACCGTACCCCGCACGCGCGGCTCGGCGAACAGCCGCTGCGCCACCTGGTTCATCGACACGCCGAAGCCCCAGGCGCCCATAGCCTGGGCGAGCACCAGCAGGGTCCAGCGCTCGCGGATGCGGAAGTGCTCCTGGAGCACGGCGGTCACGGCGGCGAAGAGCTGGGCGTCTTGCTCGGGAAAGCGCGGCCAGAGCGTGGCCGGGCCGGCCGAGCCGGAGCTGACCGTGACGATGTGCGCGCGCGGCAGGTCGCGGCCGCGGCAGCGCTGGTCGAGTGGGTAGCGCGTGAGATACGAAACCTTATCGGTCGGTGGCAGCTCACAGAAATCGGCGAAGCTGCGCAGGCGGGTCGGGTCGTAGCCCGCCAGGCGCAGGAAGCGGGCGTAGGCGGGCACGTGCGCGGCGGCTTCCTGGGCGACGCGCAGCGCGCGCACCTCGCTCCGGCGGAGCGCGTCGGTCGAGCCAGACAGGGGCTGGATCACAACGTTCCTCACGGCAGGAATCAGACGAACTCTAGCAGCATGGATAACCTTATAGCATCGGTGGCAAAATTGGTGCGACACGCTGCCGATCGCGACGAATCCTGGGCAGCGCAGGCAGAGGACGTCAGGCGATGACAGAGCCACTCGGACTCACAGCCGTCTACCAGCAAGACGGCCCCTGGATCGTGGCCTGGATCGTGGAGATTCCGGGAGTGATGACTCAGGGAGCCACCCTCGAAGAGGCTCGTTAAAACCTGTTCGATGCGCTTCAATTGACCCTCGAAGTCCGACGAGAGCTGGCCGCCCAGGATCAGAGTAGATTGGAGATCCCCAAGCCGTAGCGCGCCGCGGGTACCCGGAAGGGCCTTCACCGGCGCCCCCTCCCAGGTTTCTGACTCATCGCCGGATCATGGCGCGGGCTTGAGCTGCTCGACCACGGCGGCGAGGGGGCGGTTGTTGCTCGTCACCGTCGCGGCGCCGACGAAGCCCCAGGGCAGGGCGGCCACGCTGGCGGGCTGGTAGGTCGCGCTGCCCCCCGCGGGTAGCGTCTCCTGTGTCGTCGTGATGGCGCGGCCGCCCTGGTCGCGGTAGGTGATCGTGACCTCGGCGGGGTCGCTGGCCAGGTTCTGCACACGGATCGTGGTGGTCCAGCCGGCGTAGTCCTTGGCGAGCAGCGGCACGTACAGCACCGGCGCGCCACTGGGCGCGGCCGTGTAGCTGAGCATGAGGTTGCTCTCGGCCCGCGCCTGGTTCACCACGGCGACGAGCGGCGTGCCGGCCTGGTTGCCCACCACCGCGCTGCCGGTATAGTCGTCGGGTAGCCCGGCGGTGGCCGGCTGGTAGAAGGTGGCGCTGCCGCGCGGCGGGACCGCCTGCGTCTCCTGTGGCGCCGCCTGATTCGCACGCGGCGGGAGCGGGCCGGCGGCGGCCTGCGCCGCCCCGGCGGCCAGCGACGTGCCGACGATCGAGGCCGCCTGCGGGGCCGCCGGCGAGCTGTAGGTGACGCTGACCTGCGCCTCGACCGTGCCGGCGTTGAGCACCTGGATGCCGCTGGACCAGCCCCCGGCGTTCTTGACGACGAGGGGCGCGGCCAGCGTCACCGAGGGATCGGCCGGCAGCGTGTAGCCCAGCGCCTCGCCGCCCCCGCCGATCTGCGCCGCCACGGCGCCCAGCGGCCCCCCGTTGGCGCTCTCCACCACGGCGGCGCCGGCGAAGCCATCAGGCAGGTTCGCGGAGTCGGCCAGGCGCAGGGGCGCCGCCGCGCGCGGCGGCAGCGGCACCGTGTCCAGCGCTGCCACACCGCCCGCCGCCGTGTAGTAGGTCACCTGGGCCGTCTCGCGCTGGTCGCCGAGATTCTGGAGATAGAGGGTGGTGCTGCCGCGCCGCCCGCCACGCTGCACCAGCGGCGCGTAGAGCCGCGGCGCGCCGCTGGTCACTCCCACGTAGCTGTGCCGGCTGCTGCCGACGCGGTCCTGGGCCACGACGGCGGCGAGGCGGCCGGAGGCGTCGATCACTGCCGTCCCCTGGAACCCGGCCGGAACGCCGGGCAGGAGCTGCAGCGGCAGGGTGGTCGCGCCTTGCGGGCTCAGCCCGGCCCCGACGGCCGTTACCGCGCTGCCGGTCGTGCCGAAGAAGGTCACGGTGAGCGTCACGGCCTGGTCGGTGGGATTCTGGAGCGCGATCGTGCTGGTCCAGCCGTCGCTGCTCTTCACGACGTAGGGCAGGTAGAGGCGCTGGGCGGCTTCGGTCGGAGCGCGGTAGGCCGCCGCGCCCCCGCTGTCGTAGTTCCAGGGCAGGGCGGCGAGCAAGGCGCGGTAGGCATTGATCCGGCCGGCCCCGGTCTCGTCGTCGCGGCCGGGCCGCCCGAGGTCGTCGGCGTGGTTCTCGATCAGCCGGCGCACCGCGTCGCCGCTGAGGTCGGGGTTCACCGACCAGATCAGCCCGGCCAGGCCCGCGACGTGCGGCGCGGCCTGTGAGCTGGTGCCGGCGACCGCGTAAGTGTTGCCGGCCGCGGCGTCCCAGTAGGTGCTGGGGATGTCCTGGCCTGGGGCAGCCACCGACACGTAGCTGCCGGTATTCGACGAGGCCAGCCGCTGGTCGTTGCGGTCGGTCGCGGCTACGGCCATCACCCCGTCGAACGCCGCGGGATAGGTCGGATCGGCGCGGCCCTCGTTGCCTACCGCCGCCACGACGAGCGCGCCCTTGCTACGGGCGTACTGCACGGCGTCGGCCAGCACCGGCGACGGGTCGGGGCCATCGAAGCTGAGGTTGAGCACTCGCGCGCCGTGGTCCACGGCCCAGGTGATCCCCTGAGCCACGCGGTTGACGTCGCCGCCGCCGTTCTGATCGAGCACCTTGACCGGCATCAGGCGCGCTTCCCAGTTCACGCCCGCCACCCCGACGCCGTTGTTCGTGGCCGCCGCGGCGATGCCCGCCATGTGGGTGCCGTGGCCGTTGTCGTCGGCCGGCGGAGCGCCCGGCGTGACCAGGTTGATGCCCGGCACGAGCTTGTCGATGAGGTCCGGGTGGTCGAGGGCGATGCCCGTGTCGACGATCGCGACGACGACACGACGGTCGCCGGTGGTGAGGTCCCAGGCTTCCGGGGCGTGGACCTGGCGCAGGTTCCACTGGTAGTCGGCGTAATAGGGGTCGTTGGGCACGCTCGCGGCCGAGGCCGGCAGCGGTAGCCCGGACGCCGGGAGCAAGGAGAGGACCAGCGCCAGACCGACCAGC
>Ga0070741_10008822_pt1 | contig 19984 bp, 19 predicted proteins | sample Coa_R1_4_FD_66440 | JGI IMG/M metagenome (GOLD analysis project Ga0070741, IMG submission 66440) | Surface soil microbial communities from Centralia Pennsylvania, which are recovering from an underground coalmine fire - Coalmine... | ecosystem: Environmental > Terrestrial > Soil > Unclassified ...
GATTCCCGAAGGCGATCGTGTCGTTCGGGCTTGGCTGGCGGTTCGGGACCGTGGGGTGGTCCGGAACCGCCGGATAATCGCTGGCGTAATACGGCGGAAGTTCGTCGTCCCCGTCCGGTCCCCGTGCCGCGCTTGGGCGTGGCGCCCATGGGCTGACGTAATCCTCGCCGTCGTTCTCGTTCTCTCGCATCATCCTCGCCCTCGACTGAGAACCAGGGTACGTCCCGATCCGGTGCTCCTGAACGTCCTTATTCAGAACGACCTGTGGTGCTCCGGCCGGGTCCCCTCGCCGTCCACCTCACCCGGCGGGGCCGGTCTCGAGGGTCACCGACAGCGAGTGCGGGACTCCGTCGATGGTGACCCAGGTCAGCATCGCCGTGGTGCCCGGGCGGTCCCGGTTGAGGATGGACGTCAGCGAGCTGGCCGAGGTCACCGCTTGGCCGTCGAGCCCCGTGATCACGTCGCCGGCCACCAGCCCGGCGTCGGCGGCCGGGGTGCCGCAGACCACCCCGTCCACGAGGGCGCCTTCCTTGACGGGGGCGATCGCCGCGGGGACCGCGTTGTAGGAGTTGGCGTCTCCGGTCAGGCAGGAGCGCCCGCTGTTGCTGGCGGCGCCGTTCTGCTGGCTCGCCTCCTGGTCAGCCTGTTTTTCCGGGCTGCTGGCCGAACTGTCCGGGAGCAGCACCCCGAGGAAGGCCGGCATACCCAGCTGGATGCCCGGACCGGGCCGGTTTCCCGTTATCCGGCGGGCGATCGACAGGGCCGTGTTGATCGGGATCGCGTAACCGGCGGCGCTCGCCCCCGGACCCCCGCTGCCGGCGGCCGTGTCGATCCCCACCACCTGCCCCGCCGAATCGGCCAGCGGGCCGCCCGAATCGCCAGGGCGGATGTCCGCGCTGGTCTGCAGCATGCCGTGCAGCGTCTCGGTCAGGCCGGAGCTCTGGTCGCTGGCGACGATGCTTCGCCCCATGCTGCTGATCACCCCGGGTGCCAGAGACGGCGGCCCGCCCTGGCCCGCCTCGTTCCCCAGCGCGAGTACCTGCGTGCCGACGCTCAGCTTCGCCGAATCGCCCGTCGTGACGGCCGTCAGCCCGCGCGCGTCCTCGATCTTGAGCACCGCGACGTCGTCCTTCAGGTCGTAGCCGACCACCATCGCCCGGTAGGACTTCCCGGATGTGACGAGGGTCACGCGAACGCTGGTGGCGCCGTCGATGACGTGGTTGTTGGTCAGCACGAACCCGTCGGCGGCGTCGATGACGAATCCCGTGCCCTCTGCCGTTTCGTCCAGGTACTGGAGGTTCGCGTTCACGTCGACGACCCCCGGCTCGACCTTGCTGTAGACCGCGCCGTCATTCATGATCGCGGCGGGCCGGATCGCGGCCGCCTTCTGGACCGGCACCATCGTGGCTGCGTGTACCAGCAGGGCGGAACCGACGCCCGCCGCCGCCGCGAAGACGGCAACGACGAAAAGGACCAGCAACACCCTGCCCCGGCGCGGCTCAGGCCACGCGGTGTCGTCCTCGAACATCTCCATGCCTTTGCCCGGAAACGGCCCTCACAGCTAAGATTTCCCGTCCCAGCGGCCGGTCAAGCCTGCGGGAGCGCACGGAGTTCACGTCTGACCCATGATTCCCGTCGGTAACGCCCCGATGGCGCATTGCTATCGGTATCCGGATCAATCCTCAGGAAACACGCGGGCGCAGATCGGCTGTTCGGCGGTAGTTGGGTGATACTCTGGTCCGCAAGACGCGATATGACGTGAATATCGCCGTGGTGCTCGGAGGGATTCGAATGTCCGCACCTAGTGATCAAGATCTATCCCGGCGCGAGGAGATTTCGATCTCCAGCGCGGCGATGTCGGGGGCCCCGTGGGGTGGGGCGGCTGTCACCGGCGGGGTGGTCGCGGCCGCAGACCTGGGGCTGCACGTCATCGGCGGCACGGTGGGCGTCGCCGCCCTCAGCGGCTCGGTTGCCTTCGGCGCGGCGGTGTTCCTGGTGGTGGCCGCCGGCGGCGCGCTGCTGCGGACCAAGGCGGGCCGCGCCGCCCGCTGGGCGCGCAACAACCCCTGGCGGTTCGCCGTTCTGCCGGCCGTCGCGGCCGCGGCCATCGCGCTCGTGCTGACCGTGATCACCGGCGGCGGCATGTTCCACGGGGTGCTCAGCGGCCTGTGGCACGGCGGTGCTGTCTTCGGCGTGACCGGCGCGATCGGCGCGGTGGGCAAGTCGCGCAAGCCTGACCTCAGCGGTTAACCGGTGGCGAGGGCGGTGCCGGTACGCAGCTCCGCCTCGTCCACCGGGCCATACACCCGGTACACGATGCGGTGCTTGGCGTTCAGGAAGAACGTCTGCGGCAGTCCCAGCCCGTCCACGCCGTAGGCGGATGCCGCGACGATGCCGGGATCCCAGGCGATCGGGTAGCCGACTCCGTCCGCGTGCACGAACCTGACCGCGTTCGTCAGCACGTCGTTCTCGTCCATGCCGACCACCGCCAGCGAGCCGTGCTCGTCGCGGTAGAACTTCGCGATCAGCGGCGTCTCCTGCTTGCAAGGCGCGCACCAGGAGGCGAAGAAGTTCACGATCAGCGGCTTCCCGGCATAGGCGGCGAGGGAGATCCGCTCTGTGGAGTTGCCGAGCGGGGGGAGGCTGAACGCGGGTGCGGTCGGCGTTCCGGCGGGCCGTACCGGGCCGGCGCCGTCGGCGCCGCCTCCGCCGATCATGGTCCCGGTTCCCGCCTGGGCGGCGGCCGTGCTGGCGGGCGACTCGCCCGCGGCGAACGCGACGACCACGAACGATCCCGCGACCACCGCGGCGATGATGCTGGACCGGAGCTTGTGCCGCACCGCGATGCGGAACACCTCGTCAAATGCTGCCTTCCAGGTTCGCTCCGGCATGCTCGGCCTTCCCCTCCGCTCCCTCGCTCGACTCCAGCGTGCTTGTTCCGGACGACATGGTTCCGTCGCCGTGCAACGGAAGCATCAACTCGAAGCTACTGCCTTGCCCGGGCCAGGTGCGCACCAGCACCTCTCCGCCGTGTGCCCGGGCGACGGCGCGGACCAGCGGTAGCCCAAGACCAGTGCCGCGCCGGTTCGGGCCGTCGCCGACGCGGAACCGGTCGAACACATGCGGCAGAAGCTCCGCCGGGATGCCGGAACCGCGGTCCGCGACCGTCACCCGGACGTCGGGTCTCGGGACGAGCGGGCCGGCGCCGGAAGCGATGACCGACAGCTTGATGACATCTCCCGCCGCGGTGTGCCGGACGGCATTCTCCAGGACCGCGTCGATGGCCAGCCCCAGGCGCTCCCGGTCGGCCTGGACCGTGACCTTGTCCAGCCTGCCGAGCTGCCAGCTCCGCTCGGCAGTCGGCCGCCAGCGGCGTAGTAGGTCCATGATGAAGCTGTCCAGTGCGACGGGCTCGGGATGGAGGAACTCCGGGTCTTCGGCGGCGGCGATCACCAGGAGCCGCTCGGCGATCCGGCGGAGCCTGGTCAGCTCGCCGAGGATCACGTTGAGGTCCTTGCTCTGCTGCGGGCCGGACACCTCATCCGCCAGCAGTTCGGCGTGGCCGAGCGCGATGGTGATCGGCGTCCGGAGCTGGTGGGAGGCATCCTGGAGGAACCGGCGCTGAGTCGCCAGCAGCCGGGCATTCTCGTCGCTCACCAGCTGGGACCGGTGGTCCGCCGCGACCTTGCGCCGGGCGTGCCAGACCATCGCGACGAACATCGCGGCCATCAGCGGTACTTCGGTCAGCTCTTCGAGCGGCTCGGTCCCGCGCGACACGTCGAGTCCGATGCCGGCGCCCGTGGTCACCATGACCGCCCCGAGCACCCACATGGTGGGCTTGGTCGCCCAGGTGCGGAAGCCGTACAGCAACGTGAAGCTGATCCAGATGAAATGGAACGGGATGGTCTCCCAGTCGGCGAACTTCAGTATCGCGACGAGGTTGAGCACCGAGAACAGCGCCCACGCGGCGTCGAGCCAGCCACGACTCAGCGGCCACCGGCGCCACACGCGGCGCCATAGGCCGGCCACCTCATCCGCCGGCTTATCTGCCAGCAAGCTGGTAGCCCTCGCCGCGTACCGTCTTGATCAGGCCGAAGCCCAGCTTTGACCGCAGCCGCCGGACGCACACGTCGACCACGTTCGAGCCCGGGTCGAAGTCATATCCCCATACGGTCGCCAGCAGCGTCTCCTTGGGGACGGACTGGCCGACGTGCTCGGCCAGCTCGCGCAGCAGCAGGAACTCCAGGCGGGTGAGCGGCACCGGGCCATGGCCGATGTCGGCGACAAGGCGCCCCACGTCCAGCGTGAGGTCGCCGACCCTGATCACCTCGGACGGCTGCTCGCTGTGGCTGTGCTCCGCCCGCAGCCGGACGCGTACCCGGGCGCGCAGCTCGGCGAGCGAGAACGGCTTGGTCAGGTAGTCCTGCGCGCCGCGTTCCAGGCAGTCGACCTTGGAGGCGACGTCCGCCAGGCAGGACAGCACCATGACCGCCTGGTCCGGGTGGGCCTCGAGCAGCCGTTCGAGGATGACCTGGCCGGGCATATCGGGGATGACCAGGTCCAGGATTATCAGGTCGTAGCGGCTCGCCTGCGCCATGTGCAGCGCCTCCGCTCCGGTGGCCGCCGTGTCCATGGCATAGCTGTCGGCCGCCAGGGCGCGCTCGATGAACGCGCGTATCCCCGGCTCGTCATCGACGACGAGTATCCGCGGCGCTGCCACCTCTGGCGTGGCGTAGGTGGCCCGAGCCGTGCGCTCCTGCAAGATCATGCTGGCTACCTCGGTCCTTGTCGCGCGGCACGGGCTCGGGGTACCGGCCAGCTGAGTGCCGGCCGGGCGTCCCGTGCTAGCGCAAGGGCAAAGAACCCACGTTTGCGATGGTCCATGCGAAGCGCAAAGCTGGTCAAGTCACGGCCTGCCACTCGCGGGATTGTTACGGCTCTGTCATACAAACGATTGCAACGCGACACTGCGCCCAGCAAGTCGTGCCCGCCCGGCCCTCGCGCAGTTTGCCCGCAATGCCGCTTCTGTCCCGGTAGGTTCGACGGCAGCTCGTTGCCCGGATGGTGGACCGAAATTATTGCGGACACTTACCCTCCCACTTTGGGGGGGTAACTGTCCGCAATAATCTGGCGCTCCACCTGGCTCGCCCGGAATAAGGTGAAATGTCATGATATGGGAATGTGAGCTGCCGGGTCGCGGCCCGGGCCACGAGACGCGTCATGAGCGTGCATCGTTGTGGGACGCCTACGTCCGGCGCCCTATCTACCACAAGCCCTTTACCAACGTGCAAGGGCCGCGCGACAGACGGACATAAGGCGCAAAACAGACAATCGCGCGCTGGGCGGCGGGACCCCAAGCCCAAGCCCACGCAAGAACCCGAACCCGGGTCAGCTGGGCAATGTGGGCGGGGGTACGTGCGCGGACAGCGCCCGGTTCGCGGCACCAAGAGCCGCGTCGATCTTGGCTCGCTGCGCGTCGAGGGCGGCCTGGTCCTTGTGCAGCGCCGCGGTGGCGCTGGCCACGGCAGCGGCGGAACTCGCGGTCAAGATCGAGGCGACATCCGTCTGCACCCGCTGCGCGAGCGGAAACCCCCAGGTCACGACGTCGTTGACGGTCGTATCGAGGTGGAAGGAGGCCAGTGATCCCGGGACCTGGTACTCGACGAGGTCATCCATCGGCATGCTGTTCGCGGGCGAGCAGTTCGCCGCCCCATCGGTTGCGATGCGAGCCCCGGTCGAGACGTCGTGACTCGTCCCGGCCTGGATCTCGCGCAGCGCGGTGAGCGACTCGGTGACCCCGCCGGCGCAGGACTCGATGCCGGTGTTCAGCGCGCTGACGACCGAACGCAGGTCACTGACCCGTTCGGCGTTGGACGGCTGATGCGGCCACGCGGCAACCGCCAGTCCGGCGACGAGGACCACCGCCCCCGGCAGCATCCACTTGGGGGCCCGCAGCACCGGCCATCCCGTGCGGCTGGTCGGGGGTCGCGGCGTCAGTTGTGCCGTCATATGCCCTCCCAACGTGCCGCAACATGCCGCAATTGCCCGCCATAGTACGCCCGGGGTCATCCAAGGACATCAAGGTGGCAAACGATTGTCCCAACCACCGACACAATCGCCATCACGCTATCACCGCAGGTCAAGGTCCATTAATATGCAAACCCTCGCAGCCCGCTGAATGACAATTTCGTCATCTCGGATGCCAAGTGTTGCCTTGCCAGGCCCACGATCCGATGATCTAGCCCAAGTAGGCGCCGGCCCCGATGTCGCCGGGAGTCACAACGAACAAAGGTGGTGATCTGGTGTCCGTGCCAGCCCGGGCGGCGGCTCTGCTGGTCGCCGTCGCCGTGGTGATCGGCCTCGGGGTCTTCGTCGCCGTGTACTACATCGGCTCGGCGAGTTCTCTGCCCACGGTTCACTTCGCGGCCGCCAACGGCGTGGTCAACGTGGTGCTCCAGGAGGATCCACAGAACGACTCCGCGAGCAAGCCCGACTGGGTCAGCTACTACGTGCAGGACCCGAACAGCAAGCAGTGGGTCCACACCACCTTTTTCTCCATCCCGGCCAGCACGAAGGTCAACGTGACCATCTACGGCTATGACGGGTGCACCCCGTTGCGGAACAACTTCTTCAGCCAGGTGCAGGGCACCGAGGGCGACACGGTGACGGTCTCGCAGTTCAACAGCAAGGGGAAGGAGTCGCTGACCAACGACACGACGTCGGTCATCAACTCCTGGAGCGACTGCAACGTGGGGCACACGTTCGCCATCCCGGCCCTTGGCCTGTACGTGCCGGTGGCATCGCCGAACGCGGACGACTCAGCGAACAACCTGTGCAGTTCCTCGCCGTGCACCCCGACGTTCACAGACGACGGCAAGACCGAGCACAACCCGTACGCGCTGGAGACGTTCAGCTTCAACGCCCCGACCCACGCCGGGGTGTTCCGCTGGCAGTGCTTCGTCCCCTGCGGCGGCGGTTACCTCGATGGCAACAGCGGCCCGATGCAGAACTTCGGTTACATGATGGGGAACATGGACGTGGTGGCGTCATGACAACCGAAAACACGAACGGAAACGCCACCGGACCCAAGCCGGAGACGAACCACTGGCTGCGGATGTTCCTGATCTGGCTCGTGCTCGCGCTCGCCGCCGACCTGCTCATCTGGTTCGTCTGGTACCCGCATCTGCCGCCGGGCGACATGTCCGACTCCGCCAAGCACCAGCAGTTCGACATCGCGGTGCTGGCGGTGACGGGCGCGCCGGTCGTGATCGCGGTCCTGCTGTACTTCGTCTACTCGATCATCGTGTGGCGGGCGCGGCCCGGCGACGACGGTGACGGCGCGCCGATCTACGGCAACAACAAGGTCGCCGCCGCTTGGATCATCGTCACGGCGGCGATCGTGATGTGGGCGTTCGCGTTCGGTACCGCGGAGCTGATCGGTCCGGCGGGGGCGGGCGCGGGCGAGGGGCCGAACCCCATCTGGAAACTCGCCGGGAAGACGAGCTCGACCTGGACCCCGGGCAGCGGCGACATGCTCGAAGTCCAGGTGATCGGACAGCAGTGGGCCTGGACGTACCGGTACCCGCAGTTCGGCGGCATGGAGTCGTCCGAGCTGTACCTCCCGCTGGACACGCCGGTCACCTTCCACGTGACGTCGCTGGACGTCATCCACAGCTTCTGGGCCTACCAGCTCGGCGTGAAGGCCGACGCCAACCCGCAGGTCGACAACGTGGCATACACCACGCCGAAGCAGCTGGGCGGCTTCACCGTCAGGTGCAACGAGCTGTGCGGCATCTGGCACGGCGCCATGTACAACTACGGCAAGGTCGTCTCCCAGAACGACTTCTCGAACTGGGCAGCCAACGTGCAGAGCAAGGAACAGGGCAACGGGCTGCTCGCCGCCCTGCCGGCGTACTCGCTCACCTATGACCCGACCGTGCTCTCGCAGCTCACCAGCTCGAACAACCTGAACAAGGTGGACGGCATCACCGGCGCGGCCGGCTACTACTACCCGCCCAACGACCCGGTGACGCCATGACGCACGTAACGGTGGAGGGGTAACCAGGATGGCCATAGAGATACAGTCGGAAATAGCGGAGCCGGCCGGCCGGGACTGGGCGGGCTACCGGTCGTACTGGCTGCGCCCCGGAATCCACACCGGCGTGGTCCTCGCGGCGGTCGGCTACATCCTGGGCCACCTGCTCGGCAACTTCCTGTCCAGCGGCTATTCGCAGAACGCGCTGTCCGACTCCAACGACGTGCCGATCGTCCTCGGCTACTGTTTCGGCGTGCTCGGCTGGCTCATCGGGCTGGGTATCTTCAACGACCTTTTCTGGCTGATGCTGGGCAGGCAACGGCCCGCCGACACCCATCTGAGCACGTTGGAGCCTGGTCTGGGCAAGTACTTCAGGTACACCCTCGACCACAAGGTGGTCGGCATCCAGTACCTGTTCGGCATGACCACGTACTTCCTCACCGGCGGCCTGTTCGCGATGGCGATCCGCAGCGAGCTGCTGAGCCCCTCCTACCACCTGCTCGGCGCGAGCCAGTACCTGATGGTGGTCGGCGAGCACGGCACGCTCATGATGATGATGATGTCCTCGGTCATCCTCGGCCCGTTCGGGCAGTACTTCGGGCCGTTGCTGATCGGGTCCAAGCGGGTCGCGTTCCCGCGGCTCGAGGCGCTCGGCTTCTGGCTCACCCCGGCCGCGTACGTCATCTTGCTGTCCGGTGTCCTCTTCGGCGGCTTCCCGACCGGCTGGACCGGCTACGAACCCCTTGCTACACAGGCCACCGCTGGCATGGACGCATACTTCTTCGCGTTCGGACTAATGGGTTTGTCGATGATCCTCGCCGGGTTCAACATGATCGTCACGGTCATCAACTACCGGGCGCCGGGCATGCGCTGGAGCCGCATGCCCATGTTCGTCTGGTCGATGTTCAGCGTCTCGTTTCTCCAGGTCCTGGCCGTACCCGTGCTGGTCGGGGCGTGCTACATGGGCCTGACGGACCGGACGTTCCAGACCGCGTTCTTCACCAACCAGCTGGGCGGCAGCAGCTTCCTGTACGAGGACCTGTTCTGGTTCTTCGGCCATCCCGAGGTGTACATCCTCGCGCTGCCCGGCTTCGGCGTCATTTCCGAAGTCGTGAGCGTGTTCTGCCGCAAACCGCTGTTCGGCTACAAGGTCGCCGCGGCGGGCATGCTGGGCGTGGGCATCCTGTCATTCTTCGTCTGGCAGCACCACCTGTTCGATAGCGGCATCGACCCGGATATGCGTCCGGTGTTCATGCTGACCACAGAGATGATCTCCATCCCGACGGGCTTCATCTTCCTGGTCGGGATGGGCACCTTCTGGAAAGCTCGAATCACGTTCAGCATACCCATGCTATTCGCACTGGCGTTCTATTTCAACTTCCTCATTGGCGGGATCAGCGGCGTGTTCCTGTCCGACGTGCCCGCGGACACCACCGAGCACGGCTCGTTCTTCGTCATGGCGCACTTCCACTACACGATCATGGGCGGGCTGATCTTCGCGTTCATGGCGGGCATCTACTACTGGCTGCCGAAGATGACCGGGATCAAGCTGAACGAGAAGCTGGGCAAGCTGCACTTCTGGACGATGTTCATCTTCTTCAACACCACGTTCCTGCCGCTGTTCGCGCTGGGCATGATGGGCATGCCGCGACGCGTGTTCGAATACGCGCGGAACCTGGAGACGCTCAACGACTGGGTGTCGATCTCCGCCTTCCTCCTCGGCGGGTCGATCCTCATCTTCCTGATCAACCTCGTCATGTCCCTGCTGTTCTGGCGGGAGCGGGTGACCGACATCAACCCGTACCGGGCGCGCAGCCTGGAATGGCAGCTGCCGTCGCCGCCACCGCCGGAGAACTTCGAGCGGGTGCCGGTGATCCTGTCCAGCCCCTATGACTACGGCGTCCCCGGCGCGCTGCCCGTGGCGGACCTGAACCCGCCGCCGGGCGTGATAGCCGGGGCCTACGCCGGGACCGGGGCAGGCATGACCGAAGCGAAGGTGTGACACATGTCCGAATCCCAGCAGGCACAGGCCGCGCTCGCCCTCGAGGACGAGGGCTACTACCACGAGTCCGCGCTCAACGCCGCCTGGACCGGGGTGCGGCTGGCGATCGGCGGCCTGACCTTCCTGTTCGGCTCGTTCGCCTTCGCGTACTTCTACCTGCGCTCGGTCGACTCCGAGGGCCACTGGAAGGGCTCGGGCTTCCATCATCCGAACGGCTGGATGGGCGCCATCATCATGCTGCTGGTCCTGGCCAGCGCCGGGACGCACTACTACGGGCTCCAGCGGATCAAGGCCGGGCGGAAGCGGACCTGGCAGATCAGCGGCCTGGTGGCGCTGGGCCTCGGCCTCGGTGCCGTCGCGGCCCAGATCTGCGAGCTTGTCTTCCTGCCGTTCCCGCCGGGCAGCTCGGGCTACTCCAGCGTATTCACGGGCTTCTATCCGGTGTTCATCGTCATTCTGCTGTCCGCGATGATCTGGCTGGAGACGCTGCTCGCCAGGGCCCGCTTCATGCCGGCCGTCTCATTCATCGAACAGCCGCCGACGTACACTGAGACGTTCGCGCTCCAGCGGTTCCAGGCGTCCCTGAGCGCGTTCAGCACGCTCTGGAACTACCTGGGGCTGATGGCGCTGCTGTTCTGGTTGCTGTTCTACGCTGTCAGCTAGCGCGCCGGAAGAAAGAAAGGGATCGCAGTGCACGGTTTTCTCGCGGACTCCAGTGGCAGCGCGTGGAGTTTCGGCGGATCGATGATCACTTTCGTCTTCCCGATGATCCTGTTCATCGCGGTGGCCGCGGCGCTGTACGTGCTCTACACCAAGCCGGAGCTGATACCCGGGCACCGGGACGCGCGCGCCGAGCGCTCGGTTTCCCACACGTACCAGCCCGGAGAGCCCACGGCCGCGACGCCAGCTGAGGCGGCGGCCACCACCACCGAGGCCGTGGAGTGACCGCTGCCCAGGCCCTGCCCGAGCTTGGTCACCGGGGGACAACTCCTGGCGGTCGGCGCCCGGCGAGCGTACTGCTCCGCGGGCTGGTGGCGCTGACCAAGCCGCGCATCATCGAGCTGCTGCTCGTCACGACCGTGCCGACCATGCTGCTGGCGCAGCGCGGCCTGCCGTCGCTCAAGCTGATCCTCGTCACGCTCGTCGGCGGCACGCTGGCCGCGGGCAGCGCCAACACCATCAACTGCTACATCGACCGCGACATCGACGCGGTGATGAAGCGGACAAAGCGCCGCCCCCTGGTCGTCAACGGCCAGGGCACCATCAAGCCCTGGGAGGCGCTGGCCTGGGGAATCCTGCTCGGCGCCGGGTCCACGCTGCTGCTCGGACTGACGGCCAACTGGCTGTCCGCGGCGCTGGCCGACACCGCGATCCTGTTCTACATCTTCGTCTACACGCTGCTGCTCAAGCGCCGCAGCCCCCAGAACATCGTGATCGGCGGCGCGGCCGGCTGCTTCCCGGTCCTGGTCGGCTGGGCCGCGGTGACCGGCACGGTCAGCGTCCCCGCGCTCGTGCTGTTCGCCGTGATCTTCCTGTGGACCCCGCCGCACTTCTGGGCGCTCGCCATGAAGTTCCGCAAGGACTACGCGGCGGCCGGCGTGCCCATGCTCCCGGTGGTCGCCACCGCCGCCGCGGTCGCGAAGAAGATCCTGTGGTACTCCTACGCGATGGTGGCCGCCACGCTGGCGCTGGCCCCGTACGCGGGCTGGATCTACTCGCTCGCGGCGGCCGGCCTCGGCGGGTGGTTCCTGGTCGAGGCGCACCGGCTGAACACCCGGATCGCCACCACGGACAAGCCGGCCCCGATGCGGCTGTTCCACCTGTCAATCGCGTATCTGACCTTGCTGTTCGCCGCCGTCGCGGTGACCGCGCTGCTACCGTGGGGCCGCTGGTAGAAGCGTGCGTGCCATACACTCCCGATACGCGCCGTAGGCTAATCTTCTTTACTCAGAACGAGCTGTGGTTTCACTGACCGGCCGTGCGACCGTCCGCTCTTCTGGCCGCGCGGGGGCGAAGTGGCCGTCACGTTAAGTTCATGTAGGCCGGGTAGACCTGCTTCCGTCCGCAGGCTGACCGAGGAGGTAGGCGAGTGCCGCAGTCGGGACCAGGGGGACCCCGCAACGGGAGTGATCCGCCCTCGCCCATCTGGCAGCCCCGCCAGCCTCAGTATCAGCCGCAGCAGGGCTCGTATCCGCCGCGGCCGGCCTTCAGGAATCCGCGGACCGGCTCGGACTACCGCCGCGGCGACGACTACACGATGCCGTCCGGGCAGGGCCCGTACGCCCCGCCGAACCCCTACCCGCCGGGCCCGTACAACCAGGGCCCCTACGATCAAGGGCCCTACGGCGAGGGGCCCTACGATCAGGGGCCTTACGACCAGCGGCAGTACTACGATCAGCCCCCGTACTACCAGCAGGACGACACCTACGTGCTAGCCCGGGGGGACGACCCCCCGGAGCCCCCCGGCGGCCCGGGCAAGCGCCGCCGAAAAGATCCGAAAAACTCCAGGATCCGCCGGTTCTTCCGGCGCCCGACGGTCCGGGTGATCTGCGGCGTGCTGCTCGTCTTCTTCTGCTGGGTGGCCTTCTCCCTCGGCCAGGCGCTCACCGCGAACAACGGCCTGTCGCTGTCGGAGAAGCTGGCGGAGTGGGCGCGCGATCACTATCTCGGCTCGGTCGTCACGATGATGGAGGAGTGGACCTACACCCCGCCGAAGGTGGGGGGGAAGCCGAACTTCGCGCTGTCCGACCCGCACGGCAAGCTCAAGTTCAAGAAGGTACACGGCTTCAAGCCCGACATTCCGAAAGATCTGACCCCGTTCGCCACCCCGGCGCTGGCCGGTGAGGGCGTGTGGACGCTCCGGGAGACGGTGAACGGCCAGCCGGCCCTGTTCACCACCGAAATGCGCATCGACGCGATCCACACCTCGTACGTGGCCGGCATCGCCTCGTTCGACCAGCGGCTGGTCAAGTTCGAGCTGCGTCCCGGCTCGCAGGACCCGGGAACCGGGTTCGGCGGCGCGCAGGACTGGATCCCGCCGGGTACCCGCACCGGCCTGCTCGCCACGTTCAACGGCGGGTTCCGGCTGTACGCCTCGCGGGGCGGTTTTTACCTGAACGGCAGGACCAGCGGAAAGCTCACGAACGGGGCGGCATCCGTGGTGTACTACCGGAATGGCACCATCAAGATCGGTGACTGGGGCCGGGACGTGAGCATGACCGCTGACGTCGTCGGCGTGCGGCAGAACCTCGAGCTGATCGTGGACCACGGGAAGGTTGCCCCCGACATCAACCAGAACGTGCAGAGCAACTTCGGCGCCACGATCGGCGGCGCGGCTGGTGTCTGGCGCTCCGGCATCGGCGAGACCAAGGACGGCCGGATTCTCTACGTGTACGGACCCGGGATGTCCGCCGCCGATGTGGCCGGGATGCTCCAGCGAGCCGGCGCGGTCGAGGGGATGGAACTGGACATCAACCCGGACTGGACCGAGTTCGAGTACTACAAGGCGAACGGCCATCCGTCAGACCCGGACCCGGTGGCGATGCTGCCGGATCAGCCGAGGTCGCCGCTTCGCTACTACTCGGTATGGGCCCGCGACTTCACGGCGGTTTACGCGAAGTGACCACTCAGACGAGTGCCGCGCAGGTCGCGGACGGGGCCACGCCGCGCCCTGTCACGCTCGGCCGCTGGCTGTCCGGCGCCGTGCGGACCGCCAGGCCCCGGCAATGGCCGAAGAACCTGCTCGTGTTCGCGGCGCCGCTGGCGGGCCTTTCGCTCGGCCCGCACGACGGGCTGAGCGACGCGATCGTCGCCGCGGTCGCGTTCACGCTCGCCTCGTCGGCGGTGTACTACGTCAACGACGTGGCGGACGTGGAGCGGGACCGGGCGCACCCGACCAAGCGCAACCGCCCGATCGCCGCCGGGCTGCTGCCGCGGTCGCACGCGCTCGTGCTGGCCGGCCTGTTCGTCGCCGCGGCGCTGGCGGCGGGCTTCGCGATCTCCGCCCCGCTGCTCGCCGCGACGCTCGCCGGCTACCTGGTCTCGTCGTTCTCGTACTCGATGGTGCTCAAGCACATCCCGGTGCTCGAGGTGCTGTTCGTCGCGTCCGGCTTCCTGCTGCGCGTGCTCGCTGGCGCGGCGGCCACGCATGTCCCGCCGTCCGGCTGGTTCCTGCTGGTGTGCTCACTGGGCGCGCTCGGCGTCGCGGTCGCCAAGCGGTACACCGAGCTGGTCACGCTCGGCGAGGACGCGGTACGGCACCGGCCGGCGATGCGCTCCTACCGCCCGGCGGCGCTCCGGCTCAGCCAGTACCTGATCGGCGCGCTGATGATCGTCTGCTACGTGCTGTGGGCGGCGGGGGAGCACAGCGGTGCCCGCGACTGGCACCTCGCCAGCGCGATTCCGCTGGTCGCGGCCCTGGCCCGGTTCGGCGCGCTCACCGGGCGCGGCACGATCCGGCCGGTGGAAGACTTGATCATGCGGGACGGCGGCATGCTGGCCTGCGAACTCGGCTGGTTCACGCTGTTCGTGACCGGCCTGTATGTAGCGTAAGGAACTTGTGCTCGTGACTGGTTCGATATTGCCCACTCGCCCGCAGCGGATCCTGCTGCTCGGCGGCACCAGCGAGATCGGCCTGGCCATCGTGGCCGCGCTCGGCCTGCCGGCCGACTCCGAAGTGATCCTGGCGGGCCGGGACGAGGCGCGGCTGCTCGCGGCCGGCAAGACGCTGGGTTGCGAGGTCCGCGCGGTGCCGTTCGACGCGACCGCGACGAGCGCGCACCAGACGCTGATCGACACGCTGTTCGCCGAGGGCGGCCTGGACATGGTGATCTCCGCGGCCGGCATCCTGGTGCCGCAGGCCGAGCTCGACAAGGACCCGCAGCAGGCCGCGACGATGATCGAGACGAACTTCACCGGCCACGTGAGCACGCTGCTCGCCGTGGCCGGGCACATGAAGGCGCACGGCCGGGGCACGATCGTGGTGCTGTCCTCGGTGGCGGCCGTGCGGCCGCGCAAGGCCAACCCCGTCTACGGCGCGACAAAGGCGGGCCTGGACGCGTTCGCCCGCGGCCTGGCCGACACGCTGCACGGCACCGGCGTCCGCGTGCTCCTGGTACGTCCCGGCTTCGTCATCGGCCGGATGACCCAAGGCATGCCGCACGCCCCGATGGCCACCACCCCCGGCGCCGTCGGCACCGCCACCGCCCGCGCCCTGAACGGCAACCGTGGCACGGTCTGGGTCCCCGCCAAACTAGCCGTGCTGGCCACCGCCCTCAAGCTAGTCCCCCGCCCCCTCTGGCGCCGCATAGCCCGCTAACCCCAAGCCCCGCTAACCCCAAGCTCCGTGCCCGAGCCCCAAAGCACCCAAGCCCCGCAGACCCCAAGGGCCCCACAGGCACCTCACGCCCCACTCCGCTAGCCACCCGCCCCGCCCACCTGCGAGCCTCCGCCCGATTCGTCCCCTATGTGCGGCGTGGCGGTCCCTCTCCCATGCCATAAAAGGGCTTCGTGTTAGAAAAGGGTGCGGATTCGACCCCTTTTCTACCAGGGAGCACTTTTTCAACACAATAACTGCCCCCTCGACCTCCCACATAACAGCAGTCACACGTTCCGGGGCCGCTTACGCGGCGGGGCGCGGAGTTGAGCCCCTCACGTAACACCAGTCACACGGTGTGGCCCGCCCTGGCGCGTTGACACGGTCTAGTGGGCTCAACTGCGCAATTGACCCGGTGGGAGCTTGCGGGCGGGGCGGGATGGGGGGACCGGGGAGTAGATTCGGGGGCGTGCGGGTGCTGGTGGCCGAGGACGACGAGAAGCTCGGCGCCGTGCTCGCTCGCGGGCTGCGCGAGCAGGGGTATGTCGTCGATCTGGTGCCCGATGGCGAGACCGCGGCGGCCTACCTCCAGGCGTACGAGTACGAGGTCGCGGTCGTGGACTGGCGGATGCCGCGGCTGTCCGGCCTCGATCTGGTGCAGCGGCTGCGCAGCGGCCGGCTGGACGGCCAGAGCCAGGCGACGCCGGTGCTGATGCTGACCGCCCGGGACACGCCGGCGGACCGGATCGCCGGGCTGGACGCCGGCGCCGACGACTACCTGGTCAAGCCGTTCGACTTTGGCGAGCTGCTGGCCCGGCTGCGCGCGCTGCAGCGCCGGCCGCGGCAGACGCAGGCGCCGCGGGTCGTGGTCGGCAACCTGGAGTTCGATCCGGCCGGCCGGGAGGTGCTGATCGACGGGCGGCGTCCCTCGCTGACCGCCACCGAGCTGGGCATCCTGGAGATGCTCATGCGCCGGTCGCCGGGGGTGGCCACCCGCCGCTCGATCGCCCAGCACGTGTGGGACAACGAGGCGGACGTGTTCGGCTCCAACACGCTCGACGTGCACCTGGCGCGGCTGCGGACCAAGCTTGCCGGGTCCGGCGTGCGGATCGAGACCGTCCGCGGCGTCGGCTACCGGATCGTGCCGTCATGAAGGCGTTCGCGCAACGATCGGGCCCCGCGCTCCGGGTCGCGATCATCGCTACGCTGCTGGCCGGGGTCGTCTACTTCGTGGCCGCCGTCATCATGTATTTCGTCACGGTCAATCGGCTGAACGCCGAGGCCGACACTCGTCTCAGCGAGCTTATCGCCAGCGCTCGCGGCGACCCGGCCGCGATCAGCCGCGCCAGCACACAGCTCGTGGACGGCGACAATGATCGCGACCCCGACCGGGTGCCGGCGTACCTGTGGCTGGTGGACGACGCGGGGACACTCACCGCCCGGACGCCCGGTGCGCCACCGTTCAGCGTCAGCGTCCCCGCCGCGGGCACTCCGGTCACCGCGACCCTTACCCCCGGCAAGTCGTACCGGCTGCTCAGCGCCTCCGTGCCGGGCGGGCACCTGGTGGCCGGCGTCAGCCGGGGCGGTGACGTGCACACCGAGAACCTGGTGCTGGACGGCGAGCTCACGGCCGGCCCGCTGGTCATGCTCGCCATGTTCGGCGGGTCGCTGGTGGTGGGGCTGCGTGCGCTCGCCCCGGTCGAGCAGGCCAGGCGCCGGCAGCTCGAGTTCACGGCGGACGCCTCACACGAACTGCGCACCCCGCTGAGCGTGATCCGGGCCGAGGTCGACGTCGCGCTGTCCGGCACCGACCGCACCGCGGCCGAATACCGCGACTCGCTCACCCGGGTCCAGTCCGAGAGCGAGCGGCTGCGCCGGCTGGTCGACGACCTGCTGTGGCTGGCCCGGTTCGATGCCCAGCCGCAGCCGCCCGCCGACGAGCCCATCGACCTTGGCTGCCTGGCGCAGACCTGCGCCGACCGGTTCCGTTCCGTCGGCCCGGCGATCAGCGCCGAGATCGACACCGAGCCCGCGCTGATCAGCGCGCCGCCGGAGTGGCTGGACCGGCTGGCCGGGGTGCTGATGGACAACGCCTGCCGGTTCGCCGGTCCGGACGGGCAGGTCCGGATCAGCGTCCGCAGGCAGGCCGGCCGGCTGACCCTCACCGTCGAGGACAGCGGCCCCGGCATCTCGGAGGACGATCGGCCGAGGCTCTTCGACCGGTTCCAGCGCGCCGAGCAGAACGGCCCGGGCGCCGGCCTCGGGCTCGCGATCGGCGACTCGATCGTGTCCTCCACCGGCGGCCGCTGGCGCGTCGCCACCTCGCCGCTTGGCGGTGCCCTCATGGAGGTCTCCTGGCGCGCCTGAGGCATGACCCGACGGCAAGCGGAACGTCGGGTAGTCTCGGTTGATATGGGGCTGTTTCCGAGGATGACGCGTAAGACTCGGTGGGCGGTGCCAGCGGGGGCACTCGCGATCACCGGTGCGGCGATGGCGGCGGCGCTGATCCCCGTCGCGCAGGCGGCGCCCGCGCTGCCAGCCAGGACTCCGGCGCAGCTGCTCGCCGATGTCGCGGCGAGATCCCAGGTCCCGGCGTTCAGCGGGACGGTGACCGAGTCGACCTCACTGGGCCTGCCGCAGCTGCCCGGCGCGCAGCAGAACCCGACCTCGATAACGTCGCTGCTCACCGGCTCGCACACGATCCAGGTCTGGTATGCCGGCCCGCGAGAGTTCCGCGTCGCGTTCCCCGGCAAGATGAGCGAGACCGACCTCTACCGCAACGGTGACACGGCCTGGCTGTGGCAGTCGGTGCCCGACACCGTGACGAAGTTCACCCTGCCGGACAAGGCGCCGACGACCAGCATGCCGGACACCAAGCTGCCGCTCACGCCGCAGCAAGCGGCCGACGACGCGCTGGCCGCGGTCGGGCCCACCACCACGGTCGGCGTGGACAGCAACGTGTCCGTGGCCGGCCGGCCCGCCTACGAGCTGACGCTCGCGCCCAAGGACGCACGGTCGCTGATCGGCCAGGTGCGGATCGCGATCGACGCGAGCAACAGCGTGCCGCTGCGCGTCGAGGTGGTCGCCAGACATGCGAGCAGCCCGGCGATCACGATCGGCTTCACCTCCGTGACGTTCGCCGCGCCCGCGACGTCCGACATCACGTTCACCCCGCCGCCCGGCGCGAAGATCACCACGGACACCCCGAGCGGCGACCACAGCGGCCACAACAACGGTGACGTCACCCCGATCGGATCGGGCTGGCTCACCGTGCTGAAGGCGCCGGCCACCGCACTGACCTCCCCGGCGGGAGCCGGAGCAGCCAACGCACCGGTCTCGGTGAACGGCGGCCCCGGCGCGGAGCAGGCCGCCATCGCGGCGTTCCTCGGCTCCGCTACCGAGGTGCACGGCGCGTTCGGCACCGGGCAGCTGATCAAGACGACGCTGGTCAACGTGCTGATCGTCAACGGCACCATGTACCTGGGGGCGGTCGAGCCGAGCGTCCTGTACGCCGCGGCCGCCCAGCATTAGGAACAGCGACCAGTGACCGCGATCGCGACCGCTGGGCTGACCAAGCGGTTCACGGGGGGCGCGGGGGGCCGGCTCCTCGCTGGAAGACACAGCGGTCAGCTCGCGGTCGACCACATCGACCTGGACGTGCCGCGGAACTCGGTGTACGGGTTCCTCGGCCCGAACGGCTCAGGCAAGACCACGACGATCCGGATGCTGCTGGGCCTGGCATTCCCGACCAGCGGCACCGCCGCGGTGCTCGACGTGCCGATCCCGGACGAAGCGAACCGCGTGCTGGACAAGGTCGGCTCGCTGGTCGAGGGTCCGGCGTTCTACCCGTTCCTGTCCGGGTACGCGAACCTGGCCAGATACGACGCCGCGGACCGCACCGCCGACCCGAAGACGGCAAAGACGAGGATCAACGCGGCGCTGGACCGGGTCGGCCTGCTGTCGGCCGCGAACAAACGATTCCGGCACTACTCCCTCGGCATGAAGCAGCGGCTCGCCATCGCGGCCGGACTGCTCCGGCCGCGCGAACTGATCATCCTGGACGAGCCCACCAACGGACTCGACCCGCAGGGCACCCGCGAGGTCCGGGCACTGGTCCGGCAGATCGCCGCCGACGGGACGACCGTGTTCGTGTCCTCCCACCTGCTCGCCGAAGTCGAGCAGATCTGTACTCACGTCGGTGTGATGCGCACCGGCAAGCTGGTGTTCCAAGGGCCGCTGCCGGAGCTGCGGCGCACCGGCGCCGCCCGGGTCGTCGTGCGGACCAGCGACGCCGAGAAAGCGGCAAAGGTACTGACCAGCCTCGGCCTCGACAACGCGCAAGCGGCCGACGGCGAGGCGACCGCGGAACTTGCCGACGCGGAACCAGAACGCGTCTGCGCCGAGCTGGTGCACGCCGGCGTCGGCGTGCGCGGGTTCACCGTCGCCGCGCCCAGCCTGGAAGACCTCTTCGTGGGGCTGACCGGGGAGGGCTTCGACGTTGATGGCTGAAGTAACAGCCGCTTCAGAGGTTGAACACCATGCCGTTCTGCGATTCCTTCGTTCTGAGCTTGGCCTGGTTTTCGGGCGGCGGCGCAACCAGGCACTGCTGGTGGTGACGGCGGGGTTCCCGATC
>Ga0070741_10008823_pt1 | contig 19983 bp, 22 predicted proteins | sample Coa_R1_4_FD_66440 | JGI IMG/M metagenome (GOLD analysis project Ga0070741, IMG submission 66440) | Surface soil microbial communities from Centralia Pennsylvania, which are recovering from an underground coalmine fire - Coalmine... | ecosystem: Environmental > Terrestrial > Soil > Unclassified ...
AGAATCTTAATGCGGCGTCCATTGATGATCAGTGAATCTTCTGTTGCCTCAACTTCGCCGGGGAAGCGTCCATAGGTAGAGTCATATTTAAAGAGGTGTGCGTTCGTGTGTGTGTCGGTGAGATCGTTAATTGCCACAATCTCAAGGTCATTAGGGTGGCGCTCAAGCATCCCCTTCAAAGACTGCCGCCCAATACGTCCAAAACCATTGATGCCTACGCGAATAGCCATTTCGTTTGCTCCTTACTATACTGTTTGATAAGGTGTAAATCTGCATGAGACTACGCAAAGTCCCTGCCATGACACTACACTTGCTGGCCCTTTAGCTTTCCAGCTCTTTCCAGCTTTTTAGCTTTTTAACTCACTCGCTTACTGGTAGCATAGACCATTTATCTCAAGATCTGATCACTGTTATCGCTCTTGATTCTCACAATCCCATCACAGATTGTAGCATGGTCGAAATAAGTTGTGCCAAAAAGGATGATCTGCAACCAGCAGAGATGAACGCAACTGTTGTGTTTCACGTGAAACACTATGGGGCCGATCTGGTACTGATGACAGACGCAGAACGAACCCTCCTAAGTGATGGGTACTTAGCCCTATACAGGGTACCACTTGCCTATGGAACTATCAAGATGTTTTGGGGGGAAGTATGGTGGATAGAGTGTATGATAGGTTGAGTTTGTGGGTGTGAAGAATAGCCAGGATTTAGAGAAAGGAGTTTGCATTGCAAGAGATACAAGTACACCCCATCCATTCCATACCGAGCTACGCGAATACCCGGTACTCTGGAGACATGATGATCCACAAGGTTTACGAATATCGCTCAAATTGCCTGTTCCTGATCAAGCGTTGCTCAGGAGGATAGAACAAGTCGTGCCAACATGTCAGGGGCAGTACCTGTTCTCAAAGGAATACTAAAACGTAGCGAGCAGGCGACCGCAAGGGTACGCCCTTACTATATATGCTAGCGTATATAGTAAGGGCGTACCCTTGCGGTCGCCTGCTCGCTACACTTTCCCTATCTTCTCTGCTGTAATCAACGCAGCAGGGAGTGTAAAGCCAGGTGCTCCGTCCTTCTCTTCGATAAGCAGGCGCTCGCGTATTGCTGGGGAGGCATTGCGCATATATTGCTCAATAAGTGCCACCGATTCTGCCGGTGTGCGCATACGCTGGGTCCAGGAGGGTATATCCAGGAAAATCCCCCATTGGCGTGCAGCTTTCACCATAAAGCCTGCCTCAGTCAGGAGGGTGAGCCATTCAGAGAGTCGCTGGTTGCGTACATGTGAGGGATCACGCAGGGTCTCGATCTCGTGGAGGAATGAGTCTATTTCCGGTTCTTCCGGGGAAATCGAATCAACCAGCACGAGTTTGCCCCCTGACTTGAGTACACGCGCCCATTCGCGTACACCCTGGCGCACATCTGGAAAATGATGTGCAGCCTGGCGACAGGCTACTACGTCGAAGCTAGCATCTTCGCAGGGTACTTTCTGAGCATCGCCTTGCAAAAAACGAATATTGTGCAGATGACGTTCGGCGGCCACCTGTTGGGCAACTGTAAGCATTTCCGGAGTGATGTCCAGCGCTACCACTTCCGCTGCATGTGGAGCCAGCGCAAAGGCCGTGTGTCCTGCTCCCGTTGCTACATCGAGCACACGTTCAGTGCCAGTGAGGGCTGCAGCTTCCACTACCCAGGCGAGATCCTGGCCGCTGGCATGCACTTTACTGGTGACATAGTCCGCAGCTGCAGCGCCGAAATTGTTCTGTATCTGCTGAAGTTTCTCGCGTGCGGCGGCATCATGAAATGCCTCTTGCTGATTGATATCAGGCATCATCTTTCCTTTCATTAAGACAGGCCCAGTTCGCTCACCCCTTGCGGGTGAGCAGCAAAACGAGAATCGTGTTTCCAGTCTAGAAAGGAGTATACCCAACGTCAGGTGATATGTCTAATGCCTATTTCTCTACAAAGTGATGCCTGAAAAACATCACTCATTGATCTTTGTCTGAACCCCTGCCTATACTACGCAATTTGCTTGCTATTTTCCATCTTTTCAGGTATAATACATAGTAAGAGAGATACGTTCTTGCCATCTCTCCAGGAACATTTCAATCCATTCTCTCCATTTCCAAAAATAGCCATCACAACTGTCACAATCGTCACGAACGTTAGAAACCATGATTACTCATCACAACATTCCTGTCACAGCCGTCACAATCATAACAACACATGATTGCCCATGAAAAAACAACCGTCACAAGAGTCACAGCCGTTGCAATCATTACAACATATGGTTGCCCATGAAAATGCTATCGTTACAAGAGTCACAATCGTCGCACGCATGAAAAACGTAATTGTTCACGAAAAAAAACAACCGTCACAAGAGTCACAGCCGTCTCGGGCATTACAAAACATGATTACTCATATCAAAAACACCATCATATCCGTCACAAGCGTCACAAACAGCGGCATTGCAACAACGACAGCCCCACGTTTTTGTCCAGAGGATATTGACAGGGAGCTTCCGAGGATCGATGCAATACTGAGCATGCTAGAAGGAAATGTTGTTATGGGCAAGACGCTAAGGGATGAAGTGCAATTGCCAACCTATGTACTGCCTCGCGTATCTCCTGTTCGTCAAATGCTGTATACCCCAGCTGGAGTGCGTTCTGGCTTGGGTATTCGATGCAATATGCCGATAGCGGCGTAACTGACACACCCTGCAGGGCTGCCTGCTGTGTTGCCTCAACGTCGTTGATCCCCGTTGGTAATGTGCCAACAAGGTGCATGCCAGCTTCTGAGGGCGAGATTGTAAGCAAGCCCTTTAGTTCGCGTGTGGCAGCCTCTACGAGAACTGCCTGGCGCTCTTCGTAGAGGGCACGCATGCGGCGGATGTGGTGGGCGAAGTGGTCCTGAGCAATGAAATCCGTTAGCACGAGTTGATCGAGAATTTGTGGCTGGCGATCCGCGATTGAACGTGCGGCGATGAAGGCATCGACCAGGTCCGGCGGCACGATCAGGTAGCCGAGGCGCAGGCCGGGAAAGAGTACTTTGCTCATGGTGCCGATGTAGATCACGCGTCCCGTCGTATCGAGTCCCTGTAACGACGAGAGCGAACGGCCTGTATAGCGGTACTCGCTGTCGTAATCGTCTTCGAGAATCCAGGCTCCCGCGCGATTGGCCCATCGTAGTAACGCCAGTCGTCGACTCAGGCTCATTGTCACGCCCATAGGGAACTGGTGCGAGGGCGTGACGTAGGCCAGGCGAGCATCCGAGCAACGGGCAATACCGCTCGCTACGTCCAAGCCTTCGGTGTCGACGGGTACGGGAACGAGATGGGCAGCAGCACCGCGCAGGGCTCCTCTAGCCCCCAGGTAACAAGGGTCCTCAATCCATACAGCATCTCCCGGGTCAATCAGCAGCCAGGTCGCCAGATCGATACCTTGTTGGGAGCCGGAAACGATGATTACTTGCTCTTCATCGCACTGTACTCCGCGTGCTGAGCGTACATACGCTGCAATCTCCCTACGTAATGGGGGATAGCCAGCGGGATGTGTGTAGCCTAGCAAATCGGACGGCATATGCTTCCTGCGGCGTGCCAGTAGCTTCACCCAGGTATCAAAGGGAAAGCGGTCAAGAGCGGGTTGACCATAGCGCAGGGGCTGGACACGGCTTCCTTCTTTCCAATAGCGTGTAGGAGATACCGAGGCTGTTGCCAGCACATGGCCGCGTTGCGAAAGGCGGCGATTCTGGCTTAATATCTGCGATGTACGCTCTATCTTGTCTGGGAGATGGAGCAATTCATCGGGCAGGTCCGCTGCCACATATGTTCCGCTGCCCACCTTGCCGTAGACATAGCCCTCGGCAAGCAACTGGTCAAACGCCGTCATCACAGTTGTACGAGAGATGCTCAGTTCATGAGCAAGTATGCGTGTGGCGGGAAGTTGTGTGCCTGCCGCGAGTTGGCCGGAGAGAATAGCCTGGCGCAACGCGTCATAAAGCTGCCTGTAGAGCGGCAGTTCCCCGTTGGGATCAAGGGATGGTAAAAGCATAAATCCGTTTGCCGTATGTTTTGTCATAGCAGGTCCTTATCGAGAACGAGAAATGGCATGATCATTTTAATATGGATTGGCTCTTGTAGCAAGGCCACTGTGTTCTCTACAATAGTATTGTCTTCAATAATGCTTGCAAGAAGATCAATAATTTTTTTCAATCTTGCACGGAGTGCAAGACTGAAAAAAATTATTGATCTTCTTGCAAGCGTTAGGTATGAGCTATGGAAAAAAGAAAGGTACAGAAGCATGGTGACATCACCTACGCGGGACTGGGCAGCGCTTGAGCACCAGTATTATCAGGGAATATTTCAACGACAGCCCATTACGCTTGTACGTGGCGAAGGAGCGTATGTTTGGGACAGTTCCGGCAAGCAATACCTTGATCTTGTCGCAGGTATTGCAGTTAACGTCCTGGGGCATTGCCACCCGGCTATCGTCGAGGCGGTACAGTATCAGGTTACGCAGCTGATCCACGTGTCCAATCTGTACTACAATGTTCCGCAGATCAAACTTGCTGAGTTGCTTCATATGCTGAGTGGAGGGATGCGGGCCTTCTTTTGCAATAGTGGGGCCGAAGCGAATGAGGCTGCGTTCAAGTTAGCGCGTAAATATGGGCGGATGCATCGTAATGGAGCTTATGAGATTATCAGTATGGATCATGGCTTTCATGGGCGCACTCTGGCAACGACTGCAGCGACCGGTAAACCTGCCTATCATGCGACCTGGGCACCGCTGCCGGATGGTTTCAAGCAGGTCCCGTTCAACGATCTTGAGGCGCTGAAGGCCGCGACCTCCGAAAAAACGATTGGTATCCTGATCGAGCCCATTCAGGGCGAGAGCGGCATCTGGCCTGCTGACAAAGCTTTCCTGCAAGGTGTACGGGCGTGGTGCGATGAGCAAAATCTGGTACTGATCCTCGACGAAATCCAGAGCGGCATGGGGCGTACCGGCAAATTCTTTGCCTATGAGCACTACGATGTCAAGCCCGATATCATCACAATGGCGAAGGGGCTGGCCGGGGGTATTCCCATCGGGGCTATGCTCACGGGACCGCGTACCGATCTTTTTGTCCCTGGCGATCATGGCTCGACCTTTGGCGGCAATCCCATCGCCTGCGCGGCTGGTGTGGCAACGATCACGACTATTCTCGAAGAGAACCTGCTCGATCACGTCGCGCAAATGGGCGAGATCTGGAGCAGTCGCCTGGAGACGCTTTGTGCAAGCTATCCTTTTATCGATAGCCCGCGTGGGATGGGTCTCATGCGAGCGTTTCACGTGAAACATAAATTGTCTTCCCTGATCGTCCAGCAAGCTCAGGAACATGGACTGCTCGTCAACAATGCTGCCCCAGGTGCGCTGCGCATGGTTCCACCGCTCACACTCACCATAGATGATCTCGATAAAGCTGCCGAGCGGTTGGATAAGGCTCTGGCAGATGTCGCGGAGATGAAACAACTCTAAAGTGTGTTGGAGGTAAAATCTTGGCACGTATTGATGGAGTCAACCCGGATCAGGTAGATAGCTATATTAAGAGAGTGTTTGAAGCTCAGATCAAAAAATGGGGAGCGCCATTGTTGAACCACCTTGTCTACGCGCGTCGGCCTTCTATCTTTCGAGGGGCACGAGGGATGTGGACAGGCATTGCCTCTTCTGGATTGATCGACGAAAGGTTGCAAGCGCTGGTAAATAGACGTGTGGCGGCTCTCAATAGATGTGAGTTCTGACAGGATATCAACGCTGCCGTGGGTAGTGAACTTGGTATCTCGGAGGAGAAGATCCTGGCGTTAGCTGAGTATGCGACCAGTCCCCTCTTTGATGAGGTAGAGAGAGTTACGTTAGAATATGCGGATTGTATGACCATCACGGGACGGGAAGTAAGCGATGAGCTTTTTGAGCGGCTCCGCCAGTTCTACGATGACGATGCCATTGTGGAACTCACCGAAGTCATTGCCTGGGAGAACGCTTCGAGTAAGTTCAATCGTGCCCTACGCATCCCATCTCAAGGATTGTGGAAACGGTCATAGTGTCTTGACGATAACGAGGTATCGCATGTATATCCCAGAAGCTTTTCGCGAAGATGATGTTGCAGCATTGCACGAGATTATGCGGGAATATAGTTTCGCGACCCTGATTACGCCGCAGCGAGATAGCCAGCTGCCACAGGTCAGCCATATCCCATTTGTAGTTGATACGACGCGGGGACCTTATGGCACGCTCCAGGCCCATCTCGCGCGTGCTAACACGCAGTGGCAGGATTTCTCTGAGGATCAGGGAGTCATGGTCATCTTTCAGGGTCCCCACAACTATATTACGCCCTCCTGGTACGAGGCGAACGAAGCCAATGTTCCCACCTGGAATTATGCCGTCGTGCATGCCTATGGTAAACCTCGTATCGTTGAAGACCATGACGCCGTCTATCGTATGCTGCAAACTCTGACACAGCAGAATGAAGCCAGCTTCGAGAAACCCTGGACCTTTCAGGCATCCCCCGAAGCTCTGGCTCTAAGGTTTAAGGGCCTCGTTGCCTTTGAGATCGAGCTTACACGCCTGGAAGGGAAATTCAAACTTAGCCAGAATAGGCGCACCAGTGATCGTCTGCATGTCATTGACGCTCTACAAATCTGCGAGGAGGCACGGAATATCGCGGTAGCGACATTGATGAAAAAAGCTTTATAAAGATGGTAACAAAATTTTTGTGCCACGGGCAACGCCCGTGGCACAAAAATTTTGTTACCATCTTTATAAAGCTTTTTCTATAGGAATAACGCCTATCGAGAAACGGATGTACTCGTCGGAATAGCCGAAGCCGGAGCCAGGCACGCCTGCAATGCCCGTCTTCTCAAAGAGCGAAAAGGCGTCTTCACCAGGACGCAGCTTGCTCCAATTATAGACAGTCGCGTCATCATCAATATAGATTTGCTCGAACAGATGATATTGTTTATCCAGGCGCTTCAGTTGCTCGATCAAGCGTTGACGGCGCAGACGGTAGAAGCGCCGCAATTTGTCAGCGAGCCAGGGACGCGCTTGCAGCAAACGATAATAGGCCATAAAGCGCAACTGCCACTCGCCGGGCAGCGAAGCCACACTGTTCGTCCAGCTTGCCGCGATGACTGCTGCAATTGCGGGATCACCACACGTCACCCAGCCAAAGCGCTCTCCCGTAAGCGTAAATGTTTTTGAAAGACTGCTCACAAAGATGGTATGTCGTAATACATCAGGCTCAGTAAATGTTGCCATGCGGGCACGATCTTCCTCAGGTTTACCAGTGCCGATATATGCCAGATCGGCGACAATGAAGATATCGCGTCCCTTCTCCCAATATTGACGCAGGACAGTATGGAGGGCCTGCAACTCGTCTGAAGTATAGGCAAAAGTGGTTGGGTTATTAGTGATGGTCAGGTAAACTATGCGAATGTCTGGAGCCTCTTGCAAGATGTGCTCAAGCTGTGCCCCTGTTAGTTTGAAGCGATGCTCTGGAGATGTCTGGAAGTGGTGAAGGTGGTAGCCGCAGAGACGCGCCTGCCATTCCGGGACATGGAAGCCAGGTTCGGGGAAAAGCACACCAATATCGGGGATGTGCATATTTTGTGAGCGATACATATGGGCCAGACCACGTAGCACCTTATCGATACTGTCCATTGCCCCTATACCCAGGTAGACCTGCTCACCTTTCGCCTCAAGGCCCCACTGAAGCATCTCCTGGGCCAGCCAGGAGCGTAGAATAGGGTTGCCGACTCCATAGATGTCGTAGATGCGCGGATCATAATTATGCTCTAATAAGAGGCGTTCACACTCCATCATCTGGTTGCGCAACCAGAGATAGGTCTCGCCTGATGCTGTATAGCCATGTAATTGTTCGCCTGGAAGGGCGATGCCAAGCTCGTCCGCAAGTGAACGATAATCGTCAGGACCTTCTGGTTTGCCCTCGCACTCGGTTACGAGGCGCAGATTCACATCGCCTATTGTACGATTAACAATCTCTGACTGTATCACCTCATTGGCCATATGGCGCTTACGGCATTCGCGTTCAAGCTCATCCACAATACGCGCCATGACGCGAATAGGACCGGCACCTTCTTGAATATGCGGACGATGACGGAGAAGCAGTTCGCTACGTATCTGACGGAGTTGAGCACGTTGTTCCTGCAACGTCTCGCTAGAGGTAGTGGGCGAATCTACCTTAGAATCGTGGGTAATCACCAGTTATACTCCCTTCGTGCGCGCTTGTCATAGCGCATCTTCTTTAGAGAAGTGGCCCGGTCTACACTGACGAGCCTCACAATAAGAGTGTAACATACGCTGTGAAATGAAAACAAGTTATAATTATTTGACCTCTAGAGCTATTGCATTCTCGGGAAGAATCTCCCGTCTTCGGTTCCGATAGAGCCTATTTGGCTACTCCCCAAAATCGTTGTCAAATTGTCCAATAGCCCTTCCGACTCCTTGGGGAGCAGATTGAGAGCTTGACAACCATTTGACATTGCGTTTTCCCTTGTCCAATGCATCGACTTTTGTGAGAAGGGCCAATCGATCCCTCGGCAACTTTGCAACTGCCCTGTATTTGATCCATATCAGCACAGCTATGGCAATTTCATCACGCGCCTGCGGCGCTCACATAAAATGGTAATAATCAATCCCTTTCTCGCGCTCCGCGCGAGAAAGGGATTGATTATTACCATTTTATGTGAGCGCCGCAGGCGCGTGATCGATTACCAAAAAGTTTGAGAGGGGTAATGTTTCACGTGAAACATCGAGTGAGGCTTTTTTTCAAAGTCATATATTAGCTAGCTTTGCGTGTCAATGCGATTACTGGAATGATGCGGGTTGTTTTTGCCTGATACTCACCAAATCCAGGGGCTCGTTCTACCTGTCTGGCGAATAGACGATCTCGCTCCTCTCCGGTTATGACTGTGGCAATAGCGTCGAAGGTCTCGATCTTAGATCCGTTTCCGACCTCAACGGTGACTTCTGGATGGGCCAGCAAATTGTAGTACCAGTCAGGGTTGCTTGGTGCGCCAGCTTTAGAGGCGAAGATGAGTAGGCGATCTCCATCGGGCATATAGGCGAGCGGCATCGTGCGCTTTTGACCGCTTTTAGCACCAGTGGTTGTGAGCAGGAGCAAGGTTGAATTCTCGAACGGGGCACCAACCTTGCCCCCATTAGCACGAAACTCCTCAATGATCCTGCGGTTCCAGTCGTGGACAGACATATTTCCTCCTAATAATATAGGTGCCGACCATCTCGGCGCCTCTCTCGCATTGCGAGATCAGTTTCATGCTAGCACCTATATTTAATTGCGTCAACCTGCTAGTGCTTCATAGTTTGCAATTGAGATGTGGGGCACGGGTGATCACAAGGTACGCCCCTACTATACACACTCTAGCGCCGTGTATAGTAGGGGCGTACCTTGTGATCACCTGCTTGCTTAGCGCAACGAGCGGTAGAACGCTCTCAGATCCTCGGCCAGCAGTGCAGGCTCCTCCAGGGCCGCGAAATGGCCGCCGCGTGGCATCCGGGTCCAGTGCTGCACGCGCAAGTGACGCTCTATCAATGAACGTGGAAGGTCAACTCCTGGCAAATCTTTAGGAAAACTGGCAAACCCTGCTGGTACCTCGATGTGTTGCCCTGGCTGAAGCTTCGGGGCATACATATCGCTGTAGTAGTGCATTGAAGAACGAATTGTCCCGGTTACCCAGTAGATCATGATATTAGTAAGCAACTCATCTTTGCTGAAACGTTGCTCGACATCGCCATTGCAGTCGCTCCATGAGCGGAACTTCTCAACAATCCAGGAGGCCAGGCCAACTGGTGAGTCATGTAAGCCATAGGCGAGGGTTTGAGGCTTGGTCGCTTGAAGCATTGCATATGCTCCCTCCCGGAAGAACCATCCCTGTTGAGCACCCAGGAAGCGCTGCTCGGCTTCAGAGAGGTCAGACTGCTGGTTGTACAGATTGTAAAAGCCAATGTCTGTGACGTGGATGCCCACAAGAGACTCGGGATGCGCCAGGGCCAGGAGTTGTGTGATAGGACTGCCAAAGTCTCCGCCTGCGGCACCAAAGCGTTTGTAGCCAAGCACATCGGTCATCAAGCGCGCCCACAACTCAGCGGTTCTATCCAGGGTGATGCGCTGCTGTGGAATGTCGGAGAAGCCAAAACCCGGTAGTGATGGCACGATCACATCGAAGGAGTCGGCGGGATCGCCACCGAAGCGAGCAGGGTCGGTAAGCATAGGAATAATCTTGTGCATGCGGTAGAACGAATCGGGCCAGCCGTGGGTGAGGATGATGGGCGTTGGATTGGGTCCTTTGCCGCGTTCGTGGATGAAATGGATGCCGATGCCATCAACCTCTGCTTTGAATTGTGCGAAGTTATTTAGAGCAGCCTCGTGTTTGCGCCAGTCGTACTCGTGCTGCCAGTAATTTGCTAGCTCTTTCATATATCCCAGGTTGGCGCCGTAGTCCCACCCGGCTCCCTCTACCTCGTCAGTCCAGCGCGTGCGTGCCAAACGGTCATGCAGATTCTCCAGGATAGTCTGTGGAACATTGATAGTGAATGGTTGGATGCTCATATGATGTTTCTCCTTATGTTCATATGTTTATTTGCCAGCTTGCTAGTTTCCTTTAGAAAGTATACAAGAGAAACTGCACAAGATAGCTATGCAATGCTATAGGTTTCTGGTTTTCTCTGCTTCTCTCTCAAGTATAAAGCTGAATGGGGACACAATCGACCCTCCTTTTGGGAGAAATGGAAAAGTTTGAGAAAGATTATGTTTCACGTGAAACATAGATAGCGTTTCACATGAAACGACAATACTGTATCTGGACGCTAACAATTGCTCATGGTATACTCTTAAGGGTGCTTTTTACACACGCTACTCCCCTTGCTACTATACGATAGTAACCATTACACGCTTGATCAAGGCATAGAGTACGTATTTGTGTACTGACCTCTCACTAGTAAAGCCTTGTGAAAACAGGATCGAAACTCAGTACGCTAAGCATAACCCTGTCTGATTGGGAGGGCACATGGATATACTGTCTACGATCATCATCTATGGGATAGCTTGCTCGTTCCTGATCTCCATTGTGGTCTTAGCGCAGCTGTGGTACAATCCACGGCTTTTACTGCAAGATTATCCCAAAGATGTCCAACAACAAGTCCCACCAAAGACTCCAGCAGAAAAGCGGGTCAGCACCTATTGGGCTGTCGTCCTTTTCCTGCTGATGCTTGCATTTCCTCTGGCTGCTGCCCTCTCCTCAAAAGCTGCCCATCATAGTTTTCTTGAAGTCTTCCTGAGTGCATTTGGTGTACTGTTCCTGTTTAATCTCGTGGACTTGTTGGTCATGGATTGGCTCATTGTCTGTACGATCACTCCTAAATTTCTGGTGATCCCTGGTACAGAGGGAATGGCCGGATACAAAAATTACGCGATGCATTTTAAAGGCCTTCTTATCGGAACCGGGGTCTCTGTTGTTCTTAGCCTTCTTTTCACTACACTCGTAATGTTTCTATAGAGACAAGCGAGATTGTGGACAGATAGGCTGAAGGTTTTCCTGGATCGGCAGTCTGAAACAGGTTTTCCCAGGCGACTGCATTTACACACACTTGTAGGCGGATTATATGTACGGCAAATAAGCTAAAGAAAGGATGCTTCTATGCGTATCACTCAGCTCTTAACCAAGTCCCCATCGCGGAAAATCCTGGTCCTTGTATGTACAGGCTTACTTGTAATTGGAATGCTCGCCCTATTTTTCCTGCTGCCACTCTCAGGCGCATCCCAGACAGTTCAAGCCTCGCAGAAAGTGCTCCATCCATTTACCATTACCAGTCCTGACTTCCACGACGGGGGACCTCTGTCACAAAAAGCCGAATTTAATCAAGATGGCTGTACCGGAGCTAACATCGCCCCCAGGCTGAACTGGACCAATGTACCTACCGGGACACACAGCTTCGTGTTGCTCATGTCAGACTATGATGCACCGGTCGCGGGTGGATTCCATCACTGGATTGTCTACAATATTCCTGCCAACGTGCATAGACTATCAGGAAGCCCCGCCTTCACGGAAGGAACCAATAGTTTCGGCCTTATTGGATATGATGGCCCGTGTCCACCTGCTACAGGTGAGACTCACCATTATCTCTTCTTGCTCTACGCCATTGATGTGGCGCATGTCGGCGCACAGGGGCTGCAATTCGCCGATGTCGTAAGCGCGATACAAAATCATGTCGTGGGGGCAACAAGCATTATTGGGACGTTTCATCTACCCCTATAGCGATGCCGTCTGTTCACCTTACAATGTTTCACGTGAAACATTGTAGGTAACTCACGATAACGAATAAGTCTTGCTTCTCTTTTGATTGTCCCTTATCATTGATCTATGAACTGGCTCAAAACCCTATGCGGATTGCCACTGAATACTTAGCAGTGACAGTTTTTGTTCGTTGATCAAGCAAGTACTTTCGTAACTATGAGAGGAGAGTACAGCTACATGGTATACGTTGTTGTAGCTTTATGGAAAGCGAAAGAAGGACAGGAAGAGACGATTGCACGCGTTATCGAGAAGATGACACCGCCGTCGCGCCAGGAACCAGGCGTCTTAATGTATCAAGCTCACCGTTCTCTCTCTGATCCACGACTTTTCTTTCTTTATGAACAGTATGTGGATGAAGCGGCCTATCAATCTCATATGGAGTCGTCACATGCCAGGCAATATGCCTGGAGTGAGGGCATCCCTAATCTAGAGAGTCGTGAGCGCTTCTTCTATGAGGTACTCAATTAATTCTTAGTTTTCTAACGTGAACAGGTAGCGATTGAGGTCTACTCAGTTTCAAGGAAGTTCCACTTCCTTGAAACTGAGTAGACCTCAATCGTTATTATTTTTCTCGACCCGAACGGCGACAAAGTAGATGGTAAAAATGCTGTAATGAACGAAGGAGTTGCTGTATCTAGATGGTAGTAGCACTGAAAGGAGCGCAGGCTGAGATGCCTGAAATGATGTGAGCTATGTTCGATAGCAATATGCAAGACATTTGCGGGGGCAGTGGTTGTGATGAACACGAAGATCACTGAGATTTTACTGGTCGAGTATCTCAGCTATGAACTTGAGATCTTTTCGTCGGAGCATCCTGTGCCTGTCAAGGCTCCAGAGGATAGCAGAGACCTTAGGGAGTGGAAGAACAATGTTTCACGTGAAACATTAAACTGCTTGCAGTGATTGAACAGAGGAAATGTTTCACGTGAAACATCAGGTTATTCGATGGAGGCAAATAGCCCATCTTTTACGGTTCTGGCAAGCAAGGCTATGTCAGGTGCTAGCGAACGATCATATTCAAGTCTGGGTACCAGGGAGCGCACAAGATCGTAGGCGCGTTGTACGCCCTGTCCTGGTTTGAGTGGTTTGCGAAACTCTAGCATCTGTGCGGCACACATCAACTCGATTGCGACAACCTGTTGGGCTTGTTCTAGGATACGCTGTACTTTGTGGGCGCTGGTCACGCCCATACTGACAAAATCTTCCATACCTGCTGAGGTTGGGATAGAATCGATACTGGCCGGATGGGCCAGGAGTTTTATTTCGTTGACGAGCGCTGCTGCAACGTATTGCGTGATCATGAAACCTGAGTTAAGGCCAGGATTGGGTGTCAGGAAGAGTGGTGCGCCTCCCTCGTCCCATTCGTGGGGACCCATCAGACCGTAGGTGCGTCGTTCAGAGAAGCTTGCCAGTTGGGCCAGGGCAATTGCCAGTACGTCCAGTGCAAGCGCCAGGGGTTGTCCATGAAAGTTGCCGCCACTCAGTACATCACCATCTTCCGGGAAGACCAGCGGATTATCCGTTACGGCGTCCAGTTCGCGCTCAAAAATTTGTGTGCAGTATTCCAGGGCATCGCGTACCGCGCCGAAAACCTGGGGGGCACAACGCAATGTATAGGGATCTTGTACGCGTGGGCAATTCTGCTGATGGCTGCGGTTGATCTCGCTATCGCTGACCAGCTGGCGTAATCGTGCCGCGCTGATCTGCTGTCCGAGTTGACCACGCCGCTGGTGAATGCGCTCGTCGAGAGGAACATGGCTGCCCATCATCCCTTCGATGCTCATGGCGCAAGCAATCTCGGCTGTCTGTACAAGCGTCTCGGCATCTGTCAGGGCTAGCAGTGCAATAGCCTCCATCAGATGAGTGCCATTGATCAAGGCTAACCCTTCTTTTGTCTGGAGATGCAGCGGGGTCAATCCTGCCTGCTGCAACGCCTCGCCTTTGCTACAGTGCTGTCCCTGATAGATCGCCTCGCCTTCGCCAACGAGTATCAATGCCAGGTGTGCCAGTGGGGCCAGGTCGCCGCTTGCCCCTACTGATCCTCTGGACGGGATAAGCGGATAAATTTCGGCATTGAGCAGAGCTAGCAACATCTGGACAACCTCCACACGCACACCTGAATTACCTCGTGCCAGGCTAGCCGCCAACAACACCATGATTGCACGAGTCACCTCCTCGCTCAAAGGCTCGCCAATACCCGCCGCGTGGCTGCGCAAAAGATTCTGTTGCAACTGCTCCAATTGGTCTTGCTTGATGCGCACACTACCCAGATGACCAAAGCCCGTCGTAACACCATATACCGTGCGACCCTCGGCAGCAATTGTGTCAATGACCGCGCGAGCTGCCTGAATGCGATCAATTGCGCGCTCTGCCAGCACTACCGGCGCGTGATGACGAGCAACCGCAATAACCTCGGATCGCGTGAGCGCCTGCCCATGAATTGTTACCTGCACAGATCGTAGTTCTTCTTTCTGTATACGTGCCTTCATCATAGAAGCTCCATCCTTTCCGGCCTCGTTGCCTTCTTCTATGTTTAAGCATAACAGAGGATGGAAGCAAGCGTAAAGAGGTAGTATTTTTGCCACTGCAATAAAAAGGATCATGATCCTTTTTATTGCAGTAATTTTTGGTGGAAATAGGTCATGATTCCTGACTGTTCTTGTAGTATCAAGAAAGTGTCTCAGCAGTTTAGCAAGCTGTGTCAATTACAGTAGCTTGCTGTTCTTCCTTACACAATATATACTCAAGGAGACAGGACATTCCACTGAGAGGAAACGAGCAAGATGAGCGAGAATGAAATGACATTCCCCATTTCTCCTTATTACTACGATAACGTTTTGATGGTGAGAGAGCTTACTATGACAATCGAGGCCGACCAGATGGAGCAAGAGTAACAAGGAGTTTGTATGAGCGAAAAGCGTATCAACCCTACACAGGATAGTGCTGGTGAGAAAGAAACCATGTACCTGGTCATCAAAGATCATCAGGCCAGTTATCCTGATCCGATTGTTATGCATGCTGGTGAAACACTTGAGGTGAGTGGCAAGGAAGATCAGTGGAACGGTAATCCTGATTGGACTTTTATCTGGTGCACGAATGAGCAGGGGAAAAGTGGCTGGGTGCCAAAAACATATGTTGAATTGGCTGGAGTGACTGGAAAGGCTCGCCATGATTATAATGCTATCGAACTTTCAGTTACTGTTGGAGAAAAAGTGGTTGCAGGGCAGGAGGAATCGGGTTGGGTATGGTGCACCAATATGCATGGAAAAAGTGGCTGGGTTCCCATTGAAAATATCAAACAGGAGTAATGTGGCTGGCAAAGATCACATATGCTGTATTGTCTGAGAGTACGTGTGATCTTTGCCAGTTATGTAACCGAAGGTAGTTACATATGGGAAGAGATGGGTTTTATGCCTGTGACGGTGCGGACAGGGGGATAAATCCAGAAGTTCAGGCCGGACACATGTACATCCCGGATGCCTGCGACTTGTAAGTCCTGGGCATATTGTTTCACATGGCGCATGTCCATGAGTGCGACTTTGCCGCCAGGCTTGAGTACACGCACGATCTCGTTAATGGCTCTGCGCCTGCCCTCGCGATTGTAGATGTTATGAATAGACAGGCTGGCTACGACTACATCGACGCTCGCATTGGCGAAGGGCATTTTGCGCATGTCCCCATCGTGGATCTCTATGCGGTTGGCGACTCCTTCGGCAGCTGCATTTGCCAGTGTCGTGGCTTTGCAATTGCCGCTCTGATCTTCCTGCGACCATAAATCCAGGCCAAGCACCCGTCCACATGATAAGCGTTTTGCCGCGCCAATCAGTAGCAGGCCGCGTCCACAGCCTACATCGAGCACCGTCTCATCACCGCGCAATTGTAACCCATCAAGCAGGCGGTTCCGGGCTTGCATCTTTCCGTAGAAACTGCTCCAGATCATCAAGCCGTCTGTGATCAGCCAGGAGAGGCCGCTGATCATAATTGTAATTGCAATGATGTTAACGATGATCCTGACAAAGGTCGCATTGTCTCCGATAAGTGGTGCTAGCCAGAAGAAACCTGCCATTCCTACGAGCATGAGGGCCGCGCCACAAAAGAAAAAATTGCGCACGACCTTTGGCGCATCGAGGCCATAATTGGCTTTCATAGGTTGTTGTGTTGCCTGCATTGTTGCTGCCTCCATCATAGATCTCCAACCGATGTATGCAATGTATAAGTACTCGGTATATTTACAAAAATCTTTAATGATTTGGTAAATATTTTCATTTTCATATAGATTAATAACATAATATGGTAAATATGTCAATGGATATGGCGTTTTTAATCATTGAGAAGGAGATAATTGTCATGGATAATGTGTCAATGTGGGCAAAGGGAGCGTGCGTGTGTGCACATAGATACTATAGAGTATGTTGTGTGAGATATGGAAGTGCCAAAAGATATATTATAAAGGTTCAGGAAAACATCCAATACCCATATGCATTCACAAACCTCCAAAGGGGCGCTGCTCTCGCAGCTAGCTTCGCTCATGTGAATGCAAGGAAAGATTATTCTTTCCTACTGATCTTGCATGCATAATTTATGTCTTGTATACTCAGATCAAAAGAGGGGACAGAACGCTTATCAGCAGTATATAAAGGTTTAGAGGAAGGAAAAAGAGGCAATGTCAGAAATGTCGCGTGAGGGTAGCTACGTCCTGGATTCCGAGAGTGCTGTAGAGATGACCCGGTTGATTGAGCAGTATAGCAGGGTGATTCAGACAATGGGTGGACCTTTCTCAGGCTTACCTGAATTGCCAAGGGATGCGAAGGTACTTGATCTGGCTTGTGGACCTGGCGGCTGGGTGCTTGATGTGGCCTTTGAGCGGCCTGATATCGAGGTAGCTGGAATTGATATCAGCCGTATTATGGTTGATTATGCCAATGCACGAGCCAGGACTATGCACCTGAGCAATGCCTCCTTTGGCGTGATGGATATTACGAAACCGCTGGATTTTGGTGACGGCAGCTTTGATCTCGTCAATGCAGCTGGTCTGGTCGCCGTACTTCGCCGGGAAAACTGGGAACCCTTTATTGCCGAGTGCACACGTCTCCTACGTCCAGGTGGCTTTATTCGTCTGGCGGAACCACACGATTTTGGTGTGAGCAATAGTGCAGCCTTTGAACGGATACAAAATCTAGGTACTCAGATGTTATGGCGTGTGGGCTACGGTTTTTCCGTCGATGGACGCACTTTTGGTCTGGCCCATACGCTGCCCAGCCTACTACGTCGAGCTGGATATAGCAATGTACAGCATTCGACCTTCGCTATCGAAATCTCCTCCGGGCAACCTGCCTGGATCGATTACTACCATAATTATCAGCTCGCCTTCCAGCAAGCCAAAACGATATGGATAAACGCCGGACTGGTAACTGAAGAGGAATTCGACCAGTTATACCAGAACATGCTTATTGATATGAACCGGCAAGATTTCCTGGGTATGGTTACCTTTATCTGCATCACAGGAGAAAAACCAAAGGTAGAGTGAGAGTTGATGATGTTTCACGTGAAACATTACCCAGGTAAAAGCACGAACTTTACCTGCTTAATGCCAAATTGATAGCCAATCCCATGATAATATTGAAATCACTCAGAGTGCAAGTCTGCCCCTGCGATGACTTCTGTTCTTATTTGTTGGATTCATCAATAAGGTGTTTTTGGAAGAAAGAGGCTGCTTGCCACCCTGACATTTCCCAATTTTCATTAGTCCAGGGCAGGTGTGGGTTCTCCCGCAGATTGTGGTAGACTCCCTGGATAGGCAGAAAGTCTACTTCTACCCCAGCTTCTCTTAATACGGAAACCATGTGCTCTGCTTGTGAGAATGGTACCGTTTCATCTTTTGTGCCATGAACAATTCTAAATGGAGGGACCGAGGATGTGACGTGGATAACTGGGCTTGCTAGCTTCTGAAGATGCGGATAAAATGACGCCTGGCTTTGAGATGATAATCATGTCCACTTGCTCTATACCGGTAGATTTGCTACACTGTGATAAATAATAAACGTACCTGTAGAGGTAGTACGAAATTAGGAGTGTGTGCATGCGTGCCGTTGATGATAGCAGTCCCAAGTATGTGGCTGTTCTTCGTGTTTTGCAAACCTGGAAGCAGTTGCCAGAAAGTGACGTATCACGCATGATACACGAGTACTTCCTGGTCACCGACGATTTTCGTGAGATGGAGGATCAGGGCTTACTCACGATGCAGTTTGTTGGTGACGAATATATAATTATTCCGACGATGCTAGGTCGTATCTGGCTGGAGCAATATGATACAGAGGAGCAAAACAATGGCATTTGATGATGAGGAGGAGAAACCTCCTTATACGACGGTTGGCACCGATGAGGCGAAACGCCTGGTCGATGCAGGTGCACGCGTGATCGATGTGCGACAACCCGATGAATGGGAACGAGGTCATATTCCAGGAGCAGATCTGGTACCTCTCAATGGTATATATGCCTTTGGGAATGCGCTCAAGCAGCTTGATCTGTCACCCGAGGATGATGTGATCTTCGTCTGTGCGATGGGCCAGCGCAGTGCCGTGGCTTCTGAAATCGCGTTGGTGACGGGTCTGAACAAGGTGTATAATCTGGCAAACGGGATGAATGGCTGGCTCCAACGACGTTATCCCACCGAACGCTAGATAAAACTATTTCTTGCTTTTTTCCCTCCGGCGAAAAAAGCAAGAAATAGTTTTATCTAGCAAAAAAACTGAAGCATATATTTCGAGAGGAGACATTGTTATGCCCCTGTTGGAAGGAAAAAAAGCGCTTATTTTTGGTGTTGCCAATCACCGCTCTATTGCCTGGTCCATCGCGCAAGCTCTGGCCGGTGAGGGTGCCCAGCTCGCTTTAACCTATCAGGAGCGCATGGAACGTGATGTGCGCAACCTGGCAGCAAAGATCCCTGGTACAACGGTCATTCCCTGCGATGTGCAGGATGATAGCCAGCTTGATGCAGCTTTTGCCCAGGCCAGCGACACCTTTGGCGGAGGTCTCGATATCCTGATCCATTCTGTCGCTTTTGCCCCGCGCAACGAACTGGAGAACCCCTTTTTAGAAACGACACGCGAGGGTTTTCATACAGCTCTTGATATCAGTGCCTATTCTCTGATTACGATGGCACGTCGCGCCAAACCTTTGATGGAAACTCGCGGCGGAGGTAGCATTCTGACGATGACCTATATGGCAAGCGAGCGCGTAATGCCCAAATACAATGTGATGGCCGTTGCCAAAGCAGCTCTGGAGTGTAGTGTACGCTATCTGGCCTACGAAATGGGCGAACAGAATATTCGCGTGAACGCCATCTCTGCCGGGCCACTCAACACGCTTGCAGCGCGTGGTATCTCTGGTTTCACAGGGTTTCGTGAGCAGGTAACGCATGTCGCGCCTCTACGCCGCAACATTGAGCAGAGTGAAGTTGGTGATGCTGCCCTCTTCCTATGCAGTCCCTATGCACGAGCTATCACTGGCGAAATTATGTTCGTCGATGCTGGCTACAACATTATGGGAGCATAAAAACGGAAAAAGCAACTTCCTTCAAAACCTACCGAAGGCAGGTTTTGAAGGAAGTTGCTTTTTCC
>Ga0070741_10008824_pt1 | contig 19981 bp, 20 predicted proteins | sample Coa_R1_4_FD_66440 | JGI IMG/M metagenome (GOLD analysis project Ga0070741, IMG submission 66440) | Surface soil microbial communities from Centralia Pennsylvania, which are recovering from an underground coalmine fire - Coalmine... | ecosystem: Environmental > Terrestrial > Soil > Unclassified ...
CATCGTCTCGCGCGAGACGCCCAGCGCGTCCAGCTTCCCGTCCGAGATCGGCGACTCGATGACGCTCGCGCCGACGCCGAGCTCGACGAGCGCCTCGACGTCTGCCGCGACCGCCCGCGAGAACCCCCAGATCTCCGCTTCGAGACCCGCCTCCGCGATCAGCTTCACGGCCTGCCAGTCGTCCTGCGAGGTGCGCGGGAACCCCGCCTCGATCCGCTCGACCCCGAGCTCGTCGATCGCGCGGGCGAGCTCCAGCTTCTGCTCGGGGTCGAAGACGACGCCCACGGTCTGCTCGCCGTCCCGGAGGGTCGTGTCGTACAGGCCGACCGCCCCGCCGATCGCCGCGCCCTCGTTGATCGGCCCCGTCCAGATCAGGGAGCGGTCAGCAGGCAACGATCCCGTCCGGGAAGGGGGAGAGCTTCTCGGCGCCGTCCGCGGTGACGAGGAAGTTGTCCTCGAGTCGCAGGCCGCCGCCCCCGGGCCAGTAGATCCCGGGCTCGATCGCGAGCACCATGCCCGCCTGGATCTCGCCGCCGCCCGCCTGGTGGGCGTAGGGCGGCTCGTGGGCCCGGGCGCCGACACCGTGGCAGATCGGGTGCGAGGGCTGGCCGTCGTAGCCGGCGGCGGCGATGCCGGCGCGGACCCGCCGGTCGAGCTCCGCCAGGCTCGCGCCGGGCCGGATGAACGCGAGCGCGTCCTCGTAGACGCCGGTGAGCTGCTCGAGCAGCTCGGCGTAGCGGGGGTCGAGCTCGCCGGGGCAGAGGTTCTTCGTGTGGTCGGCCCAGTACCCGTCGGCGCAGACCCAGATCTCGAAGAGCGTCGGCTCGCCCTCGACGACCGGCCGGCCGGTCGTGGCGGTGAAGGTCTGGATGCCCGGCCCCGACCAGACGAGCGAGAAGCCGAGCGCCAGCTCGACCTGGCCCTTCCAGCCGGTGCCTTCGCCGTGGACGAACCCGAGCCACTCCGACGCCGCCTGCGCCTCGGTCATCCCCGGCCGGAGGACGCCCTGGACGTGCTCCATCGCCGCTGCGGCGATCTCGTTCGCGAGGCGCATCCGCTCGACTTCCTGCGCCGTCTTGACCATCCGCGCCTCGTTCAGCACCGGCGTCCCGTCGACCGCCTCCGGAAACGCGTCGAACCACGCCTTCGGGTACGTCGTCGGCTCGCCGACCATCCGGTCCGCCGCCTGCGTCCCGAGCGAGAGCTCGAGCCCGACCCGGCCGTACGGCGCCGCCGCCTCACGCGCGGCGTCGAGCGCCCGCAGGCCCGGCGGCCGCGGGTCGGCCGCGTCGTAGCCGCCGAACAGGCGCACGTCCCGCGTCCAGGCCGTGCGCTCGGCGTCCGCCGCCGAGGGCTCGAGGCAGATCAGCGCCGGCTCGCCCTCGCGCGGGAAGACGCAGGCGTCGTAGCCCTTCATCCCCCAGAAGTTGGTCAGGTAGAGGACGTTGTCCGGGGCGCGGACGACGAGCGCGTCGAGCTCGTGCTCGCCCATCAACGCGCGCACGCGGTCGAGCTTGGCGTCGTCGCGGGGCCAGGTCACCGGCTGAACCTAGACGATTGATCGAACACCCGTCGATCGATCGTCCAGCTGCGCCGGCTCGAGCGCGGAAGAGCTCAGGAAAGACGCCGCGAGGACGGGAGCCCGAGCTCGCGCTCGATCTCTTCGCGGGTGGTGCCGTCGCGTTCGAGCCGTCGGCGAATCAGCCCCTCGAGGCGCTGCTGGTTCCTCTCCCAGCGCGCGCGCTCCTCAGGAGTCGTCTTCGGAATCCTCTTCTTCGCCAAATTCCTGCTCCAGGATCGACGTGATCCGGTCCACGTTTCGATTGATGTCCGCCAGGGTGAAGAGCATAGCCGCCACCTCCGAGCGCGTGATCAGCCGCCTCCTCGTCCACCTTGTCATGCTGGCGACAGCGCCACGTGCCCGCAAGATGGCGGATCGGGTCGGGGCTCTACCAGCGCACGCGCGGGGGTGCCGGTTGTCCGTATGCGTCCTGCCAGGAGATCACCGGGTTGCGGAGGACGCCGATCCCCTGGATCTCGGCCTCCATCACGTCGCCGGGCTTGAGGTAGAGCGAGGCGGCGTCGGGTGAGAAGCCGGCCACGCCGGAGACGGTGCCGGTCGAGAGCACGTCCCCTGCCGAGTAGCCGAGCGCCGAGTAGTGGCTGACGATCTCGGGGATCGTCACCGACATCCGGCCGGAGTGCGAGCGCTGGCGCGGCTCGCCGTTCACGCGCAGCTCCATCGCCAGGTCGTGCGGGTCCGCGATCTCGTCCGCGGTGACGATCCACGGCCCGAGCGGGCAGAAGGTGTCGATCGCCTTGCAGAAGGAGAAGACGCCGGACTGCATCTCGCGCCGCTGGATGTCGCGGGCGGTGATGTCGTTGAAGATCACGTAGCCGGCGACGTAGTCGGCCGCCTCCTCGGGGCCGAAGTGCTTGCCGGCCTTGCCGATCACGACCGCCAGCTCGAGCTCGTAGTCGAGCTCCTCGGTCAGGTGCTCCGGGTAGATCACCGGGTCGTCCTGGCCGACGAGCGCGTCGACGTTCTGGAAGAAGACGATCCAGGGCGCGATCTTGTGCGACCAGCCGACCTGCTTCGACTCCTCCTCGTGCTCGCGGAAGTTGCCGGCCGTGTGGAAGAACTTCTTCGGCACGATCGGCGGCCGCAGCTTCGCCCCGGCGAGCGGCACGCGCTCGCCCGTCTCGGCCGCCCCGCCCTGCTCGAACCAGTCCTGCATCGTCGGCACGTCGAGGACGGCGATCTCGTCGCCGTCGACGCGGCCGACCCTGCCCTCGTCGAACGTCACCAGCTTCATCGGATTCCGCACACCTCCATTGCGGCCCGCGCGTAGACCTCCGCGGTCTGCACGAGCCCGTCGATGTCGAGGTTCTCGCCCTTGACCGTGTCCAGGAGGCCGGTCGAGGTGCCGTAGTTCACAGTCGCGATCCCGTACCGCGTCAGCACCGACGCGTCCGAGAACCAGCGGGTGACGTCCCGCTCCGGCTTCGCGCCGAACACCTTCTCGTGCGCCGAGTCGATCGCGGCGACGAGTGGGTGCCCCTCCTCGATCTCCGCGCCCGGCGCCGTCACGTAGACCTCTCCGCGGACGCCGTAGTCGGGGAAGCGCTCCGCCAGCCCGCGCACCATGTCGAGCACCTGCCGCCGCGCCGCGGCCATCGGCTTCGTCGGCGGCACGCGCACGTCGAGGAACAGGTCGGTGGAGTGCGGCGTCCGCGAGACGCGCCAGCCGAAGCCGCCCCGGATTGCGCCGACGTTGACGATCGCCCTCGCCCCGCGGTAGGCGTTCTCCGGATCCTCCTCCCAGCTCGGGATCCAGTCCAGCACCGCGTCCAGCACCTCGCGCATGCGCAGGATCGAGTTGCGGTCGCGCTTCCCCTCGCTGAAGGCGGTGTGGATGAAGTGACCCTCGGTCGAGATTCGCAGCCACAGCGAGCCGAAGTGGCCGAGCACGACCTTTCCCTCGGTCGGCTCGCCGAGGATGCACATGTCCGCGACCCCGCCGTGCGAGACGAGATAGCGCGACCCCGCCGCATAGCCGCGGTACTCCGCGCCCTGCGCCTCCCCGAACTGCGTCTTCTCGATCTCGCCGCAGACGGCGGCGATCAGGACGTCGCCGCGCAGGCGCACGCCCGCGTCGACGAGCGCGCGCACCGCCTCGACATAGCAGGCGAGCGCGCCCTTCATGTTCGAGATCCCCAGCCCGTACAGCCGGCCGTCCTCGACGAACGGCGCAGGCTGGAAGCCGGGCACGTGCCGCAGCCACGGCTCGCGACCCGAGTACGACGTGTCCATGTGGCCGTTGAACATCAGGCTCGGCCCGCCGCCCGCCCCCTCGAGGATCCCGAGCACGTTCGCCCGGCCGTCCTCGACCTGCTGCCACTGAACCGCCAGGCCCATGCCCTCGAACGTGTCCCGCATCAGCTCCGCCATCGCCTGCTCCGAGCCGGTGAAGCTCGGCGTCCCGATCATCCGGCTCGCCAGGTCGACGAGCCGATCGCGATCGACCGAAACCGTCATCGGACGTGGGGCAGGACGCGCTCCGCGAACAACCGCAGCTGCCCCGGCCGGTCCTCGCCCCAGAGCTCGAGCATCACGTGCGTGCAGCCGGCCTCGCGGTACTCGCGGATCGACGCGACACAATCCTCCGGCGTGCCTGCGATCGGCCTGCACTTGTCCAGGATCTCGTCGGTCACCGCCGCCTTCGCCGCCAGCCGGCCGCCACGCTCCATCGCCTCCGCCACCGGGCGGATCTCGTCCTGCGTCAGCCCCGCGCACTCGAGCAGCGTGTCCGCCGCCGCCTGAATGTTCTGCACCTTGTTCGCCAGGTACATGCCGGCGATCTCCCGGGCGCCGTCCCGGCCCCGATCGCGATCCTCGTCGATCGAGGCCACGATCGTGCAGCCGAGATCGAGCGAGTCCGGGTCGCGGCCGGTCTCGGCGACACGGTCACGCACGTACCGCACGAACGCCGGCGTCGTGATCGACGCGGTCAGCAGCCCGTCCGCCGCCTGGGCCGCCGCCCGAAGCATCATCGGCCCCGTGCCGGCGAAGTACAGCGGCACCTCCCAGCGCGGCGCCTCCGCATCGTCACGGAGCGCCGGAACGTGCGCCGAGAACACCTTCCCGTCGAGCTCGAGCGCCTCGCCGGCCAGCGCGCCGCGCACGATCTCCGCCGCCTCCTTCATCGCCGCCACCGCCGGCGAGTCGATCGAGGCGTGGCGCATGAAGATCTTCGAGACGCCGAGGCCGAGGTAGAAGCGGCCCGGCCCGGCCGCCTCCTGCGTCACCCGCGCCTCCATCGCGATCTGGATCGGATGGCGGGTGAACGGCGAGATGATCCCCCAGCCGACCGCCAGCCTCTCCGTCTCGCGGGCGACGAGCGCCGACAACGCCGTCGACGAGCGCGCCTCCATCGAATGCTTCCGCCACCACGGATACGCCTCCGCCAGCCAGATCGTGTCGAAACCACCCTCGTCCATCGCCCGGGCGTGCTCGAGAACCTCCTCGAGCGGCTCCATCGTCAGCTGCATCACGCCGATCCGGAAGGGCGGGGGCACGAGTGCGGATCCTAGATGGAAGCCTCCGGCCGGACAGCGCTACCGGCCGCCGGACTGCCGCGCCGCAGGTCGGCAGGATCGGAGACGGGCCGAGCCCCGACGACGCTCGCCTGGTGTACCCGGTCGCCGGCGTGGGAGACTAGGGTCGTGGAACGCTACGACCTGCTCGTCGTCGGCGGCGGCCTGTCCTCGGCCAAGGCGGTCGAGGCCTACCGCGAGCACGGGGGCGACGGCTCCGTCCTCCTCGTCTCGGCCGACCGCTATCCGCCGTACCACCGCCCGCCGCTCTCGAAGAAGCTCCTTCGCGGCGAGCAGGAGGCCGAGCAGGCCTATGTCCAGCCGGCGGACTGGTACGCGGACCATCGCGTCGAGCTGCGGCTCGAGACACGGGCCGACAGCCTCGATCTCGGGGGGAAGACCGTCCGCATCGGCTCCGGGGAGGTCGGCTTCGAGCGCCTGCTGATCGCGACCGGGGCCGAGCCGCGCCCGTTCGACGGCGCGCTCACGCTGCGCTCGATCGACGACTCGCTGCGGATCCGCGAGCAGGCGAAGCAGGCGGGCCGCGTGACGGTCGTCGGCACCGGCTTCATCGGCCTCGAGGTGGCGGCGTCGCTGCGCGCGCTCGGCGTCGAGGTGCGGCTCTCGACGGGCGGGCATGCGCTGTTCGAGAGCTTCGGCTCCGACGAGTTCTCCGCGTACCTCCGGCGGCTCTACCCCGAGCAGGGCGTCGAGCTGGTCGAGGAGCCGCCGTCCGGGTCGGACGTCGTCGTCGCCGGAATCGGAGTGGTCCCCGCCACGGGCTGGCTCGAGGGCTCCGGGCTCGAGCTCGACGACGGAGTCGTCGTCGACGAGGAGTTCCGCACCTCGGCCGCGGACGTCTACGCCGTCGGCGACGTCGCGCGCTTCCACGACCCGGTCTTCGGCCACGCGCGCCGCATCGAGCACTGGTCGAACGCGAACTACCAGGGCGCGGAGGTCGGGAAGATCCTCGCCGGGGCGCAGGGAGGCTACGACCGGGTGTCGGCGTTCTTCACCGAGCTCTTCGGCACGTCGTACCGGGTCCTCGGGGAGACGCGCGGCGAGACGGAGCTCGAGGGCTCCTTCGAGTCGGGCCGGGCGATCGTCCGCTACCGGGACGGCGGCGCGCTCGCAGGCGCGCTCGTCACCGGCCTGCAGGACGACGAGATCGACGAGCTGAAGACGGCGATCCGCGAAAGCGCGAGCGCCTCGGGCTAGCCGGCCGAGTGCGTCGGCCCGTCGGGCTCGGCCGAGTATGCCTCCGGTGAGCCGGCGTGGATGCCCTGCTCGGCGCCGCTCGTGCCGCCGTCCTTCGCCTCGCTCACCTGCGTCTCGAGCGCGTTCAGCACGTTGGTCACCTGCTGGTTGACGATCGGCTGGAAGACGCGCTGGCCCATGCTTCCGATCGGCCCGGCGACGCGCACGTCGGCCTCCCAGCGCATGCTCGTCCGCTCGCCGTCCGGCGTGAGGTGGAACTGCGTCTCCATCGAGACGATCGCGCCGACACCCTGTCCCTTCGAGGCGAGCTTGGCGTACTCGATCGGCCGCTCCTCGACCTTCTCGAACTTGAAGTTCAGCTTCAGGCCGCCCATGCCGAGCGGGACCTTCACGGCCGCCGACCAGTGGCGGTCGTCCTGCACGTCGAAGCTCTCCACCCCGGGCAGGAGCTTCGCCATCTTGCTCGGGTCGTTGAGCACGTCCCAGACGAGCTGGGCGGGGGCGTCGAACTCCTTTGTTCCGTCGACCTTCACTGAGCGGTCACCTCCACGAGCGTTGCCGTCTCTTCGGGGTTCTGGATCATCCGCCACACCCGCTCGGGCGGATTGTGCGAGTCGTTCACGATCGCCGGCTTCCCCGCGCGCCGGAGCGCGTCCTGGATCGCCGCGCAGATCGCGTGGATCGCCGCGCCGCCGCCCTCGCCCATCCCCTTCGTTCCGAGCGACGAGAACGGCGAGGGGCTCTCGATATGGCCGGTCTTGATCTCCGGCAGGTCGAGCGCGTGCGGGACGTGGTAGTCGTAGAAATTCGAGGTCAGAAGCTGGCCGTACTCGTCGTACGCGAAGGTCTCGTACAGGGCGGCGCCGATCGCGTGGACGGTCGCGCCGTGCACCTGGCCCTCGACGATCTGCGGGTGGATCCGGATCCCGCAGTCGTCCACGGCGGCGTAGTCGACGAGCTCGACGTCGCCGGTCTCCGGGTCGATCTCGACGACGCAGGCATGGATCTGCGTCGCGTAGGTCAGCGTCAGGTTGCCGAACTTCCGCTCCTTGTCCGGCAGCTCGAACGGCGGCACGTAGACGTACCGGCAGTTGAGGGTGACGTCGCGCACGTCCGGCGGGAGGACGGCGTTGTTCGCGTTGACGATCGCGCCGCACGCCATGAACGGCAGCGCCGTCTCCGGGTTGTCCTTGCGCTTGGCGAACCCGCCTTCGAGGACGATGTCGTCCGGGTCGGCGCCGCCGAGCACCGCCCCCGCGAGGCGGCGGATCTCGAGCGACAGCTTCTCGGTCGCGCCCTTCACCGCCTCGAGCCCGGTGACCGCGAACTGGCTCGCGTAGGTGCCGGAGAAGCCGGCGTGCGAGTTCCAGTACGAGTCGTGGCCGGGGCGGACGTGGATCTGGTCCGGGGAGACGCCGAGGATGTCCGCGGCGACCTGGGCGGCGACCGTCTCGTGCCCCTGCCCCTGCGGGACGGTGCCGAGGGTGAGGACGATCTCGCCGAAGATGTCGAGCTTGATCGTCGCCACCTCGTTGTTCCCCGAGAACTGCAGCTCGGGGTTGAGCAGCGTCGACTGGCCGAAGTTGTTCGTGCCCGAGTCGAGCGTTGAGCCGATCCCGATCCCGATCAGCTTGCCGCTGCCGGCCTCCTGGCGCGCGCGGACGCCCTCGTAGTCGATCAGCTCGAGCGCGATGTCGAGGCAGCGCGCGTAGTCGCCGGAGTCGTAGACGCAGCCGTTCGGCGTCTCGTACGGCATCTCGTCGGCCCGGACGTAGTTCTTCTTGCGCACCTCGACCGGATCGAGGCCGAGCTCGTGCGCGACGATGTCGCAGATCCGCTCGGTCAGCCAGAGCTGCTGCATCCGCGAGTAGCCGCGGTTCGGCGCCACCGGCGACTTGTTCGTCACCACCTGCGTGAAGTCGACGCGGATGTTCCGCCAGCGGTACAGGCCCGGTGTGACCTGCGCCCAGATGATGCAGCCGAGCGGCTCGTAGCGCGGGAAGGCGCCGCAGTCGTCGATCGCCTTCACCTTGAACCCGAGCATCGTCCCGTCGTTCTGGACGGCGACCTCGATGTCGTGGAACCAGCGCTCGTTCCCGTGTGCGTTCGCCATGTGCTGGTCCGTGCGCCACTCCGTCCACTGGATCGGCCGCTTCAGCTTGCGGGCGAGCAGGCAGCACGCGGTCAGGTACGTGTGCGTCGTGATCTTGTTGCCGAACCCGCCGCCGATGTCGTGCGTGACGAAGCGGAGCTTGTCGAGCGGCACGCGCAGCGCCGGGCCCATCCAGATCGCCGCCACGCCCGGCATCTGGTGGTTGCAGTAGAGCGTGAACTGGCCGGTCGCGCGTTCGTACTCGACCAGCGCGACGGAGCACTCGAGCGGCGTGGACGCGAACCGGTCGAAGTGGAGCTCCTCGATCTTCACGACCCGGTCGGCGGCCTTCAGCGCGCCGTCGATGTCGCCCCAGTCGAAGATGCCCGACCAGACGACGTTCGTGCCGGCATCCTCGTGGATGATCGGCGCGTCGTCGTCCTGCGCCCGACGGGCGTCGACGATCACGTCGAGCGGGTCGTACTCGACCTCGACCAGGTCGGCGGCGTCGCGGGCGAGCTCTCGCGTGGCGGCGACGACGGCGACGACGGGCTCGCCGATGTGCCGGACGCGGCCGACCGCGAGCGCGTAGTCCTTGATCTGGCTCCCCGGCGGTGTCGTCAGCTCGAAGAACGGATCGGTCAGCTCGGCCACCTCGTCCGGCGTCAGCGTCCCGTAGACGCCCTCGAGCGCCTCCGCCTGCGACACGTCGACGGAGACGATTCGCGCGTGCGCATACGGCGACCGGACGAAGTGGACGTAGCCCATCCCGTGGCGCTTCAGGTCGTCCGCGAAGACGCCTTCGCCCTTGACGAGGCGCTGGTCCTCCTTGCGCGGGATGCTCTTGCCGGCGTAGCCGACCTCGAGCTCGACCTGGGTGGGGGTGACGGTGGTCTCGCTCATTGCCCGGCGGCCGCCCGGATCGCCTTGACGATGTTCACGTAGCCGGTGCAGCGGCAGATGTTGCCCTGGATGCCGCGCCGGATCTCCTCCTCGCTCGGCGACGGGTTCTGCGACAGGAGGTAGGTCGCGCTGACCAGCATGCCCGGCGTGCAGTACCCGCACTGGAGCGCGTGATGCTCGGAGAACGCCTGCTGGAGCGGGCTCAGCTCGCCCTCCGGGGACAGCCCCTCGACCGTGGTGATCTCGGCTCCGTCCGCCTGGACGGCGAGCAGCATGCAGCTCTTCACCGCGCGCCCGTCGAGCAGCACCGTGCAGGCGCCGCAGTTGCCCGTGTCGCAGCCGACGTGCGTGCCGGTGAGGTCGAGGTCGTCGCGGATGAAGTGGACGAGGAGCTTGCGCGCCTCGACCTCCCGCTCGTAGCGGTCCCCGTTGACGGCGACTCCGATCGTGTGCTCGCTCATCTCGCCTCCCTGACCGCCCGTCCGGCGAGCACCTCGGCCAGGTGACGGCGGTAGTCGGCCGAGGCATGGACGTCGGAAGGCGGGTCGAGCTCCGCGCTGCGCACGGCGTCCCGAACGGCCGTCTCGTCGGCGCTCGCGCTGACGAGGACGGGCGTGGCGGCGACGCAGCCGATCGCGATCCGGGCCGTGCCGCCGGAGACGGTGGCGGCGACGTTGACGATCCCGGTTCCGTCCTTGCCCAGCGTGATCGACGCCCAGCCGTCGCGGGACCCGTTCTTCGGCGGGACGCGGATGCCGGTCAGCAGCTCGCCCGGCTGCACGGCGGTCAGGTAGACGCCCTCGAAGAACGTCTCCGCGTCGACCGTGCGCTCGCCGCCGGTGCCGGCGATCGTGAACTCCGCGCCGAGCGCGACGAGGAGTGGCGGGAAGTGGTTGGTCGGGTCGTTCGAGCAGACGTTGCCGCCGATCGTCCCGCGGTTTCGGACCTGGACGTCGGCGATCGTGCGCGCGACCTCGGCGAGGATCGGGCGGGCGCCGGCCACCTCCGGCGAGTCGACGATGGCCGCGTAGGTGGTCATGGCGCCGATCTCGAGGCCGCCGCCGGCCGCACGGATGCCGCGCAGCGAGTCGATCCGGTTCAGGTCGACGACGAGCTCGGGCGCCGCGACCCGCGTCTTCATCACGTTGACCAGGCTCTGCCCGCCGGCGAGGGCCCGCGCGTCTTCGCGCGCCGCGAGGAGCTGGATTGCCTCCTGCACGGAACCCGGGCGCGCGTACTCGAGCTCGCGAAGCAGCACGTCGCGAGTCTAATCCGCACCGAACGGGCGGCGCGCCCGGGTCCGTTCACGCGAGCCCGCATCCCCACCCACGAGCCCGCACCCCCACCCAAGGGTGGGGGAAGACCCCTTTCCCCTGCCGGCGAGCCTACCCGTGCGAGGCGCGCGAGTCTGCGCCGATTCCGGGTCGATTCGCGCGCGCGGTCAGGCGAGCAGCGCGCGATGGCGCCCGAGCGCGTCGAGGATCCGATCGACGTCCTCGTCGACGTTGTACAGATGGAGGGCGATGCGCAGGTTCGAGTCTCGCTCCGAGCAGACGATCCGCTCGTCGCCGAGGGCCCGGACGAGCGCGCCGACGTCCGTCGACCGGACGCACACGAGCGGTCCGCGGCGTGCGGGATCTCGGGGCGTCGGAACCGTCGCGCCGAGCTCCTCGAGCCCGTCGATCAGCCGGGTCGCCAGGCCGGACACGTGCTCTTCGATCGCCGCCGTGCCGGCTTCCTCGATCTGCGCCATGCCGGCGAGCCCCGCGTAGATGTTCGGGACCGGCGGGGTCCCGGCGTCGAACCGCCGGGCATCCGCCGCCGGCGAGTAGTCCGAGATGTCCATCTGGAAGATGTCCTCGTCGGCGAACCAGCCGGTCTGGACGGGAAGCAGGTCGGCGAGCAGCTCGCCGCGGACGTAGAGGAAGCCGAGGCCGGCGGAGGCGAGCAGGTACTTGACCGTTCCGCCCGTGACGAAGTCGACTCCGAGCGAGCCGACGTCGAGGTCGATCGCCCCGACCGCCTGATAGGAGTCGGCAAGGCAGAGCGCGCCGGCATCGTGGGCGATCCGGGCGATCGCGGCGACGTCGTGGCGGTGGCCGGTGCGGTACGAGACGGTCGTACAGCAGACGAGCGCGGTTCGCCCGTCGACCACGGCGGCGAACTGCTCCGGGAGGATCGACCCGTCCGGCTGCGGGCGGACGTGGACGACCTCTGCGCCGCGGAGCTCCTGGGCGTGGGCGATCTGGCCGACGGTCGGAAACTCGTACTCGCTGATCACGATCCTGGGGCGCTCGCGGAGGTCGAGCGCCGAGACGATCCCGCTGACGCCCTGGGTGACCGACGTGGTGACCGCGACCTCGCGCGGCGCCGCGCGCAGCAGACGGGCGAAGGCGGCCCGGGCGGCCTCTGCGCGCTCGACCCAGTGGGCCCACTCCGCGCCGTGCTCGTCCCAGCCGTCGAGGTACTCCTCGTAGGCGGCGCGGACGCGGTGCGAGAGCGCGCCCTGCGAGCACGAGCTCAGGTACGTCGTGTGCGCGAGGATCGGGAACTCGCCCCTGACCGCGGCGCCGACTCTGCCCGTCTCGACCGCCATTCGGGAAGCCTACGCCAGCCTGCGTCGGTCGCCGCAGCCGACGGTGCGGCTGGCGCACGCTGCGGCGGGAACGGCGCGTGCCCGAACGTCGAGCGGTTCAGCGGCCGAGGTAGGCCTTCCGCAGCCCCTCGTCCTGGAGCAGGTCGGCAGCCCTGCCCTCGAGCACCAGCCGCCCGGTCGAGAGCACGTACCCGCGGTCGGCGATCGAGAGCGAGACGTTCGCGTTCTGCTCGACCACGAGGATCGCGACGCCGGACTCGTGCACCTCCTTGATGATCTGGAAGTTCTGCTCCACGAGGATCGGCGCGAGCCCCATCGACGGCTCGTCCATCAGCATCAGCCTCGGCCGCCCCATCAGGGCGCGCGCCATCGCCACCATCTGCTGCTCGCCGCCGGACAGCGTCCCCGCCAGCTGGTTGCGGCGCTCGTACAGCCGCGGGAAGAGGCCGTACACCCGCTCGAAGTCCTCCCTCGCCGGTCCACCGCGGAGGTAGGCGCCCATCTCCAGGTTCTCGAGCACGGTCATCGGCGCGAACAACCGCCGGTTCTCCGGCACGATCGCGATCCCGCGCGCGATCCGGTAGCTGGTCGGCCGTCCCGTCACGTCCTCGCCGCCGAGCAGGACGCGGCCCGTCCGCGGCCGGACGATGCCGAGAATCGTCTTCAGGGTCGTCGACTTCCCCGAGGCGTTGCCGCCGAGCAGGCAGACGAGCTCGCCCTCGCGCACCTCGATCGTCACGTTCTGGAGGATGTGGATCAGGCCGTAGTAGGTGTTGACCCCGTCGAGCCGGAGCAGCGGGCCGCCGCCGTCGAGCCCCGTGCTCACTTGCGCGCCGTCCCCCCGAGGCCGAGGTAGGCCTCCACGACCTTCGGGTCGGTCGCGACCTTCTCGAACGGCCCCTCGGCGATCTTCACCCCGTGGTCGAGCGCGACCACCCGGTCCGAGCAGCCCTCGACGCAGTGCATGTCGTGCTCGATCACGAGGATCGTGTAGCCGCCCTCCTTGCGCAGGCGGCTGATCAGCTCGGTGATCTCGTGCGTCTCGGCCGGGTTCATGCCGGCGGCAGGCTCGTCGAGGAGCAGGATCCGCGGCCGGGTCGCCGTCGCGCGGGCGATCTCGAGCCGGCGGCGGTTCGCGTACGAGAGGCTGTAGGCCGGCTGGTTCCAGCGGTAGCCCATCAGCCGCTCGCCGAAGAACGCGAGCCGCTCCTGGGCGAGCCGCTCGATCTCGCGTTCCTCCCGCCGCATCCCGGGCGTGCGCAGCATCGCCCGAAACGGCCCCGCCCTGGTCCGCGCGTAGGCGGCCGCCATGACGTTCTCCTTCACCGTCATGTTCAGGAACAGCCGCAGCGTCTGGAACGTCCGCGCTACGCCGAGCTCGTTGATCCGGTGCGGCGCCAGGCCGGCGATGTTCCGGCCGTCGAGCAGGATCTCGCCGTCGTCCGGGCGGTAGACGCCGGTGATCAGGTTGAAGACGGTCGTCTTCCCGGCGCCGTTCGGGCCGATGAGGCTGACGATCTCGCCCTCCTTCACGACCAGGTCGAGCTCGGACACGGAACGAAGCCCGCCGAACGAGAGCGTCACCTTGCGCAGCTCGAGCAGGCTCACTAGACGACTTCCACGCGCTTCTCGCCCAGGAGCCCGTTCGGACGGACGATCATCAACGCGACGAGGATCACGCCGAGGACGATGTACCGGGTCGGCTCGGGCTTGGCCAGCATCACGTTCTCCCACACGAAGGTGGCCAGGTACAGGACGGGTACGAGCAGCACCGTCCGGAGCAGCCCGCGAACCAGGGTCAGGCCGAGTGCCGCTGCGATCAGGGCCACGTAGGAGACGGGCGCGACCCACGAGGCGAGCCGCTCCGGCACGATCACCCAGCCGGAGGCCCAGGCCCCGGCCGTGCCGGCCACCCAGGAGTGGTCGATCGCATCCGCGATCGCATGCGCGGCGAAGCCGAAGGCGACGGTTGCGGCGGCGACGATCGCCAGGCGCCGCGAGAGCTTGAACGTGAGCAGCAACCCGGCGCCGAGCAGCACGTAGAACAGGTCGCGCGCGTGGCTCGGCTCGCGGAGCAGCTCGAGCAGGACGCTGATGATGATCGCGCCCAGCACGACGCCCGCCTGGCTGCCCTGGCCGCCGAGGATCACCATCGTGTACACGGTGATCAGGAGGACGAAGTAGAAGGTGAGCGGGAACACGCTGGCGTTCAGGGCGGCGAAGAGCGACCCGCTCAGGGCGGCGACCGCGGCGCCGAACGCGAACGCGGTCAGCTTCAGCCAGTTCACCGGCATCCCCATCACCTCCGCTGCGAGCGGGTCCTCGCGCTGCGAGCGCCAGGCGCGCCCGGTCCGGGACTCGTTCACGAACCGCAGCGCCACGAAGACGACGGCGAAGACGCCGAGCGCGATGAAGTAGTAGGCGACGGCGAACACGCCTTCGTGCTGGACGGCGATGTCGTGGCCGAAGATGTCGAGCGGGTCGACGTTCAGCAGGCCGTTCGCGCCGCCGGTGACGTTGTGGCCGAACATCTGATCGCCGTTCGTCGCCACCGTCTGGAACAGCTGGAGGAAGAACAGCGTGACGATCGCCAGGTAGTCCCCGCTCAACCGCCTGGACGGGAGCCCGACCAGCAGGCCGACGATCGCACCGATCAGCACGACCAGTGGGATCGAGAGGATCGACCACATGTGGATGTCGTAGTGGGGGGAGTCGAGCAGGGCGTACGAATACGCGCCGACCCCGTAGAAGGCGACGTACCCGAGGTCGAGCAGCCCGCCCCAGCCGACGACGACGTTCAGGCCGAGGGCGAGCAGCATGTAGAGCACCGTGTCGAACCCGACGCGCCGGACGTAGCCGCTGCTCGTGATCGCCGGCAGGAGCGACGCCGCGGCGACGAACAGGACCAGCCATGCGAACCACGGCACGTTCTGCAGCCGCTCGTGGAGGATCCCGAGACGCGGCGGCAGCCGGCGGTCGAGGTGGCGCGCGACCCATTCGTCGCGGCCGATCGCGGGCGAGGTGACCGGCGCGTCGGGGCCCGGCGGGAGCTGTGGCGTGGTGTCGCTCATACCTTCTTGATGTCGGCCCGGCCGAACAGGCCCTGGGGCCGGAAGACCATGAAGACGATCAGGATCGAGAAGATGACGAGGTCGGTCCAGCGCGTGCCCGCCGAGCCCGGCCAGTAGCCCGCGGTGTACGACTCGGCGAAGCCGAGGATCAGGCCCCCGGCCATCGCGCCGGGGACGGAGCCGATCCCGCCGATCACCGCCGCGGTGAAGCCCTTCAGCCCGGAGACGAAGCCGATCGACACCTGCGTCGGCACCCTGATCGCGAACAGGACGCCTGCCGCGCCGGCCAGCGCCGAGCCGAGGATGAACGTGAAGACGATCACCCGGTCGATGTCGATCCCCATCATCGCCGCCGCTTCGCGGTCGAACGAGGTCGCCCGCATCGCCTTCCCCGTCCTCGTCTTGTTGACGAGGAACCAGAGCACGAGCATGAGCACGAAGGCCGAGACGATGATGATGTCCCGGATCAGCGGCACGCGGACGCCGCCGATGTGGAAGCCCTTGAAGTAGAGGTCGCCGCCGCCGAGCGCGAACGTGTTGTAGTCGCGCTGCTGCGCGCCGAACAGGAGCTGCATCGAGTAGGCGAGGAAGAACGAGACGCCGAGCGCGCTGATCAGGGGAGCGATCCGCGGCGCGTCGCGGAGCGGCCGGTAGGCGAAGCGCTCGATGACGACGCCGAGCATCGCGCAGCCCGCCATCGCGGCGAGCGTGATCAGGACCAGCACCGCCCAGACGGGGACGGCGGGATCGGCCGGCCCGCCGAGCGCCTGGAGGACGCCGAACCCGATGTACGAGCCGACCATGAAGACGTCGCCGTGCGCGAAGTTGAGCAGCTTGAGCACGCCGTAGACGAGCGTGTAGCCGAGGGCGATCAGCGCGTACACGCTGCCCAGCGTCAGTCCGTCGAGGGTCAGCTGGATGAACTTGTCCGTGTCCACAGCGCGCCGCCGATCCTCTCAGAGTTGGCCGGCGGTGTCGCCGGGCAAAGCCCCTCGACACGCCGGAAAGGCGCGATTGTGCGAGTGCGGCCCGGACGAGCCCGGGCCGCACCGCATGACGACGAGTCGTCTAGCCGACGAGCTTGTACGAACCGTTCGGCTGGATCTGGAAGATGTAGAACTTCGCGTTCAGCGGGTCGTTCGACTTGGTGCTGAAGCGGAAGCTCCCACCGAGGATCCAGTTCTTGATCCGCACCTTCTTGACCTGACGCACGATCGCGCGCCGGTTGGCGATCTGGCCGTGCCCGGCGTTGCAGGCGAGCTTGATCGCGTTCAGCATCACCTGCACCGCGGCGTACGTCGGCGGCCCGAACGAGCCGACCGTCTTGCCGGGGTTGTCCTTCCTCCAGCCGGCGATCAGCGCCTTGTCGGCGGGGATCCCGGTGATGTCCGGCGCGAAGTTCGAGACGTACGAGCCCGGGAACTTGAACTGGTCCGGGTTGTTCGAGCCGTCTCCGCCGAACACCTTCGCCTTCTTGTTCTGCTCGACCAGCTGCTGCGCGAACGTCTGCGCGTCGCCCGGCTTCTGCGTCGGGAAGAAGACGATGTCGGCATCGCCCGGAACGCGGGTCACGTACGACGAGTAGTCGGTCGTCGTGTTCGGCGCCGACAGCCGGACCGTCGCGACCCCCTTCGCCTTGAGCGTCCGGTCGACCGCATCAGCGAGACCGAGCGAGTAGGGCTCCTGGAAGTCCATGATGACGACCTTCTTCACGTTCAGCTTCGAGACCATGAAGTTCGCGTCGCTCGGCCCCTGGACGTAGTCGCCGGGAACCACGCGGAAGAACGACGGAGTCGCCTCCTTGTTCGAGCCCTGGGTCAGCGACGTCCGCGTCGCCGACGGCGAGATGTGGGCGATGCCCGCCTGGAAGTACGTCTTGCTCGACGCCACGACCGCACCCGACGTCGAGGGACCGATGATGCCGACCACGGACTGGTCGCCCACGTACTTCTGCGCGAGCGACTGTGCCGGCGCCGGGCCCTGCTCGACCGGAGTGTCGCCGGTGACGAGCTGCACCTTCAGCCCGAGGGTCTTCGGGAGCGTCTTGATCGCGTACTTCGCCCAGCTCAGCTGCTCGTTGCCGAGGAAGCCCGCGCCGCCCGTCAGCGGCGTGACCAGGGCGAGCTTGAGGGTGCTGCTGCAGCTGATCGCGTGCGACCGCGACGCCGACCGCGTGTGGTCGGGCCGCGCGAACGCGGCGGTGGCGACGGCGAGCGCAACGGCGCCGGCCGCCACGGGAACGATGAATCTGAATCTCCGCATGCAGTCTCCTTGCGGTGGGGGAACCCGGGGATGGTAGTCCGTGGCGAGTACGACGCCAAGCGGCGTCAGTCGTTAGCCACGTACGCGCGGGAGGCCGGGTCGCCGGAGGGGTGGAAGACTCCGAGGACGCGCATCGGAGTCGGCCCCGTGTTCTCGAGGCAATGCTCCTCCAGCGGAGGCAGGTGGATGCACGAGCCGGGGCCGAGCGGAGTGTCCCGGCCGCCGAGGTGGAGCACGCCCTCACCTTCGATCACGTAGACGACCTCGTCGTAGGTGTGGCTGTGCATCGGCGCCCGTCCGGGCGGGATCAGGCCGACGAACTGCGTCACGTCCAGGCAGCCCACGGCCTCGTTGACGAGGAAGCGAAACTCGCGGTTGGGGCTCGCCGGCAGCACCGGCTGGTCGGCGTAGCGGACCGTGACGCGCGACCGCCGTTCGCCCTCACACGGGGCCGTGACGGACACGACCGTGAGCCGGTCGGGGCCGGGGTTCTCGACCGTGTAGCGGTCGCCCGGGACGAGGAAGACGCCGGATCCGGGCTCCAGCGGATGCCCGCCGCCGGCGCCGTGCAGCGTCCCGCGGCCGGCGGCGACGTACAGCACCTCCTGCCGGTCGCCGGTCTCGCGCTCGTCCGAGCGCCCGGCGTCGAAGTGGAGGACACGCTGCTCGAGCCGCTCGCACCCGCAGGCGCTGTCGATCGTCACCCGCGCCTCGGCCGTGCCGCTCTCCCGCCGGGCCTCGACGTCCCGCTCCTGGACGACGTAGCCGCGGCTCATGCCGCCCGTGCCTGGCACCGGTTGCGGCCGCGAAGTGCCTGCAACGAGCGGCCTGTGGACAGGATTCCGGCGTTCCGAGACCGGTGCCTGGCACCTGTGGTCACGCCGCGCCCCCGAGCGCCTCGACCCAGCCGCGGGTGTTCGTGAACTGGTGGAAGCGGACGGCGCGGCCGTCGCGGAAGCGCCACACGTGCGCGAAGGGCACGTCGAGCGTGCGGCCGGTCGCCTTCGCCCGGGCCGTGTACCTGCCGATCACGACGACGTCGTCGCCCAGGCCGATCACCTCGTCCGGGTCCGCCCGGAAGTCCTCCCACCACTGGTCGTCGATCGGGTCGAACACCGCCTTCCGCACCGCCTCGAGGCCGTGGTAGACGCCGCCGTGCGGCAGCCCCTCGGCCTGGTGCCAGACGATGTCGTCGGCCATCATCGCGAGGGCGGCGTCGAGATCGTCGCGGTTGAAGGCCTCGTACGAGCGCCGGACCTGGTCTGCGCCGCTCACGACGTGGCCGCGGCGAGCACCTCGTCCGGGTGCGTGGCCGCGTCGGACACGTCCCACACCTGCTGCACCACGCCCTCGCCGTCGAGGAGGAACGTGAACCGGCGGGCGAGGTGGCCGTACTCTCCGTAGTCCTTCAGCAGGCCGACCGACTTCGTCAAGGCGCCGTCGGGGTCGGACACCAGCGGGAAGCGCAGCCCGCACTCCCGCCGGAACTCGTCGTGGCGCTCGTCGCTGTCGACGCTGACCCCGATCACCTCGTAGCCGGCGTCCCGGAACCGGTCGTAGTGGTCGTTGAACCGCTTCGCCTCCATGCTGCAGCCGGGCGTGAGGTCAGCCGGGTAGAAGTAGACGACCGCGGGCCCCTCCGGCTTGACCGGCAGCTGTTCGACGGGAAAGCGGTCGCCGACCTGGAGCACGGCGTGAACTCTAATGAGACGGCGGCGTCTCGCCGCCGAGGATCGTGGTCAGCGTGGCGACGTCGATGTTCCCGCCCGAGACGATGCAGGCGATCGTGCCGCCGCCCGCCCGGCCGGACAGGGCGACCGCGGGCGCCAGCGCGCCCGCGCCCTCGGCGACGACACGCACGCGCTCGGCGAGCAGGCGAATCGCCGCGGCCGTCTCGTCGAGCGTCGCGACGAACGCGCCGTCGATCACCTCGCGGACACGCGGCCACATGGCGGGAAGCGCCGACCGCGCGCCGGCGCCGTCGACGAAGGACGGCGTGTAGCCGACCTCGGACGGACCGCCCGCGGCCAGCGCCGCGGTGACCGCCGGCGCCGTCTCGGGCTCGCAGGCGAAGACGCGGACGCCCGGCCGCAGCTGCTTCACGGCACTGGCGATGCCGGTCGTCAACCCCCCGCCGCCGTACGGGATCAGCACCGTGTCCAGGCTCGGCAGGTCCTCGACGAGCTCGAGGCCGATCGTGCCGTTGCCGGCCATCACGAGCTCGTCCTGGACCGGGTGCACGAACAACCCGTCCGCCTCGTCGAAGCGCGACTCGAGGATCGCCTGCCACCAGCGCTCGTAGGCGACCTTCACCACCCGTCCGCCCAGGCGCTCGATCGCGTCGAGCTTCGTCTGCGGCGCGTGGTCGGGGACGACGATCGTCGCCGGCACGCCCGCCTCCCGGGCCGCCCAGGCGACTCCCTGGGCCATGTTCCCCGCGCTCGCCGTGACGACGCCGGCCGCGATCGCCGCGGGCCCGGCGGCGCGGATCGCGTTCGTCGCGCCGCGGATCTTGAACGAGCCGATCGGCTGCAGGTTCTCGAGCTTCAGCCAGACGTCCGTGTCCGGCAGGCGGACGAGCGGCGTGCGGACCGCTGCGCCGGCGATCCGAGCCCGCGCCCGCTCGATCTCCTCGAGCGGGATCAAAACGGGACGGTGATCCCGACGCCGGCCGCCTCCGCGCGGCGGACGACGTACTCGGCGGCCGCGAGGTCCTCGACCGCGAGGCCGAGCGACTTGAAC
>Ga0070741_10008825_pt1 | contig 19979 bp, 12 predicted proteins | sample Coa_R1_4_FD_66440 | JGI IMG/M metagenome (GOLD analysis project Ga0070741, IMG submission 66440) | Surface soil microbial communities from Centralia Pennsylvania, which are recovering from an underground coalmine fire - Coalmine... | ecosystem: Environmental > Terrestrial > Soil > Unclassified ...
GAGCGTAAATCAGCAGCTCTGAGATGCGCTCCGTATTCAGGCGGCAGTTCTTGTTCAGCTCATCCCGGCCCTGATCCGTAATGGATTCGACGCCGCACTCCATGGAGATACAATGGGCGCGCAAGAGCAGATCCAGGCTCTCTTCTGTCCATAAATCAATGCGCGTCTGGAAGCCGATGCTGACTTTGCGCTCTGCGATTGCCTCCAGCAATCGGCGGACGTTCTTGCCCACGCCGAAAATCTCGTCGATGAAATAAATGTAATCCACGCCGCGCGCAATGAGCAGATCGATTTCCGCCAGAACATCTTCCACATTGCGCTCGCGAAAGCGGTTGCGAAACAACGTCTTGTTACAGAAGGTGCACGCCCACGGACAGCCTCGCGCAAACTCCAGCTCCGCGCCTCTTCCCTCTCCGTGAAATACATGATGACGATGGGAGTGCCTTTCCACAGGATAGTTATGAAAATCCAAAGCTCGCAGTTGCCTCATGTCAGCCACACCCAGGGTTGCGTTGAAATGCTCGCCCTCGGAATCGCGCCAGCAGCAGCCCTCGATCTCGCTCCATGGTTTTCTGGCAAGTTCAGCCAGGGTGAAATCCGGCTCTCCGCGCAAAACGACATCGCAGCCAGTCTTACGGAGCGTGGCAGCCGGAGTTGCGGAGGAATGCGGACCGATCGCCACCTTGACCGCCCTTACCCCTAAGGCAGAGAACCATTCCTTGGGAATGCGAAGCTCCGGGGGCGGACAGCGCCAAAACAAATAAGAGGGCGCCGTGGGAATCACCAGAAAATCGGGAGCAAACGCCTCCAGCTTCGGTTTGACCTGGTCGACACTGAGGCCCTCGACCTGGGCATCGATCAGCAATGCTTCATCGCCTGCCTCGGAAATCTTGTCGACGGCGAAGAGAAGTTCGAGTGGATAATGAGGATCGCGGCAGCCAAAATATGTGGACCCCGTAAAATCCCAATTTGGATTGACCAATGCGTATTTCATATCGAAGTATTGGACGGGAATCCGTAACTCAAGCCGTTAATCCATATTGCACCAACTGCGCGACCGCGGCTTCGGAGTGGTCCTGTGGTTGCTGTGAACGCAGCCAGTGCGCAAGGTCAGCCATCCCTTTGGCAAACTTGACCTTGGGGTGATAGTTCAACAACTGGCGGGCCGCGCTGATATCGCCAAAGCAGTGGCGAATATCGCCCGCGCGATATTTGCCGGTGATTGACACGTATGCATGCCGGTCCAAAGCACCGGAGAGCGCAGCCGCAACCTCCTGGATCGAAATGGGAACGCCTGAACCAACATTCAAAGCTTTGCCGTCGGCCTTGCTGCTTTCCATGGCGAGCACACAGGCTTGAACCACGTCATGAACGCTGACGAAATCCCGCATCTGTCTTCCATCTTCGAAGATCAAAGGCGAACGGCCATTCAAGAGACGTGAGGCAAAAATCGCGGCCACTCCGGTATAAGGATTGGAGAGCGCCTGTCGTGAACCATAGATATTGAAAAATCGAAGTGCCACTACCGGCACGCTGTAGGTGCGCCCGAATAGAAGACACATCTCTTCCTGGTCTTTTTTGGAAAGAGCGTAGATGGAAGTGCACTGTAGAGGCTTCGCTTCATCGGTAGCAACCGGCGTGAGGACGGATGCGCATTGCGGACACGTCATCTCCCACTGTTTAGCCGCGAGTTGTTGCAACGGCCGCGGCTCTGGGGCCACATCGCCGCAAGCGGCGCAGTGATACTTCCCTTCCCCGTAAATAGACATCGAAGATGCAACAACGAGCTTTTCAATCTTGCAGCCTCCATCGAGCAGGACCTGCAATAAATTGGCGGTGCCCTGGGTGTTGACCTCCATGTAATTGGAAATCTCATACATGGATTGCCCTACGCCCACTGCCGATGCCAGATGATAGATCACATCCATGCCTTCAACCGCCCGGCGCAAGGCTTCTGGATTGCGTACATCAGCGATCATCAGCTCGGCTTCCGGCGCCAGATACGAGGGCACACCGTCGCTGTGAACTTGTGGACTTAGATTGTCAAAGATGCGAACGTGATGTCCTTGCTGCAAAAGCGCGTCAGTTAGATGAGAGCCGACAAAACCCGCTCCCCCTGTAACCAATATGTTTTTTTTCATCCTTCACCCAGATCACAATTCTTAGATATGTAGATGCAAAGATGATGCTTGGGTTTCCTCCTCCGCATAGAACAACAAATGCGTCAATTTGTGCCGTTCAAAGACAAAAGTAAGGAAATGAATCAAAATAGCCCGCAACGTTCCACTGCAGATTTCATTGATGAACCCACAGACGTAGTGCGGACATTTGACCCTGCTTCACGTGATTGTTAGTATGGATTTGCGGGGTGGAGCAGTCTGGTAGCTCGTTGGGCTCATAACCCAAAGGTCGGTGGTTCAAATCCACCCCCCGCAACCAACTAATCGATATCTTTCAATAATTTACGGTCATAAATCGGTGGTTGTTTTCCCCCGCAGCTTCATTGCAAACCGCACCACCAATTCAATCTAATCTGGCATCCGGGAAGGTTTTTGACCTTGATCTACTGAAGCAGTCGACGGGTCATACTGCATGTGCAGCCTGATCACGCTGATTTGCCGAATTGCAGGTCATGGCCAATGAACCAGACCGTCAGGGTCTTCCACCACGACGACTTCATACTTCTCCAACATCGGCATCAATCGGTTCTCCAGTTCACGCTTCCAGAGTTCCCCCTCGTAAAACTTTGCTTTCATCGGCTCGCGTGAAGAAAGGTCGGGAAAGCCGCGCATGAAAAAGAAGGTGTCGGGATCTTCAACCGAAAGAAACGGACCCAGTATTTTCATTCCGATTTCGGTGTGTGCCGGGACAGACCTGGAGCGGAATGTCTCAAGGAACTGGGAGCGCCTGCCGGGTTTGGTTTTATAGGTGCGCATTTCGATGATCATTTACAGCCTCCGCCAGCATGCTTGCGTCGGGGATGACGAACGGCTGGCCATCAACACAAAATGCGGCCTGAGCAAGAAGGCTCGCGTCCAAAATTGCGTGGATCGTGCCCCTGATGCGCGGTTCCTCGCTGGATACGGGCGGAACTCAGTGCCCTTTGTCAGATTCATCTTGCACCCGTGTGTCTGTCGCAATCCAGTTCACTTCCCAAGTTTTGCCGCCATCATCCGAGAACGCCTGTTCAAAATGGCATGAATTCGGAGTGATGTCCGAGATAACAAATCGCACATAGATGGCTCGGCCATTGAGTGTTTCCTGATCGAAAAATTCGCCGCGCCCATTTTTGAATTCTCCGATCGTGGGCTGGCTCATCGCACCGCCGTTGCTGTTGGCAAAATTGAGGCTCCACTGGTGGGATTGGGGATTGTAGAGACGCAGGTTCAGACCTTCGAAGTGACCTGCTGGGCCATCGGCCGTGAGCTCCACCAGATTAGCGCGGCCATTCCAAACCTTGCGCACGACGGTAGTACCCTCATATTCGAGCCAGGTAGTGGAGCCCGTTAAGGGATGCAGAAGGCGTGATAGGTGAGTTTTCCAAGCACCAATCTCAAAATCAAAATCGTGTTGCCCATCCCGTGCCTTCGGAGTGGCTGAATTCGACTGGGGTTCTGCACCTGCCGCCCCGATGAACAGCCCCGCAATCATCAGTCCTACAACTGCAATGTATCTCAGCATCACCGGGTCTCCTTGGATTTGAGGCAGGTCTCCCTTCTCTCAGGTATCCTTACGGCCATTGATCCGAGCGTCGTAGCGCCGGACATATTCCGGAACAGTGACACCTTCGATGAGTCTCTCGTCTGGTATGGGCGGCCGGGATTTCGTCTCAAGCGGTAATACCCCAGCCCATACTGCCAGCCCATAATCGCTCTCGTCGTCCAGCGGCGGTCCACTTCGCACCTTGGATGAAGCCTCGTCAATAGAGAACTCAAGCACGGTTGTCGCCTTCAATTCCTTCTCGCTGGGTGCGCGGACATCATCCCAGCGGCCGGCGATGAGATGTTCGGAGATGGCGCGCAAGCATTTGATCTTCTGTCCGGGATCTGCGATCTTCTGCGCCCTTCCAAATGCAACCACGGAGCGATAGTTCATCGAGTGATCGAAGGCAGACCGCGATAAGACCAATCCATCCACGAGAGTCACGGTTACACATGCCGGGATGCCGGTTTCAAGTTCCCGTAGCATGCGGCTAGCGGCTGAACCGTGCAAATAGAGTCTTTCTCCATCCCGGCCATATAGCGTCGGAATGACAAATGGCTGGCCATCCACGCAAAATCCGACGCTAGCGAGAAAGCCCGCATCCAGAATTTGGTTGATGGTTGCCCAGTCGTGCGATCCTCGATCAGGGATGCGGCGAAATTCAGTGCGCTTTGACAGCTTCATCTTTTACCCGTGTCTGATCTGTGATCCAGTTGACTTCCCAGGTCTTGCCTCCATCATCGGAGAATGACTGCTCAAAATGGGCCGAATTCGGGGTGATGTCGGACCAGACAAATCGAACCAGGATGGATCTGCCATTAGGGCCAGATGGTTCGGTGTCGAAAAACTCGCCGCGGCCATTCTTGAATTCGCCGATCGTGGGCGGGCCCAGGGCACCGCTCTTACTGGTTGCCCAGTAGAGGCTCCACTGGTGGGTTTGGGGATCGTATAGACGCAGGGTCAGACCTTCGATGTGACCGCCAGCCGGGCTATCGGTTTCGAACTCTTCCAGATTAGCGCGGCCATCCCAAACCTTTCGGGTAACGGAGGTACCGTCAAATTCGACCCAGGTCGTAGAGCCTACCAAGCGATGATCGAGGCGCTTCAGGTGAATTTTCCAGGCGCCAATCTCGAAATCAAAATCATGTTGCCCATCATGCTGTTGAGGTCCTGTTTTCGTTACGTCAGCATTCTGCTGGGCGAACCCCTGAAGCGGCTGCAAGGTGACAACCAGGCTGCACAGCAGAAGATATACCCGAATACGTTTGAGCGCGTTCATTACTGCCTCCTTGAATTCGTCTTCCTATCCTGTTTTAAGCGGACTGCTTCGCCGCTCTCCGGTGAGCGGCGCAGATCCGTGGGAAACAATTTCAACTATGCCCGTGATTGTGGTATTTATAAAGATCCACTTTCCGTGTCATTTGTAATACCACTTTCGCAGCAAGGTGAACCACTCTTCCGGCAGGTCTACCGCGGATTGCGGCAAGGTATTCTGTCGGGCAGCTTGCGCGCCGGTGACCGGCTCCCCTCGACGCGGGACCTGGCTGAGCAACTCGGAATTTCACGGACAGTCGTATTGCTGGCGTACGAGCAACTATTAGCAGAAGGTTTTGCAGGCAGCCGGGGCGGCTCAGGAACCTATGTATCCGCAGGATTGGGCGGCGGCAGGCCCAAGACACTGGAAAAGCCGGCCAAGCTACGGTTGTCACGTTATGGGTCTGCCGCTGCCCATGTTGCGGCAACTGTGGATTTCCCGGGCCGACGCTCGATTCCGCTCCGCTACGATTTTGCGTATGGACGGAGCGACGTGGCATCGTTTCCTTTCGAGATGTGGCGACGCATCCTGCTGCGGCAGGCGCGGAAAGCCCCGGTTCGTGAGCTTGACTATGGCGCGGCGGCTGGCATCGTCGCTTTGCGCGAGGCCATTTCTATTCACCTGCAGCGGTCTCGCGCGGTGATCTGCGATCCATCGCAAGTGATCGTCGTCAACGGTTCGCAGCAGGCATTGGATCTGATTGCGCGGGTATTGATAGAACGCGGCGATCCGGTCGCCATTGAGAATCCGCAGTATCAGGGCACCTGGGAAATCCTTCGCGCTGCTGGAGCTCGCTTACAGCCGGTGCCGGTCGATCGCGACGGCCTGAATCCCGCCAGGCTGCCCGAGAATGCCCGCATCGCCTTCGTAACCCCTTCGCACCATTTTCCCACCGGCGCGATTCTTCCGCTCACTCGTCGCATGGCGCTCCTCGCATGGGCCAGGAGCAAAGACGCGGTGATCGTGGAGGACGACTACGATGGTGAGTTCCACTACCAGGGACAACCGCTGGAGTCTTTGCAGGGTTTGGATAGAGAAGGACGCGTCATCTACATCGGGACGTTCTCGCGCACCATCTTTTCAGCACTCCGCATCGGCTATTTGATCACACCCAAATCCTTGGTTCCCGCGTTCACAGCGGCCAAATGGCTATGTGATCGGCATACCGCCACGCTGGAGCAACAAACCCTTGCCGAGTTCATCACGACAGGAATGTACGAACGCCATTTACGTCGCGTTCGCCGCAGCAACGCCGCACGCCGCCGGGCACTGCTCGACGCCATCCACAAGTATTTGGGCGATCGTGTCGAAGTGACCGGCGACGGTGCTGGGGCTCACGTCGTGCTGTGGCCCCGCAGGCACGTCTCGGAAAACACCGTTATCGAAAAAGCGGCATCGCGGGGAGTGGGCATCTACGGAATATCCGGATACTTCCTAACACGGCCCTCGCGGACGGGGCTAATGCTCGGCTATTCACGAATGAAAGAGGAGGAAATTCAAGAGGGCATCCGGCGGTTGGGCGAAATACTTTGAGCGCCGATGAAGCAGTATCCGAACAATCCCACTTTGCTTCTTGGTCTATCGGAGGTCATCGTTCGGTATCATGCCACGAGTGGCCAGGACAATCTCAGCGAAGCCTTCGCGGTTGCTCGCCCGCGCCCGCAAGCTTGGTTCTAAAGCCCTTGAGGCGCTCTTTTGGGAGGCCTTGTGCCATATTCGAGGTGGTCGCGACGCAAAGGGTTCGCGAGCTACTGGCTCGGTTCCTAGAATCTCCGCTCTGCTCGAAGAAGCAACGTGACCTTATCCAGGAGGCCAAGCTGCATCTCGCGAGATAAACAAAGGGGCCTTGCCGGCGCTGTGCGCAGTGGGCGCAGATTCTTGGAAGACAGTCCGACGCCGAGGTGCTGAACCAGACTCTCCAGGAAGAAGGACATGATGATCATTTACTCACGATCATTGCAAGCCACGTAAATGAGCAGACGGAAAGGCCGATAATCATGAGACCAGAGTAGCCAATGCCACTGAATGCGCGGCGCGCCCAATATCCCGCATAACTTTCAATTAGGTCGCCAATTGCTGCAAATGCCCGCAACTACCGCACCCAGCATGGCAAGCCCTCATCGTCGGCCCGATTTAACCAGCCTTCGGGCTTGATCCGGGCCTTTCAATCCGAGAATCCGGTACTGTTTCCCAGTAAGCTTATGGTAGTTCACAAAAAACTGCTCAAGTTCACGGATAAACTGCTTGCCCAGATCATCCACAGTTTTTATGTCTTCCCAACTGTGTGCGTCCTGTTCCACAGCTACGATTCGGTCATTGCGCTCCTTGTTTTTCTTATCGCCCTGTTCCCCTTCAATGACGCCGATTGGCCGGCAGGTAAGCGCGCACCCGGGAAACGCCGGCTCATCCATCAGCACCAGCACGTCGATCGGATCGCCATCTCCGGCCTCGGTAGAAGGAACGAAACCAAAATCGTAGGGAAATGTCATCCCGCAGGGCAGCACCTTCTTCAGTTCAAAGATACGCTCATCTGGATCGAACGCGAATTTGTTCCGGCTTCCTTTTGGCGTTTCAATCACGACTCGGAGCATCTGTTTTTCGTCGGCATCGAACGGCTTGAGGCGCGTCGGATCTGCTAGACCGTTCTTCTTACTCATCGGACCTCCATACCCATCGTTAGCGAGGATGCAACGATTTCAGTGAAGGTTTGTTCCTCATGTTGGCAGGAGCTCTCCCCTTAAAGTAAATCTAAGATCATCCAGCCACTGCGAGCTCTCTCTCAAGGTGGCGTAAGTTGACGCTGGTGTACGAACTAATCGGCCACTGTAATCAAGACCGCCTGAACCTTCCTCCCTATTCAAACCTTATGACCATGGACAGAAAAGGATGTTCAATGCGGAAGAGGAATAGTCTGCGGGATGACGTCAAGCTAGATGACGTCAAGCCAGATGACGTCAAGCCAGAACGAAGATAGATATGATTGACCCTGCGGCGAAGAAAGACCAGGAAAATTACGCCAAGCCACTGCTCATTACCAATTCCGGCTCCGATAGCATTTCCGCGCGTTCAGGAACAATCAGTAACGGAGAATAAGACGAGCAAGCCACCTCGTAAGCAGTTTTACCGACAAAGTGGTCCTCCCCCGGCATCATTCCCCGCCCGCGCGCTCCCAGAACAATCATGTCACTTTGAAGTTCGGCGGCCGTCTCAAGAATCTTTTGGGCCGGGTTGCCGAACCTGGCCAGGCATCGCGCTCCGCGCAGAAATGTTTCGCCATGATCCAACGCTTGGCCCTCCACCCAGTCGCCGAGCCAGCGGAGGGCAACCTGTTGTTCGAACGGGTCGCCTTCCTCCGCGGTTTCGACGTGCAATACATATAATTTGGCAGAATTCTCTTTGGCAATAGTGGAAGCATACCGGAGGGCATGAAGAGATTCGGTGGACAAATCAGTGGCATACAGAATGTTGTGAATTTGAGGCGCACTCATTTCAAAGGTATGGGGACGCAGAACAAGAACTGGCCACCCTCTCTTTCGAAATAGAGCTTCTGTAACCGAACCCTGCAACCATCTTCCTACTTTGGTTCGCTTGTGCATTTCCAATATCCGCAGTTCCGGATGGTCGATTTCTAATTCTTGCAACAGGCCTGTGAAATTTGATTCCATTTTTCCGTCTATTCCGCTTGTCCGCACGACAAAAATATCTGCGGGAAGACGCATAGCCTTTGCAATGGCAGCGGCTTGAGGAAGGCTGCGGGGTAGCGCCAGAACCACCCCCACCGGACGGCCGTTGCGAGGGGGCAATTCGACGGCTGTGACCGTGGCAGACGCCCTCGTCTTAGGAAACGCCACATAGGAGCCCGTCTCGAAGAAGTCCATATTCACCTCTGGGTTGAACCCTTAGTTTAACCATTTCCTGCAAACACCTGAGCAGCAATCATCGCGATTCACCCTGACTAATTCCTGATTTGGTACTTGCCCCATTCTTGGATTACTCATATTTTTGAAGAACATACAGACGGCATGGTTACTATAGTTCTGGTGCGTGATTGTACGAGTGTAATTACAGCTTTAGGCTCGCAGGTTCGTACCCCGGGACTTTCTTTGTTGTCCGGATGGGACTAACGACATAATCTTCAAAAAGCAGCTGTTCCCGAGCTGCAAACATTGCAGCAAGAAGGTTCGGCTCTTTACTGGTGCATGGCGCTGAAGACTTTCACAATCAGAGTGAGATCATTCACGAAATATGAAGCTACCTCCAAAGTTTCAAACCGTAGACTGGTCAACTCTGTCCAACTCACAGCAAAGCAACCTTCATCACAATGACCACAAGCGTGTTCATGCCGCTGTTGCATAAGACTTTGGCTAAGAGAGTAAATATCCGCGGCCCCCTGGTTTTATTTTTTGTCCTATTTGTCTTCCCATGTGCTGGCCTGGAGCAGGAGCATCCGGCCACCACAACCGACATCGAGCACACCATCGATTCCCTGTTGCAGCGGATGACTTTGGAAGAGAAGATAGGCCAACTGACTCAGTACACCTCGGCCAGTCCGGAGACACTGGAATTGGTCCGCGAAGGGAAAGCCGGCTCGCTCTTCAACGTCACTGGCGCAGAGAATACAAACGCCGCACAGCGCATTGCCATGGAGCAAACGCGGCTGAAGATCCCGTTGCTTTTCGGTTACGACGTTATACACGGCTATCGAACGATTTTTCCTGTCCCTATCGCCACTGCCAGCAGCTTCGACACAACACTCATCGAACAAATCGAACGCGTTGCAGCCTACGAATCCACCGCCGCCGGAGTGAAGTGGACTTTTGCTCCAATGGTAGACGTTGCCCGCGATCCGCGCTGGGGTCGCATGGTCGAAGGGGCAGGCGAAGACCCTTATTTGGCTTCGGTCGTGGCCGCCGCGAGGATTCGTGGATTTCAGGGACACGATATCGCTGATCTGCAAAGCCTGATCGCTTGCGCAAAGCATTTTGCCGCTTATGGCGCCGTGGAAGGCGGGCGTGACTACAACACGGCCGAGGTTCCGGAACAATTGTTACGCGAAATATACCTGCCGCCCTTTCACGCTGCAGTACGAGAAGGGGTAGGTACTATCATGACAGGCCTTCACGATGTCAACGGGGTTCCCGCCAGCGCAAACGCGCACCTGCTTACCGATATTCTGCGAGGTGAATGGCACTTCCACGGGTTCGTGGTCAGCGACTATGCAGCAGTCCAACAGTTGATTGATCACGGGGTTGCATCAAGTGACCAGCAGGCAGCCTTGAAGGCGCTTACTGCCGGTGTGGACATGGATATGGCCGACGGCTCGTACCATAGCCTGCGGTCACTTCCTCCAGACAAGTTGCCGACTAAAGTTTTGGACGAAGCTGTAAGGCGAGTTCTCCGCCTGAAGTTAGAAGCCGGTCTGTTTCAACATCCCTACACCGATCCCGAACGCGAACACGTTGCGGAGCTTACGCCTGAAAACTTACAGCTTGCGCGTAGAGCGGCACAGGAATCCATGATTCTGCTGAAGAACGAAAACGATCTCCTGCCTTTGAACAGCTCGCTGAGAACAATTGCTGTCATTGGTCCGCTTGCAAATAACAAGGGAGATCAGTTGGGCTCCTGGGCCGCCCAGGGCCGCGCCGAAGACGTAATCACGCCACTGGCCGGCATCAAGGCGAGAGTCCCGCAAGCACAGGTGATTTACGCCAAGGGAGTAGACATTCCTTCATTCGAACGTGCGCCGGCTGCAGCGACCGCTGGCGCGCCTGCACCGCTGACAGCGACGGGCGTTGCCCGCGACACCACTACAGCCGGGCCTGCAGGAATTGAGGAAGCCCTGGAGGCGGCGCGAAAAGCAGACGTGACGATTGTCTTTTTGGGCGAGCTGGCCGAAATGACGGGTGAAGCCAGCTCACGCGCCTTTCTTGATTTTCCCGGCCGGCAACGAGAGCTGCTGGAGCAAGTGGTCGCAACCGGAAAGCCGGTTGTGCTGGTGATCGAGAGCGGCCGCCCTTTGGATATTCGCTGGGCAAACGACCACGTACCGGCAATTGTGCAGGCCTGGTACCCGGGAGTGCAGGCGGGCAATGCCATTGCTGATATTCTCTTTGGAGACGCCGCACCCAGCGCCCGGCTGCCGATGACCTGGCCGCGCTCGGTAGGCCAGATTCCCGTGTATTACGACCACTACAACACTGGTCGTTCCACTTCTCCTGATCGCTGGCACACCGGATACATCGACGAGAGTTCTCTGCCCTTGTTCCCGTTTGGTTTCGGCCTTACCTACACTACTTTTCGCTACAGCAACCTTGAGATACTGACCCACTCGGTCGCATCCAACGGAACTTTGAGAGTCCAGGCAGATATCGAGAATACAGGCCGGCGAACCGGCACCGAAGTTGTCCAACTGTATGTTCATGATCAGTTAGCGCCTGTTTCCCGTCCTGTGCGTGAGCTGAAGAATTTTCAGCGCATTACCCTCAGGTCCGGCGAGAAAAAAACCTTCACGTTCGCTGTGAACGCCAATGACTTGGGCTTCTACGATACTCACATGCGCTGGGTCATACCATCCGGCATGTACGATGTGTGGATCGCCCCTAACTCCGCCGAAGGTCTTAGGGGTACTTTCCAGGTAGCCAACCCGATGCCCGCCATCCGCAGTAAGCAGTAGCGATCAAACTCCGGGCGTCGCTCCTGCATCTGTCTAATTAACTTCGTCTACTTGATAGTCCTTCGTCGAATACAGCAACTCTGATTTGAGTGTAGAAAACGACGCATGAACCAATACAAGAGCTTTTGGAGCGCCTGGGACGAACGTGTCTCAGCACTTCGCAACGTACCTCCAGTGTTAAAGATCGTGTGGCGATCAGGTCCGGCGGTCGTCGCGGCGGGATTAGTATTCCGTGTTGCTATCTCTCTTCTGCCGCTGGCCATGCTGGCCATCACCAGACTGATCGTAGACTACATCGTTCATGCCGTCAGTGGCCATCAAGCCATGCCGCGGCAATTTTGGTGGCTGGTAGCAGCTGAGTTTGGCCTGGCGATTCTGATCGGTATTCTTGCGCGGATCATCGATTATTTCGATGCCCTGCTTGCCGACAAATACTCGAGACACGTGAGTGTTCAGGTCATGGAGCATGCCGCCGCACTCGATCTACTGGCCTATGAGGACCCGGTGTTTTACGACCGGCTGGAGAGGGCGCGGGTGCAGGCCACCGATCGTCTGGCCATGATTCAGGCCATTGGGCGTCTCGTACAACAACTGGTTACATCGATCTCTCTTTCCATATATATCGTTAGTTTTTCGCCGTGGCTGTTGTTACTGCTGATTGCCGGTCTGCTTCCCGCATTTCTGGGCGAGAGCCACTTTGCTTTCCTCGAATATTCCAAGAACATCCGCCAGACTCCAATCCGCCGGCATCTGGACTACCTGCGCGTGTTGGGGGGCAGCAAAGAGGCGGCCAAGGAACTCAAACTTTTCGGACTTAAGAATTTTCTGACTGGAAGATTCACGGAACTGTGGGGCAGGATTTACGACGAAAATATTGCGCTGCTCCGGCGCAGGCTATTGGCAGGTTTGTTTCTCTCCGCGCTGGGCACGCTGGGCTACTACTCGGCTTATGTCTTTATTATATGGCGCACCCTGACCGGAGCCATCAGCGTGGGCGCTATGACCGCCCTGACGGGCGCGGTTCTGCAGGTCAGCGGAAACATCCAGCAGTTGTTCTCCACCATGTCAGGCATCGCCGACCAGGCATTGTTTCTTACCGACCTGCTGGCCTTCTTCGAAATGCGGCCCACAATTTGCTCCAAGCCAAACGCATTGCCGGTGCCGCGACCGATTATGCATGGATTCGAATTTCGCAATGTCTCGTTTAATTATCCCGGAACCAGCCGCCTTATTCTGCGCAACCTGGAGTTTTGCCTCCGTCCGGGAGAAAGGGTGGCCCTGGTCGGCGAAAACGGGGAGGGAAAGACCACCATTGTGAAGCTGATGACTCGTCTTTATGACCCGACGGAGGGCAAGATACTGCTCGACGGCGTGGACCTTCGCGAGTACGACCTGGATGCTCTGCACCGTGAAATCGGGGTCATCTTCCAGGATTTCATGCGCTACGAGATGACCGCCGGTGAGAACATCGCCGTCGGTGATATTGAGGAACTCGACAACCCGGAACTGCTCCGGGTTGCCGCGCGCAAGAGCCTAGCCCACGAAGTCGTTGAAAGACTTCCACGCCGTTACGACCAGATGCTCGGTCGCCGTTTTGAAACCGGGGTAGATCTTTCGGGCGGCGAGTGGCAGAAGCTCGCATTGGCGCGCGCCTACCTGCGGGAAGCGCAACTGCTGATCCTCGATGAGCCTACCGCAGGACTCGATGCTCGCAGTGAATTGACCGTGTTTCGCCGCTTCGCGGACCTCACGGAAGGCAAGACCGCACTTCTCATCTCTCACAGGTTTTCCACGGTGCGAATGGCCGATCGCATTGTGGTGCTCCACGGCGGGCGGATTACCGAGGAGGGTAGCCATGATGAATTGGCAACCCTCGGTGGACGCTACGCAGAAATGTTCGAAATGCAAGCCGCCAACTATCGATAAGGTCACTAAAATGGCAACGCTTCTTCAAATCGTTTGCGCAGAGGGAGAGCGCTTCCCTGAACCGCCACTCGAACCAGGCTTGAGCGTTGAGCGCGTGCGTGCCATTGCGGAAGAGCTGGTGGGCGATCTGATTCTTGTCAAGGAACCGGGCCCGTCCCGCCCTTTTGCCCGGCGCAGGCAATCCATTCGACGCACGCTTCAACCGTTGCTCGCCGGTCTGGCGCCTTCGGCCCAGACATCCCCGGGGCAAACAGGCTCAACGCAAATCGGGGGTTCCGAGGAGCTTCGTTGGTTGCGGGAAAATACCAGGCTTCTTCACGCGGCGCTGCAAGATACAGCGGACCTGGCCAACGTCAAACACTTTCCGCATGTCCGCACCGCGAGCGGCGCTGTTGTGCCCAGAGTTGCGGCGATTGCTGAAGCCTTTCTCTGCGGCTTGGATTTTTGCTTCGATGCTGTCGCCTTTGGGGCATTCCTTGATGCGATCGAGGAAACCATTGTCCTCAACGTAGGGGAAATATGGGCGCTGGTCCCTTGCCTTAAGCTGCTGCTATTGCAGGATGTCGCGTCTCGCGCCTCTGAGTTCCTCAAGCATCCGGACCGCGTTTACGGCGTAGCTGACTGCATACGTAGTTTGCATCATGTCGGCCAGACAACCTGGAAGACCGTGCTTGAGCCGCGCATTCTGATAGACCGCGTTTTGCGAGAAGATCCGCTGGGCGCCTATGCTGCGATGGATTTTGAAAGCCGCGACCGATACTGGAGCGCTATCGCCGAGATTGCCGCCCATTCCGAATTGAGCGAAATGGAAGTGGCCATTGAGGCCTTGTCGCTGGCCCAGGAAGCACGAAGCGACTTTAGAACCGATCACATCGACCCTCGTTTGACTGCGCGCAGGAGCCACGTTGGTTATTACCTCCTGGGAGAAGGAGTTCCACTCCTGCATCGCAAAGTCGGGTTTCGTCCCGGGTTGCGCCAGAAAATCACGCTGTTGCTGCGCCGGTATCCCAACGCCTACTATCTTTCCGGCATACTCCTGGTCACGATAGCGGTGATGACGGCGATGCTGGCGCTGACGGCTGGCGTCTCTGGAGCGGCGCAACATCTTCTGCTCGCGATGCTTGTCTTATTGTTGCCCTGCTCGCAGATTGCCGTGGAGCTGATGAACTCGCTGACTGCATGGTTAATGCCGGTGCAACTCCTCCCCGAGCTCGATTTTTCCGACGGCATTCCTGACGACTGCGCCACAGTTGTGGCCGTGCCCATCCTGCTCCTGAATGAATCGCAGGTGCGTCGGATGGCCGAGCACCTGGAAATCCTTTACCTTAGTAATCGCGATCCCAACCTCCATTTTGCTCTGCTCACCGATCTGCCGGACTCCAGGGAGCCGGCCAGTGAAGACGATTCGCGCATCGTTCTCTGCGCAGAGCTGATTGCCAAGCTGAACGAAAAATATGCGGCTCAGGGCCGCGGATCGTTTCTGTTTTTGCATCGTCATCGCGTTTATAACCCGCGCGAGCGAGCCTGGATGGGTTGGGAGCGCAAGCGCGGCAAGCTGATGGATTTTGCCAGGCTCTTGCGCCGTAAGTATGACAGCTTCCCTATCAAGGTCGGCGACCTTTCGTTGCTTTCCGGTGTGCGCTTTCTGATTACTCTCGATGCCGATACGGAATTACCCCGCGGATCGGCCCATCGCATGGTTGGCGCCCTGGCGCATCCGCTGAATCAGGCTGTTCACGATTCGCGGAACCTCGTTGTCTCCGGCTATGGGCTCTTACAACCGCGGCTGGGCGTCAGTTTGCAAAGCGCGGCACGGTCTCGCCTGGCCAACATTCTCGCCGGAGAGCGGGGATTGGACATCTATACACGGGCCGTTTCCAACGTTTACCAAGACCTCTATGGCGATGCTATCTTCACCGGAAAGGGGATCTGGGAGGTTGATACTCTCCTGCGCACGCTCGACAGCCGGTTCCCTGAAAATGCCCTGCTCAGCCATGACCTGATCGAGGGTGCCTATGCTCGCACCGGGCTGGCCAGCGATATCGAACTGGTGGACGATTATCCTTCTAACTACAGCGCCTTTTGCCGCCGCAAGCACCGCTGGATCCGCGGTGATTGGCAAATTGCCGAATGGCTGCTGCCTCGCGTCAGAGAGGCGGCTGGCGATCGCGTGCCCAATCCACTCTCAGTTGTCTCACGCTGGAAGATTTTCGATAACCTGCGCCGCAGCTTGGTTGAACCCGCGGCCTTTGTAATGCTGATCCTTGGTTGGCTGGTGCTGCCAGGTTCGGCCCTGCGATGGACAATAGCCGCCATCGTTCTCATGTTTGCGCCGGCATGGTTCCATTTTGCGGCTCCTCTCCTGTGGTCGGTCTGGAAACGCAATTTTGCAATCGCACGCCGCAGCCTGCCTGCATTGATTACCGCGAATGCTGCTGCATTTGTCCGCCTGACTTTTCTCGCTCACCAGACCCTGCTTTCCATTGACGCTATCGCACGGGTTCTGGTTCGGCGGCTGGTGACACATCGTGGTCTGCTGGAATGGGAAACTGCTGCCGAAGCGGAACTATGCAATGGCCGCAAGACCATACTTGATCTTTACCTCAACTCGATTCCGGCCATGGCCTTCATTGTTGGCGTGATGCTTTGGCTGCAGCGGCCCAACATGCTGTGGGCGGCCGCGCCCATCCTGTTGCTCTGGGCCTGCAGCAAGCCTATATCGGTGTGGCTGAACCAACCGCATCACAAAGCGCACCATGAGATCTCTGCGAATGATTGGTTGTTTCTCCGGGACATCGCATTGCGTACATGGCGTTACTTCGCCGAGCACGGCAAAGAAGAACACCATTGGTTGATTCCCGATAACATTCAGGCCGACCCTTCGCGGGTTGCCGACCGCACTTCGCCAACCGACCTCGGCTTCCTGTTGAATGCCCGCCAGGTGGCGTGTGAGATGGGGTATCTGACACTCCCTGAGTTCGCGAAGTTGACGCTGCGCACGCTGGCCACCATGGAAGCCCTGCCGAAATTCCGCGGGCATCTGTTCAACTGGTACAGCACGCGCACTCTTGAGCCGCTGCCGCCCCGGTTCATTTCTTCGGTGGATAGCGGAAATCTCGTGGCTGCGCTTTGGTCGCTCCGCGAGGGATGTCGTGAACATCTGGAGCGGCCGCTGCTTCCAGCATCTCTGCTGGAAGGTTTTGCAGACCATGTTCGCATGCTTGAGCAAAAGGACGCATTCGCGCATGCCTTGTCGCTGCCGGCGAAGCGGCCTTCCAACCCGGCAGACTGGTTGCAATACATGAGCGCCGCGGCAGACATGCTTCCTCGTTGTTCCGATTCATCGCCGAATCATCGCGATGGTGATCTCCACTGGTTTTTAGAAGAGACCCGCCGGCGTTACGAGAGCGTCGCTTTAGCAATGCGCCTGTACTGCCCATGGCTGCTGCCGGAATTTTCTTCGCTCCGCGATAATCCGGCGCTTCATTTTGAATCTGGTGAGGCGGAAATGCCATTAGAGCGGCTGCCGGCATTCATCGACGGGCTTTCACATCGCCTGGCTTCGGCCGCCCCCAGTGCTCCCGCAGAGCAGCAGCCTGTTTATCAAAGCCTGCAAGTGGCGCTGGGCGAGGCACGGCAGAACTCTATTCGTCTTATTCAGGATGTGCGCCAAATCGCCTGGCGCGCGGGCCAACTGGCCGCCGACATGGATTTTCGTTTCTTGCTCAATCGCCGCAACCAGTTGTCCGTCGGCTTTGATGCAGATTCGCAGCAGCTCAGGTCGGCTTGCTATGACCTGCTCGCTTCCGAAGCTCGCTTGGCAGTGTTTGTTGCCATTGCCAAGGAGAACATCTCGCAGGAAGCATGGTTCCTTCTGGGGCGCACCCATGGCCTGAACGACGGTCGTCCGGTGCTGCTGTCGTGGACAGGAACCATGTTCGAATACCTGATGCCCACACTCTGGATGCGAACCCACCCTGAAACGCTTCTGGCGCGGGCGCACGTGGAAGCTGTCCGCTCACAGCAGGCCTATGCTGCCGGCAAGCACACCCCATGGGGTATCTCAGAATCTGCTTATGCCAAACGCGATGAAGCCGGTAATTATCAGTACAGCGCGTTCGGCGTTCCTCCGCTGGCGCTGCGCGAAACCGATATGGATTCCCCAGTCGTCTCGCCTTACTCCACTCTGCTGGCCCTGCCCGTCGATGCCGTCGCCGCGCTGCGCAACCTGCGTCGCATGGCGAAGGAAGGCTGGCTGGAAGGTTATGGTTTTTGCGACGCCGCGGACTACACTCTCGCGCCGCACTCCCCGCGCCATCGACCCTATGAGCTCGTGCGTTGCTGGATGGCGCATCACCAGGGCATGAGCATGCTTGCGATTGCCAACCTGCTGCACCACAACGTGGTGCAGAGGTGGTTCCACAATAACCCGCAAGTGCAGGCTACCGAACGGCTGCTGCAGGAGAAGCCGGTTGCCATGATCGAACGAGATGCCCTGCAACGCGCAACTGAAGCAGCATGAACTTTCGGATGCATTGAGGCTTTTTCCACTATTGCCGAAACCCAAATCCCTCTTTCAGTTCACAGCGATAGCTCTTGCTGTGATCTTTATCCGTTGTGGCTGTACAGTTTGCCCAGCTCAGGCACAAACTCGGACCAAGAGGAAAGACCACCTGGCTCCCATCGACGTCCGCTTCAATACTCACACCCTCACCTGTGTCGGGCACGCTAAAATTCAGCGTGCGCCCGAAAATGACAGGATAGGAATCCTGAATTACCTCACTTCCCATAGGATGGTAGACCTCGGCTTCTAACAAGAAGGTCGTTGTGTCTGACCAGTTCAGTATGGAAGCCGTGATATTGTTTCCACCTTTGGAATATTGGTCCGATTCTACTTTTGTAAATGGGCAAGGTCCGGCTATGCACGAGAGTCTGACGTTGCGAAACTCATTGCCTTCGCCGGCGTTAAGGGTCGTCGAGCTGATGGTGGCCTTCCATTTTCCATCTGGCGAACAGGGCCAGCCGCCATTGCAAGGAACATTGCCGGTATTCACAACCTCAAAAGCCTTCACCGCGCTCCCAACGTTCACCGATTCGGTGCTCTTCATCGAATAACGTATCTTGACATTCGCGATGCTCGTTTTAGGTCGCTCACTTTCCGGCTCAACCTTCGAAGAGATTGGAGCCATGTCTACGACATAGAGCTTATCGCTTACAATCTCATTCAACGACAGAGGTTGGTAACCGGGATGACGAAACTCCAGGTGAATGGGCTGTCCTCTTCGCACCCAGCCACGTAACTTCAGACTGAAATACCCCGAAGAATCCGTTTGACCGCTCGTCGACGTTGAACCCATGGATGCGGTAGATGCCGTGACCTCAACGCCGGCAATCGGCGACCGCTTGCGGGGGTCCGAATTACGCTCCAGCACGACTCCCGGCAACGAAACTGGGCTCCTGGAGCAACTCAGCAGCAGGCCGGCCATTATTGCAAGCAGCATCGCAAGTGCCACAATCAGCTTTACCGGCTTTCGCATCCAGGCTTCAGTTGTGCTCATTGCAGATTCTCGCGTGCCCAGCGCGTGGGCGCTGCGTTTGTAACCGGCTTATCATTATTTCTCCAAGACTTGAACGCGGCCAAGCGCAAGCATTGCTTATAATTTCATGTGCTTTACAAGAGGCGCAGGTTTTGAGCTGCTCTCTCGAGAATCCAGAGAAGATGCTTCGCTACACTCAGAATTCCGGCTGGCGGCCCCCGTTGAGCTCGCGCGGCAAAGCGCCTCAACTTAAAATGTATTGAATGGACGATAAATCTTGCAAGTCAAACGTGCTTTCCCGGCGTGCGCTGCTCAAAGGCATGCTGGGGGCTGCCGCCGCTTCCTTCAGCAGCCCGGCGGCAGCCGACGTTGCGGCGCCGAGCCAGCAATCCGTCTGTGGCACTAGCTTGCCCCCGGCAACTCAATTATCCGACGCTGATAATGCTTTTTTAGAAGAACTGGAAAAAGCAAACTTCCTCTATTTCCTGGAACAGGCGAGCCCCCTGACCGGTCTGGTTAAGGATCGCTGCAAGGTGAACGCGCCCGACAACACGCTGGTCGCCAGTATCGCGGCCACCGGCTTCGGGCTCACTGCGCTTTGCATCGGGCATAAGCGGGGCTATATTGAGCTCGCCGACGCGCACAACCGCGCCGTAATCACCCTGCGTTCTCTCCGGAACAAACTTCCTACTCACCGCGGATTCTTCTTCCATTTCGCGAATGTCAACACCGGCGAGCGGGTGTGGGAATCTGAAATTTCTTCGGTTGACACCGCAATCCTGCTTTGCGGCATGCTGACCTGCCGCAAGTACTTCGAGGCCCATTC
>Ga0070741_10008826_pt1 | contig 19978 bp, 10 predicted proteins | sample Coa_R1_4_FD_66440 | JGI IMG/M metagenome (GOLD analysis project Ga0070741, IMG submission 66440) | Surface soil microbial communities from Centralia Pennsylvania, which are recovering from an underground coalmine fire - Coalmine... | ecosystem: Environmental > Terrestrial > Soil > Unclassified ...
TACGGTGCGATCCGAAGTCAGGTTGTAAGTATGTCGAGGCTGCCATGTGCTTGCCGCATTCTCCGGTCGGACTTGGAGCAAGATGAGATCGTCCTCGCGGCCGAAATGCTTCGCCATTTCAGAGAGCGTCTCCCAATAAATTCCTTTGTCGTCGATGCAGAGACCGCCCCAGGTCGGTTCATTCTTGAAGACTTGAAAGAGGAGAGGGTTGATCCCTGAGCGGGTTTTGCCTGAGCCGGTGTCGCCAGTAATCAGCCAGCCGCGACAGAAATCGTCTCGTGTCCACGTGAAACCAGCGAGGCGGACAACGACATGCTTTGTCGATCTTCGCAAGCGGTGAATGATCAAGAGGGCCGCTGTGACGATGCACAACGCCGCGATGACAGTCGTGCTCGGATCGACAATCACAGCAGTCGATCAATCAACATGCCGAGGAGCGCGCCCATGGCGGCGCCTATACAATGTACTATCAAGCGCTCTCCATTGACGCGCTTGACGCTCTGCCCAAAACGCCGCAACTCAGCGACGAGATCTGTCGCCTGCTGGACGAATGCCTTCGAGCGCCGATCAAGCAATTCGATCGTGCTGCGAAAATCTTCGAAGGTCGGAGGGGCCGTATCCGTGGCTTCGTCGGCCTTGCGAGAGTGCCGGAGATAAATGCGGACCAAGTCGAGCGCGGCGAGCATTGGATCGCCATCGGCGATGTGGTGCTTTCGCTGCCATTCGCCGATTGCTTCCGTCAATGGATCGTTTGCATTCACGCTGCGAACCTCTCGGCCACGTGCGGATCGGTTAGAAGCAGATCAGCGGCGCGATACAGTTGGCGGTAAAGATGAGTCTGCCAGTTCTTCAATCGCTGCCGGTCGAGCAGGTTGAAGCCGGAATGTGTCAGCGCGACCGTGACTGGCGTGTTGTGCTCGTTCAGCGCGGTGACGAGCCAATCGTACAAGCGCGGCATCGTGATCTCGCGTGCTTGCAATTCTTCAACCAAATGCCGCCGCGTCTTGCTCCCATCGTAAATCTTGAACGCGTCGCTGTGGGCTTCGTTTTTCACGACAATCCATGCGCTGCGATCATGCAGCGCGTCCGACAGGATGCGGAGTTGTTCGACGCTGTCGGCCTCGTGATTGACGGGACAAACGACGGTCAATCGCGCGTCGAGCGAACGCAGCACCTCTGGCAGATTCACCTGATCGAAGAAGTCGATGAACAGATCGGTCGAGGCCGCACGGCAGTCGATCACGAGCAGATCGGAATTTTCAGCAGTCGTGAACACGCGGTCGATCTCGCGCCTGTGCTCGAGATTGATGAACTCCGATTGCGGATGGAAACGCTTCAGCGTCGAGTTCTCGTGATCGCTGTCGATCGCGCAGTGAGCGATGCCGCAATCTTTCAAATACTGAACAAAGTTGACGGCGAAGAAGCTCTTTCCGACTCCGCCTTTGCCGTTGATGATGAGGTTGATTTGTTTGTTCATAAGGCGCTGCGTTGATCAGAGGTTGCGGGGGTCTGCGATTCGCGGACCGCGAGTGCGTGAACGCTCCGCTGGCTTCTGGGCATCTGTGGTCGCGACTGAGGTTGAAGATGGCGGTTGCGGTGGCGGCAAGTTGTCGGTCGTTGCCCCGGTCGCTGCCGGAACGGCGGTAAGTCGCACCCGAGCCGTTCTACGTCTGGCGTAATCCGTGCGGCCTGGTCGATTGGAAGTCCTGTGCAGCGGTTGCTCGCCGTTCACCTCGGCGAGGAAGCGCGCGATTGTGTCAGTTCCGACTGCGACACCAACTGTTGCGAGCAACTCACGAATAAGTCGGAGCGATGCGCCTTTTTGCCGTAGCTCGATGATGCCGTCTTTCATCGGCATTAGCTTTGCGTGACGCGCCGGTGACGGTCGCGTGAATGCACGCACAGCCTCATTGAAACGCTGCGTACGCGCTGCGATGTCTGCGGATTCGCTCATACGGTTGGGAGCGGGTTAGCGACAGGCCGGAAATTCCTTAGCTGTGCTAAGGGGTAGGGCGTCCCTCCTAAAAATTCTTGGTGCATTGCCCCACGTTTTCTCAGATAACCGGCAGATCGCGGCTCTCAGATCGGAGCAATAGTCCGATGATTGCATGCTATTGCGGTGTCGTGCTGTCACCGAAGACGCAGACGAACCTGAAAAATGCCAAGGGGTATTTTGAGGAACACTTGTGCGTTGGCGATTACTACGCCGAGCATCAGCGCGTACAGGGAGAATGGTGTGGAGAAGGCGCTGCGCTTCTCGGGTTGGTTGGCAACGTCACACGCGATCAGTTCCTGGCACTCTGCGAAAATCAGCACCCGGCGTCTCGCGAGCTTTTAACGCGGAGACAAAACACAACTCGGCGGGATGGCGCTGGTGAAGTGGCGAATAGGCGCGTGTTTTACGATTTCACCTTTTCGCCGCCGAAATCTGTTTCCATTGCTGCTCTCATTGGTGGAGATCAGCGAATTGTCGTCGCCCACAACGAGGCCGTAAAAATTGCACTGAAGGAATTGGAGCAATTCGCAGCTGCTCGTCTCCGCGCCAGTAAGAGCAATTCGGATCGGCGAACGAGCAACATCGTTGCGGCGCTCTTTCAACATGACACGTCACGCGCCCTCGATCCGCACTTGCACACGCATTGCATCAGCTTCAACGCGACGCACGATGATCAGGAAGGTTGTTGGAAAGCGCTGCAGAATTACGAAATGCTCGGCGCCCAGAAGTACGCGGAAAATGTCTATTATCACGAACTCGCGCGCGCATTGCGTGCGTACGGCTACACCCTCATTAATACTGCTCGTGGTGATTTCGAGATCGCGGAGATCAGTCGTGACCTTTGCGAGCGCTTTTCGAAACGACATCAGGAGATCGATGAGAAGACGGGTGCATTCCTCGCATTGAATCCTGAAAAGCAAGCCGGCAATGAGGCTGCAATTCGCGAGCATATTGCGCACAAAGATCGCGCACGCAAAACGTCCGACGTCGGTTCGGACCGTTTGCGTCAGTTATGGTTCGGCCAGTTGAGCGCTGAGGAAGCAGAATCGCTACGTCACGGGCGGCGCGAAGATCAACGATCTGAGCGGCCGGTTTCTGCAGACGAAGCGGTAACGTGGGCGGAAAATCATTTATTCGAGAGACGTTCAGTCGTGCGGGAGCATGAGCTTTGGCGTCATGCGTTGGAAGCCGCTCGCGGCGGCGCACTTTCTCTACCGGAGATTAAGAACGAAACCGCCTCGCGCCTCTACCTGCGCGACGATACGGGCAAGGTCGCCCATCGGGATCTGCTGGCGCGTGAATGGGAGATTGTGCAATGCGCACGAGATGGAATCGACCGTCACGCTTCACTCGCGCCGGTGCCTCGCAGCACTGGACTTGCCGAAGATCAGTATCGCGCACTCAGTGCGATTCTAAGATCGCGGGACTTCATCACTTTGTTCCGTGGCGGCGCAGGCACGGGAAAGAGTTTTGTTCTCCGAGCCGTTCAGCGAGCCATTGATGGAAACAATCGGCCGTCGGTCGTGCTTGCGCCTCAACGCCAGCAAGTCATCGACCTCACTCGTGATGGCCTCATCAGAACGCAGACGGTTAGGGAATGTCTGCAACGACGCGATTTAGCGGAACATGCAGTCGTGATTGCTGATGAAGCGGGCCAGCTCGATGGCCGCCAGTTGTTTGATCTCATTCGTTTGGTTCAGAAACGCAGTGGTCGATTGGTTTTGTGCGGCGATACACGACAGCACGGCCCAGTGGAAGCTTCAGACGCATTGCGCGCGATCGAACGGTATTCGGGGTTGCGTGCCGCGAAGCTGAATCAAATTCGCCGGCAAGAGCCGAAGCGCGGACAGACCGCAGCAGAGCGGCAACGCATTCGGGATTATCGCGAGGCGGTGAAAGCGGCAGCGGTCGGCGAGTTGACGCGTTCGTTCGAAAAACTGGAGAAACTTGGCGCAGTGGCCGAATGCGGCGTGGGCGAACAGAACACAAAACTGTGTGATGCTTACTTGGACATCGCGGCGCGCGGCGAATCGGCCGTTGTCGTGTCGCAAACACGAGCTGAAGTGCGCGGGATCAACGATGCCATACGTCAACGGCTTTGCGAACGCGGGCTGCTTCCGAGCAACGAGACTGAAATCACTGCTTTCGAGCAGGTCGATCTTACGCGGGCGCAAAAGCTGGATGCCAGACATTATCCAGCTGATTGCGTGCTCGCGTTTAATCGCGACGTGAACGGCTGCCGACGAAGCGAACGCGGGAAACTGATTGGAATAACGAGGAGGCGCTTAGCTCTAGAAGTGAATGGAAAGGTCCGTCACATCCCGCTGACGCGTCTTGATCACATCAATGTCTGCCAGGAACGCAAGCTTGCTGTTTCTCCCGGTGATCGGCTTCAGTTGAAGGCAAACAGCATGACTGCTGACGGCCGCAAGCTCGCGAACGGCGAAATCGTCTCTGTAGCGCGGGTGAAATCCAGCGGAGCTATTTGCTTGGCCGATGGGCGTGTCCTTCCGTCGCATTACCGGCAATTCGTTCGCGGGTATGCGGTCACCTCGTATGGATCACAAGGCAAGACCGTCGATCACGTGCTATTCTCCGACTCATCGATTCGGGCGGCGACGAGCGCTCAGCAGTGGTACGTCACCATTTCGAGAGGCCGAAAGAGCATCAAGATCTTTACGCCGGACAAAGAACAACTCCGACATGGCATCATGCGCAGCGGCGAGCGCGAGCTCGCGCTCGATCTTCTTCGCGCTGGCGCTCGGCGATACGGCCTTCGTCAACGAGCGCTCCGTTCCCTTCGCCGTGGACGCGAGTTCGCGCACCACATTGCTCGCGTAGCGATGGGTTCCTGGAAGGACGCCTTCATTAAACCACATCTGAAACCGACCCATGAAATCCAAAACCAACAAGCGAACCGTATTGTCCACGCCAACATGCTGGCAACGTGAGGCGCCCTGCGGGTGCCTGCGCATTGAGACCTCGCCTCGCGAATCGCATCTGTTTCCATACCAGCATCTCGTTACCGCATCGCTTCATCAGAGCGACGGAACGGAAACGCTGCGCCTGACGTTCTCTTTACACGATGTGGAAATTAAGGGACGCAACCTGCGAATGCTGCTCCTCGCACTCCAGGATTTCAGTGTGAAATGGATTCGTGCGATGCCGGAGCGTTATCACGCCTTGGAATCTGGCGAGAACGGTGTGGTATCGAGCATTGGAATCCGGGAATCGAATCCGACATAGCAAAAACTGTTTGTACATTTTTTCGAAACGACCAAAATGTTACGAACCAGAAATTCCCACCTATGGCAGCACCAGCGAAACGAGTTTACGCCACGTGCTGAAAAGTAAAGAGTCGACCAGTTTAGTGCCGACTGATCACTGGTGACGTAGGCTTGTACTTGGGTCCTACGGGTTCGCCGAGAGTTCAATTTCCACAAAGCGACTTGTATTCCCGCCGCGAACCAAAGACAATTGGCGAGGGCACCGCATATGCCGACCAACAAATCCGCGATCGCCGAACAAAGTATCAGTCTCCCTAAGGGCGGCGGCGCGTTGAAAGGCATCGGCGAGACTTTCCAACCAAACCTCTTCAGCGGAACCGGCAATCACTCTATTCCAATCGCCACAACTCCCGGTCGGAACGGATTCGGACCGGCACTCACGCTGCAATACAGCTCCGGAAACGGCAACGGCGTGTTTGGCTTGGGTTGGGAGCTGCCGATTCCTCGAATAACACGCAAAACCGAAAAAGGCCTTCCCAAGTACGACGACACCGATGTCTTCGTCATGTCAGGAGCTGAAGATCTTGTCCCCTGTCTCGAAAAACTGGTCGATCCATCGACGGGAAAAGAATTGTGGAACCGATGTGAGCCAATTGTTACTGCAACGCACACTATCGATCGTTATCGCCCCCGCACGGAGGGACTGTTCGCGCGAATCGAAAGATGGATAAACAACACAACCGGCGACGTACACTGGAAGGCGATCACCAAGGATAACATTACCAGCATTTACGGAGCCGCCCCAGAATGCCGTATCGCCGATCCGACCGATCCGCAGCGTGTTTACGAGTGGCTGTTGCAAGAAACCTTCGACGCATTTGGAAATCATATTGTTTACGAGTATGCACGGGATCATCCGTCACTGTATACCCATCATCATCCAGAGTTGGGACTGAGCGACATCTTCGAACAAAATCGAAACGCTACTCAACTCTACATTCGCCGGATATATTACGGTAACCTTCCCGATCCGTTAGTGGACGAGCAGGGCAATGCGATCACTTATTCCGATGGGAGTTCCGTGGGTATTCTTCGCGGCGGCCGACGATACGCGCTCGAGGTTGTGTTCGATTATGGAGACTGGCCAATGCCAACCCTACAGGTACACCCCGCACCGTCGGCGGAGCAGGAGTTGTTTGGCGCCGCTCAATTAGTATCGGGCCCGCAGCAACCCGTGCCTCTTCGAGAGGATCGCTTCTCGAGCTTCCGTGCTGGTTTCGAAATTCGGACCTTACGTCGCTGTCGGCGTGTAATGATGTTCCACCATTTTGCCGAGCTGGGCGGTCCAACGCTTGTTCGATCGACCGACTTTGAATATAAGACCGATCCCAATACGCGGACGTCGTTTTTGGTTTCAGCGACGGTCACCGGCCATGAAAAGGATACCGCCAGCACTTATCGATCGGTGAGCATGCCGCCGGTGACTTTTGCCTACACCGAATTTCGACCGCATGAGCAACACTATCAATCGATCGAGGCACTTGGCGCGGATATGCCGCCGATGGCGCTTAATAATCCCGACGTTTCCCTGGTCGATTTATTTGGTGACGGATTGCCTGACGTCGTTCACAGCGGTCCGTTCGGATTTCAATACTGGAGAAATCTCGGCGGAGGACTGCTGGATCATCCGCAATCGCTATCTCACGTACCGGCAAGCGTAGGACTCAGCCAACCCGGTGTCGGATTCGGAGACATCGGTGGAGATGGCCAAACTGATTTGTTAGTGCATTCCGGTCCGCTGCCAGGATTTTACGAGACGACGGCTGACCAGGCTTGGCAGTCGTTCAAGCCGTATGAGAGCTTTCCCAGCTTTGACCTGAACGATCCTAATGTGCGGCTCGTCGATCTAACCGGAGACGGAAGGTCGGACGCGCTCATGACCGAGGCGGAGCATTTTGCCTGGTTCAGATGTTTGGGCGAGAAAGGATATGCACCGCCTGAGTTCATTCCGCGCAGGTACGATCTCAATCAGTTTCCTGATGTCTACTTTGATGACCGAGCCGGACGCGTCCGATTGGCCGACATGTCGGGTGACGGTTTGAGCGACATTATATTGATCCACAACGGTCGGATCGACTATTGGCCCAATCTCGGATACGGCCGTTTCGGACCTCGCATAACGATGGCTAACTCGCCCCAATTCGAGGTCGATTTTGATCCTCGTCGTCTATTTCTGGCTGATCTGAACGGCACCGGATGCGCGGATCTCGTGTATGTCGATTTTGACCGGGTCCGCTTTTGGTTCAATCAATCGGGTAATCAATGGAGTCTGCCCGAGACAATTCTCGGCACTCCTCCGCTGAGCAATGCCGATTCGATTCAGTTTGCCGACGTGTTTGGAACTGGCACCGCCACGCTAGTGTGGAGCAAGGACTACGCAGCGCAGCCTGAGAGTCACTACAAGGCCCTCGATTTCTGCGGCGGCATCAAACCTTACGTGCTTAATGAAATGAGCAATAACATGGGTGCCACAACGAGAGTGCGTTACGCCCCGTCAACGAAATATTTTTTGGAAGATCAGGCTAATGGTACGCCCTGGATCACGAGGCTGCCCTTTCCGGTGCAAGTCGTCGACAAAGTGGAAGTGATCGATCACATCAGCAAGACCAAGCTGGTCACGACCTACAAATATCACCATGGATATTACGACGGGCGCGAGCGGGAATTTCGGGGTTTTGGCCGGGTGGATCAGTTCGATACGGAGACATTTGAGGATTTCACCCGTTCAAGCCTGCACGGCGCAGAGGCGTCGTTTATCAATGATGTGTCCGCCTATCACGTCCCGCCGGTTGAAATCCGGTCGTGGTTTCACACCGGTATTTATTTTGACGAGGATTCCGCTGCTGAGGCTGCCGAGCTATTTGATTACCGCGAGTTAACGGAAAGATTTCGCGGGGAATATTACCAGGGCGATATTGACGCCATTCCGCTCGGCGAACACGAAGTTACGTCGAGCGATGCACCTCATGAAACTTACCGAGCTTTGCGAGGCGCAATAGTAAGAACGGAAATGTACGCCCGCGACGGCAGTGCAAAGGCGCGGCACCCATACCTTGTCACGGAGAATCGACATCGCGTGGTGCAGATTCAGCCAAAGGATGGCAACCACCACGGCGTCTATTTCAGTCACCACCTGGAAAGCCTCAGCTACCATTACGAGCGTAACCCGACTGACCCGCGCGTAAGCCATGCATTGACCTTGGAAGTGGACGATTTTGGCAATGTCCTTAAATCCATTGCTATCGGTTACGGGCGCCGCCTTACTGATCCTGACTTGCCGACACAAGCAGATCGAGAGGAGCAGACTCAAACGCTAGTTACGTACACCGAAAATGGCTACACGAACAAGATCGATGATCCGACGTCCGATCTGGAAAACTATCGAACCCCGCAGTCAAGCGAATCGCGAACATACGAACTGACCGGCTTTGCGCCAGCAATTAGCGGTAGGCAATTCATTCTGGACCAGTGGCAAGAGAACGGTTTTGCACTGTTGAACAACGCCGAGTCTATCGCCTATGAAGCCACGGCAGATCCAACGCGGCAGCAAAAGCGTCTGATCGAGCATGTCCGCACGTACTATCGGAAGAATGATTTGACCGCCCTACTTCCGCTCGGTGTGCTCGAGTCGCTCGCGCTCCCAGGCGAAAGCTACAAACTCGCGTTTACGCCGGAGTTGCTCACAGACGTCTATGGAAATCGGGTTACGGACGCGATGATGGAGAGCGATGGCGGATACGTTCACACTGAAAACGATTCAAATTGGTGGATACATTGCGGACGATCGTGCTTTTCACCAGGCGTGTCAGATACGCCCGCAGTGGAACTCAACTTCGCGCGGCAACACTTCTTTTTGCCGCATCAATCACGAGACCCATTCGGCAATGCAGCCTTTGTCAGGTACGATGCCTACGACCTTCTACCGATAAGGACGACGGACCCGCTTGGCAACCAAACAAGGGCTGCACTCAACTACCGGCTCATGCAGCCTTTTCTAGTGACCGATCCGAATTGCAATCGCACCGAAGTGGCCTTTGACACGTTAGGACTAGTCGTCGGCACAGCCCTGATGGGAAAAGAAACCGAGACGAAAGGTGATTCGCTCATTGGTTTCTGTCCTGAATTGACTAGCTGGCAACGGCAGAGTTTTCTGGTGGATCCTTTAGCCACTGCTGCCGATCTCTTGCAAGGTGCCAGTACCCGAATCGTTTATGACCTGGATTGCTTTCGAGAGACTGGGCAACCCGTATTCACCGCCGCCCTTGCTCGTGAAACGCATCTGAGCGATCCGCTTCCGGTCCATGGCTTGAAAGTCCAAATCAGCCTAAACTATTCGGATGGATTCGGGCGAGAGATTCAGAAGAAAATTCAAGCCGAAGCGGGTCCGGCTCCCCAGCGCGACGCCAACGGAAAGATCATCACGGGTATGGACGGCCAACCGGTAATGACTCCGACCGATTTGAGCCCACGATGGGTGGGCAGCGGCTGGACGATCTTTAACAACAAAGGGAAGCCCGTCCGGCAGTACGAGCCATTCTTCACCGATTACCATCGTTTCGAGTTCGACGTCAGAATCGGCGTGAGTCCGGTGCTCTTCTACGACCCGCTCGCACGGATGGTGGCGACGCTTCATCCCAATCACACTTGGGAGAAGGTTATCTTCGATCCCTGGCGTAAGGAAGCCTACGACGTCAACGACACGGTTTTGAACGCTGACGGCTCCACTGATCCGAAGTCGGATGAGAACGTCAAGGAATTCTTCTCGCGACTACCTGATGGAGACTATCTTCCCACTTGGTATGAACAACGTATTGTTTTGCCTGCTGGCGATCCGGAGCAGATGGCAGCAGCCAAAGCGGCGGGTCATCGCCAGACGCCCGCCGTGGCACAGTTTGATAGCTTGGGCCGTATCTTCCTGACTGTCGCGCACAATCGTTTTGAGCATAACAACAGCATCGTCGAGGAGAAGTATCCCACTCGCGTCGAACTCGACATTGAAGGTAACCAGCGAGCCGTAAGGGACGCGGTCGTTCAGAATGGCGACCTGTTGGGTCGTGTCGTCATGCGTTATGGCTACGACATGCTCAGCACACAAATTCATCAATCCAGCATGGAGGCTGGCGAGCGCTGGATGTTGAATGATGTGATGGGTAAGCCGATCCGCGCGTGGGATAGCCGCGGCTTCACGCGGCGTATAAGATACGACGAACTGCGCCGCCCGACGGGGCTATTTGTTACCGAGAATGGTACCGAACGATTGGCAAAACGCACAGTGTACGGCGAGAGCGAGCCAACCCCCGAAACAAAAAACCTGCGCGGAAAATTGTTTCAGATTTTCGACGCTGCGGGGGTGGTCACCAACGAGGAATACGATTTCAAGGGGAATCTGCGAGTGGGCAAACGCGACTTGCTAGCCGATTACAAAACTGCCGTGGATTGGCAGCAAAATCCTGCGCGAGGTTACGGAACATATATCAATATTACTACCTACGATGCGCTCAATCGCCCGCTTACCGTCACAACGCCAGACGGCAGCGTCTATTGCGCAACGTTCAACGAAGCCAACCTGCTCGAAAAAGTGGACGTGAATCTGCGCGGCGCAGCCACCAGAACGTCCTTTGTGATCAACATCGACTACAACGCGAAGGGCCAGCGGGAATTCATCTCGTATGGCAACGGCGCGAAGACAGCTTACGAGTATGACCCTCTGACCTTCCGAATGACGAGGTTACGAACCATACGCGCCGCGGGTTTCGACGTGCTCGCTTCACAACTCTTCGCCGATACAACAGTCGTTCAAGACCTGCGTTACACGTATGATCCAGCAGGAAATATTATTCGGATCGCGGATACGTCTTTGGCGCGACTTTCTTCTAGTGTTTTAGACAATGCTCCATCCGACTACACCTACGATGCCATCTATCGGCTGATCGAAGCCACGGGTCGCGAACACATCGGTCAGACCGCTCACGACTTCACTCCACAAAACCGACGCGATTATGACTTCAAAGGGCTTGCCAACTTCATTGCTCACCCGAACGATCTGCAAGCGATGGGTCGTTACACGGAACGATACAGGTACGACGAGGCCGGTAACTTTCAATTCATGCGGCACATCGCCAATGGCAGCGGCTGGACACGTGATTACGAATACAACGCTGCCAGCCTCATTGAGGCGGGAAAGCAGAGCAATCGGGTGACTAAGACGACAGCGAATGGTTTCCCGGAAGCCTACACCTACACAGACAGGAATGGAAAGGATGTTAACGGATGCATCACGGCCATTAACAGCATGCAGATGCACTGGGATTTTAAGGACCAGTTGCAGAAGGTGGATCTCGGTGGCGGCGGAACCGCCTATTACGTTTACGACTGCAGCGGCGAGCGCGTCCGAAAGGTAATCGAGAGGCAGGGTGGCGTGATTAGCGAAGAGCGCATCTATTTAGGCGGCTTTGAAATCTATCGCAAGTTTGGCGCCAATGCATTAATCCGTGAGACGCTGCATGTGATGGACGACAAACAACACGTTGCGGTCGTTGAAACGAAGACAAGCGAGAGTGGTAACGTTGTTATAATACCTGTATCTGCGCAACGGTATCAGTTTGGCAATCATCTCGGCTCGGTGAGTCTGGAGTTAGACAAGGAGGGGGCGCTCATCTCCTACGAGGAGTATCATCCGTATGGCACAACAGCGTTTCAAGCGATGGATGGCGCGGCAGAGGTCAGCCTCAAGCGGTATCGCTATACCGATATGGAGCGGGACGAGGAGACTGGATTCACCTATCATGGAGCAAGATATTACTCCCCTTGGACTGGGCACTGGACAAGTCCGGACCCTTCATTTCTGTCGGATGGAATTAATCTTTATGCTTACGTAAGTGGGAATCCTATCCGCCAATTCGACCCGAACGGAAGAGATGGTGTTTCCGATTTCTTTACCGCGCCTGTGCGACGGATCAGCTCCTCCCCTGCTCACAAGAGCAAAGTAGGTGATTTCATAGCCGGGTGGTACGAAGCCGAAGGTGATATGTCAGTCGGCTTATTGCTCGGAGCATACAATGAATTAAAGGAGAAAGTTCGCGCTAGCAAAGATCTTAACTCTCCTATAGTAATCCGTCATCTCAGTGAGGCGGGACCGAGTGGGGGAGCCGACGATACCGGCCTTTATAATCGATTGAATGAAAAGCTGAATCCAGCCTATGGCGCCCTATGCGAAGGGTATGAGGTTATACAAGCCATTACCAACCGAGATTACCGCAGCATTGGCTATCATTCTCACAATGCAGCCGTCAACATTTTACAGACTATCGGCATTGCATCTGCCGTCGCGAAAGTAGTAACACCAAAGTTGCCAGGGGCTAACCCGGGCACGGGAGGAAATGCGTCCGGAGGCGCACCACAATCGGGAGCCCCTATTGGAGGATCATCGAACCCCACAGCTCCCACCCCATCGCTGCCGCCTATAGTTTCAGAAGGTGTGTTGAGAGCCAGGATTGTCGACCGGCTAGAGGCAGTCAAAACCGAAGCTTACCAAAGCGCGGAGACAGCCCTCAAAAAACAGGACAAAGGCTTCTTCGAGAGGCTCGGCCTAACACAGAAACAAATCAACAGTATCCTGGAAGGTACCAGCCAGTACGAGCGGAGCTTCGGAACTGCCGTCGAAATGGCAATGGAAAAGGCTATCAGGGCAGATGAATTTTTAAGCAGATACGTGGAATACACCGCCAATGGAAAAGTACCGATGGGGGTCGGCAAGCCCGACTGGATTATAGCGACCGCGCAGAGCCGAATTCCCGTTGACCTTTCAACCAGTGCCCAGGCCGCTACGCGGCTCCGGCAGTTAGGGATGTTTTCGCAAAGAACAAAATGGTTTACAGAAGGAGGGCTCAACCTCACATACAAAGGTGCTCCGCCACGCCCGACTCAGTAATAGCGGGATTGTCGGGAAAATCTAAGCAACTTACTCATCGAATTCTTTAATCCCCGTTCATTCCTCACTGAGTTCAGCCTGCACCCAAATGCAGATCTGAGAATCCAGGCGATGTAAACATGCCACCTGTAACAAGAGTCATAACAGTAAGGTCTAGAAATGTCCCAGCAAGGACAATCAGAGCATTGCACGGCGAACTTGCCGCCGTAGGCCTGCCCGTTGTAGGTGAGGATAGCGAAGGCAGACCACGCTTTGGATCAGAAACGAAAGCGCGGGTAAGCGAATTCCAAAGGCTTCACGGGCTATCCGAAACAGGTAAGGTTGATCCGGCGACCGGCGGTATAATGTCGCTCTCGGCGCTTGTTACTGCTGAAGGGGATCGATCGAAGCTGCGCAAGAAGCTCAAGAAGGCGGTAGATACTGTTCCGAATTCACCGGAATACAACTACTGGCTCGCGCGCTCGGCCATTTTCGCAGGCGATTACTCGACTGCATACACGACTGCTGGCCGTGGACTTGAACACTTGGACGACCTGATGGTCGACGTAAATGTTATTCTCCTCCCAGGCGAACAACCACTCCAGCCGGAAGTCCCTCACCCGGAAAATTTCTATACTTACCGCGAGGATGTCGTCGATCACAGTCAGCTTGTGCAACTCAACAGCCAATTGGGCTCTTTCGACAAAGCGCAGTACGAAGCCTACCTCTACCCGCCGGGGTCTCTGACCCCTCCAGGCTCAATCGACCAGGCCGACTTCGACGCAATGATGAACAAGGCACGTCCAGCGATTGCTGCTCTTGTGGCATGGCAAACCGGAAATCACTACGCGGCGAAACGCGAGCTAAGGCTGGCTCTGCAGAGCTATCGGCAATGCCAGTCGCTGATCGCGGATTATTTCCAGTCGGGTCTTACCACATTTAGCGGCGATACCGGCGCGCAGCGTTTGGAGGCCTTTCTGGCACAGCGAAGGCAGCAGGAAACATGGTACGCTTCGTTTTGGGGCGTCCTGCGTTGGCGGCGCATCCTGCTATCGCTGCAGGAACTGAAGGACAACGACCGGCAGAAAACGATTAGCAACGACGGCGCGTTCGCTTCCGCCGGCGCGTTTCTCCAGATTTTCATGGCTGGGGCTCGCGATCCAAATAGCGTAGCTGCGACTAACCTAGCGGAGCGACTCGATCCGCTGATGCTCGTGATCGGTACCGTTTGGACCGTGTTGGCGATCGGCGAACTCAACTGCCAGCTTCGACAATTTGACGCAGCCATACAAGGATTTACCGACCTTGTAAACTCGCAGATCAGCGTTGACGTCCGGTTTCGGTATCTATGTGAGTTTATCGAGGTTCCATTCATTCGGTTGCTCACGCTGGAGGCGTTACTCCAGAAGGCGGATGCGCAATATAAAACGGGAGCGACAGGGAGTTTCCCCGACTCTGCCACTTATCATGGGCTGTTGGCTGCTCAAACATATCAGGAGATCCTTGCCCGAATCGAGGACGATACCGAGGAATATACTATCAATCTGGCCAAGGGCAGGGACGCTCTCGTTACGGCGATCCAAGACTCTGTTCAACAAAAAGACACGACTAGCCTAGCGTTTCGAACGCTCGGCAAGAACATTACAGTGCCCACCATCGCGGGAACGACAAGCGCCGTACCTGGATTGGACAGCACGCTGGGTCCTCACCAACCCATTGCAAAGATTACACCCCCTGACGGCTCAGTCACCCGCGCAACCAATCCGCGCCTTTATGCTATTGGTTTGTTCGCAACAGCGAAACTCGAGCAGATAAAAGCCGGGTTCAATTATCTCGGTTATACATCCGACTATGTTCCACCGTGGCGGTTCGCCTTTCTTCTTGATCGCGCTCGGTACTTCGCAGAGCACGCCAAGAACGTAGAACGTGACTATCTAAACTTTCTCAGCAACGCCGAGCATGAAGAGTTTCAGGAACAGAGTGCGGCGCAAAACGTCGAGATGGAAAAGAGCAATATCCGGATTGAAACTGCGCGCGTGGATCAAGCGCTGGCCGAGGTGAGCGCCTCGCAAGAAAGTGAGAATCTTGCGGCTCTGAACGCGAGCGATGCCAAGGCAAGGCTTGACAACTACCGAGACTTCGATTCTTGGATGAGCGTTTTTGAAGACGTTTCGTTAGTTTCTTCGGTCGGAGAAGCAATACTATCGAAGGACCCTTTTAAGGTCTCTGGGGCCGCGACAGAAGTCGGTAAAGGCTGGGCACAGCGGGAACTCGAAAAGAAAAACCTTAATCTTGCCGTCGGCGAGGCAAATCAAGCAGCCAAAGTTGCTCAAGCCCAGCTTGGCGTCGCTACGGAGGGTTTAGTCGTCGCAGGTCTTCTGCGCCAGGCGTCGATCCTGCGCCACGAATTCGCCGTGGAAAATCTCACCTATTTGCGAAACCGAACGCTGAATGCCGATCAGTGGTTCCGCCTTGCCAACGCAATACGCAGCGTCGCTGATACCTACCTACGCTATGCTATTGAAACAGCATTCCTCGCGGAACAGGCCTACGAGTTCGAAGCGGATAAGCGCTTGGATGTCATTCGCTTCGATTATGACTTGAGTGAGGTGGGAAATATGCTAGCGGCCGACTTCCTACTACGCGATCTCGATACATTAGAGCAGGATTTTGTCGTTAGTCAACGAAGTCGACAGCAACAGGTGCGCTACGTGCTCTCGCTTGCCCGCGAGTTCCCCGAGGCGCTTCAAGAATTACGCGACAATGGGCGAATGACATTTAGTCTGCGGCTTGAACAACTGGAGCGGCGTTTCCCCGGTTTGTTCAATTTACGAATCGCGACGGTGGAAGTCCTGCCGCTTGCCTTGTTAGACGCGAGTCGGTTTAATTTGGAACTTACACATCTCGGTAGCGGCCAGGTTCGCCTTGGGGCACAACCCGGGGATACGTCAGAACCCGACACAGGCGAATGGCTGCAAGGACTGGAATCAAGCTGGTCCGTGAAGAACAGGATCATCGGTCCCGAAACGGCCGTGTTTTCCGGCTTGACCCGCCAAGACCTTGCGGGCCTACCTTCGTTTTTTGTCTCCAACCAACGCGGCGCATTTGAAGCTCTGCCTGCAGCTGCAGCGTGGCAAATCGATTTTTCGATGAAGGAGAACCGGATTGTGCCTAATAGCCTTACTGATCTGCTGATTACTTTTACTTTCTCGGGTTACCATGATGCAACATTGCATGATGCAGTTGAGCACGCGCCACGCAAGTTGGCCGTTACGACCTGGCTGTCGGCCCATCAGTCCTTCCCCGACGCTTATTACCAATTCAATCGCACGGGTCGAATGGATTGGACGATAAGAGAGGACATTCTAGCGCTGCAGGGCACAATCGGTGAGCTTCACAACGCTGCTGTATTGTGCGTTCCCTCGCAAAACCGTGCGGAACTCGGACGCATGATCTGTTCGTACCCGATTGAGTTTGAGGTCGATCAAGCGGGCGGTATTCGGACCTTACGCGAGCTCCCGCGAATATCATTTTCCGCAAACGGTCTTGTCCTCGACGCCACACTTAATATTCCTGGTGCGACCGCGACGTTTGACTTCGGGGACGGTTCCGGACTGGTGGACAGCTCCACTTTGCCACATACCTATGCTCGGCCTGGCCGTTATGATGTGCTGGTCCGCATTGCTGCGGGCGGGCGATTAACCGAATACCGAGCCGCCGTAGTTGTGTCGCAGCAACATGCTGTCTCTTTCCCATGCGTCGTTTTTCACAAGCTTCCTGCTTCGCTGTCCAGCGGCAAATTGATACTTCCATCGACCCTTCAATCGTCGAGTGGTGAAACGTTGCCGGTTTCGTGGAGAATCGACGGTCGCCAGCCCGATTCGGGTAGCATCCCCATTTCGTTTACGCTAGGAAAAGGACGCTATGTGCTGCGACTGGCCGCCATTCGACCGCTGGTAGCGCGATTCTTCAGCCAGCAACGCTACGATCCAACCATTGAGGTGGGCTTCGACGGTCTGCACCTTGCCACAAACCGGACTTTTGATGTAACAGGTGCTGAAACAACCACCAGCTTGAATGAATTTGGTCAGCATGTATTCAAGCAATTTCCCGATCCGGAAATTCTTTCGCCTATTGATCGCTGGACTTTAGAGTTGGCTTTGGACGAAAACCCGTGCCTGGTAAGTGTCTCTGCTGCCGACGCGAGGCAACATGATTTGGGGGAACTATCCGATGTATTTCTTTCCCTCGAATACCGGGTTGTTGAAACGTAATTCAACGGCCGCATTCAACCCGCGCGGATAGGAATCGATTTTCCGCACCAAACGCGGCTGAGACCGCAGGACGCAATAGTTGGAGTTTGCGTGACGTGCGGGGTCTTAATCACGCACCGCTGTATTCTCAATTCATAACATTCTGACCGAAAAGTAACGAAACACCTCCGCAGCAGGGAATCTCCGAACGTTGCTTCTCGCGTTGCCGGATTTCGCAGTGAAGTGGCTGCGGACGATGCCCGAACGCTATCAGGATTTGGAGACCTGCGATGGCGGCGTCATTACCGGAATTCAAATCGAGGAAGCAAGGTAGCTCGCGCTTTTTGCTCGTACCCTGATGCGGACAGTGTTATTGTGCGCCTGTGAAGACTTTGGTATGCCCGCATTGCCAAACCCAAGTTCCTGAGAGCGGGAACATCTGCACGGGTTGCGGCGCGGAAATTGTTCGCGGCCTAAATCGGCGCGAGCGGTCGTTCGTTGGTCTAAGCTTTGTCGCGCTGGCGATCTTAATCGGCGTGGTGGTTTGGCGCGGCCTCGAAATTGCGCACGCCGCTCCTGTGCTGCCCTCCCCAAAAGCGGAAGACGGATTCTTTGTAATCGCCGGGTTGATCGTCCTAATCGTATTTCCATACTGCATCGGAAAAAGCTTCGGTCGCTTCTTGTGCCGCTCGCGCGTGCGTTTCTTCCGCTCGTATCACCATCAATAAAGTCCGCTCCAAAGCCGGAGCCTCATTGATCGCGCTGCGCCGTAACATCGTGGCCAGATGGAAACGACAACTGGATGTCCGCCTTCGGCCACAAACGTCGCGGAAGCGGAGCGACTGGCCTATTCAATCCAAGAGTCAGCCGACTTACTCGGCGTTGATTATTTTAGCGTCTATCGTCTCATCCAGCGTGGAAAGCTGCGCGCCTGTCGCGCACTTCGCGGGAAGCTTCTCATTCCGCGCACAGAATTGTTGCGACTTCTGAAGAGCTAATTCGTTAGGCGGCGATACCAAAACTGACACGCTGCGCTTGAGCAAAGCTATGATCTTGTCGCAAATGGCCGTAAGTCTTCATGCACAACGCGCCGCCGTCTTTGTGCCCTAGCCAACGCGACACAGTAGGAATATCCACGCCGCTCTCGATGCAGATCGTCGCGAAAAGGTGGCGGAGATCGTGGTGCGTAATGCGTTTCATCCCAATCTTCGTTGCTGCGTGCGTCATGCTGTTCTGGCATTCAAACACACGCATCACGGTTGCATTCGCAGGTTCATTTGCTCGTTCCGCTCGTAACTCGGTCAGCAACCGCTTAAGCTCGGGAATCATTGGCACAAAGCGCGTTTCTCCGTTCTTTGTGGCAGTTTCCGGGTCTCCTCGGACGTGCAATTGGTGACGCGCGAAATTCACATCCGCCCAAGTGACGTGCTTTGCCTCGCCGATTCTCAGCCCGCTATAGGCGAGAAAGCAAACAAGGTTCGCGCAGTCCTTCGACTGTCTCGCGCCTGCATTGCGGATCGCATCCACAAATTTCAAGAACTCTCCGCGGGACGGAAGCTCTAGTCGTTTCTGCCGAATCTTTACCCGCGACAGTGCGGCAGCGGGATTGTTGAATCGCGCGCCGGAGCCGATCGCTTCATCAAAGATTGCTCGCAATGTGCCAATGCTGTTGTTTATGACGCTTGGAGAGTACCGTTGTTGATATCGGCTGAGCCAAAGTTCGCAATCGCGCGGAGATATCTTGCGCACGTCGGTCTCGAAAAGCGACGGCCAGGAACGGCGAATGAAGTCAATCATTAACTCGCGGTAATCTTTTGATCTTGGCTTCAGTGATATGCTCGCGCGTACTTTCTGCAGGTAAACGTCCGCGGCATTGCCGACCGTCATTTTCCCTTCGGCAAACGCAGTAAATGATTCGATCTTCGAACGGTGATCGCGCAGTGTGTCGGGCAATCGTTGTTTCGCGACGGAAAACGTCGCGGTTTTCAAACTTTTCCAGACAAGTTTACCGCCAACGCGGAAGCGCGCGAAATAGGTGCCCGACGGCGCATATCTGACGAGATTCTGCACGGCAGTTGGCTGCCAAACTTTTTCATCTGACGCGTTCACACCCGTCCTCCCATCCGTTGAGCATTGCTCAAACACATGTAGTCGCGGCTCCAAGCGCGGAGCCGATACGTCATTGCGGAAGCGCAAAAACGATGCGAATTACGGCCCGTGTGCTCCGGTCGAATCCAAAATGATGCCTTTAGGGGCGTCAAAGGTTGCCGTATAGAAAAGGCGTATAGAAAGAGATTCGCGGGAGCCGCGTCAGAGAGTATTTTCCCTCGTAGACGCCGGCATAGCTCAGCTGGTAGAGCAGCTGATTTGTAATCAGCAGGTCGTCGGTTCGACCCCGACTGCCGGCTCATCTAAATTCCTGTGATTCGTCGTTGATTTACGAACGTTAGGCGGAAGCGTCGCTGCTTTTCCCGGCGAGATGAAGATGCCCCAGGATTTCGCTGCGTAACCGGAGGAATGAATCACCGGTACG
>Ga0070741_10008827_pt1 | contig 19977 bp, 16 predicted proteins | sample Coa_R1_4_FD_66440 | JGI IMG/M metagenome (GOLD analysis project Ga0070741, IMG submission 66440) | Surface soil microbial communities from Centralia Pennsylvania, which are recovering from an underground coalmine fire - Coalmine... | ecosystem: Environmental > Terrestrial > Soil > Unclassified ...
TAGGCATTGAGGAAAATGCTCGGCAGGTGCATCTTGTGGCAGGTGCCGGTATAAGCACCCGGGACAGCAAAAAGCGCGACCTTCTTGCCCTTGAAGATGTCGTCGGTGGATTTGACCTGCGGACCTTCCGCGGTCATCACGCGAAATTTCGCTTCGGGCAGCTTGTCGCCAACTTTGATAGCCATTTCTAATCCTCCCTTAATGAGCGGAGTGTGTCTTAGACCGGCCGCCCGGCCGGTACAATATTCAGCGCGCCGAAAACGGCAACGGCCTCATTTCACGCTTGTGTCATCAGCCGGAAAAGCCGCCCCCATCGAGGAAGGCCTGCTCGTCCTCCGTCGTCGTGCGGCCGAGCAGCCGATTGCGATGCGGGAAGCGGCCGAAGCGCCGCACGATATCGGCATGACGCTCGGCATATCCCAGATTCTGGGCATTGCCGGTGTGGCGGAAGAGCTCGACGCAGCGCAGCTGGTCGGCAAGCACCTCCGAATGCATGAAGGGCATATAGAGAAATTCGACCAGCACCGGATCGATCCGCGCATCCGCGCCGCGGTCAATGGCGCGGCCGGCCACCGCGCGCGCCAGCGGGTCGGTCGCATAGGTGCGCGGGTCGCCGCGAAACATGTTGCGAGGAAACTGGTCGAGCACGATGGTGAGCGCGAGCGCGCCATCGTCGCTCGCTTCCCAGGCTGACAGCTTGCCCGCCGCCGCCTCGTGCCAGAGATCGAGATAGCGACGGCGCACCTCGGCGTCGAAGACGTCGTTCTTGTCGTACCAGCGGTCGCGGCCGGCCTCGCGCCAGAACGCGAGGATGTCGGCAGGGGTTTTAGGGTCACTGGCAGGCATCGCTATGGGACTGTGCCAGACCCTCATCCTGAGGAGCGGCGTCTTCGCCGCGTCTCGAAGGATGAAGGCCCGTATTGGGGCCTCATGGTTCGAGACGCGTCGCAAGTGCGACGCTCCTCACCATGAGGAACGGCTTACGCCGCGGCCTTCTTCTCGTCGCGCAGCTCGCGGCGCAGGATCTTGCCGACATTGGTCTTCGGCAGGTCGGTCCTGAACTCGATCAGCTTCGGCACCTTGTAGGCGGTCAGGTTCTCGCGGCAGTACTTGATGACGTCCTCGGCCGTGACGTTCGGGTCCTTCTTCACCACGAAGGCCTTCACCGCCTCGCCCGACCTCTCGTCGGCGACTCCGATCACGGCGCATTCGAGCACGCCGGGATGGCCCGCGATCACTTCCTCGATCTCGTTCGGATAGACGTTGAAGCCGGAGACCAGGATCATGTCCTTCTTGCGGTCGACGATCCTGGTGTAGCCGTCTGCGTCCATCACGCCGACATCGCCGGTGCGGAAATAGCCGTCCGCGGTCATCACCTTGGCGGTCTCGTCCGGCCTGTTCCAGTAGCCCGCCATCACCTGCGGACCCTTGGCGCAGATCTCGCCGGCCTCGCCGATCGGCACTTCCTTGCCGTCGTCGTCGCGGATCGAAAGGTAGGTCGAGGGCACGGGCAGACCGATCGTCCCCGAGAACTGTTCGATGTCGGCGCGGTTGCAGGTCAGCGTCGGCGACGTCTCGGACAGCCCGTAGCCTTCCGACAGGGTGCAGCCGGTGGTCTTCAGCCATTTCTCGGCGACCGCCTTCTGCGTCGCCATGCCGCCGCCGTTGGAGATTTTCAGCTTCGAGAAATCAAGCTTGTCGAAACCCGGCGTGTTCAGAAGGCCGTTATAGAGCGTGTTGACGGCCGGAAAGAAGCTGACCTGGTATTTCGTCAGCTCCTTGACGAAGCCGGCCATGTCGCGCGGGTTGGGGATCAACAGGTTGGTGCCGCCGGAGCGCACGCCGAGCAGGTAGCACGCGGTCAGCGCGAAGATATGATAGAGCGGCAGTGCGCAGACGATGATCATCTGGTCGACGATCGGCGGCTTCTTCAGCGCGGGCTGCAGCCACGCGTCGTTCTGCAGCACGTTGGCGACGATGTTGCGGTGGAGCAGCGTCGCGCCCTTGGAGACGCCGGTGGTGCCGCCGGTATATTGCAGGAAGGCGACGTCGTCAGGCCCGAGCTTCGGCTTGTTGAACCTGGCGGCGCGGCCTGCGGCGAGCGCCTGATTGAAGGTGACCGAGCCCGGCAGCGAATAAGCCGGCACCATCTTCTTGACCTTGCGCACGACCAGGTTGATGACGACGCCCTTCAACCCCAGCATCTCGCCCATGCTGCCGACGATGACGTGCTTGACCTGTGTGCGCGAAATCACCTGCTGCACGGTGTGGGCAAAATTCTCCAGCACCACGATCGCTTCCGCGCCGGAATCCTTGAGCTGATGCTCGAGCTCGCGCGGCGTATAGAGCGGGTTGACGTTGACCACCGTGTAGCCGGCGCGCAGCACGGCGGCGGTCGCGACCGGATATTGCAGCACGTTCGGCATCATCAGCGCGACGCGGGCGCCCTTCTGCAGGCCCTTGCTCTGCAGATAAGCGGCGAGCGAGCGCGACATCTCGTCGAGGTCGCGGTAGCTGATGGCCTTGTCCATGCAGATGAAGGCCTTGCGGTCGGCGAACTTCGCGAAGCTCTCCTCGAGCAACTCGACCAGCGAGGCATATTGGGTGGTGTCGATATCGGCCGGCACGCCAGGCGGATATTGCTTGAGCCAGACTCGCTCCATGGTCTTCCCTCCAAAGCTTGACCTGTCCGTCTTCTTCCGCGGGACGGACTATTTAGGGTCAAGATTGGTCCATGCCGCCGCCCATGGCAAGCGGGCGGGGTTACCGGCAGAGGGCTGGAATCGAGGACGTTTCGCCGCAAGCGGCGAGGGAGGTCGGCGAGGGAGGTTGGCGGGCGCTAACCGGCGGGCTTGGTGTCGCTGCGCTTCGGCTTGGCGGCCGTCCTGGGAGCCGGTTTCGCCGCGGCCGGAGCCGCCGCGGGCTTCGCGGTCGCCTCAGGCCTGGCGCTGGCATGCCTGACGGGTTTGGCCGGCTTGGCGTCCGAGGGTTTCGCCTCGACTGATCCGGCATCGGGTTTGGCGGCGACGCGCGAGCGTTTTCCGCGCCGGCCTGTGCCGCGCTGACTGTCGGAATCGGCCGCGACTGCGGCAACCAGCGCCGCGCCGCTGCGGGTCGGCCCGGTGTAGACCACGACCGGCTCCGACGGGGCCGGATTGGCGGCGAGCCATTCCGAGGGTTTTGGCATCGGCGGCTTCAGGCCGGCGGCGAAAAACACCGTGCCGTTGGCGCCGGTCTCGCCGCTGGTCGATCCCAGCGAGGGAACGTTGACGGAGCTTGCGATCGGCGCATCGTCGTCGTCGCTCGCCGGCTTATGATGCTTGCCGCCGCAGACTTCGTCGCGCAGGTTCGGCGGCGAGGCGTCGATCGGCGGCAGGTTGTTGACGATACCGAGCGAGGGTCTGAGCCAGCCGAGACCGTTGCTGGAGGCAAAGCCGCGATCGAGCAGTTGGGCGGCGCGCACCGCGCGCATGGTGCCGGAGGAGGCGCCGAGCACGACGGCGATCAGCCGCCGTCCGTCGCGCGTGGCCGAGGCCACCAGATTGTATCCGGATGCGCAGATGAAGCCGGTCTTGAATCCGTCGGCGCCGGGATAGCGTCCGATCAGCCGGTTGAAATTCTGCGTGATCCTGCGTCCGAAGCGGATCGAGGGGATGTGCACGAAATATTCGTATTCCGGCAGGTCCTTGATGATGGCGCGCGCCAGGATCGCGAGATCGCGCGCCGAGGTGATCTGCTCGTCGGCCGGCAGGCCGTTCGGGTTGACGTAATGGGTCTGCGTCATGCCGAGCCTTTGCGCGGCGTCGTTCATCATGACCGAGAAACCATCGATCGAGCCGCCGACGCCCTCGGCGAGCACCACGGCCATGTCGTTGGCCGACTTCACCAGCATCATCTTCAGCGCGTTGTCGACGGTGACTTGCGTGCCGGGCCGAAAGCCCATCTTCGAGGGCGACTGCGAGGCGGCGGTCGGCGACACCGTAAACAGCGTGTCGAGGGTGATCTTGCCGGACTTGACCGCGCTCAGCGTGACATAGGCCGTCATCAGCTTGGTGACTGAAGCGGGATACCACGGCACCGTGGCATTCTCGGCCTCGAGGACCTTGCCGCTGTCGGCCTCGATCACCAGCCGCGCTTCGGCATGGGCGCGGGGCGAAAGAATCGCAAGCGCCGCGACGAGGGCGATCGGGCTCAGCGAATGGCGAAGCAGCCGGCGAAAAAAATGCACTGGTCCGATTCCGGTCCTTTGAGACCCGCCTTTGCAGGAGGGTTTAGTTGCAACGTTCGGGTTTCAAGCGTATCCGGCGCGCCGTCGGTTCCGGCGGTGCAAACCTATACCGTAGCGGCGCGTCAGAACAGTGCCTTTGCCTGTCTAATTCAGCGCCGAATGCGGCGAAAATTATGCCTTGACAGCAGCTTCGCCGGCAGAGGGGGTATGCATGCTGGCACGCGCGTTTTCCTGCACCATGAACTGGGCCTTCGCGAGTTCCGCAAAACGGCCGCCTTTGGCCACCAGTTCATCGAAAGTTCCGTTCTCGATCACGCGCCCATGATCGAACACCAGGATGCGCGTGGCATTGCGAATGGTGGAAAGCCGGTGCGCGATCACGAAGGTGGTGCGGCCCTTCATCACTTCGTCGAGCGCGGCGTTGACCTTGGCCTCGGTGACGGCATCGAGCGCGCTGGTCGCCTCGTCGAGAATCAGGATCGGCGGGTCCTTCAGCAGCGCACGCGCGATCGACAGCCGCTGGCGCTCGCCGCCGGACAGCATGCGTCCGCGCTCGCCGGCGCTGGTGTCGAAGCCGCGTTCGCTGCGCTCGATGAATTCCAGCGCCTGCGCGCGGCCGGCTGCGATCTTCATCTCGTCCGGCGTGGCGTCGGGCTTGCCGACCTTGAGATTGTCCGCGATCGAGCGATCGAACAGCAGCGCCTCCTGGAACACCACGCCGATATTGCGCCGGAGCGCGCCGAGCTTCAGCCCGCGCACGTCCATGCCGTCGATCCTGATGAAGCCGGATTGCGGATCGAAGGCGCGATGCAGCAGCGCGATCGCGGTCGACTTGCCGGCGCCGGTCGGTCCGACCAGCGCGATGGTCTGGCCGGGCAGGGCGGTGAAGGAGAGATCCTCCACCGCGGGCCGCTTGCCGTCGTATGAGAACGAAACGTCGTGGAATTCGACGAGGCCCGACAGCCGCCCGACATCGATCGCATCGGGTCGGTCGCGCACCGCGGGCACTGCGTCGAGGACGTCGAAGAACTCCTTCAGCCGCGGCGCCTCCATGAACACGTTGTTGATGAAGGACACCACCTGCTCGAGCTTCTGGATCAGCATGCTGGCAAAGGAGACGAACATCACGATCTCGCCGACCGTGGTCAGCCCCTGCTCATGCAGCGCGATGCCGACGGTGAAGATCAGGAGCACCGTGATGGTGGTGGAGGCGCGGGTGATCACGGTGACCAGCGCCCACCATGAAAGAACGGGCATCTGTACGGCAAGCAGCTTGTCGGCGACGAGACGCAAACCCTGCACCTCGTCGCCGATCCGCACGAAGCTCTGCACCAGCGCGACGTTGCCGAGCGCGTCGGAAGCGCGGGCGGAGAGGTTGCTGTAATGCTCCTCGACCTCGCTCTGCATGCCGTAGGTCTTGCGCACCACGAAAGTGGTCAGCGCCGTGAACACCACGCAGAGCACGAACAGGAGGATGGCGAGCCGCCAGTTGATGTAGATCGACAGCGGCAGCAGCACGATCACCGACATGATCGCGGCGAAATGCTCGCGGAAGAAGCCGAGCCAGAGCTTCCACAGCGCATCGGTGCCGTTGAGCATCACCTTCATCAGCTTGCCGGAATGCGTGCCGGTGTGGAACGTCATCGGCAGCTGCAGGATATGCTCGAAATAGCTCGCCAATACGGTCTGGCGCTGGCGGTGCGCGAGACGGTCGGCGTGCAGGGCGACGATCGCGCTCACGCCGATGGTGAACAGGCCGAAGGCAGCCCAGGCCGCGAGCAGCGGCCAGGCCGAGCCGCCGGTGCCCTTGCCCGAGAGCACGTCGACGATCCGCCCGAACAGCACGGGCTCGGCGAACTGCGCCGCGGCCAGCAGCAGATTGGCAACGGCGAGGATCCAGCCGAGCCGCGCTTCCTTGCCGAGCAGTTCGAGCACGCGGGTGTAGAGGCGGAGCAGGGACATACGCGACAAACTCGGGGCCGCCCGGAGCGGGCGAACAAACGCATTCTAGTCGGGGATTGTGCCCCGACGATAGCTCAATTGATCAGCCGGCCGCCGACCGGAGGCAGGAAACTGTCGTCGAAAATGTCCGCCGCTACCGGACGTTTGCGAAACTTGAAGTCCTCGGCGATCTGGCCGATCGAACGCTCCAGCCGGGCGGGATCGACGCCGCCGAGGCCATTATGCCGGACTTCGCCGGTCAGGATGTTGTCCGATATCACGGTGCGCAGCCGCGCCAGTTCGAGCTCGCGCGAGCCGCCCTCCATCCTGCCGACCACCTCGTCGACCGCGCGCCCGGGATCGCTGATCGCGGCATGCGTGCCTGATATGACCGCGCGCACGAAGCCCTTCACCGCCTCGGGCTTTCCGGCCGCAAAAGCCGGGCTGACGATCACGGCAAAGCCATAGGCCTCGCAGCCATAGTCGTTGTAGCGCAGCACCGTGAGGTCGCTTGCCGGCACGCCGCGGTCACGCAGATTGACGCCCGCCAGATAGGAGAAGCCCGCCACCGCGTCGACCTGGCCCGCAGACAGGATCGGCTCGCGCACCGCCGCGCTCATCTTGTAGATCTTCAGGCTGTCCGCCTTGATGCCGTTTTGCCTGGCGAGCGCCGGCCACATCTTGAACGAAAAGTCGCTGTCGGCGACGCCGACGGTCTTGCCCGCGAGGTCGGCGAGCGAACGGATGCCGCGGCTCTTGCGCGCCACGAAGGAATAGGGCGCCTGGTTGAACAGCATGAACACCGCCTTGATGGGCGGTGCGCCCGGTTTGTCGCGCCAGCGGATCAGCTCGTTGATGTCGACCAGCGCCATCTCGCTCTCGCCCGCGGCGACCTTGCCGATCGCCTCGATCGAGCCGTTGGCGGAATTGGTGGAGACGTTGAGCCCTTCCTTGGCGAACAAGCCGCGGCCCGCGGCGATGACAAAGGGCGCCATGCTCGCTTCCATCGGCCGGTCGAAGGTGAGCTGGAGTGCAAGCGGCGGCTTTGCATCGTCGGCGCGGCTCTGCCCGGCCGCGAGACACAGCGCTCCGGCAAGCCCGAGCGCGAGGGCCAGCATGCTGCGCAACGCGCGTGTCCTGTTGTGACGCATTTGACGACGCCGGACGAGATCGAACGAACAGGCGGCATCCACTGATCACAACCGGATGCGCCGGCAACGGTATTCTGGCCCATCCAAAATGAACGGTCCATGAGCCGTTGATGTCAGGATTAACCGCAGCTTCCAGCTTGTATTCCCGGACCGGGAACCCGACATGGATGGAGGGGATTAACCAGCAACGGCCCGTGAGGCCGATTTGTCAGGAGGATACTCTGATGTTTTCCGGAAAAGCTGCGTTTCCATCCACCCGCCGCGCGACCGCGATCGCGGTGGCAGCAGCGCTTGCGCTGACGGCGGTGGTCCCCTCGGTCGCTTCGGCCGCATCCGCCGGCAAGGGCCTCACCGCCACATCAGGCATGACCGACATCAGCGCCCGACGCCGCGGCTTCAATCCCGGTGCGGCTGCCGTCGCCGGCGTCGTCGGCCTGGGAATTGCGGCCGCCGCGGCCGCGAACAGCCGCGCCTATTATGACGATGGCTATGGCTATTATGGCGGCGGCCGGGTCTACGTGGCTCCCGCGCCGGGCCCGTACTACTACGGCGGTTACGGCGGGTATGGTGGTTACGGATCGGGAGTGCCTGCCGATCAGAACGGGCATCCGCTCGCGAGCTGGTAGTCAGCGCTTAACCGTGATCGCGCCCGCCGGTCGCAAAATCCGCGGCCGGCGGTATTATGCTTTTGATAGCGGCGTTAACACGCTGCGAAGCGGTTTGAATTAGTGTGTTGCGTATGAGTGATTCGCTCGAGCGGCTTTATCTCGCTGTGCTCGCGGCCAAGGATCTCGATCCGGCCGATTCACGCACCGCGCGCCTGTTTCAGCGCGGTCCGTCCAAGATGGCCAAGAAACTCGCCGAAGAAGCGATCGAGGTCGTGATCGACGCCGTCAACGGCAAGTCCGACGCCGTCATCCGCGAGAGCGCCGACCTTCTCTATAACCTCACCGTGCTCTGGGCCTCCGCCGGCGTGCGGCCGGCCGACGTCTGGGCCGAGATGGAGCGGCGCGAGCACCTGCTCGGGATCGCCGAGAAGATGCCGAAGTCGGCCCTGAAGATCGCCAAGACGGTGGCGCCGCGGGCCGCCCGGCGGCCAATTGTCGCGCTCGACAGCCGCCGGCTGCGCAAGCGGCACTGAAAGTCCCCATTTTCTCGTCGCTCGGGGCATGGACAAATCCGGCCCATGATGGTTCATCGCGGCCATGCTGAAACGGATTTACGACTGGTGCGTCGCCGCCGCCGAAAAGCCTTACGCGCTCTGGGTCCTGGGTGGTGTGGCTTTTGCCGAGAGCTCATTCTTTCCGGTGCCTCCGGACGTCATGCTGCTGCCGATGTCGGTGGCACGGCCGAAACGCGCCTGGGTGTTTGCCGGTGTTTGCACCGTCGCCTCGGTGCTTGGCGGCCTGCTCGGCTACGCCATCGGCGCGCTGCTCTATGATTCGGTCGGAAACTGGCTGATCCAGCTCTATCACCTCGGCGACAAGGTCGAGACCTTCCGCGAAGGCTATGCGCGATGGGGTGCCCTCATCATCCTGATCAAGGGGCTGACGCCGATCCCCTACAAGCTCGTCACCATCACCTCCGGCTTTGCCGGGTACAACATCTGGCTGTTCATCCTGCTCTCGATCATCACCCGCGGCGGGCGCTTCTTCGCGGCCGCCATCGTGTTCAATCGCTATGGCGACTGGATCAGGGCGAGGGTCGAGGAACATCTTGGCCTTGCGGTCGCAGTCTTGGCTCTGGTGTTGGTCGCGGGCTTCGTCATCGCCTTTAAGATGATTTGAGCCTGCTTTGCGGGTCCACCGCGTTCGGCTACGCTTGGCGGCATGAGGATCGCGCTTCCATGCCGGGGGATCGTTGCGGCGATTGTCATCGCGTTGTCGATGCTGCTGATCGCGATCGAGGCGGCCTCGCCTCAAGCGCCGGCGCCGCAGCCATCGCTCGGCCTGCAGGAGCAGGGCCCGCCGCCGCCAGCCGCCCCTGAAGCGCAGCCCACGCCCACGCCGGAGAATCCCGGCCTGATCAACGAGATGGGCAAGCTGTTCCACAAGATGATTCCGCCCATGAAGACTCCCGGCGAGGCGATCGACGATCTCAACACGCGCGCCAAGGATACGATGAAGGATGCGGGCGACGCGCTGTCGCGGCTCAAGCCGGGCGCGATGGTCAAGGGGCGCATGGCCTGTCCGGTGACCGCGGGCACGCCCGACTGCAAGTTCGGCGCCGACAAGCTCTGCCAAAGCAAGGGTTACAAGGAGGGCAAGAGTCTCGGCACCGATTCCGCCGAAACCTGCTCGGCGAAAGTCCTGATTCCCGGACGGCAGCGCAAGCCCGACGACTGCCGCACCGATACCTTTGTGACGACGGCGCTGTGCCAGTAGCGTAGCATCGCGCACAGACTTCCAAAAAAACCAAGGAGCGCACATGAGCCGCATGGAGCAGGATTTCCTCGGACAGCGCGAGATCGCCGACGACGTCTATTACGGCGTCCAGACCATCCGCGGCCGAGAGAATTTCCACATCACCGGCATTCCCATGAGCCAGGAGCCTTACTTCGTGAAGGCGCTCGGCTATGTGAAGAAGGCCGCCGCCATGGCCAACCGCGATCTCGGCGCGCTCGATGCCAAGGTCGCCGACGCCATCATCAACGCCTGCGATCGCGTCATCTCGGGCGAGATGATGGACCAATTCGTCACCGACTATATCCAGGGCGGCGCCGGCACCTCGACCAACATGAACGCCAACGAGGTGATCGCCAATCTGGCGCTGGAATCGCTCGGCCACAAAAAGGGCGAGTACCAGTTCGTCAGCCCGAACGATCACGTCAATTACGGGCAGTCGACCAACGACGTCTATCCGACCGCGTTCCGCCTTGCGCTGATTCTGCGGCTCGATAGCTACATCACCGCGCTGCGCCAGCTGCAGGACGCGTTCTTCGCCAAGGGCCGGGAGTTCGATCGCGTGCTGAAGATGGGCCGCACCCATCTGCAGGACGCCGTGCCGATGTCGCTCGGCTCGGAATTCCGCGGCTGGGGCACCACCATGGGCGAGGAGGTCGACCGCATCTATGAGACGCGCAATCTCCTGCGCGAGATCAATCTCGGCGCAACGGCGATCGGCACCTCCGTGACCGCCGCGCCCGGCTACCCGAAGGTCGCCGTGCGGCACCTGACCACGCTGACCAATGTCGAGTTCATCCTGGCGAGCGACCTCGTCGAGGCGACCTCGGACACCGGCGCCTATGTGCAATTGTCCGGTGTCTTGAAGCGCACCGCGGTCAAGCTGACCAAGATCTGCAACGATATTCGCTTGCTGGCCTCGGGCCCGCGCGCCGGGCTGAACGAGATCAACCTGCCGCAGCTGCAGCCGGGCTCCTCCATCATGCCGGGCAAGGTCAATCCGGTGATCCCCGAGGTCGTCAACCAGACGAGCTTCCTCGTGATCGGGCTCGACACCACGGTGACGCTGGCGGCTTCCGCCGGCCAGCTGCAGCTCAACGTGATGGAGCCGGTGATCTCGTTCGCGCTGTTCTTCTCGATCCGGACGATGGAGCGCGCGGTCAACAGCCTGCGCGAGAACTGCGTGGTCGGCATCACCGCCAATGACGAGCACACCCGCAACATGGTGCTCAATTCGCTCGGCATCGTCACGGTGCTCAAGCCGCTGCTCGGTTACAAGCAGTGCGCCGAGATCGCGCGCGAGGGCTATCGGAGCGGAAAATCCTTGCACCAGATCATCGTGACGGAGCGCAAACTGCTCACGCAGCAGGCCTGGGACGAGATGTTTTCCTTCGAGCGGCTGATCAATCCGGATATCGTCGAAGAGTAGCGGCATCCAAACGCAATTGCGTCCAGTGCCGCCTTGGTATGATGCATGCCATCTTTGATTACCTCGCATCTTTACAATGTAAAGTTCTGCCGTTACAGGTACCGGCCAGCCTCTCAGGAAACAAGGAAATTCACTGCAATGTCCATGCCCGCTCTGTTCAAGGGCCGTCTTTCGCTCCCGGTGATCGGGGCGCCGCTGTTCATCATCTCCGTGCCCGATCTCGTCATCGCGCAGTGCAAGGCCGGCGTGGTCGGCGCGTTTCCGGCGCTGAACGCGCGGCCGCCGGAGCTGCTCGACGAGTGGCTCGGGCGGATCAAGGAGGAGCTTGCGGCCTGGGACAAGGCGCATCCGGAGCGTCCCTCGGCGCCGTTCGCGGTCAACCAGATCGTGCACCGTTCCAACAACCGGCTCGATCATGACATGGCGCTGTGCGAGAAGCACAAGGTGCCGATGATTATCTCCTCGCTCGGCGCGCGCGAGGAGCTGAACCAGGCCGTGCACAAGTGGGGCGGCATCGTCTTTCACGACGTCATCAACCAGTTTTTCGCGCACAAGGCGATCGAGAAGGGCGCGGACGGCTTGATCCTGGTCGCGGCCGGCGCCGGCGGCCACGCCGGCACCATCTCGCCGCTCGCCTTCGTCGCCGAGACGAGGGCGTGGTTCGACGGGCCTATTGCGTTATCGGGAGCAATTGCCAATGGCCGTGCCATCCGCGCCGCGCGCATCCTCGGCGCGGACTTTGCCTATATCGGCTCGGCTTTCATCGCCACCAAGGAGGCCAACGCGGTCGAAGGCTACAAGAGCATGATCACGTCGGCGAATGCCGAGGACATCGTCTATTCCAATCTCTTCACCGGGGTGCACGGCAATTATCTGAAACCCTCGATCGTCGCGGCCGGCATGGATCCGGACAATCTGCCGACATCCGACGCCTCCAAAATGAGTTTCGGCACCGACGCCTCGGGTGAGCGCGCCAAGCCGAAGGCCTGGAAGGAGATCTGGGGCTCGGGGCAGGGCGTCGGCAGCGTCGGCAAGATCGTGCCGGCCGCCGAGCTGATCGGCCGCTTCAAGAGCGAGTACGAGGCCGCGGTCGATCCCGCGCTGTGAGTTTCTTCTATCCCTCCCCCCGCGAAGCGGTGGGGAGGGTCGACCTGAGCGAAGCGAAGGTCGGGGTGGGGGGCGTTTTCATTTACGCCGTGCTTGCTGAGTTACCCCCCACCCGCCTCGCTCTGGCGCGCAAGTGCGCTGCCGAGCTCGGCACCCTCCCCACCACTCGCTGCGCTCGTGGGGGGAGGGATGGGCGCGGCGCAATGCCTCCTGACTGTCGCCGACAGGTTCGCTAGTCTGCTGTCGTACGCAGCAGAGGTGAGGGAACCCGGTGAACATTCTCGGTATCAACGCGGTGTATCACGAGTCGGCGGCCGCGCTGCTCATCGACGGCAAGCTCGTTGCCGCCGTCGAGGAGGAGCGTTTCAACCGCATCAAGCATGCTAAGGAAGCGCATTTCGACAACCCGCATCAGTTTCCCGAGCGCGCGATCCGCTGGTGCCTGAAACACGCCGGCCTCACGTCGCACGATCTCGACCACGTCGCCTATTCCTTCGATCCAAAACTGCGCCGCACGCGCTTCAATCCCGAATGGTGGTTTCCGCAGTGGGAGGAGACCTTCCTGTTGCGGCTCGGCCAGGTGCAGGGCGTGGCCGAAGAGCTGCTCGGACGCAAGCTCACGCAGAAATTCCACTTCGTGCCTCACCATCTGTCGCATGCGGCATCCGCCTATTTTCCATCGGGTTTCGATCGCGCCGCGATCCTCAACATCGATGGGATCGGCGAGGCCGCCGGCTCCGAGCTCGCCAGGGCCGAGGGCAAGCGGATCACGCCGTTCGAGACCTTCGACTATCCGCATTCGCTCGGCTTCCTGTGGGAGGTGATCAGCGGCTATCTCGGCTTCTCGCACTATGATGCTTCGAAAGTCATGGGCCTTGCCGCCTACGGCAATCCCGCGACCTTCCGCCGCCAGTTCGAGCAGATCATCCGCGTCGGCAAGGAAGACTACGCGGTCGACCCGGCCTATATCGGCTTTCACGGCCGCCAGATCGACAGGCTGGAAGCCGTGGTCGGTGCCGGACGCTTCTCCGAGACCGAACCGCTGCTGCCGCATCATGCCGATATCGCAGCCGCACTGCAGGCGGCCACCGACGCGGCGGTGCTGGCTCTGGTGCGGCGCGTCAAGCGCAAGGTCCAAACGGACAATCTCTGTCTCGCCGGCGGCGTCGCGCTCAATTGTGTGACCAACGAGGTGATCCGGAAATCCGGCGAGTTCGAGAACATCTTCATCCCATCCGCGCCGCATGACGCGGGCACCGCGATCGGCGCGGCTATGCTGGTGCATTGCGCCAGGGACGGGAAGCCGCCGCAGCGCGGCCATTCGACGCCCTATCTCGGGCCCGCCTACAGCCGCCGCGACATCCTCGCCGCGGTGAAGTCGGCCGGGCTGACGTCGCGGCAAAGCAAATCGCCGGCGCGCGACGCCGCCAAAATGATCGCCGATGGCAAGATCGTCGCCTGGTTTCAGGGGCGCATGGAGTTCGGCCCGCGCGCGCTCGGCAACCGTTCGCTGCTCGCCGACCCGCGCCGGCCGGAGATGCGCAACATCCTCAATCAGAAGGTCAAGCACCGCGAAGACTTCCGGCCCTTTGCACCCAGTGTCACGGCCGAGCATGCCGACGACTGGTTCGAGACCGGCAAACACTCGGCCAGCCACGAGTTCATGCTGTTCGCGCCGCGGGTGAAGCCGGATCGCCGCGACCGCATCCCGGCAATCGTGCACCAGGACGGCACCGCGCGGATACAGCTGGTCAGCCGCAAATCGAATCCGCGCTTCCATGAGCTGATCTCGGCGTTCCATGCCAGGACCGGCGTGCCCGTCGTCATCAACACCTCCTTCAACGACAGCGAGCCGATCGTGTGCACGCCGATGGATGCGATCGTCACTTTCCGCAAGTCAGGCATCGACGCATTGGTGATGGACGACGTGGTGCTGACCGCGTAAGGCATGATCCGGAAAAGTGTGAAGCGGTTTTCCGAATAGATCATGCCCAAACGAAGCGGTGAGCCCCGCCTTTTGAAAAGCTGACAATCAAGAAAGATTAGGGGAGACGGCATGAAGATCGACCACGCGAGGCTGCTTGCGCTCGCCAACAAAATCGTCGCGGCCGGCGGCAGCTCGCCGGCGGAGGCCTCCATCGTCGCCGACCATCTGGTCGAGGCCAATTTGCGCGGTCACGACAGCCACGGCGTCGGCATGCTGGTCGCTTACGTCCGCGATTTCGAAGCCGGCACGCTGAAGCCCAACCAGACGGCGGAGATCGTCTCGGACACCGGGACGATCTCGGTCTGGGATGCGCATGGCGGTTACGGCCAGGTGATCGCGCGCCAGGCGGTCGAATGGGCGATCGAGGCCGCGCGCAAACATGGCGTTGCGGTCAACGGCTTGCGCAACGCGCATCACATCGGCCGCGTCGGCACCTATGGCGAGATCGCCGCGCGCGCCGGCATGGTGGCGCTGCACTTCGTCAACGTCGCCTCCGGGCCGCCCGGCGTTGCGCCGTTTCGCGGGCGCGAGGGACGCTTCCTCACCAATCCGGTCTGCGTCGCCATTCCGCCCACCGGCGCCAACGAGCCGATCCTGCTCGATTTCGCTACCAGCCGCGTGGCGCTGGGCAAGGTGCGGGTGGCGCACAACGCCAAAAAGCCGATGATCGAAGGCGCGCTGCTCGACCATGCCGGCAAGCCCACGACCAATCCCTCCGTGATGTACACCGAGCCGCGCGGCGTGGTGCTGCCGTTCGGCGAGCACAAGGGTTCCGGCCTTGCGCTGGTGTGCGAGCTGTTGGCCGGCGCCATCGTCGGTTCGACCAGCATCACCACCAGGACGCCGCCGGAGCGCGGCATCCTCAACGGCATGCTTTCGATCGTGATCGATCCGGCGCGGCTCAACGCGCGCGATGCCATGATGGCGGAGATCGACGCCATGATCGCCTGGGTGAAGTCGGCCAAGCCCAGCGATCCCGATCAGCCGGTGCTGGTGGCCGGCGATCCCGAACGCATCGCGCGGGCCGAGCGGCTGATGCACGGCATCGAGGTCGACGACGAGACCTGGAGCCAGCTGTCGGCGATCGCCGAGCGCTATCAGATTCCGATTCCGCGATGACGGCGCTCAACCCTCCTGCTGAAAGAGCAGGAGGGTTGGCGGAGTGCTGCAATCGCGACGGTCAGATGTTCAGGTTCATCGCTTCAGGATAATAGTGGTAGCCTTCGCCGGTCTTGGCGATATGGCCGAGGCCCGGCCATGCATAATGATACGCCATGACCGGAATCTTGCTGGCGGCGATCATCTCGAGCAATTTCACCCGGGTTTCCGCGGCCTGCGCCGGATCGGTGTCGTAGGAGAACTGCATCCGCGGCTTTTCCAGCAGCAGGATCGGATGGTGACTGAGATCGCCGAGATAGGCGAAGGATTTCCCGTTCGACGTCACCATGAAAATAGTGTGACCCACGGTGTGGCCGGGTGCCGCGATGGCCTGCACGCCGGGCAGGAATTCCTGACCGTCCTTGAAGAACACGATGCGGTCGCGCACCGGCAACAGGTTCTTGCGGGCATGAACGATGAAATCCTTCAAGGGACCGCTGGCCTTGCCTTCATCGGTCCAGAAGTCGACGTCGCTCTGGGCGATGTAATATTGCGCGTTGGGGAACAGCACCTTGCCGTCGCCGTCGACGACGCCGCCGATGTGGTCGATATGGGCGTGCGAGAACACCACCGCGTCGATGTCCTCCGGCCTGATGCCGGCTTCCTTCATGCTCTTCTGCTGGCGTCCGGTGGTCGGGCCGAAGTTTTTCGCCGTGCCCATGCCGGTGTCGAACAGGATGAGCTTGTCCCCGGTGTTCACGATCGGCGAGTTCTGCTCCAGCACGACGTTCTCGGCGGACAGGAAATTGTCGGTCAGCATTTTCTTCACCTCGTCATCGGGCACGCCGATGAAGGTGCCCTTGGGCGGACCGAGCGGCAATTGGCCGTCCGAGACGACGGTGACCTCGGCATCGCCGAGACCGAAGCGATAGAAATAGGCCGGCTGCGTTCCGACCTTGGGCGCTTTCGCCAGCGCCGTTTCGCCGAACATGGCCGATGCGCTCAAGCCCGCGCCGAGAGCGAGCAGCGACCGTCGCGATACATGAGATGTCATGGGGTCTTCCTCCACTCTTTAACAAGCTTTGTGAGTTGCCCGAGGCGGAGTACCCGATCTGCGGGCAGTCGTAGGCTGCGCTCACTTTGTCAAGCTGGCAAGAAGAATAGGATTCCTTGAAACGGCATGCCTGCGGCAAAAAAATTTCCGCTAGGAAGAGGCGTGAGCCGTCATGTCCGCTTCATTTCTGAAGCGGACATCGCGGTTCGATGTTTGGGGGCGCTCCTCAGTCCAATTCCAGCGGCGTGTACTTGCCGTTCTCGTCAAGCGCCGTGCCCCAGATCTTGTGCGAGGCCTGGTGCTCGGCGCGGCCGAATTTCAGGGGCGTGCCGAGGCCGAGATCGAGATTGCGCATCGCCTCGAGATTGTCGATCAGCCTTTCGGTGTCGATCTGCGGGCCGGTCTTCTGGATGGCCTGGATCAGCACGTTGGCGGCGATGTAGCCCTCGAGCGAGACGTAGTCAGGCGCCTCGCCCGGGAAATACTTGGCGAGCGCGTTCTTGTATTCGAGCACGGCGCTCGAATAGCCGCCGACCGCCGGCACCACCTGGGTGACGATCACGCCGTTGGCGTAGCGCGGTCCGAGCAGCATCAGTTCGTCGGCGAGCGCGGTAGAGCCCACGAACGACACGTTCGAATAGATCATGCCGGGATAGGAATCGCGGGTGCGCTCGATGAATTTGGCGGCAGCGCGATAGGCCGCGACCATGACGATGGCACGGATTTGTCCCTTCTGCGCCTTCAGCGTGCTGACCGCGTCGTCGACGTCGACGGTGTTGCGCTTGTAGCCCAGCCGCAGGATGGAGACGTCGTTGACGCCGAGCGTGCGGAACGCCTTGGCGACTCCGGCAAAGCCGGCGTCGCCGTAGGCGTCGGCCTGCGCGAACACCGCGATCTGCCGCGGCTGCAGCTTCCTGATCCTGACCAAATAGTGCACGACGGCGTCGGTCTCTTCCGCATAGCTGGCGCGGTAGTTGAAGACGTAGCGATCGGGCGGATCGTTGCGCAGGATGTTGGCGCCGGTGAAGGCGCCGAAGAACAGCGCACGCCGCTCCAGCGCAAAGGGAACCGCCACCGCGGCGGTCGGCGTGCCGACATTGCCGACGAAGCCGAACACCTGGTCCTTGTCGTAGAGCGTCTTCATCGCATCCAGCGTGCGCGACGGCTCATAACCGTCATCCGCAGCAAGCAGCCGCAGCATGCGGCCATTGACGCCGCCGGCATCGTTGACGCGATTGAACGCGGTATCGATGCCGAGTTTCATCTGCCGGCCGAGCTCGCGCGAGGCGCCGGAGAAAGGCGCGACGATGCCGAAGCGGATTTCCTTGTCGGTGACGCCGCGCACCGCCGGTTGCGTCCCGAGCGGGACGGAAGGTGCCACCGTCGGCGCCGTCGCCAGCGCGACGGTGGTTTGCGCGGCAGGCGCCGGCGGCGGCGCCACCGAGGCGACCGGAGCAGGCGCGGCATTGGCCGATGACGGCCCGATCACGGAGGCGAGCGACGGGCCCGAGATCGATGTTTCGAGATCGGTGAGCTGGCGATCGGCCGACTTGCAGTCGACGCGTCCGGCGTTGACGCTGCTGCGGCCGTCATTGACGTAACGGTCGAACAGCCGCGAGATGTCGTCGCGCTCGGCCTCGTTGGTCGAGACCTCGCGGATCACGGCACGGAACTTGTCGGCGATCGCCTGGATGCGCGGATGATTGATCTCGGGACAGGCCAGCGCCGAGCCGACGATCGGCCCGACCCGGCTTGCGAGATCGCGCACCACGCCCACATTGTCGCCCGGCGTTGCGGCGCCCGCCGCGCCGGCCAGCAAGGCACAAGACAACGCGATCGCCCAGCGTGCGCGCGTACGCAGGTTCATTCCAACCCCATGATTCGACATTGCGGTGCTCCGGAAGACTTCAGGGCTTGTTGATCGCAGCGGCCTTCTGTCGCCACTGCACGAATTGCTGCAGCAGCCGTTCTGACTGCTCGTGGGTGAAATTCTGGCCGCTGGCGTTGGCGTTGACCAAGGCGCGGAATTGCGACAGCGCTCCCTTGTCGTCGGCCTGGCGCGATTGCGCCTGCGGTGCCACCGCGAAGGATCGGCCCGAGTCCTGCTCCCTCGGATAGACCGTGACGAACAGCAGCGCCGCGACGGAGGCGAGCGCCAGTGCCGCAGCGACCCCGCTTGCGATGGCGATCAGCGTGCGGCGCGTGCCCAGGCGTTTGGTGTCATTCGGTTCGGGCACGATCTGGGGCTCCATTGGACGGCGCAGGGATTCGTAGACGGCGCTTTCGAGCCTGGCGCTCAGCGCGGCCGATGCCGGCAGCGTGCGCGATGTCTCGCCCCGGCTGGCGCGCTCGAACGCAGCTCTTTCGCTGACAGTGGCGAGCCGCGGTTCGACGCGCTCGCCCGGGCGGCGCGGCGCGTAATATTGCGGGTCTTGCGGATTGCTGGTCGGCGGCAGTGGGGACTCTTCACTCATCGCACTCATACGCTACTCCTCCGGCACTCACTGTTACGCATGCGAACTGGTGCGGCGGTTCGGAAGCCCGCATCGCTCCGCCGCATCCGGCAAGGTTACAAAGCAAACCGCGCGTGAAAAAAATCGAGTCGTGACGCGCGCCGCGCCTGCGCGCGGCATCTTCAACGTCAACTCGCAGGAAAATCCGTGAAGCCTGCGCGTCCCCATCGTTCGCATTGCCCATCCCCGGCAAATGCCGCCTTTTCGAAGGCGGAAAGCGAAACGGTTCCCCCGTCTCACAGAGGCGTGATGCGCCGCGCACGCGTCATTATTAAGCTCAAATCAGGGCGGGAACTCGTTGAGTTTTTGGCTGCCGACAACTTGCGTGTGTCATTCCTGGGGCGGCGAAAAGCGATTTGTGCAGAGACGACAGGCATTAACGGAGCGTTAACCAATCGCGCTCGATGGTTAACCATTCCTTGAGAAACGCCCCGAGTCGATGCCATGGACGCAACAGCTGAGCCCACACGACAACTCGTTCGCCTGCGCGGCCGCTCTTACGTGGCCTTCGTGTTTTCGCCGGTCGTGCCGGTCATCGAATGGCTTGCCGACATCGACGCGACGCTGGCGCGTTCGCCCGGCTTCTTCGTCGGCAAGCCGGTCGTGCTCGATCTCTCTTCGCTCGATCTCTCGACGTCGGCGATCGCCCATCTCATCGTGAGTCTCGAGAAAAAGAACATTCGCGTGCTCGGCATCGAGGGCGTCGAGCCGGGCGTGCTTTCCCCGACCATGCCGCCGTTGCTGTCGGGCGGGCGGGTCTGCGCGATCCGCGAGGCCGAGCCCGAGAAGGTGGAGGTAAAGCCGCTGACCTCGCTCTTGCTCGACAAGCCGGTGCGCTCCGGCCAGTCGGTGGTGTTTCCCGAAGGCGACGTCACCGTGCTCGGGTCGGTCGGCTCGGGCGCGGAGATCGTCGCCGGCGGCTCGATCCACGTCTACGGCACGCTGCGCGGCCGGGCGATGGCGGGCGTCAACGGCAATTCGACGGCACGGATTTATTGCCAGAGGATCGAGGCGGAGTTGCTCGCGATCGACGGCTATTACCAGACAGCGGAGGAGCTCGACGCCGC
>Ga0070741_10008828_pt1 | contig 19974 bp, 17 predicted proteins | sample Coa_R1_4_FD_66440 | JGI IMG/M metagenome (GOLD analysis project Ga0070741, IMG submission 66440) | Surface soil microbial communities from Centralia Pennsylvania, which are recovering from an underground coalmine fire - Coalmine... | ecosystem: Environmental > Terrestrial > Soil > Unclassified ...
ACCAAATCAACGCGCGTCCACTGTCAAAACAATTCTTCATTTTTCTCGAGTTATCATATGCCTCGCCGACTTATCAGAGAGTCGGATGTTTCAACCCAAGTCACTTTTCAGACACGCTCTGAGGAAAGTTAAACGGAAAAAAAGAATTTCCGTCTCGGACGCTTTTTCTCTATTGACCGTTCGGGCTTAATAGGTGGTTCAGAGCTTCTCCAATTGTTCAGCAACAGGCTTCCACGCGGTAGTCGCATCGCCGATATATCCGCGGAAGGGCTTCAGAGCTGCGCCCCAAGCTGAAGACAAGGGCGGCAACAACGCCTGATCGAGATCTTTGGGCTCGGGAATTCGATTCTCGACCGCCAGCGCGCGACCAAAATGCAGTCCCGCTTCGAGCAGGGCGCTGCGGGTTTCTTCTTCGAGGCCGCCTTCGCCCAACAATCTTGCCATTTTGAGTTTGCGTGCCGCCTGTTGGCGATGCCCGTCAGCCTGGCGCCGTTCGGCTTCAGAAAGAGATTTCTGGTCAGCGCCGGGGTCCGCTGGGAAAAGCGGGCGGCTGGCGCGGGAGGTCCTGGAAACCAGGCCGAGTTCAACCAATCGGTTGAGGGCCTCGTCGGTTGCGCGGTCGATCACCTCGAGGCGCACGGGAGCCAGAGGATCGCTTTGGCCGGGTGGAAAGTAATCCTGATGTAAAGCGGCGAGCTTCTCGCGCCATTGGGTGGCTTCGCGATCCACGACGACATACAAAACCGAATGCGGCCCATCATTGGGAAAGCGCTCCTCGCAACGAAGCAGAGCACCGTTAATTCGCTGTTGCGCGGCGACGGCAAAGCCCAACGGTCGGTCGGCCGGCAAAGGCATGCTGGCCTGGCCGGGCGTTGCCTGGCTGCTCGCAGGGCGAGGCGTAATGAATTGTTGAAGTTTCTCCAGAAACGCCTGGCGTCCGCTGCGCAACTTGATCTCATTGAAGTTGCCAATATGGTCCAGCACTCCGTCGGCGAGCGCCTGCTTTTGAGCCAGGGTTTCCAGCATCCGATGCTCGATGGTTTTTTCCGAGACCAGATTGATGACCGTAACCGGCCTGGTTTGATGTTTGCGCCAGGCCCGGGCAATCCGTTGCTCGAGCTTGGCGGGGTTCCACGGCAAATCGCAATTGATGACCACGCTGGCGTTCTGCAGGTTCAATCCGGCCGCTCCCGAATCCGTGCTCAGGAAAATCCGGCAGCTCGGATCTGATTTGAACAGATTGATTTCCGCGCGCCGCCGTTGTTGCGGAACGGTTCCGGTGTGCCAGGCGAAGCCCAATTGCAGTTTTTGGCAGAGCTCGCGCACTAACATCAGCATGCGTTCCCATTCCGAGAAAACGATCACCTTGACCTCAGGGTTGTCACGGCACTCTTCGAGGATTTTCTCCAACTCCGCCAGCTTCGGACAAACCTTGTCCTCCGGGTTGAGGATGTAATTGGTATCGCAGACCATCCGCATCATTGCCAGGTGACGCAGGAGTTTGTCCTGTTCCTGCTTGGTGAGCGGCCGGCGCTTGGCGATTTGGGCAAGACGGGCTACGACGCCCTCGTGTCCCTCATATTCGCCTTGCTGCATGGTGCTCAAGGGGACAAAGAAGGTGCGATCGGTCCGTTCCGGCAGTTCGGTCTCCACATCGGCTTTGCGGCGGCGCAGCATGTAGGGCTTGATGCGTTCATGGAGCTTCTCCAGGTTCCGATAGCCCACCGGCCGGCCTCGATCATCCAACTCATAGAACTCCCGATTGAACCGGAATAACGGTCCCAGGGCGGAAGGCTCGAGAAATCCCATCAGTGAATATAGTTCGTCGATGCGGTTTTCGATTGGAGTGCCGGTAAGCACAAAGGCATAGCGGCTGTGCAAACGCTTGATGGCTTGCGTGGTTTTGGCGCTCCAGTTTTTAATCCGCTGCGCTTCGTCCAATACGACAATGTCAGGGCGCAGACGCTCGTTTACCTCGAGGGCGTCGGCTAACATCTGCTCGTAATTGACGATGGTGAAAAAGGGCGGCGAGGCGGGTTGCACCTGGCCGCTCTGAGTGGCAGTGCTGGCGCTCGGACCCTGTGGTCCGGCAGCATCATAGGCCTTCAATCGAGCCGTTCGCCCGCCAAAAACCAGTTGATATTTAAGCTCGGTAAAGCGCTGGATCTGGTCCTCCCATTCAGTCTTGAGGGATGCGGGCGTGACCACCAGGACCCGGGCGGCTTTTCCCAATCGCTGCAATAACGCGCAAGCCGCGATGGCCTGGATTGTTTTGCCCAAGCCCATTTCATCTGCCAGCAGGGCACGTTCGGTGAACGCCAGGTGGAGCATGCCTTCGCGCTGATACGGAAACAGTGGCACCTTGGTTTCCTGGGCGGGCCATTCTCCGCTCTGGACCTTTTGTTCGTATTCGCGGCGAAGTTGTATGCGCTCTTCGCTGCGCCGGCGGCTTTCCAGCCACGGGTCAAGCTCTTGTGAGAGCCGCAGCTGGGGCAAGGCTGTTGCTTTGAGTTCCTCGAGAGCCGCCACCGTTTCATGCAGAGGCCCGTTGCGATGAACGCCGTCACTTCCAAACCATTTCCTCAATCGGTTCGGCACCTCGGCTGTAGAGCCGATCAGTTTAAGCAAGCCCCCGCTGGAATCAGGCACCACATCGAGCCGTGTTGAGCCTTTGCGGCAAGCTGCCTGGAACAGCTTCTTGTACCGGGCTTCCAGGTGCAGCAACACCGCCTCGACATGTTTGCATGTGCCCAGCCCGTTGATGGAAAAGTCCACGCACTCGCAGGCGAACTGTCGGTTGGCCACGTCCCGGATTTCCACGAGGTACGTCAGTCCGCTGCCGGAGCCAACTTTGAAATTGGAGAAGATCGGATGCTCGGGGCTGGCATTCAGAATCCGGAATTGCTCGCTTTGGGCCCGGACACGGCGTCGGTTGATCTCGTCCTGATCGCTCGTGCGCCAGTTATGTGGGGAGGGGACTTGCAGAGTCGGGCATTCTTTCGTCGGCATGCCGGTACGAAATTCGATCCGTCCGTCACTGTCAAAATTGAGTTATTGGAAGTTGTTCACCGGCTGCTCACAAATGGCGACGCGCTTTCGCTGGCCGGAGCAAACCTGAAAACGCAACCCCGCCCCAGGTTTTTGAAGTTTTCTCTTTAGATATGTTCTAAAAAACCGGGCGAGCCGTGGGCGCCTGGGTTCGGCGTCCCGCCTTTAGGCGGTCCGGCGCCGAAAACGCCTAAAGGCGGGACTCCGAGGCCATACTCCCATGCCCGGGTCGGTCTTTTTAAAAATGCTCTTAATTCTGTGACGTTTGTGGTGCCCCAATCTTGGGAGGCGCGCCATTTGGTTTGTCGTCGGCCGCGGTCACCGGGGTGACCTCACTCGTGATGTCGATGGGAGGTTTTGGCGCTGATTTTTTGCGGAGCATCACTACCGCCGCTGTGCAGGCAGTCCAGGTTGGGAGCATGTCCGGCCCCGGGATGAATTCGATGACAAAGGTCGGCAGCAACAGCATATGGAAACCAATCGCCCACGAAATGAGAATCATGGCGAGCACATCCAAACCCTGATCGACCAGCACCCAACCGAACGGACCAAGGCCGAATTGCAGCCCGTCAGTAATCAAAGCCACGGCAAAGGCGAACCAGATCCTTTTGCGGCTAATCGCCCGTTGCGCGCTAAACTCGCGAAGTAACTGCTCAGACCAATTCATTTCTGTCCGGCGCTAATCTTTTCAAACACACTTGATCCTAACGCAAGTCGGACCGGAAAGCTATGCCGGGAGGCATCAGTCGCCACCCAGAACAGGATCGTGACCTGGGAGCGCCGGCTTCCTGGCGGCGAGACTCGGGTGCTCCCCCGGCGCGGTTCATGGGCACGTTGCATGCTTGTGGACCCTACACTATCCGGGTATACTCAACCGATGAAGCCACTGGCATATGAGGATTTGGCGCGATTGCCCGTGGTCGGTTTCTACGAGAGGGCCTTCCGCAAGGCCACCGGCGTCTCTTTGAAAGTGGTCCCCGCCGAGTGTGATCCCGGGCAGGACATCAGGCCGCGCGGCAACGATTTTTGCGACCGGGTCGCCTCGACCTCGGCCGGTTGTGCCGCCTGCCATGAAGCGGAAGAGCGCGCCCAAAGAAGTGCCGCTCGCAGCCTCACGACGCGCCAAATCTATTGTTACGCCGGCCTGACGGTCGTGGCGGCTCCTGTTATCGTGGGAGGAAACCATGCCGCGACCCTAATGAGCGGGCAGATCTTCCGCCGCGAGCCAACCGAACGCGATTTCCAGATGGTGGTCAAAATGCTTGGTGAGGGAATCAGCGGCGAGTGGATAAAGAAAGCTCGCAAATCCTATTTTGAAACGCCGGTACTGACTGCCGAATGTTTCCAGGCGGCGGTGCAACTGCTGGAGGTCTTCGCCCAATACCTGGCAGACGTTGCCAGCAGGCAGGCGATCGCACGGGTTGAAAGCGATCCGAAGCCCGTGGCCAGCGCGAAAGAATTTGTGCAGGCGCATGTCGAGGACACGATCAGCCTGGCCCAGGTAGTGAAGCACGTTAACGTGAGCCGCTTCTATTTCTGCAAGCTCTTCAAAAGAGCGACCGGCCTGACCCTGACTGAGTACGTTGCACGGGTGAGGATCGAGCGCGCAAAAACGCTTTTGAGCGACCCCAGCTCGCGGATTTCCGAAGTTGTTTTTGCTTCGGGTTTCGGCTCCATTCCGCGGTTCAACACAGTCTTCAAGCGCCACGTGGGCATGCCCGCCTCTGAGTATCGGGCCACGCTGCGCTCCGCGCCGGTTGGTTCCGGTGTCCACTCGGGTATTTCGGACTCCTAATCGGTCCGTTCCGCCTGGCCCTAACTTAGTCCGAATATAGGGCGGCGGGTTGGAGAGACTGCGCTGCCTGCAAGATCGCCGCCCAGAGGCTCCTCGCGTGCGTTCTTCCAAATTCGCTGACTTTCGCCCGCCCGTAGAACGCCAAAAAGCAATCACTGAAAGCCAACCTGCAAGTAGAGCTATTTCTGCGAACAGGCTATACCAGTTACCGGTGTTAGATGGCTGCAGGCCGAACGCACCGGTACAGGCGCTCTCAAAGGAACGCCGCGCCCGAACTGCAAGAGAAGCCACATTAATTGCGGCAGCGAGTTGAGGCGGATGCCATCAGCGAGCTGACGCGGCGAGCGAAACAACAAAATCAAACAACATATGACCCAGCTCAGTTCATTTATGGAGTCCTGGCGCAGGTCCGCGCGCCTCCTGATTGTAGCCGCAGCCGTTTTTGCCATCTCATTGGCCTGCCTTTCCGCGGCCGAGGCCAAGTCCGACAAAGAGGCCAAACCCGAGAAGAAAGCCGACAGCGCCAAAACTGAAAAGAAAACCAAGTACTCCGGTGCTGAGCTTTACTCGATGCACTGCAACCGCTGTCACCCGGAGCGCTATGCGACTGAGCGGACAGCCGGCCAGTGGAAAACCATCATGATGCACATGCGCATTCGCGCCAACCTCCCGGCAGAACAGGCCAAAGCGATTCTCAAGTATCTCCAGGAAGACAGCGGAAAGTGAGCTCAATCCAGCAAAACGAACCTTCTACGCCAATTCTATGACCATTCGTCCCACCATTATTGGAGTCCTGGCCGCCGGTTGCGCTCTCGGGCTCACCGTGCCCCAACGCGCTTTGGCTATCGACGACGCCGAGTTCAATGCTTTGAAAGAGCTCGTCAACAAACAGGGCCAACGCCTGGACCAGCTGGAACAGGTGCACCAGCAGGATCAAAAAGCACTCGAACAGGACCGTAAAACCCACGACCAGGACCAGCAGCAGATCCAAAGTTTGAAGCAACAACTCGACCTGACTCAAAAGACCGCCACCGATGCACAGACCAAAGCCGAAGCCGCGTCCCAGGTTCAGCCGATCCATCCGGTCCCCGAAGGACGGGATGCCACGCACAATTTCACTATGGTCGGTGATGCCGAAGTTCAGTTTGGCAAAACGGATGGTTCGCACAGCGCGTTCGCTCTGGCCGACTTTGCGCCTATTTTCCTCTTTCGCGCCCGCGATAACATTCTTTTCGAAGCCGGCTTCGACGTAGCGCTACAAAACGGAACCACCGGCACGCATGATGCCGGCTCCGGTACGTCCGTCGACCTGAGCTTCGCCACCATTGACTACATGATGAACGATTATGTTACGTTCGTCGCCGGTGATATGCTCCTGCCGTTGGGCACCTACAGCGAGCGTGCCGCCGGATGGCTCAACAAAATACCCGACGACCCGATGGCTCGCGATTTCCTGCCGGGCAGCGGCATCGGCGCGCAACTGCGCGGGGCGATTCCGGTTGGTTCGTCTGGACAATCGATTGCCTACACCGTCTTTGGTGCCAATGGCCCTTCTTCCATGGATGGCTCCGGAAACCACGACCAACTGGACCTCGGTGGCAACGTGGGCATCAAGTCGGACGGTACTTCTGGTAATCTTCATGGCTCGCCCAGCGGCGGCGGGCGGGTTGGCTTGTTTTACCCCTTCAAACCGCACTACGACTTTGAGTTGGGTCTATCCGGCCAGGCCGGGACCTGGGATGACGCGGATCATCGACTCTGGTCTGCCGGCGTGGTGGACGCCGCAGTTCATATTGGGCCCAACATCGAACTCAAAGGTGAGTACATTTATACGTGGCAGCAGACCGACGACGTCGGAACGATTCACCCGCGTGGTTGGTGGGTCCAGGGCGCTTACAAGCTTGCCGGGCTGAATCTGGAACTGCCGATGATCAACAACGTTGAGCTGGTTGGCCGGTACGATGCCAGCCGCGACGGCTTCTCGGTCAAATCGGACCGCTACACGGTCGGCTACGTCTATTACCTGACCAACACGCTGCTTTTTGAAGGCGATTATGAGTGGCTTGAAAGCACCGACCCGGGCACAGACCACAACCGGTTCGTGTTCCAGGTTTCATACGGGTTCTGAGGACCTATGGTCATAACCTTCTTCCCCGCGATAAACGGGGAACAACACTTCTTAGCAAAAAACGACAGCAAAAAAATGAAAATAAAATATTCACTTACTTTAAGTCTGGTGCTCGGCGCTTGCACCGGATACATGGCCCGCGCGGCCGACGATAATCTCGATCCGGCCACCAAGGCCAGAGTCGAGCGGTTCGAAAAAGGACCCGCGACGATTGACGTCTCCAAATATCCGCAAGGTATCCAGGAGAATTATGAAGTGTTTTCGCAAAAATGTTCGCAATGCCACAAACTCAACCGCCCGATCAATTCCGATTACGCGCTGCCTGACGAATGGTCGCGTTATATCAAACGTATGATGTACAAGCCCGGTAGCGGCATCAGCTCCGCCGAGGGTAAGAAGATTTTCGAGTTTCTTGTTTACGACTCCAGCATTCGCAAAAAGGCCATGGTTGATGAGAAACTCGCCAAGGCGGCCCCCAATGAAAAGAGCGCCGCGGAAGCCAAGACCAAGGAGATTCACGACAAATACGACAAATAGGAAGCCGCGCCAACTCCTGAATCGTGCTTATTTATGGCCGCTTCCTATCAAATCGAACTGCCGGACGTCAATTACTTCGCCCGGCAGGTGTTGTGTCGTGAGGGTTGCCCGGTGCGCACGGATTCAGGTGGTTACGTTCAGGCGATTGCAGAGGGCAGATATGAGGACGCTTACATTATTGCTCGCACACCAAATCCTTTCGCATCGATTTGCGGTCGGGTCTGCGCCGCTCCTTGTGAAGCCAAATGCCGGCGCGGGGCGCTGGACGCAGCTGTGTCCATCCGTGCACTCAAGCGGTTTGTTTGTGAACGGCATGGTGTTGAATCGGATGATTTTGATTTGGCAAAGGTTTATCCGCAGTTACTCGACAAGACTCACCAAGGTCTCGGCAAGGGCCGCAAGGTCGCCGTCATTGGAGCCGGCCCAGCCGGGCTGGCCTGCGCTCATGAGTTGGCTCTAATGGGTTTCTCGCCCACGGTCTTTGAGGCTCAGGAAGTTTCGGGCGGCATGCTGGTACTCGGGGTCCCGGAATACCGGCTACCCCGTGAAATTGTCCAGGAAGAGATCAGCGCGATCCAATCGCTTGGAGTTGAGATCCTCAACAATCAGCGTTTGGGGCGTGATTTCACCCTCGCCGACCTGAAACAGCGGGGATATGAGGCAATTTTTCTCGGCATTGGCGCGCATAAAAGCCGGGAATTAGCCATTGAAGGTGTTCAAAACGACGGCGTTTTGCGGGCGATCGAATTCCTGCTGAACATCAATCTCGGTTTTCGCGTTTCATTGGGCCGCAAGGTGGTTGTCATCGGAGGCGGTAATGTCGCCTTCGATGTTGCCCGTTCGGTGGTCCGGCAAGCGGAACAATTTGCTGGTATGAGCGAGGCAGAGTTGCGCTCGGCCTTGCACCAGGCCGCTTCGGCCCTCGAACAGTTGACCGCTCGAGAGCCGGAAGCGCCGGATGAAGTTCGGCTCGCTCTGGACGTAGCCCGGGAAGCCATTCGCAAAGGCGTCACCGAAGTCCACATGTTTTGCCTTGAAAACCTCGATGAAATTCCGGCCGCCCGGGAGGAGATCGAGGAGGCTGAAAAGGAAGGCATCCAGCTCCATACTCGCCTGGGGCCGAAGCGTGTGCTGGGCAGCGACGGCAAAGTCACCGGCATTGAGTTGATCCGGTGCAGCCGCGTCTTTGATGAGAATCGCCGCTTTAGTCCCCAGTTCATCGAAGGCAGCGAGGAAACAGTTTTCTGCGACACAGTGGTCCTGGCCATCGGTCAGGCCGCCGACCTGTCCTGGGTTCGCCCGGAGGATACCCTCAAGCTGACGCCGCGAGGCACGATTCAAACCGACCCGGTCACGTTGGCCACTTCCAGGCCGGATATCTTCGCCGGAGGAGATCTGGCCTTTGGTCCCCGCATCATTATCACCGCTGTCGCCGAAGGCCAGCGAGCTGCCCGCTCGATCGCAAAACACCTGACCGGCCGCATTCCCGAACCCAAACTCAAAGCACGCGCCACCATCTATCCGACCGAGAGTTATCGAATGGCTGCGGATTACGAGAAGTTCGTCCGGCGTCCGCCGCCCAGCCTGCCAATGGAGCGCCGGATAGGCATCGCCGAAGTCGAACAGCGTTATCCAGTGCCCGAGGCCCAGGTCCAGGCACTGCGTTGCCTGAAATGCCACGTCAGTCCAGTCTTTGATGGCGACAAGTGCATCCTGTGTGGCGGATGCGCGGATGTTTGCCCGGAGAGTTGCTTGCGCCTGGTAGATGTCGTGGCCATTCGTGGCGACGAGCGGTTGCAGGCCGCCCTCCTGGCGCGCTATGGACAAATGCCCGGTCCTGGCCAACACGCCGGCATTATCAAGGACGAAACCCGCTGCATTCGTTGCGGCCTGTGTGCTGTCCGTTGTCCGACCGGAGCTGTGACGATGGAGAAAGTCGAATGGGTGCCGGCGTGAAACCACCCCGGGAGCGCCGGCGTCTCGCCGCCGAGGACGCTTTCAGTGCTGAATTCCGGCTTCAGCCAGCGCGCGCTCGTTCGCAGCCCTCCGCTCACTTAAGCAAATCAACCTTTCCCGAGCCTCGCACCCTCAACCACCTCGCCCCATGACGCCTGCACAGAACGATAAACTGCAACGCCGCGCATTCCTGACGCTCACGCTGGGCTGGTGCTCGGCAGCATTCGCCTGCCTGGCTTCGGTCGCAGCAGCGGGGCGATTCCTGGTGCCCAACGTCTTGTACGAGCCCGATCGCCGTTTCAAGGCACTCAAGCCCGAGGATTATACCGAAGGCCCAACCTTTATGCCGAACCTTCGAGTCTTTTTGTTCCGCAAAGGCAATACCTTCCGCGCCGCTTCAGCGGTATGCACGCACCTGGGCTGCACGGTGAATCTCGCGGCCGGCGGGTTCCACTGCCCCTGTCATGGCAGTGTGTTCGACACCAGCGGTGCGGTCGTGAGTGGTCCGGCGCCCAACGGGCTGGCCTGGTTCCAGATTACACTCAGCCGCGACGGTCACCTGGTCATCGATACGGCCCAGTTCGTCAAATCAGATAAATACCTGGTGGTTTAGCATGCTCAATTCTCTTTGGAATAGCTTTCGTGCTACCCGTGTTGGTCGTTCTGTCTTTCGGGTCGGCTTGCCCCAGAGCAACCTCGAACGCGCGCAGGTGGCCATCTCCAGCTTTTTTCTTCACTTCCAGCCCGCCAAGGTCAACCGCCGCAGTCTGAAATTTGGCACGACCCTGGGCCTGGGCCTCATTTCGCTGTACCTGTTTTTGATCCTGATCGCGACCGGGGTTCTGCTGATGTTCTATTACGTGCCGGCTACTGACTACGCCTACCAGAACATGAAGGACCTTGAGTTCGTGGTCACCGCCGGGCAGGTCCTGCGTAACATGCATCGGTGGGCGGCTCATTTAATGGTACTGTTCGTGGCTTTGCACATGTGCCGCGCCTTTTATACGGCAGCCTACAAGCCACCACGCGAATTCAACTGGGTTGTTGGTGTGGGATTGTTCCTGCTGACCCTCTCGCTGTCCTTTACGGGCTACCTTTTGCCCTGGGATCAGTTGGCCTACTGGGCCATCACAGTGGGTACCAGCATCGCCGGCTACGCGCCCCTGGTTGGACAGAAACTCAAATTCTTGTTTCTCGGCGGCCATGTCGTTGGCGAATCGGCTTTGATTCGTTTTTACGTGCTTCATGTGATTGTCCTGCCACTGGTCGCCATTATGTTGATCGCTCTGCATCTGTGGCGCGTCCGCAAAGACGGCGGCCTGGCCCATCCGGCTGAGGCACTGCCTCTGAAAGAAGATGTATCCCAGTTACCGGGAACCAAAACCTACGGTTTGATGGAGTTGGCGCGCGGCACCACTCCGGCCGTGGGCATCAAACCCGAGGACGAGGTCTTCACCTGGCCCAACGTAGTGTTTCGGGAGATCCTTTTGTTGATGGCCACGATCGCCGTCGTGCTGATCCTGGCGATTTTTTGGAACGCCCCATTGGAGGAGATTGCCAACCCGGTGCATCCGCCCAATCCTGCCAAGGCGCCCTGGTACTTTTTGGGCCTGCAAGAGCTGGTTGCTTACTCTGCGTTTTGGGGCGGAGTAGTGGTTCCCGGCCTTCTGGTGACCGCGTTGATTGCCTTGCCTTACCTGGATCGGCGTCCGAAAGGCGTCGGCGTATGGTTTTCGGGCGAGCGCAAGGTTGCCCTTACCATCTTCAGTGTCTGCCTCAGCGCCGCGGTAATCCTGACGGTCATTGGCACTGCGTTCCGCGGGCCCAACTGGTCCTTTCAATTGCCCTGGAAACCCATTCACGTCGAAGAACCCTCGCATTAATGGATACTTCGCTCCGTAAATTTTATCCCTGGTTCACTCTGCTGGGTCTGCTGATCGGAGGGTTGGTTGTGGTTGCCTTTTACAAAGATCAGCACCGGGAATGGAAGGACTGGCAGCGCCAATATATCAAGGACGAGCAGGCTCGCGCAGCCACGCCCGAGCAACGCGCCGATGCCGCGCGTATTCCCGTTGAAGTTCGGCAAATTGTGTTGTCTGAGCTGGATCGAGTGGACCGCTGCACCAGTTGCCATGTTTCGGTCGAGGATCCCAGCTACGCCGGGTTTCCGTTGCCGCGCTCCTATCACCCGAACCACGACCGGCACCCGTTTAACAAGTTTGGGTGCACGATTTGTCACCAGGGTCAAGGGCGCGCGACCACGCGTCAGGCCGCGCATGGGAGAGTGGAGCACTGGAATCAACCCATGCTCGACCTCAAATACATTCAGTCGGCGTGTGCCAAGTGCCATTTACCGGGGGATGTTCCCGAAGCACCGCAGTTGGCCCGTGGCCGGGCTGTATTCGAAGAGAGCGGGTGCATTGGCTGTCATAAATTGCACGGCGTCGGTGGTGTGGTCGGACCCGAATTGGAGCGCGTCGGTGCCAGCCGCAGCCCGGAATGGTTGTTGACGCACTTCAAAAACCCCGCTGCGGTAACTCCCGGCTCGGCCATGCCTCCGCTTAAAGCGACCGATGCGGATCTCGAAGCATTGACTCTTTACGTGCTCAGTTTTACCGGCGAATCACTCAGCGCCTACTACGTATCGATGAAAACCATTCCCGGACCTCTGGCAGGCCGCAGACTCTTCGCGGAAAAGGGTTGCATCGGTTGCCACTCGGTGGCCGGCAAGGGCGGCAACGTCGGCCCAGCCCTGGACGAGGTGGCCAAGCGCCATGACGTGGAGTGGATCAGCGCGCATTTCAGAAATCCCGCGGCCGTTTCGCCGGGCAGTGTCATGCCTCAATTCAATTTCAACGAACAGGAGGTCCGCGCGCTGACTGAGTTTCTACTTTCGTTGAGTGATACAAATATAGTCGGGTTCATGAAGATCCCCTCGCTTATGACGGCGGTCGAGCGCGGCAAAGCCGTTTACAAAAAGTACGGCTGCGCGGGTTGTCACGCCGCGGATGGCCAAGGCGGAGTTCCCAATCCCAACGCCAAGACCGCGCAGCAGGTCCCCGGACTTAAAATGGTCTCCGAGGGCTACACCAAGGACGAGCTGAAGAAGCGCATTATGGATGGTCAAAAAGAGATTCCAGTCATGGATCCCAAGAAGCCCGCCGCGCCGCTCTACATGCCCGCCTGGCGCGGCAAAATCGCAGAAGGCGAGCTCAACGACTTAATGGAGTACCTGGTCAGCCTCGCGCCCAAAGGCGAAAAGGCCGATTTTTAGCCCCCCACCCGCGGGCGGGTTCTGTGAATCCTTTCGTAAAGCGCCCGAGGTCTCACCTGTGAGTTGTGGCGGCGTCTCGCCGCCAGTTTGCAGGGGTGTAGCGAGTTCTGCCCTTTCAGCGAGCAAGTACTCGGCACGGATCCCTCCTCGTGATTAAGGTGCGGATTTTAACCGGATCGAATTCATCAGCAAAACGAATTGCCCGGGGGCCCCTTTCGGGATAGAACCTGACTTGTCAATGGCCGTTTGACGAGGGATAATATGAATGATGAAACTGAGGCTGGATCTGCTCCAGCACCTGACGGACCAGGACATTCTGGAAGAGGTGCTCGCAAACAATCACCGTTACAAACCCGAGCCCAATTTCTCCAAAACCGGCACTGGGACCTTATCGTCCGCCTCAACCAGGGAGCGTGCGCAAGAGGAGGCGCGCAGCACGGCAAGAATTCAGAGAGTTATGCAGCGGTCGCAGCGGAATGGGAAATCCAGCGGCAAAAGATCCAATCGCTCGACGAAACAATAGAATTCCTTCGGCAATGTCATCGCCGCGCTCCATTCCTTTTTTTTAACGGCAACACTTTCGCGGATGTCGGCCGCGCGCTGTCAGACCTGATCTTTTCGGAACTTCCCACCGGCAGAAGGCGTGAGATTATATCCGCCGTCGCACATTATATCGCGGGGGTACTCGACAAAGAAAGCATGGTGGCAATTGTCGATTCGCTTTGGGAAGCGGCGAGTTTTGTGCCCGGGGATAGAGTGAAAACGCAGCGCGGATCGACTTCCGGCATAGTGGTGCGCGTATTGGGAGACGGTCGCGTTGCTTGGAGGCCTGAGCAGACAGAGATTGAACTCCTCGCGTTGCCCGAGAGTTTAGTGCGCGTGAAGAAAGGCCAAAGGTGAAACCGTCGTCGAAAGGTTGCGTGATAGACTGGATAATTGCTCTCCGGGGTGCATTGTTCTGTTCTGTCGCTGTCATATTGTCGGGAGCCCCGAAATTCTCAGCCCAGCCGGTCTCCCCGTATCAAATCCCAAAGGTCCACATCGCTCGTGATGGGCGAACCTTCAGGCTCGATAACAGCAGGCCCTTTCATCCTTTCGGCGTCACCTATTACCGGCCGGGCACAGGGTGGGCGCCGCAGGTCTGGAAACAATGGGACGCCGAAGCGACACGCAAGGACTTCGCTCGTATGAAGCAGCTTGGGGTCAACTGTGTTCGGGTGTTTCTCTCGTATGGATCGTTCTATTCCGATCCGGGAACGTTGCGAGCTGAAGGGTTGGCGAAATTCGATGAGTTTCTGCGCATTGCCGAGGAAGCTGGGATTTACGTCCATCCCACCGGCCCTGACCACTGGGAGGGCGCGCCCAATTGGCAACCGGTCGCCATCGAGGATGAGAAAACAATCAGTGCTCTCGAATCATTTTGGAAGCTCTTCGCCGCCCGCTACCGAGGGCGTCACGTCATCTTCGCTTATGACCTTAAAAATGAGCCCGAGCTCACTTGGGATAGTGAGACTTTAAACCGCAAGTGGAATTCCTGGCTCGAGAAAAAGTATGGCTCGGCCGAGTCTCTAGCCCGCGAATGGGGTGAAACGAATGCTTTGAATTGGGGCCACGTTTCGGCACCTATGGATAGGGATGCGTTGAAGAGCCGGCGTTTGCTCGATTACCAGACATTTCGCGAGGACATCGCCGATGAATGGACTCGTCGGCAGGTGAGCGCAATCAAATCGGTCGATGCCGAGGCATTGGTTACCGTTGGGCTCATCCAATGGTCGGTGCCATCGCTGCTGCCGGGCTCGGTTCGATATTATTCCGCCTTTCGGCCGGAACGACAGGCGAAGTTTTTGGATTTCCTGGAGATCCATTTTTATCCCTTTGCCGACGGCGCGTACGAATATCGGGATCAGACGGAGGAAGCGGCAAATCTGGCGTACTTGGAAGGAATTGTCCGCGAAGTGGCGCGACCCGGAAAACCGGTGGTTCTGGCGGAATTTGGCTGGTACGGCGGCGGCAAGCCAAAATTCGATAACGGCAAACACCCGTTCGCCAGTGAAGAGCAGCAAGCTCGGTATTGTCGGCGCCTGGTCGAAGTCTCTTCGCAGTACGCGACGGGCTGGCTGAATTGGGGCTTTTACGATCAACCCGAAGCGGGCGATTGCAGCGAATTGACCGGGCTGGTCAGTGCAGGGGGCAAAACCAAAGCCTGGGGTAAAACATTTGCCGAGTTAGCGGCCAAACCTCCTGTGGCTCGCGGTTCGCGTGCGGCGCAACCATCCACGCCTGGTTTGGATTGGGACGCCTGCCTGACGAGCACGGCCGCGGCCAGGGCCTTTCGGCAATCCTACCAGGAAATCTTCTCCGCTTCCACTCCACGCTAGCGTCTTGGAGCGCGGCGCTTCGCGCCGCTTTTGGAACCGAACGACGATGTACCGCGAAAAATCTCAAATCATTCGACTTGCTCCCCAAAAGCGCCCCCAAGCAGCGCACTCCAAAACCTTCGGAATGCCTCCCACCTGCTGCCGCTCAGGATTTTCCTTGTCGCTCCGGCATTGCGCCAAGGTCGGCAATTTGGCAAAAGAATGGCCCACTTGTGTCCTTTTGAAACATGAAGAAAGAAACGACCAAAGCCACCGAAGTTCAATTGCTGGAATTGCTGAAGAAAGTTTTGCCCAAAGCCACACACGATCCGCAGTTAGCCGGCAAGATTTATGAAGCCGTCGAACAGGAATTAAAAACCAAAGCTAAAGTGAGCGCTTTTGACAAGTTTTGCACCCGAGTCGAGCTGCCGGATTTAGAGCCGAAAAGCATTGAAACTGTTAAGGAGCAGATGGCCGCTTCGTTTGGCGACGCGGACGTAACGCTTAAACCCAATCGCAAAGAGGAAACCCTGGCTGTGGAAGTGGCCTTGGCGGACGGCACGCAACTCAGCGGCGAAATCAAAGTAAATCCCAATTTGGCGGCCGAGCCGAGTGAGGAGCAGGAAGTCACGCTAAAATTCGTTCCGTTCCCGGTCTGTTTGCCCGGCGACAAGGAATTGGTCTGGCTGCTGGCCAAGCGCGAAAACCTATCCCCCGAAGAAGCCGGGATCGCCCTGTCAAAACTCGAAGAGGATTTCTGGGCGTCCAAGACAGGACAGAAGATGATGCGCGACCGGGTGGAACGAAGCTTCCCCGAATTCATTGCACGCGTGCCCGGCGGAATGCTTGGAGAAGTGGGATTGAAACGACATTACAAAACGCCCGAACCGGTGAAGCTACTGCGCGCCAGTAAAGGGAAGCGCTGACAAATCGATGTCCTACGACCGCGCGGATTTCGACTACAGCTCAGAGGCCGAGGCTTTGCCAAAAGGGCACGCGGCCACGCACATTGGCATGTTCCTGGGTTGGGCGGCGGTTCATGACCCGATCAACACCACGAACAACCACCGGGAAAAAATCAAATGCTGGAGGTCGCGCAGGTTGAGGGGGTTCGCGAAGGGGCTAATCTCGTTTGGATTTCTCGGATGGCAGGTTTCTCCCAAAGGCTGAGAGCAGTGAGTTAACGAGAACCAAGCCACGGCGGAAATCTCGGTTTGTGAACTGTTTCAGGATCCCCCAGAAGCCGGGGGGCTTTTGGCCGCATGCTTTCGTCTCGGCAAGGGCCTCGGGCACAGACCGGGCGAAGCCCTCGACCAGTTCGGGTTCAACGGATCCCAAAATCTTGGCCAGGGTCAGGACGTTGCGGATTCCGCGAATTGATTCGGGTGTCTTGGAGGCTTCGACAACAATCTCGATCACCTTGTCGCTCGAACCCAGGGCGCCGCGCATGAGATCGAACACGCCGCGATCATGAAGTCCCTGCAGCACTTCATAGGCGGCCAACAATGCCTGGGCATGCTCCCAGGGTGCGTTTTGCAGCCGGGCTTGTAGTTCCGCACGCGGATCTCTTGCCGGGAATTCCAGAGGAATAGGTTTAGCCATAGTTGGGGTATTGGGTTAAAGAGTGCAGACTTGTCTTCAGTCTCCGTTTCGGCCTCTGTTTGACGTGTTATTTTGAGCGTTCTTGGCCCCAGGCATTCGATAGTCCGATCGCTTCCATTTACGTTCAACTTCCACCCCGGTGGTGGGCGTCGGATGCCCGAAGCGAGAGTTGCCCCGAGGCAGTGGGTTCTCACCCGGCTCAAGCACCCGAAGGTTGACCGAGGTCTCTTTGTAAGCCGGCGTGTGAGTTATTTTATCCGTGTGGCTGCCGGTAAGTAGGTTTACCGGCGTTTCAGCGGAGTTCATCGGCATATAAAGCTCCCTCCCGTGCACCCGATCCGTCACCACCGCGCGCACCCGAACTTTGCCGTATCGGGAGATGAGTTGCACCAAGGTGCCGCTTTGAATCCCGCGTTCTTTGGCAAGCTCCGGCGAGACTTCGACAAACGTGTCCGGCGTTTTCTCACGAATTCCATCAGTGCGGTAAGTCAGATTGCCTTCATGGAAATGTTCGAGAAGTCGGCCGTTGTTCAGATGCAAATCGAATTCCCCATCCGGTTGATCGGTCGGTTGGGAGTAGGCGACTGGGAACAACCTGGCTTTCCCGTCCGGGAAGTTGAAACGCTTCCTGTAGAGCAAAGGCTCATCGGTGCCGTCGGCCGCAACCGGCCATTGGAGAGATTTATACCCCTCAAGCCGCTCGTACGTCACGCCGGTGAAGAGCGGGGTTAGCGAGGCGATCTCGCGATAGATTTCAGAAGGATGTTCGTAGTGCCAGGCGGCGCCGAGGCGATTGGCCACGTCCTGGATAATTTGCCAATCGGGCCGGCTTCCCTCCAACGGCTGAAAGACCTGGTAGAGCCTCTGTATCCGCCGTTCAGTGCTGGTAAACGTGCCTTCTTTTTCCAAGCTCGGACTGGCGGGCAACACTACATCCGCAAACTGGCATGTCTTGCTGAAGAATATATCCTGGACGACAAAGAATTCGAGCTTCGCCAGGCCGTCGCTCACAAAGTTTGCGTTCGAGTCTACAAGGCTTATTTCTTCACCGAACAGATACATCGCCTTAAGTTTGCCTTGGTGAATCGCGTCGATCATTTCGTGATTATCCAGCCCCTTGGTGGCTGGCAATTTCACATTCCACCCCGCCTCAAAGCGCGCCCGCACTTCAGGATCATCTACTGATTGATAACCCGGGAGGTTATTGGGCATCGCCCCGTGGTCGCTGGCACCCTGAACATTATTGTGCCCGCGCAAGGGATAGGCACCCGTGCCCGTTCGCATGTAGTTGCCCGTGACTAACAGGAGATTCGAGATCGCGGTGGAGCTATCGGATCCCATGCTGTGCTGGGTGATGCCCATGGCCCAAAGAATGCATACACCTTCCGCTTCAGCGATCAAATGCGCCACCTTCTTCAACGTCTCGATGGGTAGCCCGCAGGTCTTCTCGGCAAATTCCATTGAGAAAGGTTCCAGACTTCTTTTGTAATCTTCCAGGCCATTGACCCACTGGTTTAAAAACGACGTCTTGGCCAACCCATTTTCAAGAATGTAACGAGTGATGGCCGAAAGCCACACCAGGTCCGTCCCGGGTTTGGGCCGAACGAACAGATCGGCGCGTCTCGCCATCTCGTTTTCGCGCAAATCAAAGACGATGAGCTTCTGGCCGCGCAATTTGTGAGCCCGTTTGACCCGCGTTGCCAGCACAGGATGACTCTCCGCCGTGTTGCTGCCGATAATGAGCACCAGGCTCGCATTCTCAATGTCTGTGATCGATCCCGAGTCACCCCCGTAACCGACCGTTCGCCAAAGACCGACCGTCGCCGGGGATTGGCAGTAACGTGAGCAGTTATCCATGTTATTTGTGCCAATCACAGCACGGGCAAGCTTCTGCATGAGATAGCTTTCCTCATTTGTGCACTTCGATGAAGAAATGAAAGCAAGCGAGTCGGGTCCATTCTCTGCTTTGATTTGTGTCATTCGGCGTGCGACCAGGTCCAGCGCCTCATCCCAGGTTGCTTCGCGAAACCGGTAGCCGTCCGCCAGGACTTCACGAATCAGAGGCTTTGTGAGCCGGTCGGAGCTGTTCACAAAATCCCACGCGAATTTGCCTTTGATACAGGTAGAAATGCCGTTGGCTGGGCCTTCGGACGGCTCGACCTTTAAAATATGCCGGTCCTTGGTCCAGATATTGAAACTGCACCCGACGCCACAGTACGTACAGACGGTCTTGGTCCGGCGGATGCGCGATTCGCGCATCGCCGCTTCAGCTTCGGAGACTTTGAGTATCGTGCCGTAACCGGTGTCCGGCTCGATCCCTTTCACGATGTCAATCATGCCGTTCAAGGCTCGCTTGGGTATGCGAGTGAGGAATCCCGCATGGCCAATCATGGATTTTTCCATGAGCGCATTGCACGGGCAGACCGTGACGCAATGACCGCAGGAAACGCAGCTCGATTCGCCAATCCTCGCCCCCCCGTCCCATAGCACCCGGGGTTGCGGGTCCTCCCAGTTAATCGACAAAGTCTCGTTGACCTCCACATTTTGGCACGCCTCCACGCAGCGGCCGCAAAGAATGCACTGGTCCGGATCGTATCGATAAAACGGGTTTGAGTTGTCAACTTCGTACGGCTTGGTTTTGAACGGAATCTTCTGATGCTCGACGGCAAGGAGTTTGGTGGTGTTGTGAACGGTGCAATTGCCGTTGTTATTGTCGCAAACGGTGCAGTAGAGCAGGTGGTTGCCCAAAATTTGATCGAAGGCTTCTCGTTGCGCAGCCAGCGCGCTCGCCGAGGTGGTGGAGACCGTCATGCCCGGCCCCGCCCTGGTGGCACAGGCTCTCACCAATTTTCCATCCGCCTCAACCAGGCACGTATCGCAGGTCTGAATCGGGCCCAGCTGGGGATGATAGCAGACTTGCGGGATTTTGGTTCCGGCTCGGTTCAGGAGATCAATCAGGCGCTCCTCCGGCTTTGCCTCTGTGGCAGCGCCGTTAATCGTTACGGCAATCGACATATCCTTTGATTCATTTGATTTCTTTGAGTGAAAGCCCAACGGACAGCCGACTGGAGCCCCGGTGACATGAGAGCAATTTATCCATGGAATTATCTTCCGGCAAGTACGGGGCCAAAACATCAAGAGCTTGTTTTAAAACTTTGGTTTGGAGTCCCGCCTTTAGGCTAATGCCTTTCGGTAATTATTCATCAGCTGCCTCGAGGACTGATATGGTAAGGGGCTCGGTCGAACTTTTCTGATGCTTTTTGCGCGGCCAACGCTG
>Ga0070741_10008829_pt1 | contig 19973 bp, 19 predicted proteins | sample Coa_R1_4_FD_66440 | JGI IMG/M metagenome (GOLD analysis project Ga0070741, IMG submission 66440) | Surface soil microbial communities from Centralia Pennsylvania, which are recovering from an underground coalmine fire - Coalmine... | ecosystem: Environmental > Terrestrial > Soil > Unclassified ...
CCGGATGTCATCGCCCTCGGCACCAACACCGATCCCTATCAGCCGATCGAGCGCCGCTACCGGGTGACGCGCTCGGTACTGGAGGTGCTCGCGGAATGCGGGCATCCCGTCATCATCGTGACGAAGTCCGCGCGCGTCGAGCGGGATCTCGACTTGCTCGCGCCGATGGCGCAGAAGAATCTGGTGCAGATCTTTCTCAGCATTACCACGCTCAAGCACGATCTCGCGCGTCATCTCGAACCGCGCGCGAGTGCTCCGACACGCCGGCTCCAGGCGCTACGCACCTTGAGCGACGCGAACATCCCCGTGGGCGTGTTGGTGGCGCCGGTGATTCCCGTATTAACCGACGGCGAAATGGAATCAATACTCGAAGCCGCGCGCGCCGCCGGTGCGCGCGCCGCGAGCTACACACTCTTGCGTTTGCCGAACGAAATAAAGGATTTGTTCAAGGAATGGCTCGCCCTCCATGCGCCGTTGGCCGCGGAGCATGTGATGGCGCGCCTGCGCGACGCGCGCGGCGGCAAGGAGAACGACCCGCGCTTTGGCACCCGCATGCGCGGAGAAGGAGCGTATGCCGAGATGATCCGCGGTCGGTTCCGTCTGGCGCGCGACCGGTTGGGGTTGAGCGGCCGCGACCTCGGCGGCCTCGACCGCAGCAGGTTTCGCCCGCCGGTGGCGGCGGGGGATCAGATGGAGATGTTTTGAGGGGGAGGGTGATCGTCTCTTTGGCCGCTTTCTCTTGGACAAGCAAGAGAAAGCGGCCGGACCGCGGTTCGGGAACCGGAATTATCATTTATTAAACTTATTACCGGGCCCAAGAACTGCGCGGCGTGCTGTCCATCGCCGCTTTCGTGTTCATTCGCCGGCGGAACGGAGATATAGTGCGCCGGGCGCCACGCGTTCGCCGGTTTAAGCATGCTCAACCTGTTCATCGACTCGTTCATCGTGCTCTTCGTCGTCATCGATCCGGTCGGTCTCGCTCCGATTTTCGCCGCGATCACGCACGGCGCGGCGGCGGAATATCGCCGGCGCATGGCGATCCGCGGGGTTTTCATTGCCGGCGTCATTCTGGTGGTTTTCGTTTTCGGCGGGGCCGCGCTGCTGCGGGCGCTTGGCATCGGCATGCCCGCTTTTCAAATTGCGGGCGGCTTGTTGCTGTTCCTGGTCGCCGTCGACATGGTGTTCGTGCGTCAGTCGGGCATCCGCTCGACGACGGAACGTGAGCAGCGTGAGGCGCAGCAGAAGGAGGACGTGTCGGTGTTTCCGCTCGCCTTTCCGCTGATCGCCGGGCCGGGGGCGCTTACTACCGTACTGCTCATGTCGGGCAAGTACGCGCATCAGGCTCACGGGATCATGATCGTACTTGCGGTGGTCCTCATCGTGTTGGGGTGCGCGCTCGTTGCCTTGCTGCAAGCCGCCCGCATCATGCGCTTCATGGGCGAAACGGGAGCGAACGTCGTGACGCGGGTGTTTGGCGTGATTCTGACGGCGCTCGCCGTGCAGTACGTGCTCGACGGACTGAGCGCCGCTTTCGCGCGCGCGGTGGCTGCGATTTGATCAGACGCGCCGGAGCGCGGGCGGGGTGGAGCTTTTCAGCAGCTGAGCGGCGCTCGTGACCGGCAGGTAGAGCACCGGATCGATTCCATAAACTCCCGGCTCGAGGACGCGATCGATCTCGCACGGGCGACCGTCGCTGGTCTTGTGGCTCATGAGGTCGACGGTGACCGGAGTCGGGTAAGGCGCGCAGTTGGCATTCAGCACCAGCGTGACGCGCGGTTTTAGCCGGCGCACGCGGTTCATGGTGACGACGACGGCGATTTCGCCGGTGTTCAACTCGACCACGCTCCCGATCGGGTAGATGCCCATGCACTGGATGAACTGCTCGACGAGGCCGGGGTGGAAATCGCGGCCGCGCCATTCGTACATCTGCTTGAGCGCGGTATGGGCGGCCAGCCCGGCGCGATAGGCGCGATCGCTGGTGATGGCGTCGTAACAATCGACGATGCCGCCGATCATTCCGAAGAAGCCGATCGCCTCTCCTTTAAGTCCGGAAATATAACCGGCTCCGCTGTAGCGCTCGTGATGGCAGCGCGTCACGTCGACCGCCGGGCGCGGAATGCCATGCATTTGCTCGAGCAGCTCGACGCCGCGCGGCACGTGGCTTTTCATCAGGGCGAACTCGTAGTCGGTGAGCGCCCCGGGTTTGTTCAGAATTTCGGCCGGCACTTTGATCTTGCCGATGTCGTGCAACAGCGCGCCGAGGCCGAGTATTTGCAGCGTGTCGCGATCGAGCCCGAGGTGGCGGCCGAAGGCGAGCGCGAGGATGCACACGCGCAGACTGTGCATGGCCGTGTACTCGTCCTTTTTCTTCAGCTGAATGAAGCAGGTGAGCGCGTCGGGATTGCGAATGACGCTTTCGGCGAGCTCGCCGACAACGCGCTTCGCCCGGATCGAGTCGATGTTCTTGCCGGTGCGCACGTCCTCGAGGAGCTGATACACGAGCGTGCGCGCGATCGCGTGATGTTCGCGCGCCTCGCCGAGCTCCTGTTCGAGCGCGCGTTGGTCGCTGTAGACCGGCGCCGTGCGCGGCTGGTTGATGATCTTCAGGAAGTCGCGCGCGACGCGCTGCTCCGCTTCTGTCGGCACCGTCGGTACTCTGCGGATCGAAGCCGGCGCTTGTGCGCGCCGTTCGGGCGGGCGGATTTGAGGATCGGGAATATCGATGTAAACCCAGCTGCAATAGCGCTTGAGCTCATCGATGTCGGCCTGCGAGCGGATCTCGAAACCTTGGAACAAGAACGGCGTCCCGAGCCATGGCCGATCGAGCTCGGCCACGTACATGCCCACTTCCAGGTACTGGACGTCTATCTTCTTGCGCACGAGTCCACACCCCGTTTAAGAGCGCCATCCGATCCATGGGGCGCTCGTGTTCCATGATTCTATTGTTCTGATTATCTTGTATAAATAGCTGCTGCGCCATTTCAGGGCAAGGCGCGCGCCCGCCAACTCCTCGGTCGAACCGATGGCTGGTAGCGCCGGAGCGATGAGCAACGATCCAATATCGCTTTTGTCAGGCGCGCTTTTTGGGGTTTCGATCCATGTTGAAGCTTTATAGCGCCGGCAATTTGCAGGAAGCGTACCTGATCCTGCACCGCCTGGAGCAAGCGGGAATCGAGGCGCGAGTGCTCAACGAACATGCGCAGGGAGGTGTCGGCGAGCTGCCGTTCACCCACGCCTATCCCGAGGTGTGGCTGCTCGAGCCGGCCGACCGCGCGCGTGCGCGCGCAATCGTGGAAGGCTACGAACGTGAAGCCAAGATGCCCCTCGGTTCGCGCACCTGTCTCTCGTGCGGGGAGGAAAGCCCCGCGAGTTTTGAAATCTGCTGGCGCTGCGGAAACGCGTTTACGTCCTGATCCATCTTATAACCGCGTGCTGAATTCCGCTTCGGCTTGCACTTTGGCCCGCAGCAGATCGTCCGCGATGTGATTCCACGGCGCGCGGCGTTCGGAAATGGCGGCGGACAGCTGGCGCGAGAAGGTGGGATAAGCGTCCATCTCTTCGCCGGCCGCCAGCCGCGCGGACTGCTCGAGAAAGGGGATCAGCCCTTCGATCTTGCGGAGCTTCTCGCGCTTCGCGGTGACATCGCGATCTTCCTCCTTCGCCAGGAAGTAAGCGTCGGTATTGTCCATCATCGTCTCGAGCGCCCGGTTCAGTTTCTGATAATCGAGCTGGAACATTCCATGGGAATGCTGATAGAGCTTAAAAAGCTCGAGTACCGCCTCCTTGATCTCGTCCAGAGATGAGTGGCGCGGTAGCGCTTCGCTAAAGCGGGCGAAGATATCGCTTTGCGGGTCGATCTTCGCAAACTGGTCGCGCAGGGCGGGGTTCATCGCCAACGAGCACATTTGCTGTATCGCCCGCAACTGATCCACGACGTCTTGCTCCATCGTTCGCGCGTGATGTCTCGCGGTCTCGAGAGACGAGCCGGCATCGCCGTAATCGAAGGAAGAAACGATTTCATTCTTGATGCGGGCTTCCGCCTTCGCGCTCGCTTGGCCCAGGTTTCCCGCCAAGCGCTGGCGCAGCCGCTCGCGCGCGTCGGATGCGATTCGGTAAAGAGTTTGCGCGCGCGCCTCCTGCTCGCGGGCGGCGAGATATTGCGCCAAAGCGTCGGTGAACCCCGCTGCTTTTAGCAGAAACTCCTGCGAGAACGACAGAAACGCACCGACAAAATCCGCGTGGGCTTCCGCGCTCAGCGGCATGCGCTCAATCTGCGCCCGCAGGCGGTTGACTTTGTCATTGACGACCGCGACGCTCTTCGTGGCGCCGGTCAGAATTCCGGAAATACTGGCGAACGAGTGGTGAATGTGGCGCGACGTCTTCAGCATCTCGATGAGCTTGCGCAACATGGTTTCTTCACCGCTCGCGCGCAGGAATAGGGCATGCAGGCTCTGCTTCGCGTCTTCCAGTTGCTCCGGCTTGAGCAGGCCGTGCTCCTCGATGTAGGCGATCGCGGTAAGCGTGATCAGCGCCTCGCGTTGCGGCGGGGCGATGAAGTAATTGCGATTGAGAATCATGGGGACCGTCCGGGCGCGTAGGGTAACACACGGCAACGGACGCCGGCCGCTTCCGCCCCCCGCCGCCTTCGTGCTAGCGTAGCTAAGCGAAGTTCAGCGGCAACGCGGCTATTGAACTCCGGGCGCTTTGCCCGCATCTAATAAGACGTCTTTTGGCCCATTCGGAGAAGAAACTTTTATGAAGCGTGTTCTGCTTTTCCTGGCGACGAACGTCGCCATCCTCATCGTCTTGAGCGTGACATTGAGGATCTTGGGGGTCGATCGCCTGCTCGACGAGGCGGGCGGGCTGAACTTCAATGCGCTCCTGATCTTCGCCGCGGTCGTGGGCATGGGGGGGTCGTTCATTTCGCTCGCCATATCGAAGTGGATGGCGAAGCGCATGACCGGCGCCGAGGTCATCGAGCAGCCGCGCAACAGCACCGAGTCCTGGCTACTCGATACCGTGCGGCGGCACGCGCGCGCCTCCGGGATCGAAATGCCGGAAGTCGCCGTTTACGATGCGCCGGACATCAACGCGTTCGCGACCGGCATGAACAAGAACAAGGCGCTCGTCGCGGTCAGTACCGGGCTCCTGCGCTCGATGAATCGCGACGAAGCGGACGCCGTGCTCGGGCACGAGGTGACCCATGTCGCGAACGGCGACATGGTCACGCTCGCGCTGATTCAGGGCGTGGTCAACACCTTCGTCGTTTTCATCGCGCGCGTGGTCGGCCATGTGGTCGATCGCACGGTGTTCAAGAATGAAGAGGGTTACGGGCCGGCCTATTTCATCACCACGATCGTCGCCGAGCTGCTGTTGGCGATTCTCGCCAGCATCATCGTCATGTGGTTCAGCCGCTATCGCGAGTTTCGCGCGGATGCGGGCGGCGCGCGCCTTTCCGGGCGCGAGCGGATGATCGCCGCGCTCGAGCGGCTGAAGGCGGGCCAGGAGTCCAACCTGCCGAACCAGATGGCGGCGTTCGGCATCAACGGCCGCGTGACGCGCGGTTTCGCCAGACTCTTCATGTCGCATCCGCCGCTCGATGAGCGCATCGCGGCGTTGAAGGCGCACGCTTAACCGTCGTTGCGAGGCACGGGCCCATCGTGCGAACAGCGCGATGGGCCTTGGCTTTTTTTGGGCTATCGAGAAGCAGGACTACCGACAAACGTCGAGCGCGAGCGCCTGGAGTATCTCCGTGCTCGTCGATTTTTGCACGAACGCCGCCACGCCGAGATGCGGCGGCTTCCAATCCGCCGGCAGCGAAAGGGTCTCGCGCGCCTGCGCCGTTCCGGCCTTGTCGAAGGCGAACGGACCGATGAGCCGGCGCACGACGAAGGCGTGCCGCAACGAGCGCCCCCGGTTCTCGCCGGCTCGAACCTCGGAATGCAGATCGTTTTCGTACAGCGCCAAATACATGACGGCCGGGGCGCGACGGTCGCGCAGCGTCGCATCGGCGAGGATTTCCAGCGTTGTTTTGTCGCGCTCGAGTTTCAGCCGCAGGTCGGCCCGCGAGGCGATATCGCGGAACCGAGAGAGTTGACGGTTCAGATCGTTCGTCGACCAGCGGCGGTATTCCCGTCCGTTCAGGACGAACTCGGGCGTGTACACGGTAGGCGCATGGGTACTTTCGCCGAACTCGCGCTGGCGCCGAGTGTACGCGCCTTGGGCGAACGGATCGTGCCAGCCGAGATAATCCCAGTAGTCCACGTGGAACGCGAGCGGAACGACGCGATCCGGACCGAATCCCCGGGACGGTAGTTCAGCCAGCCAGCGATCCGCGGGAGGACAGCTGTCGCAGCCTTCGGATGTGTAGAGCTCGAGCAGCGGTACGGTGGCGTCGCCACTTCTGGCCTCGCAGGCCGTTGCCCACCCCGGGTACCCGGTTAGGCTGGCGCCCGCAAGTAATACGATCCTTAACCCCGTTGCCATGCGTTTCATCGAATGACTCCCGGCGGTGGCGCCGACACAGCTTAGTCGCCCTAAACGGCTTATTATTTCACTTCCGCGGTCTGAACAGATTCCCCGCGCTTGTAAGGACGAAGCGCCGGCCGCGACTAAACTTTCAACCGGTTCCGTCGTCGTAACAAAGAGGCCTGATCATGCTCATCAAGCGCGCGCCCGATGTAACACCTTCGGAAATCACCGATGAAAAGGTTTATCGGGCGCGACGGCGCTTCCTGCAATTTTCCGCGGCCGGCCTGATCCTCGGCCCGAATCTGCTCGTCGGGGGCGCGGCCGCCGCCGATAAGCTCGGCCCCCTAAAGAAAGGACCGTACGCTACCGACGAAAAGCTCACCCCCTATCGCGATGTGACGAACTACAACAATTTCTATGAGTTCGGTTCCGACAAGAAAGACCCCGCGGCGAACGCGAAAAACTTTCGCACCCGTCCTTGGACGGTGACGATCGACGGCGCGGTGAAGCGTCCGGCGGCGTATCAGTTGGAGGACTTCATCAAGCCATATGCGTTGGAAGAACGTATCTACCGGCTGCGTTGCGTGGAAGCGTGGTCCATGGTGATTCCGTGGGTCGGTTTTTCGCTCGCGGAGGTGATCAAGAAAGTCGAGCCGACCTCGCAGGCGAAGTACGTGGAGTTCACCACGCTCCTCGATCCGACGCAGATGCCCGGTCAGCGCCCGCTGCTCGGCACCGGCCTCGATTGGCCGTACGTCGAAGGTCTGCGCCTCGACGAAGCCATGCATCCGCTGACGATTCTCGCCGTCGGTCTCTACGGCGAAGTGCTGCCGAATCAGAACGGCGCGCCGCTGCGGCTGGTGGTGCCGTGGAAATACGGGTTCAAGAGCATCAAGTCGATCGTGCGTATCCGCTTCGTCGAGAAACAGCCGGTCACGGCGTGGATGCAAGCGAACCCGAGCGAGTACGGCTTCTACTCGAACGTTAATCCGCAAGTGGACCATCCGCGTTGGAGCCAAGCGTACGAACGGCGCATCGGCGAAGGCTCGCTGCTCGCGCAATTGACCAACAAGCGCAAGACGCTTCCGTTCAACGGCTACGCCGAACAGGTCGCGCATCTTTACGCCGGTATGGACCTGCGCAAGTACTTCTGATCTGCGCATGTCGCCCGAACGGATCGTCGCCATCGCGAAGCCCTTTGTGTTCGCGGCTTGCCTGATCCCCTTCGCGCTGCTCGCGCGCAAGGTGCTGAACGACGATCTCGGCGCCAATCCGGTCGAAACGCTGAATCGCTACACCGGCGATTGGACGCTGCGCTTTCTCTTGATCACGCTCGCCGTCACGCCGTTGCGCCAGCTGGCCGGCTGGCCGTACCTGGTTCGCTTCCGCCGGATGCTCGGCCTATTCGCTTTCTTCTACGTCTGTCTGCACTTTCTGTCGTGGAGCTGGATCGACAAGGTCTTCGACTGGGATGAGATCGTTAAAGACGTGATCAAACGGCCGTTCATCACGCTCGGCTTCACCTGTTTCGTGCTGCTCATGCCGCTCGCCGCCACCTCGACGAATGCGATGGTCCGCCGCCTCGGCGGCAGGCGCTGGCGCGCGCTGCACCGTTTGGTGTACGCGATCGGCATCGGCGGGGTGGTGCACTATCTGTGGTTGGTGAAATCCGATATCCGCGAGCCGCTCGTTTATGCGGCGATCCTCGTCTTTCTCCTCGGCTATCGCGTGTGGCACTACCTGCGCCGCCGCGTCGCCGCCGCCGTCCCCGCCAGCCCTTGAGCGGACGGCTATCCCGCGGCAGCGCCCTGGCTATACTGCGGATAGAAATCCACACCAATCGAAGGAGGGTGCATGGCCGGCTGGATTTTCCTCGCGGTTATCGTATTGCTGCTCGTATTCGTTGTTTCGCTGTACAACCGGCTGGTTGTGCTGCGCAACCGGATCAAGAACGCGTTCGCGCAGATCGACGTGCAGCTGACGCGCCGTCACGATCTCATTCCCAATCTGGTGGAAACCGTCAAAGGTTATATCAAGCATGAGCGCGAGACATTGGAAGCGGTGATCAAGGCGCGCAACACGGCGGTCGCGATGTTGAAAGCGGCGGCCGCCGACCCGAGCAAGGGCGACGCGGTGCAGCAGCTCGCGGGAGCGGAAACCGCGCTCGGCGGCGCGCTTGGGCGTTTGTTCGCCGTCGCGGAGGCGTACCCGGACCTGAAGGCCAACCAGAACATGATGCAGCTCTCCGAGGAGCTGACGAGCACGGAGAATCGCGTGGCGTTCGCGCGCCAGAGCTACAACGATTCGGTCATGGAGTACAACAACGCGCGCGAAACGTTCCCCGGCTCGGTGATCGCCGGGACGTTCCAGTTCACGCCGGGAACCCCGCTCGAAATCGAAGACGTCGCGAAGCGCGCGGTGCCCAAGGTCGCCTTCTAATGACGCTTTCGACCAACTTCCCCTTTCCCGATGCGCCAGAGGGCGGGGGAAGAGGGGCGAGCGGTGGCCGGTCCCCCTCTTCCTCATTCCCTCTCCCCCAAGGGGGGAGGGACGCGAGCCGCGCGCGCGGCGCGCCGTTTCGTTTACCTTGAATTTCTTCGAGCACCAGCAGCGCGCGCGTCGGCGAACGGTGCTGCTGACGTTCTTGTTCCTTATTGCGACCCTTACGACGATCCTGCTGGCGAACGCCGTCGCGCTCGCGGTGGCCGCGTTCTACGGCTCCGACGCAGGGGCCGCGCCTTCCGTTTCGCAATGGATCGGCGCGCACCCAAGAGTGGTCATCTGGACTTCGCTTTGCACCGTGGGCCTCATCGGCGCCGCCAGCATGTACCGCATGGCGTCGTTGAGCGCCGGCGGCGGCGCCGTGGCGCGTGCCGTGGGCGGTGTACTGGTGGATTCGGACGCGACGGATCCGCAAAAACGCCAGTTGCTCAACTTGGTGGAAGAGATGGCCATCGCGGCCGGCGTGCCGGTGCCGCAGGTATACGTGTTGGAGCAAGAACCGGGGATCAACGCGTTCGCCGCCGGTTTTACCACGAGCGACGCGGCGGTTACCGTCACGCGCGGCACGCTCGAGATGCTGACACGCGACGAGCTGCAAGGGGTCGTGGCGCACGAGTTCAGTCACATCCTGAATGGCGATATGCGTCTCAATACGCGCCTGCTCGGCGTGCTTTACGGGGTGCTTTTTATCGGCCTTGCCGGCCGGTTGATTCTGCGCGGGCTTTCGCGGGTGCGCGTGTCCTCGTCGCGGCGCGGCGGCGGCCAACTGGTGATGGTCGCGTTCCTCGCGGGTCTCGCGCTTACTGTGATCGGGTACATCGGTACCTTGTTCGGCACCATGATCCGCGCCGCCGTCTCGCGCCAGCGCGAGTTCCTGGCCGACGCTTCGGCGGTGCAGTTCACGCGCAATCCCGATGGCATCGCCGGCGCGCTGAAAAAAATCGCGGTCTCGCCGTTGCGTTCCGTACTGCAAGACGTGGATGGAGAGGAAATCAGTCACATGCTGATAGCGGACGGTCGCAAGATGTTCGAGGGTTTTTTTGCCACGCATCCCCCGATCCTGGAGCGCATAAAGGCCATCGACAAGCACTTCGATCCGTCCGAACTGGAGCGCATCAAATTGACGCCGGTAAACGCGAACGCGGACGCGCTGGCTTCCCGTCCGGTCCCCCCGTTGCCGATCTCGCCGTCCTTGGTAGTCGCTGCGATCGGAAACCCGGGCGGCCAACTCGACGCCGCGCAAAGAAATCAGGCGGCAATTCCCGATGCCGTGCGGCGTGTGGCCCATTCGCGTGCGCACGCGCCGAGTTTGGCGCTCGCTTTGGGTCTGAATAAGGATTTGGCGGAGCGCAGCCGCCAAATGGCGCGGCTGCGCCAGCGTCTGCCCGAAGGGTTGCTGCTTCATCTCGACGCCGTGGCCGCCATCGTCGATCCGCTCCCGCCGCAACAGCGGCTGCCGTTGATCGAGATGGCGTTTCCGGCGCTGCGGCAACGGTCGCCGCAGGAATTGCAGCTGCTGATCGCCGCCATCGAGGAGATCGGCCGCATGGACGGCCGCTTCGACTTTCTCGACTATGCGCTGGCGCGGTTGTTACGCGTGCACCTCATCGAAGCCGCATCCCCGCAGTCGGTGCGCGGCGCGTTCCCGCCCAAACTGCACGCGCTGCGCGAGGAGGCGGGGATATTGTTCGCTTTGCTGGCGCAGGCGGGCGACCGCGATAAACATGCGGCGCACGGCGCCTACGAAGCCGGATTGCGCCAGCTGCTCGGTGCGAATGTGCCGCCCTACGCGCCGCCCGAACCGTGGGTGGGACCCCTCGATCGTGCGCTCACGCGCCTCGATGGTTTGGCGCCCGGCGCGAAGCAAGCGTTGATCGAGGCGCTCGCCGTGACGATCTTGCACGATCGCCGCATCAGTTTGGGAGAAGTGGAATTGTTGCGAGTGATTTGCGCGAGCCTGCACTGCCCGGTACCGCCGCTCGCTGCGGCGGAGCCGCCGTACGGCGCGGACAACGAAGATACCCCTCACGCGGCCGCGTGAGGCAGGACGTCAGGCCGCGAGCGCGGCGCGGCGTGAAGCGTGAACGACGCCCTCGAAGCGCAGCGCGTCTTGTCCGTCGTCGTAGTAGCGTTTGATCCGGCGCGTCGCACGGTAACCCAACTTCTCGTATAACCGTATCGCCGCCGCATTATCGGTCCTCACTTCCAGGCACACCCGTTCGGCGCCGCGCCGCCGCGCCGCCGCTTCGACGGCTCGGATGAGCGCCGTCGCCACGCCGCATCCGCGCGCGCTCGAAGCGACCACGATCGAATACAGGCGCGCGCACTTCGCGCCGTTCCGGTACAGCACCACGGCATTGCCGATCACGCGATCGTTGGCGACACCGACGTACACCTCGGCATTGGCGTTCGTGAGCAGGTGCCGGAAGCCGCGACGGCTCAAGCGATCGCCCGGAAAATCGCGCTCGAGCGCGAGCAGGGCGTCGAGATCGCGCAGCGTGGCGCGGCGGTAGGCGACGGTTCGCATCAGCTGGCGGGGTTGTGCCGGAGCGTGATCTTTTCGCCGAAAAGCGCCGGGCGATAGCTCATCTTAACGCGCCGCAGATTCTCCAGGCCCAAGTCATCGCCGACGTTGATGTACGTGCAGTTCGCGAAACTCTTGGCGAACTCGCGGAACAGGTATTGCGCCGAGCCCGGAATGGCGAAGTTGGTCTTCTCGACGAGCACGTTGCCGACGTCGGGCGTGATGCGATCGCCGAACGTGAAGCCCTCGAGACGTCCGTTGATGATGAGGCAGAGGCCGGCGAGCTTCAGCGTGTCGTAGTGCTCGAGCGCCCGCTCGATAGCCCGGCGTTCCTGCTCCACGGTGTAGAAAAAATCGGCGATCGCCTCCGCGCTCAAATACTTGAGCCGGTTGCGCAGCCACGTGTCGATGAGCGCGCGAATACCGTCCCAGTGCCGCGGGGCGAGCACTTCCATGCGATGGTCCGGATAGGCGCGGCGGAATTGGTTGATTTCGCTGCGTTTGGTTTTGTAAGCGTTGCCCTTGAGCTCGACGAGATCCTCGGTGCGGTAAATGTAATCGGGAAGGCTGCGCTCGATGAGCCATTGCGCGGGATCGAGCAACTGCGCGAAATCCCGGTACACGAACTCGACCAGGCTCAAATAGGGACTCGGGTTATAACGATCCATAATCTCGAAGCAGGCGGCGAGCGCCTGTTGTTGCCGCTCCGGCGCACCGAGCGGCGGCAGCAACATCGTGAGACAGTGTCCGTTCAGGCTGAACAGGCAGAAACAGTCTTCGATAATCTGGTAGAAGCCGCTCTTTTGTGACAGCCAGATGATGTTGTTGGCGAACGTGTAGTCCGAGAGCGGCGCCGGGATGAACCTGGCGTACCGGTCGAAGGTGCCTTTGGCGTCGATGGTGAAGGGATAAAGCTTGTGGCCTTCTATCGAGAGATAATGGCGCGGGAAGCTCGGCGGCGCGGATGTTTCCTCCCGACGGACCGGAGGAGCGATGAGTGGAGCGGATTCGGTAATCGCGGTGCGGTCCGATCGCGGAGGTTCTTCAGTCTGGCTAAGCATCTAATGCTCCTGGTTGTCGATTGCCGGGTCGCACGCGACCCGCGAGTGTCTTCGGTGGGCGAGAATAACGGCGCGCTGCCTCTGCGACGCGGGACGCGGCCGTTCGCACGTCGAGCGCGAACGGCGGTGCACCGTGAGGATTGTGAGGGACAAGAAGGACCACGCAGCGCCGGCTGCCAGCCGAAGAGAACGAGTGAAGGGTTAACGACACGGTATATTTGTTATGCAGCAGTTTTATAGCAGAAGACAGGAACACCGACAATGCGGAACGCGGCATTTGCCGGCTGGAGTCTGGGCGGCCTCGACCCGTCGGCCGCCATGTTTCCCGGGACATGCCGACCCCCGTCGCCTGCCGTTTTTCCAGAGGTTCCCGTCGTCGGTCGTTCCCCGATCGCGAATGCCCGTCGGCGGTAACAAGGCGAATCGGTGCGCCAACGCGCTTCCCCGGAGTGGAACCGCGCCCATGTCTCTCGACCGTCCCGGTCTACGGGCCGTCGCTAACGGTGTACGGTGCGCTTTTAAAAATGAGGTCGTTCAAAAGGGTATTGCTGATGAAGTAGCAACGATCGCACGCCGAGAGCGGCGCGGAGGGTGAAATGATTATTTGAAGAAGTCCGGCCGAACCGTAGTGCTGTAAACTATGCAATCTTCATATTTGACCGAAACGACGTCGCTCCATCATCTTGGTAGGCGCAAAGGCGGGTATGGAAATTCACGGAACAACAATACTGTCGGTACGTCGAAACGGGCGGGTGGCTTTGGGTGGCGATGGGCAGGTGTCGTTCGGCAACACCGTCATGAAATCCAACGCGCGCAAGGTCCGGCGGCTTTACAAGGACCAGGTCCTCGCCGGTTTTGCCGGCGGTACGGCCGACGCCTTCACGCTGTTCGAACGCTTCGAAGCCAAATTGGAAAAGCATCAAGGCAACCTGACGCGCTCCGCGGTCGAGCTCGCCAAGGATTGGCGTACCGATCGCCTGCTGCGTCGGCTCGAAGCCATGCTTATCGTGGCCGACAAGAGCGCCTCGCTCATTATTTCGGGCCAAGGCGACGTCATCGAGCCGGAGGCGGGCGTGCTCGCGATCGGCTCCGGCGGGCCGTACGCGCAAGCGGCGGCACGCGCCCTGCTCGATCACACCGAGCTCGACGCGCGCACGATCGTCGAACGATCGCTCGGTATCGCCGCCGACATCTGCATTTACAGCAACCGTAATCTGACGATCGAGGAATTGGGTGCCTAGCATGTCCGAGATGACGCCGCGCGAGATCGTGCAGGAGCTCGACAAGCACATCATCGGGCAGGCCGCCGCCAAGCGCGCGGTGGCGATTGCGCTGCGCAATCGCTGGCGGCGCATGCAGGTCGGAAACGAAACGCTGCGCAACGAAATCACGCCGAAGAACATTCTCATGATCGGGCCGACCGGCGTCGGCAAGACGGAGATCGCGCGGCGCCTGGCGCGCCTCGCGAACGCGCCTTTCGTCAAAGTCGAGGCGACCAAGTTCACCGAGGTCGGTTACGTCGGGCGCGACGTCGATTCGATCATCCGCGATCTCGTCGACGCCGCCGTGAAGATGACCCGCATGACCGAGATGGAGAAAGTACGCGCGCACGCCGAGAGCGCCGCGGAAGAGCGCGTCCTCGACATCCTGCTGCCGCCGGCGCGCGAGGTCGGTTTCGCCGTCGGATCGGAAGGACGCGGGTCGGACGACGGCGCGGCGCGCCAGCGCTTTCGCAAGAAATTGCGCGAGGGCGATCTCGACGAGCAGGAGATCGAGGTCGAGCTCAGTCAGGCGGCGATGGGGGTGGAGATCTTCGCGCCGCCCGGCATGGAGGAGATGACGAGCCAGTTGCAGAGCATGTTCCAGAATCTCGGCGGGCGGCGCACGCGCCCGCGGAAGGTGAAGATCAAGGAGGCGATGAAGCTGCTGACCGAGGAGGAGGCGGCGCGCCTCGTCAACGACGAGGATATCAAACTGCGCGCGGTGCAGCGCGTCGAGCAAAACGGCATCGTGTTCATCGATGAGATCGACAAGATCGCCGGCCGTTCCGAAATGCACGGGCCCGACGTCTCGCGCGAGGGCGTGCAGCGCGATTTACTGCCGCTGGTCGAAGGCTGCACGGTGTCGACGAAATACGGCATGGTGCGCACCGATCATATTCTCTTCATCGCGTCGGGCGCGTTCCACATGTCCAAGCCCTCGGACCTGATTCCGGAGCTGCAGGGCCGGTTGCCGATACGCGTCGAGTTGAACGCCCTCAACGCCGAGGACTTCGTGCGCATTCTCACCGAGCCCGACGCCGCGCTCACCCAGCAATACGCGGCGCTCCTCGCGACCGAAGGCCTGACCCTTAAATTCGCCCCCGACGGCGTGCGGCGCGTCGCCGAAGTCGCGTTCGAGGTGAACGAACGTACCGAGAACATCGGCGCGCGCCGGCTGCATACCGTCATGGAGCGCCTGCTCGAAGCCGCGTCTTTCGAAGCCGCCGATCGCGGCGGCGAAACCATTACGATCGATGCCGCCTATGTCGATCGCCACCTCGCCAACCTCGCCGGCAACGAGGATCTTTCCCGCTATATCCTCTAGCGGTTCGGCTGTTCATAAAACCGTGCGCCAAGGCTCTTGAAATTCGCCGCACCCGTCCGCATTGATTGCGCTCAGCGGGGATAGTGCTCGCCGTTACCCGGCGGCCCGCCCTGCATGGCGAAATTAGTTGAAGGAGGTGTAGACATGAATCGGCCAATGACACGCGGAAACGAGAACGCTCCCCTCGCCCGGTGGGGATTTCTCCGCGACGATTTCGACCGGGTGTTCGAAGGTTTCTTCCGCCCCATGCGCTGGGTGGAGGAGGCGACGAGCGAGAATTTCGTTCCCGCCATGGATATCACAGAGCGCGAAAACGACTACGTGGTTCGCACCGATCTCCCCGGCGTGCGCAAGGAGGACATCAACGTGACGCTCGAGAACGGTGTATTGACCGTCACCGCGGAGCGACGGGAAGAGGAAACGCGCAAGGAAGGCAACGGCGAGCGCGAAATTCGGCGCGAAGTGCGCTACGGCCGCTATGCGCGCAGCCTGCGGCTCGGTACGCAGATCGACGAGAAGGGCGTCAAGGCGAACTATCGCGACGGCGTTCTCGAGCTCGTGCTGCCGAAGGCGGAGCAAGTGAAGCCGCGGAAGATCTCCGTCGACGTGGGTTAAATCCCGTCACGGGGTAATCGCGAAAAAGGCCGCGCCAGCGGCCTTTTTCTTTTGGCGTATGTTTTGGCGCGGCCGTAACTGACTGGATCGATGTACCAGCTGGTCGTGTAAAAAACGTACGATGAACCGCGCCTGCGTGTTCGTCCCCCTTTCACCGCTGACTTTACGCGCTGAATAAGGTAATTTGCTCACGACCTTCGAACGCCGATACCCGTGACCTTACCCATAACTGCAACCGACCGCGCGCGCATCTTGATTGAAGCGCTGCCGTACATCAAACGTTTCCGCGGCAAGACCGTCGTCATCAAGTACGGCGGCAACGCCATGGTCGCGGAGGACTTGAAGCACGCGTTCGCGCGCGATGTCGTGATGATGAAACTCGTCGGTATCAACCCGGTCGTCGTGCATGGCGGCGGGCCGCAGATCGGCCAGCTCCTCCAGCGCATCGGCAAGAAAAGCGAATTCGTGCAAGGCATGCGCGTCACCGACCGCGAGACCATGGACGTGGTCGAGATGGTGCTCGGCGGGTCGGTGAACAAAGACATCGTCGGGCTGATCAATCAGAACGGCGGCAAGGCCGTCGGTCTTTCCGGCAAGGACGGCGGGCTCATCCGCGCGCGCAAGTTGATGCTCAAGCGCGAACCGACGGACGATCAGGCCGAGGGCGAGATCATCGACATCGGTTTGGTCGGCGAAGTGCAGGGAATCGACCCGAAGATCGTCGCGCTTCTCGACAACGCCGAATTTATCCCGGTCATCGCGCCGATCGGCGTCGGCGAGGACGGCGAGACTTATAACATCAACGCGGACGTGGTCGCCGGCAAGCTCGCGATCACGCTCAAGGCCGAGAAGCTCATCCTGCTGACGAACACGACCGGCGTGCTCGACAAGGACGGCGAGCTCCTGACCGGCCTCAGCATCAAGAACGCGAACGCACTGATCGCCGACGGGACGATCCACGGCGGCATGTTGCCGAAAGTCAATTACGCGCTCGATGCCGTACAGAGCGGCGTGAAGTCCGCGCACATCATCGACGGCCGCGTCGCGCACGCGGTATTGCTCGAGATCTTCACCGATCAGGGCATCGGCACGCTGATCCGCGCCTGATCGAACTCCACGTGAGCCCCGTTCATCCCGTCTCCGCGCACCGCAGGGAATCCGTATGAGCCGCGCGCGACCCGGCGAGCGCCGCCAGATGATACTGCAGACGCTCGCGCGCATGCTCGAAGAGCGCCACGGCGAACGCATCACCACCGCGGAGCTCGCGCGCGCGGTCGGCGTCTCGGAAGCGGCGCTCTATCGTCATTTCACCGGCAAGGCGCGCATGTTCGAGGCGCTGCTGGAGTTCATCGAAGAGACGCTGTTCACCCGCATTACCCGCATACTCGCCGAGGAGCCGGATACGCTGCGACGCTTGCAGGCGATCCTGTTGCTGGTGCTCGGCTTCGCCGAAAAAAATCCGGGCATGGCGCGGATTCTTTACGGCGACATACTGGTGGGAGAAACCGAGCGTTTGCGCCGGCGCGTCTCGCAAATATACGACCGTTTGGAGACACAGTTAAAGCAAGTGCTGCGCGAAGGCGAGGCGCGCGATGGCCGCCGCTTCGCCGTCAATGACACGGCCGCGTTGCTGCTGGCGTTGGTCGAAGGCCGCATCGCCCGTTTCGCGCGCAGCGATTTCAAAGCCGCGCCGACGGCGGGATGGGAGCAGCAATGGAGTCGGGTGAGCGCGTGCGTGGCGCAGGGAGAGCCGACGTAATGCCGGCGCGAGGGATTGTTATCGCGCGCGAGAAATGGTGTGGCCGTTGGCCAGCCGTTCTTGCATAACCTCGACGTGCCCGCACACCGGGCAGTGCGGGTCTTTGCGCAGCTTCAGTACCCGCGATTCCATCGTTAGCGCATCCAACACCAGCAGCCGTCCGGTCAGCGGCTCGCCGATGTTCATCAGGACCTTGAGGGCTTCCGTCGCCTGGATGCTGCCGATGATGCCGGCGACGGGCGCGAGCACGCCGAATTGCACGCACGCTTCGCCGGTTTCGCCCGTTTCCTGGTAAAGGCAACGGTAGCACGGGCTGTCGGGAAGATCGGCACGGAACACGGCGACCTGCCCCTCGAACCGCGTGACGGCGGCGGAGACGAGGGGCCTGCGCGCGCGCACGCAGGCGGCGTTCACGGCGAAACGCGTGGGAAAATTATCGCTGCCATCGACGACGATGTCCGCTTGCTGCACCTGCACGAGCAATTCGTCTCCCTCGAGCCGGCGGTCGATGCCGGTCAGCTCGATGCCGGGGTTCAGCGCTTTCAATTGTTGTATCGCCGAGTCGATTTTCGCGCGGCCCACGGTTTCCGTCGTGTGCACGATTTGGCGCTGCAGATTGGTCAGGTCCACGTGATCCGGATCGGTCAGCGTCAGCCGCCCGACGCCGCTCGCGGCGAGATACATCGCGACCGGCGAGCCGAGCCCGCCGACGCCGATGATGAGCGCGTGCGCGTCGAGCAGCTTTTGCTGCCCGTCGATGCCGATTTGGGGCAACAGGATGTGGCGGCTGTAACGGAGGAGTTGCGCGTCGTTCATGCCGCCATTCTAAACGCTAACCCGGCCGCCGCTAAACGACCGGGTTTCGGGATCAGAAGCGATAGGAAAAGCCGAGGGAGACGACGGGGTACACCTTGAACGAATCGAGATCGGCTTCCGCGTCCTGCGCCTCGCGCTGCAGGTCCGCCTGACTGACGGCGCCGTTGCTCGAGCGCAGCGTAACAGCGGGATTGCCTTGGAACAGCGCGCCGATTTCGAAGGTCACGCCGAAGGGGCCGCCTTTCGCCACCGCATTGCCCCAGCCGAGACCGAGGTAGGGCGCGTTCTTCTTGAATTTCAAATCGCCCGACAGCGTGCCCACTTGCGCGGGCGTATAGGTGTTGTTGCCGATGGTGACGTTGGACGTGGGCGTGGTGGTCAGGTGCGCCGCATTCTTGTTGTAAAGCCAGCCCGCGCTCAAGCGGAAGGTTCCCGCGAAAGGATGCCAATCGAAAATCAGGCCGCCGCTTTGAAGGTCGACGTCCGCGTTGTAGCGGATGTTGCTCGCGGTTTCGTCGAAGGAATAGGAGTAATTGTTGATGCCGACGCGCAGGTTGATGTTCCGGGACAACGCCGTGGTGCCTTCCACGCCGAGGCCGAGCGTTCCCGCCTTCGCGCCGAGCGCGAAGCCGTCGGCCGCCGCGCCGCCGCTCGCCAGTACCGGTGCAAGAGCGATCAAACGAACGAATTTATTCACCGCATCCTCCCTACGTTTCGTCTTCAGGTTAAATAGCAGGTGCGAACACGAAGTCCAGGCTAGGGAGCGAGCGCCTCGGTAACGCGTTCCCGACCGGCGAGGTCTTTATAAGTGCAGATGGCGCGGTATCCCCGATCGGCGAGCAGCGCGCGCACCGCGCTTGCCTGGTCGAAGCCGTGCTCGATCAGCAGCCAGCCTTCTCCCACCAGATGCTCGTGCGCCCCTGCGATAATGCGTCGAATGGCGTCCAGTCCGTCCATTCCGCCGATAAGCGCGGCGCGCGGCTCGAAGCGCACGTCGCCGTCGTGCAGATGCGGATCGTCCGCGCGCACGTAGGGCGGGTTGGATGCGATCAGCGTAAAGCGCCGCCCGCCAAGCGGCGCGAGCCAGTCGCCCGCGAGGAATTCCACGTTGCCGATGCCGAGGCGTTGCGCGTTGGCCCGCGCGACGGCGAGCGCCGCTTCCGCCTGGTCCGTCGCGACAACCGTCGCGCGCGGGCGTTCGCGCGCGATGGCGAGCGCCACGGCGCCCGAACCGGTGCCGAGATCCGCCACGCGGTCCTCCGCCGATAACGTAAGGCGCGCGAGCGCGCGCTCGACCAGCAATTCCGTTTCCGGGCGTGGAATCAGTGTCGCGGGGGAGACCCGCAAGTCGAGCGACCAAAATTCGCGCGACCCGACGAGGTACGCAATCGGTTCGCCGCGCCGCCGCCGTTCCACCAGCCGCGTGAGCGCGAGACAGGCGTCGTCGGAGAGCGCACGTTCGGCATCCGCCATGATCTCGGCGCGCGTCGCCCCGCTCACGTGCCGCACCAACACTTCGGCATCGACGCGAGCGCTGCGGCTGGTCGGCGACAACACGCGGGCAGCGCGATCGAGCGCCGCCCGCAGGCTCAAGGGCGGTGTGAAAATTGTCATCGTCGGAGAAGCGGTGCGATCCGGC
>Ga0070741_10008830_pt1 | contig 19972 bp, 18 predicted proteins | sample Coa_R1_4_FD_66440 | JGI IMG/M metagenome (GOLD analysis project Ga0070741, IMG submission 66440) | Surface soil microbial communities from Centralia Pennsylvania, which are recovering from an underground coalmine fire - Coalmine... | ecosystem: Environmental > Terrestrial > Soil > Unclassified ...
CCCCCGACTCGAGGAGCACGTGCGTGACCTCCTCGACGAACAGCGGGATGCCGTCGGAGTGGACGACGATCTTGTCGACCAGCGGGCGGGGTAGGGCGCGTCCGGTGGCGAGCCCCACGGCGACCATCTCCTCGACGTCGGCGCGCGGCAGCCGGGACAGCGGGATCGACGCGACCTCGTCGAGCGACCACGGAACGACGAGGTCCGGCCGGGCGGTCACGACGAGCGCGAGCCGCGGGGCCGGGTCGGCGCCGACGACGCGCGCCGCCGCGATCTCCTGCACGAGGAGGCCCGTGAGGTCGATGGTCGTCGGATCGGCCCAATGGAGATCCTCGAGCGCGAGCACGAGCGGCCGCTCGCGCGCGAGGCGGAGGAATACGTCGAGCAGCGCGCGGATCGTGAGCTCCTTCTCGCGCTCGGCGCTGAGCGCGAGCGGGGCGTAGCCCGCGGGCAGCGGCCGGGAGAGGAGGCGCATGAAGAGCGGCAGCGTCTCCGCCAGATCGAACTCGAGGCGCGCAAGGAGGCGCTCGACGGGCTCGCGGGCGCCGAGGATGAGGTCGACGAACGGGCGGAGCGGGCTCGCCTGGTTCTCGGCGACGCAGCGCGCCTCGAGCCAGCCGTCGGGCGGCACGCGACGGCGGAGCTCGCGCACGAGGCGCGACTTGCCGATGCCCGGCTCGCCGCGGAGGAGCACGCTCGAGGGCCGCCCCGCCTGCACGTCGCGCCACACCGCGGTGAGCTGACGGAGCTCGCCGGTGCGTCCGACGAGCGGCGTCTCCCGCGTCCACGCGTGGGTGTCGGTCGCCGCGGCCGACGCCGCGCGGGCGCGGAACACGCTGAGGCGCGGGGCGACGGGTCCGCGCGGAAGCTCGCCGGCGGGCTCGGCGGGCACGTCGCCGCGGAGGAGCCGGTGCGTCTCGGCGCTGATCAGGACCTCGCCCGGTCCGGCACGCTCGTCGAGCCGTGCCGCGGTCTCCGGCGTCGCGCCGACGAGATCGTAGGGGCCCTGATACGTCGCCTGGCGGAGCTCGCGCACGACGACGATCCCGGTGTGGACGCCGATCCGGACGTCGACGCGAAGCCGGCGGTCCTCCTCGAGCCGGCGCGCCGCGCGCGCGGTCTCCTCCGCGATCGCGAGCGCGGTCCGGACCGCACGGCGCGCGTCGTCCTCCCGCGCCCGCGGATAGCCGAAGACGAGGACCGCCCGATCCGCGAGGACGCCCGCCATCTGACCGCGCGCGCGTGCCGCGAGCTCGGCGAAGAGCGCGTGCTGGGCGTGGATCGTCTCGTCGATCTCCTCGGGATCGATCGGGCGTGGCTCGGTCGGCGCGACCGCGAGCCGGCACGACACGATCGTCAGCTGCCGGCGCTCGCCGTCGGGGAGCGCCGCGGCGGGTGCGTGCGTACCGAACGAGGTGCCGTCGGGCACCGGTACGGTGGCGAGCGCCTCGAGCAGGCCCTCGATCGTCACGTCGCGCTTCTCGGCCGACTTGGCGGTCACGATCTCGAGGAGCCGCCCGAGACGCTGGCGTCGCAGCCACGGGGGGATCGGGACCGGTTCGGGCCCGAGCTGCTTCCAGAGCACCTCGTGACCGGAGCCGCCGTGGACGACGAGCTCGCCGGTCAGGCACTCGAGGAAGACGAGCCCCCACGAATAGAGATCGCCGCGGGTCGACGGCGGCTCGCCGCGGAGCTGCTCGGGCGCCGCGTAGCACGGCGTGCCCATGAGCTCGTGCGTCGCCGTGATCTTCGGAAGCGCCCAGTCGGCGGCATCGCGCGTGAAGCCTCCGAGCCCGAAGTCGAGGACGAGCGCGTTCCGGCGGACCCCCGTCCGGCTCACCATGATGTTCTCGGGCTTGAGGTCGCGGTGGACGACGCCGCGCGCGTGTGCGCACGCGAGCGCGTCGAGCACCTGGGTCATCAGGTGGACCGCCTCGGGAACCGCGAGCTTCCCGTCGGTCTTCAGGAGGTCGCGGAGCGTCGTCCCGGGGACATGCTCGAACACGGCGTAGAGCATCCCGTCGGACGCCTCGCCGGAGTCGAGCAGGCGGACGATGTTCGGGTGCGACAGCCCGGCGCACAGACGCATCTCGCGCCGGAAGCGGGCGCGCTGGGTCTCGACGTCGCCGTCCCGCGCGACGCGGAGCACCTTGATCGCGACGTCCTGGCCGGTCGAGAGCTGGCGCCCCTTGTAGACCAGGCCGGCGGGGCCGTCGTAGATCGTGTCGAGGATCTCGTAGCCGCCCTGGAACAGCGCACCGGCAACGAGCGTCGATTCGGCGAGTTCGGCCATTCCTGTGCGCTGCGGGCGGGGAGATTGCGCCCGCGCGCGCCGGATGGCAAGCGTCGCGGCCGGGAACGGCGTACCGGGGCGGAGGGCCCGCCGCTCAGCGGAAGGCGCGGATACCGCGCGCCGGGAACCAGGTCGCCGCGCCCGGAACGACCGTCGCCGGACGCTTGTACAGGTTCACGAGATAGACCTCGTGCCCCGGCGTGGTGCCCGTCCCGAGGAGGTTCGCGGTCGTGCTGAGGGTGAGAAAGTAGAACCCGAAGCCGGTGGTCATCCGGGCGACGTCCCCGGCCGGGATCTGCACGTGGTACCGGCGGTCGGCGCGGAGGTTGTAGTAGTACCCCTCGCCGCCGCAGGTGAAGGCGATCCGCCAGTCGCCGGAGTCCTTCCGCGTCGAGGGCCCGGTGCACCCGACCGCGTCGTCGGTGATCTGCGCGAAGTTTCCCGAAAGGACGTCGTACGCGAAGATCTGCGGCGTCCCCGTATCGGCGCCGCCGTGTGCCAGGTCCGCGGTGCTCTCGAAGACGACGAGCCGGCCGTCGGCGCTGATCGCGGGGTTCACGCTCGCGCCCTGGCCCGCCGTCACGGGACGCGGCGGGGTGCCGAGGTTCACGAGCCAGACCTGGGCGATGCCCGTGTCGTGCGAGGCGTCGAGCGGGTCGCTCGTCGACTGGTACACGATCCGGCCCCCGAGGCGGTTCATCGTCGCGTTCGCGCTCGTGCCGGCCCCGGTGCTCACCTGGAGGAACGAGCCGTCGACGTTGCGGAGGTAGATCTGCTGCGACCCCGGCACGGCGGTGCCGGTCAGGTTGCCGGCCGACTGGAACACGACGCGGTTGCCGCGCGCGTTGACGGCGGGGTTGACGCTCGTGCCGGACGGGTCGTGCGTCACCTGGATGACGAGCCCCGACGTCGCCAGGTAGATCTGACGCCCGGGATCGCCGCTCGCGAAGGGATCGGCGTCCGAGTCCCACGCGACCACGCGCGAGGTCGCGACGCTCGGGTTCGAGTTCGTCCCGTTGCTGCTGAGCGTGGTGTGGACGTCGGGATGGTCGAACAGCTTGAGGCTCACCAGCGGATGGCTGGCGCCCCCGTCCAGCACCAGGGCCATCATGCCACCGAACGGCGGCACGCGCGGCAGCGCGACATCGCCGCTCGAGGTGAGACGGACGATCGGCGGCGTCGCGGTATGGTGCGCGAACGCGGGGCCGGTGCCGAGCAGCACGACGGCCAGTGCCAGGGTACACGAGATGCGCATGGGGAGCGTCCCGGCGACATGCGAGGCGCATGCCGCGCGACCCCCCACAGCCGCTGGGGCGGCGTCGTGCATGGGTGCACGGCCCGGCGTGAACGCAGCGCCCTGCGCCGCGGACTCCGACGTCCGAGTGCCCGCCGACGCGAAAACGGGTAAAGGCCGGAGCGTGGAGCCGACGTCGGTTCGGGAGGCCGCGCTCGCGGTCGGCGATGACGCGTGGCACGGCGTGGTCGCCGCGGCGCTCCGCCCGCTCGGCATGGACGTGGTCGGCGCTGCGACGGCGGACGCGGCGGCCGCCGCGGGGCGGCGTGCGTTCGCGGTCGCCTTCGTCGCCGTCGGTCCGGACGCCGCCGAGGCCGCCGCGGCGCTTGCCCGCACCAGGCCCGAGCTCCCGGTCGTCGTCGCGGGCGCGGGAGACGCCGTCGAGCACGTCGCGGGCCGGCTGCACGCCGGCGCGCGGACCGCGCTCGTCCGCCTGGCCCATCACCTCGCGCACGATCTCAACAATCCGCTCGGCGGTCTGAAGCTCTACGTCCGGCTCCTCGAGCGAACCCTCGGCAACGGAAACGTTCCCGAGGCGGTCGAGCTCGCCGGAAAGGTCGGGCGCGCGGTCGATCAGCTCGCCGACATGGTGGGCGACATCCGGCGTTACGACCGCCTGCCGCCCGAGGAGCGGTCCAGGACGCGGCTCCACGCGCTCCTCGACGAGGCTCTGTCGCCGAAGCGGCGCACCGACGGCGAGCCGTAGTGGCCCGGGGCTTGCCGCGCGACGCACGACGCGCGACAAGGCGCGCCATGCGCGGGTGGGTCGTCGCCGTCGTCGTCGCGGGTGCGATCGGGTGCGCGCCGCGGGCGCCGCGGGCGCTCGTCGGCGACGCCGCAAACGGGCTCGACGCGTTTCTGGCTGCGCACGCGCGCCGCGCCGACGAGCCGATCCACGCCGACCGCATCGCGCGCACCGACGGCGCCAGCTATCACGTCGTCCAGATCGCCCGCGGCGAGCCGCCGCATCGCCATCGGCAGCACGATCTCACGGTCGTCGTGCTGCGCGGGCGCGGCACGTCGCACGTCGGCGACGCGACGACGGCGGTCGCGCCGGGCGACACGATCGCGATCCCGCGCGGCACGGTGCACTGGTTCACGAACGACGGCTCGAGCGACGCCGTGACGCTCGCCGTGTTCAGCCCGCCGCTCGATGCGCCGGACAGCGAGCCGGCGACCGCGTTTGACCCGCACGCGCCCGGCCGGTAGCAGGGAGCGATCACTTCGACGTGGAGGAGTTGCGATGCGGAGAACGTCTCTCGTGCTCGCGGCCGCCGTCGCCGCCCTCGGCCTGGGGGTCACGGCGCGGGCCGCGGATACCGTCACGGGTGAGGTCGTCGACCTCGCCTGCTACCTGCCGCACCCCGAGCAGAGCCACGGCGCGAGCCACAAGAAGTGCGCCGAGGTCTGCCTGAAGAAGGGCATGCCGATCGGCCTCGTGACCGACGACAAGCAGCTCTACGTCCTGCTCGAGGACCACGACAACCCGAAGCCCTACGGCATGATCAAGGACAAGGCCGCCGAGAAGATCACCGTCGAGGGCGAGAAGGTGACCCAGGGCGGTACGCAGGGCTTCGTCGTCGAGAGCGTGAAGTAGTTCCGCGATCGCGGGGCGTCAGGTCCGCGGGTCCGGGGGGCGCCGGCGCCGCTTCGAATGGGGCCCGACGGCCGGCGCAGTCTCGATTGCTTCGGGCGTTCTGGGCCCCCTAGGCGCTCTGCCGGCGCCCCCCGGACCCGCGACGCGCGTCGCAATCGCGGTGTGCTCCGTCCGTGGACGGCGAAGCGCGTACTCTTTCTTCTCCGCTCCGGAACGCCGTCGCGGCGACGAGTCGCGGAGGGCGGGCGCCGCGGAGCGCCTCTCGAAGCCCGCACGCGCCGTTTCGAGCGAGGTAGCTCCGGTAGCCGGGCGAGAGCCGAAGCGGAGCGGCGCCCGCCCTCCGCGGACCCGACCCCACGACCGGGCGACCGACTCAGAAGAAGAAGTGCAGCTCGAGCCACAGCTCGTCCTGGTTCTGGACGGGCTGTGTCGGGGTGCCGTTGTTGATGCGGTACTGGATGCGCGGCTGGATGACGCGGTTGATGAACGGCTCCGCGCCGAACGTCCAGCGCGTCTGGTCCTGGTTGTGGCTCACCTTGACGAACTCGAAGGTGCCGCGGAGGTTCAGCCAGTCGAGCAGGAGCAGGTCCGTCTCCGCGTACGCCGCGTAGTTGTCGCGGTGCTTCTCGCTCGCGACCGTGCGGTCGTAGATCGTGTCCAGCTCCGCGAGGTAGGTGAGGTTCCAGATGTTCGAGCCGGCGTAGAAGCCCGCGGCGTCGCGCTTGTTCGTCTGCCGCGCGACCGACGCGCCGGCGAGGACGTTCTGCACGAACGGCACGTCCTCGAACACGCCGTAGGCGTTGAGCGTCGCGGCGACGTCGCGGTCGCCGGCGTTGCCGTTCGTGATCGTCGACGCCACGAAGAACGGTCCCGGCGCGAAGCCGACCTCGGCGCCTTCGTCGGGGTTCTGGAACGTGTATCCCGTGCGCGAGCGGATGAAGGCCGCGTCGTCCTGCACGCGGAGGCCGAACGCCGGGAACATCCGGCCCGCTTTCACGTACGTTTCCCACGGCAGGAAGCCGCGGATCAGCCCGAACGCCTCGCGGTTGGTCGCGCCGCCGTTGAAGTTCTCGTCGGCGTAGAGGGTCACGACGTCGGGAATGAGATCGATCTGCCCGTAGAGCAGGAACTCCTGGACGGCGAGGTTGTTCGAGTCGACGCGGCCGCGGAACGCGGTGTTGTTGTCGACGCGCTCGTTCACGGGGCGGTCCTGGAAGACCGTCGTGTTCCGGACCCGCAGGTCGCCGCCGATCGAGACGTACGAGTTGAGCTCGCCGTTGAACGGCTTCACACCCGCGGGGATCGGCAGCAGGTCGAGGTCGTGGAGGATGTCGTGGGCGTGGATGTGGGCGAACGCGGTCCGCTTGCCGCCGCCGGTCTGATTCGTATGGCACGCGCTGCACTTGGCGCCGGTCCGGACCGTCAGATACGGCTCGGCGCCTGCGGGCGCGGCGACGAGGAGGAGCAGGACGACGAGCGCGCGGATCAGTTGTTCGGGGCGCATTCGAGGATCCACGTCCGGATCGCGTCGATCTCGTCGGGCGTGAGGCACGTGGCGCCGTTCAGCGGCGTCCCCGGGCAGCCCTGCGGCATCAGCACCCCCGCGATTCCCGGCGTGCCGACGATCTTCTGGAAGAGGTAGCTGTTGTCCGGATCGCCCGGCTTCACGCGGAGGACGCGCGGCTTCTGCTGCGACTTCGCGTTGACCGTCGCGCGATAGGCGCGTCCCGCGGAGAGGTCCTGCCCGCCGTTCAGCGTCGGCGGGATGTGGCAGCCGGCGAGCGCGCAGGATCGGTTGAAGATCGGCTGGATGTTGTTCGCGAACGAGATCGGGTTGCCCGGCACCTGCGACTTGCACGCCGGCTGCGTCGTACCGCCACCGCCGCCGCCGGCGCAGCCGCTCGGGCCACCGGCCAGGAGCGCGCAGCCGAGCGCCAGCAGCGCGCCGCGCGCCGCCCGAACCGTCCGTCCCATGGTGGTCGCGGCCGTGTAGCCGAGGACGGCGACGATCGCAAGCCGCGCCGGGCTAGAACGGAGCGGCGGCCGGGGCGCCGGCGGCGATCCAGCGGCGCACGAGCGCGAGGCGCGCAGCAGGCAACGCGCCGCCGACCTGCGGCATCGGCGTGCCTTCGTCGGCGGACAGCGTGCCGGCGAGCTTGGCGACAAGGAAGCTCGCGTCCGGATCGCCCGGAACGACGCGGAAGACCCCCGCGGTCGCGGCCGCGGGGTTCGCGGCGGGAACGCCGACGAGCGCGGCGAACGCGTGGCCCGCCGTGAGATCGAGTCCGCCGGCGCGCGCGGCGCCGTGACACGAGCTCGTCGCGCAGCTCCGGTCGAAGATCGCTCGCTGGATCGTCGCGAACGTCGCGGAGCCGGGCCGCGGGCGGCAGACGAGGGCGACGCGGTCCCGGTCGACGCGTCCCGACGCGGTCGTCGCGCGTGCGCGCAGGACGACGCGCGATCGCGCCGGGACCGCGACCGTCGCCGGATCGCTGCACGTGCCCGGCGCGTCGCTCGGCATCGCGAGGTCGGCCGCCGTCCTGGCGAGCGCGCCGAAGGGCCCCCCGGCCTGCGCGTCGACCCGGGTGACGACGTCGGGCCGGCATGCGGAGGCGCCGGCGGCGTTGGTGCAGAGCCGGACCCGGAAGACGCAGGTGCCGTTCGCCGCGCCGTCGGCGTCGCACGCGGGATCGCCGTCGGTGCACCGCGCGTCGTGGGCCGCCGCGACGCCGACGATCTCCGTGACGAGCAGGCAATCGGTCGCGGGCGCACCACCGCCGGCGAACGGCATGAACGGGCCGTCGGCGGCGTGCGCCACGCCCGCGAACAGGGCTAGCGCACAGGCGACGGCGTTTGCGAGGCGGCGCACGGCTGCGGCTCCGACGCGGCGCCGCGAGCGGCCCGCCCGGACGATGCTACGGGCGGGGGGCGCTCAGTTGCAATCCGCGGCGCTCATCCGCCGCGGCGACGTCTCAGTGTCCGGTCTCGAGCGCGGACTTGAGCGCGGCGAGATGCGACAGCTCCTCCGACAGCCGCTTCAGCCGCTCGAGGACGCGGGTCACCTCGCCCTGCGCCCACTCGAGCTCCTGGTGGCTCACCTTCCCGAGCGCGCTGCGCAGCTGATCGTAGAGGCCGACGAGCCCTTCGACGCCGGAGATGCCGGACTCGGCGATCCGCCGGTTGATCTCGTTCGTGAAGTTGATGATCTGATCGGTCTGCCGCACCATGTCTTCCATGCGCGCGCTGCATAGCATCGCGATTTTCGGGTGACAACCGAGATTTGCACGATCGCGGGGTACGAGGCGGTGCGCTCGTCGATCGACGTCGGCGGCACGCCCCTCGCGCTCTGGCGCGTCGCGGATCTCGAGCGTCACGTCGACCGTCGCGCGCTGCTCGCGGCCGACGACGCGCCGGAGCCGCCGTACTGGGCGCACCTCTGGAGCGGCGCGGAGGTGCTCGCGGCGGCGGTGCCCGCGCGTGCGGCGTCGGCGATCGAGCTCGGCTGCGGCCTCGGGCTCCCCGCGCTCGCCGCCGCGCGCCACGGCGCGCGCGTCGTCGCGCTCGACCGCGCCGCCGCCGCGCTCGCGTTCGTCCGGGCGAGCGCGCGGGCGAACGGGCTCGCCGCCGTCGCGACGGTCGCGGGCGACCTCACGGTCGCGCCCGTCGCGCGGCGCTTCGACCTCGTGCTCGCGGCGGAGATCCTCTACGACCGCGCGGCGTTCCCGGCCGTCGCGCGCGCGATCGCCCGCCTGCTCGCGCCGGACGGTCGCGCGCTTCTCACCGACGCCCGCCGGATCGACACGGCGGACTTCTATCCGGCGCTCGAGGCGGCGGGCCTCCGCTGGGACGCGACAGAGCGGCGGGTCGACGAGGAGGGCTTCCCCGTCGTCGTGCGACTGGTCGAGGCGCGCCACCGCCGCTGACGCGCGGCGGCCGTCACGCGACGAGCGCCGGCGCCGGCACCGGGTCGCGCACGGGCGCGCCCTGCCAGCTCGGGCGCTGCCGCTCGAACGGCAGCGCCAGGATGCGGGGCAGGGCGGCGTCCGCGGCGCTGCGGTAGGCCGGGACGCCGATCTCGATCGCGTCCTGCGGGACGTCGACCCGCAGCGTGCCGTGGAGCCGGTCCCAGACGACGAGGCCGCTCGACCAGTTCGAGTCCGTTTCCGCGCGCACGGTCGAGTGATGGATGCCGTGCAAGCGCGGCGTCACGACGACCCGGGCGAGCGCGCGTTCGAGCGCGATCGGGAGCCGCACGTTCGAATGATGGAAGAGCACGGAGACGAGCGTCGCGGTCTGCCAGACGGCGAGCGCGTCGGGCGCGACGCCGATCGCTACCACCTGGGCGGCACGCCAGACGGTGGAGATGGCGAGCTCGCCGAAGTGGAAGCGGACCGCGGTCGACGCGTCGAGGTCGCGGTCGAGGTGGTGAACGACGTGGAATCGCCACAGCACCGGCACCCGGTGCGTCAGGACGTGCCAGACGTAGAGCGTGTAGTCGAGGAGAAGGAGCGTGACGACCAGGCGCACCGGCCCGGGGAGCGGCATCCGCGCGACGACGCCGACGCGCGCGCGCGCCGTCCAGCGCGCGAGCGGGAGGACGACCGGCATCTCGACCGCGCGCACGGTGGCGGCCGCGATCGCGGCGACGGTGAGGTTCCGGGCGAGCCGTCTGCCCGCCGGCGCGACGCGTGCCCGGAGCGCGCGCCGGCGCTCGAGCCACGCGAGCACGATGAACGTCCCGGCGACGACGGCGCCGCGCACGGCTACCGCGCCCGCGGCGTCGCCGCGCGTGACAGGGCGCGAAGCGTCCAGCGGACGGCCCGCCGGAGCTCCCCCGGAAGCCGCCGCTGCCGGCCGAGCTCGTGGAGCCGCCGGAGCCGCCGGAACGCCGCGCTCCGGAGCCGCGCGGCCGCCGTCGGCGCGCCGACCGTCCGGAACGCCGTGATGCTGTCGACGATACCGATCACCGCGAGATCCCTCCGCTGGAAGAGCACCTCCTCGACCAGCCGCCGCGGTCCATCCCAGCTGAAGGTGTCGTGGAAGGCGATCACGCCTCCCGCCACGACGAAGGGCGCCCAGCCCTCCCAATCGGCGCGGACGGAATCGTAGTCGTGCGCGCCGTCGATCCAGAGCAGGCGGATCGGCTCGCGCCAGCCGACGACGGCCTCGTCGGATCGCATGACGAGCGGACGGACGAGCTCGCCGAGCCCGGCGCGCGCGACGTTCGCCCGGAACGTCGCTTCGGACGCGTGGTGGAGGTGCGGATCGATCGCGACGACGCCCTCCCGGCCGGCCGCGCGCGAGGCGGCCGCGAGGACGACGGTCGACTTCCCCCGGGAGCTCCCGATCTCGACGACGACGCCCCGCCCGGGGCCCGCGCCGGCGAGCGCCCAGAGGTAGCGCGCCTCGTCGTCGGTGAGCCAGCCGTCGATGCCGCGCGCGACGTCGCGGATCCAGCGCTCGCCGGACTCGCTCGCGGAGATCGCCACGCGCGATTCCTAGCCGTCGGTTTCGCCGCCGGTCAAACGGCGGCGTCGCGCAGCGCGGTCCGCGAGCGCCAGATCGCGTACACGACGGGATAGACGAGCAGCTCGAGCGCGAACGACGTCGCGAGCCCGCCGACCATCGGTGCGGCGATCCGCTTCATCACGTCGGCGCCGGTCCCGGTCGACCACATGATCGGGAGGAGCCCGAGGAACGCGGCGGTCACGGTCATCATCTTCGGGCGCACGCGCTTCACCGCGCCGTGTACGATCGCGTCGTCGAGATCCGCGCGGGTGCGCATGGTCCCCGCACGCACGCGCTCGTGCCAGGCGAGGTCGAGGAAGAGGAGCATGAAGACACCCGTCTCCGCGTCGAGCCCCATGAGCGCGATCATCCCGACCCAGACGGCGATCGAGAGGTGGTACCCGAGGGCCCAGAGGAGCCAGACGGCGCCGACGAGCGAGAAGGGAACCGCGAGGAGGACGATCGCCGTCTTCACGCCCGACTTCGTGTTCAGGTAGAGGAGCAGCGCGATGACCGCGATCGTGAGCGGCACCACGATCTTCAGCCGCTCCCGGACCCGCGTCAGGTTCTCGTACTGCCCGCTCCAGACGAGCGTGTAGCCGACGGGAAGCCGGAGACGCTCCGCGACGCGCCGCTTCGCCTCGGCGACCCAGCTGCCGACGTCGCGCCCCGCCATGTCGACGTAGACGTAGCCGGCGAGCTGGCCGTTCTCGTCGCGGATCATCGCGGGGCCTTCCTGGAGGCGGATGTCGGCGAGCTGGGCCATCGGCACCTGCGCGCCGGCGGGCGTCGGGACGAGGACGCGGCGGAGGCGGTCCGGGTCGCTCCGGAAGTCGCGGCCGTAACGGACGTTGACGGGGTAGCGCTCGCGACCCTCGACGGTCGTCGTGACGTCCTCGCCGCCGATCGCCGACGTGATGATCGCCTGCACGTCGCTCACGGAGAGCCCGTAGCGCGCGAGCGCGTCGCGGCGGAGGTCGAAATCGGCGTAGTAGCCGCCTGCGGTCCGCTCCGCGAGGACGCTTCGCGTGCCGGGGACTTCGCGGAGAAGGCCCTCGAGCGTCTCGCCGAGGTGCTGGATGACGCTCAGGTCCGCGCCGAGGATCTTGACGCCGATGGGGGTCCGGATGCCGGTCGACAGCATGTCGATGCGGTTCCGGATCGGCATCGTCCAGATGTTCGGAATCCCGGGGAAGCGTAGCCGCGCATCCATCTCGGCCTGGAGCTGCTCGACCGTGACGTGCGGCGGCGCGAACGCCCCGGCGAGCGCGCGGACGGGGCGCGGCCAGCCGTCGTACCAGCGCGGCACCGCCGGCCAGGCGGACTCGGGCTTCAGCATCACCGTCGTCTCGACCATCGAGAACGGCGCCGGATCCGTCGGCGACGTGACGCGGCCGGCCTTGCCGAAGACGCGCTCGACCTCGGGGAACGTACGCAGGGTCCGGTCCTGGATCTGGAGGATCCGCTGCGCCTCGGTGACCGACATGCCGGGGAGCGCGGTCGGCATGTAGAGGAGGTCGCCCTCCTGGAGCGGCGGCATGAACTCCGAGCCGAGCCGGAGATACGCCGGCACCGCCGACGCCATCAAGGCCGCGGCGACCGCGAGCGTCGTCTTCCGGTGCGCGAGCACCCAGCGGCAGACCGGCTCGTACACGGCGAAGAGGACCCGGCTCACCGGATGGCGCTCCTCGGGGTGATAGCGCCCGACGGCGACGGCATTCACCGCGCGCGCGAGCCAGCGCGGGCGGAACGTGAAGCCGTCCACGCGCGTGAAGAGCATCCGCATCGCGGGATCGAGCGTGACGGCGAGCACCGCGGCGATCGCCATCGCGAGGTTCTTCGACCAGGCGAGGGGCTTGAAGAGCCGTCCCTCCTGGTCGACGAGCGTGAAGATCGGCAGGAACGCGACCGCGATCACGAGGAGCGAGAAGAAGACCGACGGCCCGACCTCCTGGAGCGCCCGGAGGCGCACCGTGTGGAAGTCGCCGCGCCGCCCGCCCGCGACCCACTCCTCGAGCCGCTTGTACGCGTTCTCGACCTCGACGATCGCGCCGTCGACCAGCACGCCGACGGAGATCGCGATCCCGGCGAGCGACATGACGTTCGACGTGAGCCCCATCGCGTACATCGGGATGAATGCGAGGAGCACCGACACCGGGATCGTGACGATCGGGACGATCGCCGACGGCACGTGCCAGAGGAAGAAGAGGATCACGACGCTCACGATGACCATCTCCTCGCCGAGCGAGTGGAGGAGCGTGTGGATCGCGCGGTGGATCAGCGTCGAACGGTCGTACGTCGGCACGATCTCGACGCCGGCGGGAAGCGTCGGCCGGAGCTCGTCGAGCTTCGCCGTCACGCGGTCGATCACGGCGAGCGCGTTCTCGCCCTGGCGCATGACGACGACGCCGCCGACGGTGTCGCCCTCGCCGTCGAGGTCCGCGACGCCGCGGCGGAGCTCGGGCCCGATGGTGACCGTCGCGACGTGCTTCACGAGGACCGGCGTGCCGGTCGTCGCGTCGGTCGCGACGGCGATCTGCTCGAGGTCGTCGCGCGAGCGCACGTAGCCGCGTCCGCGCACCATGTACTCGGTGCCCGCGAACTCGAGGACGCGCCCGCCCACCTCGTCGTTGCCCTTCCGGACCGCGTCGAGGACCTGCGTCAGCGGGATCTTGTAGGCGAGGAGCCGGTTCGGGTCGACGTTCACCTGGTACTGCTTCACGAACCCGCCGACCGCGGCGACCTCGGCGACGCCCGGCACCGCCTGGAGGTGGTAGCGGAGGTACCAGTCCTGGAGGGTCCGGAGCGCCGCGAGGTCGTGGGTCCCGGAGCGGTCGCGGAGCGCGTACTGGAAGACCCAGCCGACGCTCGTCGCGTCGGGGCCGAGCTCGGTCTGCACGCCCTCCGGCAGGCGCGGCAGGATCTTGCTCAGGTACTCGAGGACCCGCGAGCGCGCCCAGTAGAGGTCGGTGCCGTCCTGGAAGATGACGTAGACGTACGAGTAGCCGAAGTCGGAGAAGCCGCGGATCGTCTTCACGTTCGGGGCGCCGAGGAGCGCCGAGACGATCGGGTACGTCACCTGGTCCTCGAGGACGTCGGGGCTCCGGTCCCAGCGGGAGAAGATGATGACCTGCGTGTCCGAGAGGTCCGGGATCGCGTCGAGCGGGACGTGGCGGACCGACCACACCGCGCCGGCGACGGCCGCCGCGGTGAGGAGGATCACGAGGAAGCGGTTCCGCGCGCTCGCCTCGATCACGCGCTCGATCATCGGACGTCCCCGGCGGGGTCGCCCCCCGCCGGCGCGCCGCCGAAGGCGGCGAGCGCGGCGCGGACGCGCGACTCGGAGTCGATCAGGAAGTTCGCCGACGTGACGACGCGCTCGCCGGGCTGAACGCCCGACTCGACCTCGTACCAGCCGCCCGCCTCGCGGCCGAGCGCGAGGCTGCGCGGCTCGAAGCGACCGCCCTCGCCGACGACGAACGCGATCCGGTGCTCGCCGGTGTCGAGGATCGCGCCCGCGGGGACCGCGACCCGTTCGCCGAGCGGAACGACGAGCCGCACGTCGACGAACGTCTGCGGGCGGAGCGCACCGTCCGGCGCCTCGACCAGGGCCCGGACGCGCGCGCTCCGCGTGGTCGGATCCAGGATCGCGTCGACGGCGACGACCCTCGCGTCGAACGTGCGGCCCGGAAGCGCCGGCGCCGTCACGACGAGGCGCTGGCCGGGATGAACGAGCGCGAGCTCCGCCTCGTACACCTGGGCGTAGATCCAGGCGGTGCGGCCGGGAAGGAGGAGGTTCACGAGGTCGCCGCCGCGCTTCTCGAGCTCGCGGAGCTGGTCCTCCGAGACGCCCTGCTGGCGGAGCCGGAGCGCCGCGCCGCGCACGAGCGCGTCGGAGCCTTCCCGGGCGCCCGCCCATGCGCCCGCGCCGAGCAGCCCGCGCGAGCGGAGCGCTTCGCGGTACTCGACGATCGCCTGGTAGAGCGCCGGATCGTACGCGACGCGTCCGGCGGTCCGGATCTCGACCTCGAGCGGCCGGCGCTCGACGGCGGCGGTCGTCACGCCGATCAGCTGCTGTCGCTCCGCGGACAGCGTGAACGGCGCGTGGCCCGGTACGCCGGTCGCGTCCGCGGCGGGCGCGCCGGGGCCCGCAGGCGCGGGTTCGTCGACGCGCTGGAGCGGCATGCGGCAGATCGGGCAGAGCCCGGGCTCCGTCCGGACGATCTGCGGGTGCATCGCGCACTGATAGAGCGCGTGCGCCGCGGGTGCGGCGTCGTGATGCTCCGCGGAGCGTCGGCCGACGAGGACGCCCCCGATGCCGACGAGCGCGATCACCGTTGCGGCCGCGAGGAGCCGTCCCGGCCGCGTCACGGCATGCCCCGCATCTCGTGGCGCGGCCGTCCCGCCCGCACGGCGGGCAGCGGGCCGCCGATCGCGCGCTCGAGGTCGGCGACCGCGCGCGCGAAGGCGACCTCCATCTCGACGTGCTCGACGTGGACCATCTCGATCGTCCGCGCCGTGTCGACGAGCGCCAGGAAGTCGACGCCGCCGCTCTCGTAGCCGCTCTCCGCGACGCGGAGCGACTGCTCCGCCTGCGGGATGTGCGTCCCGACGAGGAGGTCCCGCTGGACGAGCGCGGCGCGCGCGCGGAGGAACGCCGCCTGCACGTCGCCGCGGACGCGGTCCTCGACGCGCCGGCGGTCCGCTTCCGCGGCGGCGAGGCGCGCCGACGCCTCGCCGACGGCCGCGTCGTACTTGCCGCGCTGCACGAGCGGCAGCGTGACGGCCGCCATCGCGCCGAACCCGTCGCGCGCGTGCGGGTTCACGAACCGCGACACCGCGAGCTCGAAGTCGGGATAGCGCTCGCGGCGGGCGAGGCGGACGCCCGCGTCCTCCCGCGCGACCATCGCACGCTGCGACGCGAGCTCCGGCCGCGTCGCGAGCGCGAGCGCGATGAGCGATGCGGGGTCCGCGTCGAGCGCGGGCGCGGGCGGCGCGTCGGGGACGCCGAGCGGCTCGGCGGGATCGCGGCTGAGGAGCACGTTCAGCTCCGCGCGCGCGGCGTCGACGCGGACCGCCTGCGTCGTCACCTGGTTCACGACGTGGGTCAGCTCGACCTGCGAGCGGAGCACGTCGGACTGGGACACCTCGTTGACCCCGTACTTCCGCGCCGCGACGCGCGCGACCCGCTCGACGAGCGCCTGCTCGCGCGCGTACACGTCGTGCAGCTCGTGGGCGCCCCAGAGGTCCCAGTAGGCCCGCTTGACGGCCGCGACGACGTCGAGCTCGACCGCGTCGGCGTCCCGCGCGGCGGCGTCGGCGTCCTGCGTGGCGACGTCGCGGGCGAGCGGTCGCTTGCCCGGGAACGGCAGCTTCTGCGCGAGCCGGAAGATGTCGTTGTCGGCCCGGTCGGGGCGGAACGAGTCGGGCGCGTTCCAGACCTCCCAGCTGAACGTCGGGTCGTCGAGCGCGCCGACCCGGCGGGGGACCGCGGCGAGCGCGCGGGCCCGCTCGCGGGCGGCGACGATCTCGGGGTTCGCGCGTCGTGCGTCGGCCAGGACGTCGTCGAGGCCGAGGCGGTCGGCGGCGGCGCACGGAGCGGTCGGCGCGCCGGCGGCGAGCGCGCAGAGGAGGACGAACGCGCGGCGGGCGGAGCCTCCGCGCGGCGCGGCGGGTGGACGGACGACCTCGGACCTCGGCATGGCTCTCTCCTCGGAATCGGGCGCGCGGGAAGGCGCACGAGCGCCGTCCCGCGACGCGTGGTCGCGGACGGAAGACGACCCGGGAGGAGCGGCTCAGATCAGGAGCGCGTGCGTGGCGAGGAAGAGCGGGGCGGCCCGCCCGTGCGGCAGCGGGACTGCCCGGTCGACGGGCGCGACGACCGGCGCCAATGGGACGAGGGGGACGCTCGCGAGGCCGGCGGGTGCCGCGGCGCCGGTCGCCGCGGCGGGCGTCCGCGCCGCCTGGTCGACGTCGCCCTGCGCGAGCCCGCAGCAGCGGCTCGACTCGCTCGCGCTCCGGTCGTGATGACACGCGTGCCGGCAGCAGGAGACGGCGCGGAGGACCCGGACGCTCCGGGTCGGCGCGCCGTGCGCGACCTGGACGCCGACCGCGGCGATCAGGGCGAGCGAGACGCGGAGGACGCGCCGGGACCGCATCGTTCGACCGTACTCTCGCGCCGGGCGCGCTTCAACCGCGGCGCGAGGGCCGGCGGGAGCGCCGCCGTCCTCGACGCCCTCCGGCGCGTGGTCTAAGTCCGTCGGCGTGGAGCGACGCGACGCGATCATCGTCGGCTCGGGCCCGGGCGGCGCGGCGACGGCGCTCGCCCTCGCGGCCGCGGCGCCGGCGCTCGCGGCGCGGACGGTGATGCTCGAGAAGGCGCGCCACCCGCGCGACAAGACGTGCGCGGGCGGCGTGATCCCGAAGGCGGCGCGCATCCTCGACACGCTCGGCGTGCCGCTCGATGTCCCCCACGCGCGGGTCGACGCGGCCGCGGTCGGGCTGCCGGGCGGCCGATGGCTCGCGGTGCCGGGCGCCGATCTCTGCCGCGTCGTTCGCCGCCGCGAGCTCGACGCGCGGCTCGCCTGGGCGGCGCGCGACCGCGGCGTCGAGCTCCGCGAGGACGAGCGCGTGGTGCACGTCGCCCGCGACGGCGGCGGCGTGCGCGTCGAGACGACCCGGGGCGTCTGGTGGGCGCCGGTCGTCGTCGGCGCCGACGGCAGCGGCAGCGCCGTCCGGCGCGCGCTCGTCGGCGGGCCGAGCGGGCCCATCGGCCGCGCCGTCATGGCCGACGTCCCGCTCACTGCGACGCGCTGGGAGGGCGCGCGGACGCGGCGCTACGACTTCGACTTCGTGGCCTGCGACGCCGGGCTGCGTGGCTATCGGTGGACGTTCCCCTGCCTCATCGACGGCGTGCCGCACGCGAACGTCGGGGTGTACGCGCTGCCGCCGGTCGACGGCCGGCGCCTCCAGCGCGAGCTCGATGCCGAGCGCGCGCGCATCGGTGCGCCGCGCACCGCCTGGAAGGCGCATCCGATCCGGACGTACGCGGCGGGCGCGACCGTCGCCGTGCCGCACGCGCTGCTCGTCGGCGACGCGGCCGGGGTCGACCCGCTGATGGGCGAGGGCATCTCGTTCGCGCTCGAGTACGGGCGGCTCGCCGCCGACGCGATCGTCCGCGCCCACGCGAGGCGGGACTGGGCGTTCGCGGATTACGCTGCCGCCGTCCATGCGGGACCGCTCGGGCGGAAGCTCCGCCGCCTCGTGCTCGCGACGCGGCTCTTCTACGGGCGCCATCCGCGGCCATGGTTCCGGGTCGCGGCGGCGAGCCGTCGCGCGCAGGCGGTCGGTCTCGCCTGGTACAACGGCGTCGACGGCTGGGACGAGCGCGGCCCGCTCGCGGCGCTCGGCGCGCTCTTCCGGCGCGGCCCTTTGACAGCGGCCGCGCCGCCTTGGTAGCGAGGCCGCGGGGATGGGGAGCGTGGGGCGTCGAGCGAAGAAGCGCCGCGGGCCGGCCACCGCAGGTCCGCACCTGGAGACGCTCCTCTGGCGCGTCGGCATCCGGACGGTCGCCGGGGTCGACGAGGTCGGGATGGGTCCCCTGGCGGGGCCCGTCGTCGCCGCCGCTGTCGTGCTCGCGCCGGGCACGGAGATCGACGGCGTCGCGGACTCGAAGGTGCTGCAGGCCGCCGTGCGCGAGCGGCTCGCCGTCGAGATCCGCCGGCGTGCGGTCGCGGTCTCGATCGCCATCGTCGAGCCGGACGAGATCGATCGCTTGAACATCTACCAGGCGGGACTCTGCGCGTGCCGGCGCGCGGTCGACGGCCTCCCGCTCGTTCCGGGCTACGTGCTGGTCGACGGGCGCGAGATCCCCGACCTTCCCATGCCGCAGAGCGCGTACCCGAAGGGCGATTCGTTCGTCGCGTCGATCGCGGCGGCGTCGATCGTCGCCAAGGTGGAGCGCGACGCGCTGATGCGCCGGCTCGACGAGCGCTACCCGGTCTACGGCTTCGCGCGGCACATGGGCTACGCGACGCCGAGCCACTTCGCCGCGATCCGCGAGCACGGGCCGTCCCCCATCCATCGCATGTCGTTCGCGCCGGTGCGCGCCGCGGTGCGCGTCGAGCGCGACCAGCTCGGACTCCCTACGATCGCCGGCTGACCGCACGGTGATCCAGTCGGCGCGCGCGGCTCGCGGTCGCACCGGCTTTTCACTCGGGGCGTTCGGCCTATAATCGATCGACAACCCATGGATGCCACGCTGCTGCTGGGCCTCTACCGGCAGATGTGTCTCTGCCGGCGGTTCGAGGAAGCGGCGGCCAAGGCCTACTCCCAGGGAAAGGTGCGCGGGTTTCTGCACCTCTACATCGGGCAGGAGGCCGTGGCCGTCGGCGCCATCTCCGCGTGCGCGCCGACCGACTACCTGGTCGCGACGTACCGCGAGCACGCGCACTATCTGGCGCGGACGAACGACGCGCGCGGCGCGATGGCCGAGCTCTACGGCAAGGCGACCGGGTGCAGCGGGGGCCGCGGCGGGTCGATGCATCTCTTCGACGCCAAGCAGCGGATGCTCGGCGGGTGGGCGATCGTCGGCGGGCACGTGCCGATCGCGGCGGGCGTCGCGTTCGCGAGCAAGTACCGCGACGAGAACGACGTGACGCTCTGCTTCTTCGGCGACGGGACGGCGAACATGGGCGCCTTCCACGAGGGGCTTGCGCTCGCCGGCGTGTGGAAGCTTCCCGTCGTCTTCATCTGCGAGAACAACCAGTACGCCATGGGGACGCCGCTCTACCGGACCCTGTCGGTCGAGGACGTCGCCGTCCGCGCGCGCGGCTATCCGATGGAGTCCGAGATCGTGAACGGCGACGACGTGCTCGAGATGCGGGACGCCGTCCGCCGCGCCGTCGAGCGCGCGAGGAAGGACCACCTGCCGTTCTTCATCGAAGCGAAGACGTACCGCTTCCGCGGCCACTCCGTCGCCGATCCGGCGAAGTACCGGACCCGCGAGGAAGTGCAGAAGTGGATGGAGCGCGACCCGATCATCGTCCTCGCCCAACGCATCCAATCGCTCGGGATCGCCTCCGCCGACCAGCTCCGCGCGCTCGACGACGAGGCGAAGGCGCAGGTGCAGGACGCGGTCGAGTTCGCCGAGCAGTCCCCGTTCCCGGCGCCCGAGACCGTCGACGAGTACGTCTATGCCTGAGAGCCGCGTCATCACGTTCCGCGAAGCGCTCCGCGAGGCGATGAGCGAGGAGATGGAGCGCGATCCGGCGATCTTCCT
>Ga0070741_10008831_pt1 | contig 19971 bp, 11 predicted proteins | sample Coa_R1_4_FD_66440 | JGI IMG/M metagenome (GOLD analysis project Ga0070741, IMG submission 66440) | Surface soil microbial communities from Centralia Pennsylvania, which are recovering from an underground coalmine fire - Coalmine... | ecosystem: Environmental > Terrestrial > Soil > Unclassified ...
ATGCCGACGCGTGGACGGTGATTCATGCGCGCGGGTCGGGGTTGGAGAGCACGGACTCGGTTTGGCTGCGACGGAAAGCTTCGAGCGCGCGCGCAATCTTCGCATCGTTCAGCGCGAGTATCGATGCGGCGAAAAGCGCGGCATTCTTCGCGCCGGAGTTGCCGATGGCGAAGGTCGCGACGGGAACACCGCCCGGCATCTGCACGATCGAGAGCAGCGAGTCGACGCCGTGCAGCGCGTGCGATTGCACAGGCACGCCGAGCACAGGCAGGCGCGTCTTTGCCGCGACCATGCCGGGCAGATGCGCGGCGCCGCCGGCTCCCGCGATGATGACGCGGATGCCGCGCGACTCGGCAGCAGCAGCGTACTCGAACATACGATCCGGCGTGCGGTGCGCGGAAACGACCTCAGCTTCATATGGCACGCCGAGCTCGTCGAGAACTTTGGCCGCGTGCTCGAGCGTGGGCCAGTCCGAGCGCGATCCCATGATGATGCCAATTTGCGGCGATGCGGTCTTGGTCACTGAGCGCTCCTGTGATTCCAGTTTCGCAGGACGTCGATGAAGGCGCTTTGTTCGAGCGCTTGCACGCGGTCCTTCAGCGACTCCACGGTATCACCGGGCAGCACAGGGCAGCGCTTCTGCAGGACGATCGGACCGGCGTCGACGTCTTCGGTGACCTGGTGAATCGTGCATCCCGTTTCCTTCACGCCAGCGGCGAGCACGGCCTCATGCACCTTGCGATTCATCAGCCCGGCGAACGCCGGCAGCAGCGAGGGATGCACGTTGAGCAGACGCCCATGCCAGTCGCTGACGAAGTGCGGCGAGAGAATGCGCATGTAGCCGATGAGCAGCACGAGTTCGACTCGCGCTTTGCGCAGCTCGGCGCTGACGCGCTCGTCATACTGCTCGCGCGTGAGGCCGGTGGGATCGAGAAAGAGTGAGGGGACTTTGTAAAGCTTCGCGCGATCGAGGATGGGCGCAGTGGGCTTGTCGGAGATGACGATGGCGATCTGCGCGTCGAGCGTGCCGGCCGCAATCGCGTCCAGCACTCCCTTCAACGCCGTGCCGCGTGTAGAGCCGAGAACACCGACGCGGAGGCTCATGTGTGCCTCCGTGGCGTGGCCGAGCGGAGTTCGCTCATGTGCTCGACGCGGCGCGATATGAGAGCGGGTGTGCCGATATCGGAGCGATGGAAGAACGGGCCGCGGAGATCGGCGAGGACGGACTCGCAACGCGATTCAGCTTCGGCGAGATTCCTGCCATGCGACACGACAGCGAGCGTGCGCGAGCCGGCGGAGACGAGAGTTTCGTTTTGCATATCCACGGAGCCAAGATAGACGGTCGTTGCGGACGGGAGGGTTGCGGACACGGGCATCGGGACCGCATCGCCTTTGCGCGCGTGGTCGGGATAGCCTTCGGGCACGAGGTACTTGCAGACCGTCGCGGCGGGCGTGAAGTTAACGTCGAGGTTGTACAGGGTGCTAGCAACGATGGCGCGACAGATGGCGACCAAGTCGGTCTCGAGCAGCGTGAGCAGGTTGAGGCACTCGGGGTCGCCGAAGCGCGCGTTGTATTCGATGAGGCGCACGCCGTCGCGTGTGGCGATGAAGCCGCCGTAGAGGATGCCGCGATAAGGCGCGTTGAGGTCATGGTGGAGCGCGGCGATAACCTGCTCGTTGGTGCGGCGCGCGGTGGTGATGTCGTGCGATGTGAGGAAGGGAAGGCCGCCGTTCGCGTCCGTGTAGGAGCCCATTCCGCCGGTGTTGGGACCGCGATCGCCGTTGAACGCGCGCTTGTGGTCCTGCACGGCGGGCATGTGACGGAGCGTTGTGCCGTCGCTGAAGCTGAGCAGCGAGAACTCTTCGCCTTCGAGCTTCTCTTCGATGACGAAAGGATGGCCGGCGGCGAGAAGTTCATTGCAGAAAGCGAGCGAGTCCTCGCGCGATTGCAGATGGTCGCCGTAGACCTTCACGCCTTTGCCGCCGGCGAGGCCGTCGTCCTTAATGACGTGATTGTCGCCGAGGCGATCGAGAAAGAGTTCAACGCCGTCGATGGAGGTGAAGCGCCGGAACGTCGGATTGCCTGGGATGTGGTGGCGATCGAGCAGCGACCGCGTGAAGGATTTCGAGGACTCGATACGTGCAAGCGATTGCGTTGGGCCTACGGTGGGAATGTTCGCGACGCAAAGCGCATCGGCCACGCCCGCGGCGAGCGGCGCCTCGGGGCCAATAACGGCGAGCGTGGGCTGGTGCTCCAGCGCGAAGGCAACGACGGCTGACGAATCGTTGATGTTCCCGGCGGCGTAGTGCTGTGTAAGAGCAGCAATGCCTGGGTTGCGCGCACTTCCGAAGCAGAGCAGTTCAGGCTGCTGCGGACTCCGCGCGAGAGCGGCTGCGATGGCGTGCTCGCGTGCGCCGGAACCGATGATGAGGATGCGTTCGCGCTGTGTGGTCATCGTGCGATCGCCTCCATGATGGTGGATTCGAGCGGGCGCAGATCGGGCTCGAACAGATTGCCGGTGATCGCCTCATAAAGTTGGATGTAACGCGAGGCGAGCTCGGCGATGAGGTCGGGCGGCGGTGTGGGCAGCGTCTTGTCCTTGTACGGATCGCAACGCTCGCGGAACCAGAGGCGGAAAAACTCTTTGTCGATCATGTCGGGTTCGCGGCCTTCCGCGAGCCGCTGCTCGTAGGTGGGCGCAAGCCAGTAGCGGCTGGAGTCCGGCGTGTGGATCTCGTCGATGAGAATGATCTCGCCTTCGGGCGTGACGCCGAACTCGTATTTGGTGTCGACGAGGATGAGGCCGTGCTGCGCGGCGCGCTGCTGTCCGAAGGCGAAGAGCTCGAGAGCTTTCGATGAGGCGAACTCCCACTCGGCGGCGGTGAGCCAGCCTTCGCGCATGATCTCGGCGGGCGAGATGGGGCGATCGTGCGTGGCTTCTTTGGTTGTCGGCGTGATGAGATTGCGCGGGAGTTGCTGGTTCTTGCGCATGTTGTCCGCGAGAGTTATCCCCGCGAAGTCGCGTTCGCCCGCAGAGTACTTCGTCCAGATGGCGGTGTCGGTGGAGCCGGTGAGATAGCCGCGCACAACGAACTCGATGGGCAGCACGCGGCACTTGCGCGCGAGCAGCGCGTTGGCATGCGGCGAGCGGATGACGTGGTTGGGCACGATGTGGCGTGTGGCTTCAAACCAGTGCAGCGACGTGCGGTTGAGCACCTGGCCCTTGTAAGGGATCGCGCCGAGCATGCGGTCGAAGCCGGACTGGCGATCGGTGGTGATGAGGAGCAGGCGGTCGCCGAGGTCGTAGGTGTCACGCACCTTGCCGGGATATTTGTCAGGCAAGGGCAGGTTGGTTTGCGTGAGGCAGTTCGGGATCGCGTCGAGGAGTTCCTGGCGTTCCATCAGCGGCCTCCTTTTTCGAGGAAGACGCCCTTGATGGCACTGTCAACCGAACCGAGCTCCCACAACCTGAACGGAGCGAAGGCCTCGGAGAGTGGGGCCTGATGGCCGGGCGGCGCGATGACGACGAGGCCGACGCCCATGTTGAAGACGCGATGCATCTCGTCGTCGGGAATGCGGCCCAGCTGTTGCAGCCATTGAAAGATGCGCTGCGGCATCCATGTGCTGCGATCAATCCCTGCACCGAGGCCTTCGGGGAGGATCCGCGGAACGTTTTCGATCAGGCCGCCGCCCGTGATATGCGCCATGCCTTTGATGGGAATGCCCGCGTCAAGTGCGCGGCGGATAGGCGCGACGTAGTTGGCGTGCGGCTCGAGGAGAACGTCGGCGAGGTTCGCGCCGTTGAGTTCGCTCTGCGGCTTGTGAATATCAAATTTATTGATCTCGAAGAGGAGCTTGCGCGCGAGCGACCATCCGTTGGTGTGCAGGCCTGAGGAACTGACTCCGTAGAGAACGTCGCCCGCGATGATGTTTGCGCCGGTCAGGAGTTTCGCGCGATCCACGACGCCCGTCACGAAGCCGACGACGTCGAGGTCGCCCGGAGCGTAGACGGAGGGCATCTCTGCAGTCTCACCACCGACCAGCGCAATGCCGGACTCTTCGCAGGCTGCGGACATGCCGCGCACAAGCTCTTCGACGATCGCAGGCTCGACCTTGTGGAGGCCGAGATAGTCGAGAAAGGTCAGTGGACGCGCGCCCATCACGGCAATGTCACCGGCGACGGCGGCGACGAGATCGCGGCCGAGATTCTCGTACCGCTGCGCCATCACGGCGACGAGTGTTTTCGTGCCGACGCCGTCCGTGCTCTGGACCATCACGGGATCATCCATGCCTCTGATGGCGTCGGTGAGAGAGAAAAGTGTGCCGAATGAGCCCAGTCCGGTGAGCACGGCGGGCGAGTGCGTGCGGGCGACGTGCGCCTTCATGCGGCGGACGGCTTCGTTGCCGGCTTCGATATCCACACCGGCGGACTTGTAGTCGATGGGCTGCTGGGGGTCAGGCATCTGTCTCTTCAATTTTATTGTGATTGGAAGGCTACTTTATCCACGCGCGCGCATTGTCGAAGAGGCGCTGCCACGGACTGTGCTCGAGCGTGCGGGTCCAGGTGTGCTGCACGCCGAGCGAGATGCGCTCGGGGTGCGGCATGATGATGAGCGCGCGGCCGTCGGCGGAGGTGAGTGCGGCGGTGCCGCCGGGCGAGCCGGAGGGGTTGAGCGGGTAGTGCTGCGTGGGGCGGCCGTAGGTGTCGATGTAGCGAACGGCGATGAAGTCCGAAGGCGCGAGTGTCGTGGCGTGGCCTTCACCGTGCGCGACGATGATGGGCGTACGCGCACCTTCCATGCCGGCCAGGAAGATGGAGGAGGTCGGTTGAATTTCAACCATGCAGAGGCGGGCTTCATAGCGGGATGAAACGTTGCGGACAAAACGTGGCCAGTGTTCAGCGCCGGGGACGAGTTCGCGGAGCTGGGCCATCATCTGGCAGCCGTTGCAGACGCCGAGCGAGAAGGTGTCGGAGCGCGCGAAGAAGGCGGCGAAGGCATCGCGCAGCTGGTTGTTGAAGAGAATGGTCTTCGCCCATCCGCTGCCGGCGCCCAGGACGTCGCCGTAGGAGAAGCCGCCGCAGGCCGCGAGACCGATAAAGCTCGCGAGGTCGGCGCGCCCGGCGAGCAGGTCACTCATGGTGACGTCGACGCATTCAAAGCCAGCGCGGTCGAAGGCGGAGGCCATCTCGTACTGGCTGTTGACGCCTTGCTCGCGCAGGATGGCGACGCGGGGTTTAGCGAGGTTCAGATACGGAGCGCAGACCCGTTCGCTGAGATCGAAGGGGACGTCGACGAAGAGGCCGGGGCGCTCGGCGTCATCGAGGAGAGCGAACTCCTGCTGTGCGGACTCTGGGTTGTCGCGGAGGGTGGCGATGTTGAATGAGGTTTCAGACCACATCTTGTGGAGTGCGGTGCGCCTGTTGGAGTAGAGGAGTTTCTCGCTTTGATGGAACTCGAGCTTATGTCCAAGTGTTGCAATACCAAGGAGATACGCGGTCAAGCCGAGGGATTCGAGCTGCTTCAGAATCTCGCTGGCGTTTTCAGTTCGTACCTGCACGACTGCGCCAAGCTCTTCAGAGAAAAGGGCTTGGAGCGGTGAAGAGTTCGCGGGAACGTTGATTTCGAGGCCGCAGTGGCCGGCGAAGGCCATCTCGGCGAGCGTGACAAAGAGGCCGCCGTCGCTACGATCGTGGTAAGCGAGGAGCTTGCCGTCGCCGTTGAGCCGTTGGATTATCTCGAAGAAAGCAAGGAGTTTAGCGGGTGCTGGCGCGTCGGGCGCGTCGCCGCCGGTGAGGTTATATGACTGGGCGAGAACGGAGCCGCCCAGGCGATTGGGGCCTTCGCCGAGGTCGATGAGGAGCAGGGTGCCTTCGGGCTGGAGCTGGGGAGTAAGTGTTTTTCTTACATCAGTTACCGGGGCAAAGCCGGACAGGATCACGGACAGCGGAGAGATGACGGAGCGGGGCTCGCCGTTCTCGCGCCAGCTCATCTTCATGGACATGGAATCTTTACCGACGGGGATCGTAAGTCCAAGCGCTGGACAGAGTTCCATGCCGAGTGCGTGCACGGCATCGAAGAGCTTTTCGTCTTCGCTAGGTTCTGCTGCGGACGCACGGGCGCCTGCCGCGGCCATCCAGTTGGCGGAGAGTTTGATGTCGGAAAGCTTCTCGATTGAGGCGCTTGCGAGGTTGGTAATCACCTCACCGAGGGCCATGCGGGCGGAGGCTGCGGCGTCGGTGACGGCGAGCGGTGTACGTTCACCTATCGCCATAGCTTCTCCAGCTATGCTGCTGAAATCACGAAGAGTTACGGCGCAGTCCGCAACGGGGACCTGCCATGGACCGACCATCTGATCCTGCACGGTAAGGCCGCCAACGGAGCGGTCGCCTATGGTGATGAGGAAGTTTTTGGAGGCGACGGCGGGCATACGGAGGACGCGTTCCACAGCGTCTTCCACGCAAATTTCCACCATTTCTGGAGGGATTTCCTGCGGTGAATACGACTTATCCACAGAAAAGTGGTCTGTTTTGGAGCTGTTTTGAGCGGTTTTAAGCGGTTTTGGAGTGGTTTTGGAACGGTTAAAATCTCGCTCCATGCGGGGTGGTTTGCCGAACAGGAGGCTCTGCGGGAGGTCGATGGGGCGAGTTGCGCCGTCCGGATCACTTGAATTGATGAGGACGATTTCGAGTTCTCTGGTGGCGCGTCCGGCGACGGCGAAGGGGCAGCGCTCACGTTCACACATCTCCTGGAAGAGTGCGAGGTGCTCGGGTGGGAGCGCGAGGACGTAGCGCTCCTGCGCTTCGTTGCACCAGACCTCGAGGGGCGAGAGTCCGGCTTCGGCCTGCGGGATGGCGGCGAGGTCGAAGACACCGCCGACCCCCCCGTCCTTGACGAGCTCTGGGAAGGCATTGGAGAGGCCGCCGGCGCCGACGTCGTGGATGGAGAGGATGGGGTTCTCCTCTCCGAGCTGCCAGCAGCGGTCGATGACCTCCTGGCAGCGGCGCTCCATCTCGGCGTTGTCGCGCTGGACGGAGGCGAAGTCGAGGTCGGTATTTTTCTCTGCAGAGGATTGGCTGGACGCAGCGCCGCCGCCGAGGCCGATGAGCATGGCGGGGCCGCCGAGGACGATGAGGAGATCGCCGGGGCGGATGGCGCGCTTCTCGATGTGGCCGGCGCGGATGTTGCCGAGGCCGCCGGCGAGCATGATGGGCTTGTGATAACCGAAGGTGGTGGCGTCGCGGCTGTCACTGGAGCTTGTTACGGTCTGCTCAAACGTGCGGAAGTAGCCGCAGAGGTTGGGGCGGCCGAACTCGTTGTTGTAGGCGGCGGCGCCGAGGGGGCCGTCGATCATGATGTCGAGCGGAGAGGCGATGTGCGCGGGGCGCGAAGGGGCGCGTTCCCAGGGCTGGGGCGATTGCGGGAGGTTGAGGTTGGAGACGGTGAAGCCGCAGAGGCCGGCCTTGGGTTTGGCGCCGCGGCCGGTCGCGCCTTCGTCGCGGATCTCGCCACCGGCGCCGGTGGCGGCGCCCGGCCATGGCGAGATGGCGGTGGGGTGGTTGTGGGTTTCGACCTTGCAGAGGATGTCGATCTCTTCTTCTTGTGCGGTGAAGACTCCGGTCTGCGGGTCGGGAAAGAAGCGTGAGCCATTGCCGCCGCGGATGACCGCGGCGTTGTCGCGGTAGGCGGAGAGGACGTTTTCATGCGAGACCGCGTAGGTGTTGCGGATCATCGCGAAGAGCGATTTGTCCTGCGGCTGGCCGTCGATGGTCCATGAGGCATTGAAGATTTTGTGGCGGCAGTGTTCGCTGTTGGCCTGGGCGAACATGTAGAGCTCGACGTCGGTGGGGTTGCGGCCGAGGGCGGTGAATTCGCGCACGAGGTAGTCGATCTCGTCGGGGGCGAGCGAGAGGCCGAGGGTGCGGTCTGCTTCTTTGATCGCGTCAGCGCCGCGGTGGAGGACGTCGATGGTAGCGAGTGGTTTAGGTGTGTGCTCGGCGAGGAGCTTGTGGAGTTCGTCGAGGCCGCCGAAGAGGACGGTCTCGGTCATGCGGTCGTGCAGGGCGGGGAAGAGCGGCTCCGAGTTACGGATGCCGTGGATCTGGACGACGCGGATTCGCTCGATGCGCTGGGCGTTGGTGAAGCCGGTGTTGAGGAGGATGTCGGTGGCTTTGCTGGACCACGGGGATTGGGTGCCGATGCGTGGAGCGACGAAGATGGCTGGGTCGGGGAGTGGTGTGTCAGTGAGGTCGAGCAGATCGGTGAGGCGCTGGTGGTCGAGCGTGCCCGTGGCGGTGATGAGGTAGAGGAAGAACGCGTCCACGCCGGTGACGGCGGGGTCGACGGCGCGGAGGCGGGCCGTGAGACGGTCGGCTTCGAAGCTGGTGAGCGCGGGTGGCCCGGCGAGCGCTAGGAGGATGGGAGATGTGATCTCGGGCGGGGATTGGGCGGCGGCGCACATCAATAGTTCCAGTGTACGTAGGTGCGCTGGGGTCAGGTAGAGGAGGACGTCTTTGTGGGAAATTGTTCAACCATTCTCATTTGCTTTGTTGCAGAATGTGCTGGCTACCAGAACCAGAGAATGGGGGAGATTTGAACGTCGGCAGAAGCTTTCGATGGTTGTTTGCAGTTGCGCTGGTGGCAGCGCCAGCCTTCTGCGACACAGCACGGGATATCCGTTCTGTAGGCGCGAACACGCTGGAGGCGCCGAAGGATTTGAGCAATGAGAGACCCACTGCCGAAGCGGCGCGTGCCGATTACGGCGACGCACTGGAGCGGTACCGCAAGGCTGCGGCGATGGGCGACACGGTTGCGCAAAGCGCGCTGGGCGCGATGTACGCGAGCGGCAAGGGCGTACAGCGGAGCGATGCGCAGGCGGCGAAATGGTTCCGGAAGGCGGCCGAGCAGGGCCTGGCGACCGCGCAAGTACAGCTTGGATGGATGTATGCCGCGGGAAAAGGCGTGGAGCATGATGACGCCGAAGCGGTGCGCTGGTACAGCAAAGCAGCGGACCAGGGGAACACGCTGGCGGAATGCCTGCTGGCGTCGATGTATGAACGCGGTCGTGGAGTGCCCCGCGATATTGGCAAGTCGACGGAGTGGTACAGCAAGGCAGCCGAGCAGGGCTTTGTTCTCGGACAGTTGATTATGGGCTTGAAATTCGCCAGCGGAGACGGCGTGGCGCAGGACGATTCTGCAGCGGTAGGGTGGTTTCGCAAAGCGGCAGATGGCGGAGTTGCAGTCGCCCAGATGCGGCTGGGACTGATGTACTTCAACGGCAAGGGCGTTGCGAAAGATCAGGCTGAAGCGGCGCGATGGCTCACGATGGCAGCGCAGCAGGGCGTGTCGCAGGCGCAGATCGATCTTGCGTGGATGTACCTGCACGGATTCGGTGTGACGCAGGACGAAGCGGCGGCTGCGCGATGGTTTCGGGAAGCTGCATTCCAAGGCGTTGCGGAGGCAGAAACCAGTCTTGGGGTGATGTACGGGAATGGATGGGGCGTTGCCAAAGATGAGACGGAGGCAGTGAACTGGTACGGCAAAGCGGCGCAACAGGGCGACAGCATGGCGGAGTTCAACCTTGGTGTCTGTTATGGGAATGGCCGGGGCGTCGCGAAGGATGCAGCGGAAGCAGCGGTGTGGTATCGGAAGGCCGCGGAGCAAGGAAATGCGCTCGCGCAGATTAATCTCGCAGCGATGTACTTCAACGGCGACGGCATGGCCAGAGATAAAAGCGAAGGAGTTGCATGGGCTCGCAAGGCTGCGGAGCAAGGCAATCCCATGGCAGAGAATTCTCTGGGTTCTTGTTATGAGCACGGTTCAGGTGTGACGCAGGATAATGCCGAAGCTCTGCGGTGGTATCGCGAGGCGGCCGAGGCGGGGTACATGGAGGCGCAGCGTAATGTGGGCCGCGCGTATCGGGACGGGCGAGGAGTGACGCAGGATTACGCGGAGGCTTTGCGCTGGTATAGCGAAGCAGCGGCGCAGGGGGATTCGTGGTCGGAGGACTACCTGGGCGACGCCTACCGGATGGGGCTGGGCGTCCAGCAGGACTTCGCCAAAGGTGTGGCGTTGTATTGCTCCGCTGCGGAGCACAGGCTGCCGGAGGGAATGAATAAATGTGGATACGGTCTTTTGATTGGCGGACCAGGGTTGGCTCCGGACCGGATCGAAGCGCTGAAATGGCTGATACTCGCAGTGAACCTGTCAGAGCCGGGAGAGACGCATGATCGTGCGACGGTGAATGCGCGTCGGGCGCTTGCGGAGGCGACACCGCAGGAGATCGAAGAGGCCAAACGACGCGCGGCCGAGATACGGGCTCAATGGACAAAGAGCGCCGCAGCCACAAGCAAAACGGGAGATTAGAAATTTCGCTTTACACTCTGCGGGGCAAAGTGTAGGCTTTGTGTTGCAAAGTGAGCGGCGCCTATGACTGATCTGAATCGTGCACTGGTTGACATACGGAGTATCCGGCGGCAGGTGGCCCGGACGACGGAGTTTCGGGGATATGGGCCGCTGACGCTTTCGGCGACGGCGTTGCTGGCGGTGATGGCCGGTGTGGTGCAGCAATGGTGGATTCCTGAAGCTGCAACGCATCCGGTGAGCTATGTTGCGCTGTGGCTAACGACGGCAATCGTGTGTGCGGCGTTGATTGCGACGCAGATGCTGACGCGGGCCAACCGATTTCATTCCGGGATGGCGGACGAGATGATCCATATGGCGGTGACGCAGTTTCTTCCGGCTGGTTTGGCCGGGGCGGTGCTGCCGCTGCTGCTGTTGCGCGCGCCACGGGATGTTTTCTGGATGCTGCCCGGGATGTGGCAGATCATCTTCAGCCTGGGAGTGTTTGGGTCGTGCCGCTGCCTGCCGCGGCGAATGGTGTTTGTGGGCGTGTGGTTTCTCGTGACCGGAATGGGATGGATTGCGCTGGGGGACGGCCGGGCGCTGAGTGCGGCTACGATGTCCGGCGCGTATGGCGTGGGCATGGCGATGGTTGCGGCGATTCATTATTTTTCCTGGAAGGCTTCGACCGATGAAGAAAAAGAGTTCTAGTTCGGCGGCTCCGTTTGCGTATGAGGGGCTGGACCGCGTGATCCACGAACGCGCGCGGCTGAGTGTGCTGACCTCGCTGATGACGCACCCGGAGGGACTGAGCTTTGTCGAGCTGAAGCAGCTTTGTGGATTGACCGATGGCAATCTCGCGCGACATCTGCAGGTGCTGGAGGAAGAGAAGATGGTTCGGCTGACGAAGGAGGCGGGTGAGCCGGGCGAGGGGCGCGGACAGACGACGGCGCGCGTGACGGCGTCCGGGCGGAAGCGGTACCTGGAGTACCTGACGACGCTGGAACAGGTCGTGCGCGATGCTGCGGCGGCGGAGGTTATGGAAGCAGAGGAACCGGTGGCGCGAAAGCTTGCGCCGGCCAACGCTTAGGAAAATCCCAGATGCCGTTTCGAATTGAGGCAAGCTTCGCCTTCGAACTTTGTAATGCAAAGTAAATATTGTTCCAACTGTAAAGGAGAACGCCGTTATGAGTACTTTTGCTTCGCCGATTCAGCCGTCCTCGTTGTTTCCCCGCTCTCTGGGCGCGAAGTTCTTCATCGTTATGCTGCTTGCGCTGTTCATGAGCATTTCCGGATTGCTGGTGTACGGATTGACGGTGGAGCGAGCGAATAATCATGGCGTTTTATCGGCCTCGGCAGAGAATTCTACAGAGCAGCCGAAAACTGTGATGAACATCCGGCTGGTGGACTCGTATCGTTCGACGCGGAGGTCGTTGCACTATATCCCGCTGTTCCTGGGGCTGGTTTTCCTGACGTATTTTCTGTTTGAGGTGAAGACGGGCAAGCGCGTGCATCCGGCGCAGTATGCGATGGTGGGGGTGGCGCAGACGATCTTTTATCTGTTGCTGCTGTCGTTAGCGGAGCACCTGGGGTTCGATTGGAGTTTCTTGATCGCAGGCGGATCGACGGTGCTGCTGTTCGCAAGCAACACGGAGTGGGTGTTCCGGAGCCGGCAGCTTGCATTGCGGGCGCTGTCAGTCTTCAGCGCGGTCTATGCGTTTATCTACGTGCTGCTGCGTGTGGAGGCGTACGCGTTGCTGGTTGGCGCGATCACCAGTTTTGCGGCGATTGCAGCGGCGATGTATATGACGCGCGATGTCGATTGGTACGGGGTGGGCACGGCGTCGCGGAACCTGGGAGGCGCGGCGCCGGCCGGGCAGCCGCCAGTGCGGGAGTCATGGCTGGACTAGCGGCGAAGGTGACAGGGGTCCGGCGCTGATCGAGGGCTCCGGGCCAGGTTGCTAGAGGTGGGCGGAGAGGTTGCGGGTGATGTGGGTGTCGACGTCCAGGTTGCGCTTGGTGGTGTCGTTGCGTTGTTTCTCGAGGGTTTCGAGGTAGTCGGCGGTGACGTCGCCAGTGACGTAGGTGCCATCGAAGACGGAGGTGTCGAAGTGGGTGAGGCCTGGGCAGACTTCGGTGATGGACTCTTTGAGGTCGCGGAGGTCCTGGAAGATGATGCCGTCGGCGCCGATGTTTTTGGCGAGCTGATCGATGGTTTTGCCGCTGGCGATGAGCTCGGAACGCGCGGGCATGTCGATGCCGTAGACGTTGGGGTAGATGACGGGCGGAGCGGCGGAGCAGACGTAGACGTTTTTGGCGCCGAGCTCGCGGCACATAGCGACGATCTCTTTAATGGTGGTGCCGCGGACGATGGAGTCGTCGACGAGCAGGACGTTTTTGCCGGCGAACTCCTGCGGGATGGGATTGAGCTTGCGGCGGATGGAGGACTGGCGCTGCGCCTGGCCGGGCATGATGAAGGTGCGGCCGACGTAGCGGTTGCGCACGAAGCCTTCGCGATAGGGAAGGTTGAGGCGGGTGGCGATCTCGAGTGCGGCGGTGCGGCTGGTGGAGGGGATGGGGACGACGACATCGAGAGGGATGTCGGCCCACTCGCGGCGGATCTTTTCCGCGAGCTTGATGCCCATGTTGATGCGGCACTGGTAGACCGAAGCCCCGTCGAGCACGGAGTCTGGCCGCGCGAGGTAGACGTACTCGAAGAGGCAGGGTGATTTTTCGTGTGCGAGGGTGCTCTGGAAGGTGTGGAGCTGCCCGTTCATGTCGATGAAGACGGCTTCGCCGGGCTGGACATCACGCTCGAGGTTGAAGCCGGCGACCTGAAGGGCGACGCTCTCGGACGCGATCATGTACTCCCTGGATTGGCCGGGGAACAGGCCTTCTTTACCGCGGGAGCCGAAGACCAGCGGGCGGATGCCGTAGAGATCGCGGAAGCCGAGCAGGCCGACGCCGGAGATCATGGCGACGACACTGTAGCCGCCTTTGCAGCGGCGATGAACTTCTTCAACGGCAGCGAAGATGTCTTCGGGTGACGGTTTCGCAGCGCGGCGCTGCGTGAGGGCGTGCGCGAAGACGTTGAGCATGACCTCGGAGTCGGAGGTGGTGTTGAGGTGGCGGAGATCGCGCTCGAAGATACTGGCGACGATTTCGCCGACGTTGGTCAGGTTGCCGTTATGGGCGAAGACGATGCCATAGGGGGAGTTGACGTAGAACGGCTGGGCCTCAGCGACCGAGCCGCAGCCGGCTGTAGGGTAGCGGACGTGGCCGATGCCGGCGTTTCCGAGCAGCTTGGCCATATTGCCGGCGTCGAAGACGTCGGTGATGAGGCCGTTGCCTTTGTGGAGATAGAAGCGATCTTCAAAGGATGTGGCGATCCCGGCTGCATCCTGACCACGGTGCTGCAGCATGGATAAAGCGTCGTAGATGATTTGACCGACCGGTTGGTGTCCGAAGACACCGACGATGCCACACATTTTTCCTCGCCGCCCGAGCCCGTTAAAACGTAGCGCGTATCTCTATTTTACGTCGTTTCACGCGTACCTGCAGGCGTGAGGGTTTGCGGCGCGGGATTGCGAAGATCCGGCCGGCCTAACGGTGCGCGGCGTTTTCTCTGCAACTGAAGTTGTATGCGGGATGCCAAACACAGATATTTAGATGGCCATCGACAAATCCACAGGCTAACGAAAACGGATTCGCAGCTGTCTCAACGAAAACGCAGCGAACGACTGAGCCTCAGGTGGAGTTTTTCTGGGTCGTCCAGCAGCAACAGCAACCTGACCCTGGCTGGATCCAAGCGGGAATCGGCTTAACACAGGTGCGACCCAACTTTGTGCGCTCTGCACGAAGCGGGATAGCTGTTGTCCGAAAACGGCGCTGCGGAATTGCAGGGAAGGACCGGATCAAGGGATGCAATTTGCGGGTGATTTCTTCGTATTGATGCCCCGCTGCGCGGCAAATCGAAGCACAAAACCAAAGTTGATACCCCGAGTCGCCGACGGTAATTCCACGCGCGCACAGGACCTGCGACTTCTCTGGTATGGGAGCTCACTTTTGCCGTTGTTGTACTGTGCGTGCCCTTTCGTGCAACGCGCCTCCTTGTGTCTCGTGCGTCGGGAGAAGTCTTCAGCAATTTGAGGAGTCGGCATGCGGATTAAATTTCTAGCCAAGGTTGCAGCGTTCGGGATCGTTGTCAGCCTGTTGTGCTCCGGATGTGGGACCGGAGTGACAGTCATTGCGATGGTGAGCCCGACAATCAGCACAGTGTCGCCCCAGGTGGTGACGGCGGGAACCGCGAGCGTGACAGTGACCGTGCAGGGGGCGAACTTTCAATCGCAGTCGTCGCTGACGGTCAATGGAACGGCGGTGCCGACCACCGTGGTGAACTCGACGACATTGGCCGCGCAGATCAGCGGCAGCCCTCTGGCGAAGCCTGCCGTGGCGCAGCTGCAGGTGAACACGAATGGAGCGAAATCAAACCAGGTTCCGTTGACGGTAACGGATGCGACGCAGAGCGGCCAGTCTTTGTCGATTACGACGACAGATCTCCCGAGCGTGCAGGAGGGAACTGCCTACAACGTGACGGTCGCGGCGACAGGTGGCACCGCGCCTTATACGTGGGCATTGTCTTCTGGCAGCCTGCCGGCCGGGCTGACGCTTTCCAGCGCGGGTGTGATCACGGGAACGCCGACGGCGAGCGGAACGTCGAGCTTTGCGATTACGGCTACAGATTCAAGCTCACCGAAGTTGACGAAGACGATCACGTTCTCGATTGTGGTCACAGCCGCGACAAATCTGCCGCCGGCTTTGACGATCGGTTCGGCGACGTTGAGCGCGGGCCAGGTGGGCAGCACGTATGCCGTTTCGCTGAGTGCGAGCGGTGGAACGCCGGGTTATACGTGGTCATTAGCGTCGGGCAGCTTGCCGGCGGGTCTGGCGTTGTCGAGTGCGGGCGTGATTTCCGGTACCCCAACGGCGACGGGCACATCGACATTCACGGTTGCTGTGAAGGACAACGGGTCGCCCGCGCAGATGGCTTCAGCGCAGGAGTCGATCGGGGTTTCTCCGGCTGGTTTGGCGATTACCACGACGAGTCTGGCGGCGGGAGCCAATGAAAGCTCGTATAACGCGGCGCTGAGTGCGACGGGCGGGACGCCGAGCTACACGTGGTCGATCGGTTCGGGGAGTCTGCCGCCGGGTTTGATCCTTTCGAGCGTAGGTGTGATCTCCGGTACGCCGACGACGACGGGATCGTTCGCGTTCACGGTGGCGGTGAAAGACAGCGGGTCACCGGTACAGACGACTTCGGTGCAAGAGTCGCTTGTTATCGGCGCGGCGGGGCTGTCGGTTACAACGACGAGCCTTGCGGCGGGAGCAAATGGAAGCTCGTATATTGCGGCGCTGAGTGCGACCGGCGGCACGCCGGGTTATACGTGGTCGATCGGATCGGGCAGTCTGCCGGCGGGTCTGACGATGTCGAGCGGTGGTGTAATTTCGGGCACGCCGACTGCGACGGGAACCTCCACGTTCACAATTGTCGTGAAGGATAGTGGATCGCAGACGGCATCTGCGCAGGAGTCGATCACCGTTTCGCCGGCTGTGTTGGCGATTACGACGACAACACTTAGCGCGGGACAGATCAATGCTTCGTACAGTGGATCGGTGAGCGCGACGGGTGGAACGCCAGGCTACACGTGGTCGATTGCATCGGGCAGTCTGCCGGCGGGTCTGACGATGTCGAACGCGGGTGTGATTTCTGGCACCCCGACAGCTACTGGGACCTCGACGTTCACAGTTGCGGTGAAGGACAGTGGATCGCCGGCGCAGACGTCATCGTTGCAGGAGACGATCAAGGTTGTGCCGACGGGGCTGAATATCACGAGCACGCTTGTTGCGGCCAGGGTTGGCAGTTTGTACAGTGCGACGCAGAGCGCAATTGGCGGAACGCCGAGCTATACATGGTCGATTTCTTCGGGAAGCTTGCCGGCCGGATTGACGATGTCCAGCGGCGGTGTGATCTCGGGCACGCCGACAGCGACGGGCAGCTCGACGTTCACGATTGCCGTGCAGGACAGCGGATCGCCGATACAGACGGCATCCGCGCAGGAGTCAATCACGGTTTCGCCGGCTGTGCTGGCGATCACGACGACGAGCCTTGGTGCGGCGCAGGATGGAAGCTTGTACAGTGCGACCGTGAGCGCGACGGGCGGAACGCCGAGCTACACGTGGTCCATTGCGTCGGGCAGCTTGCCGGCAGGGTTGACGATGTCGAGCGGCGGTGTGATCTCAGGTACGCCGACGGCCACGGGAAGTTCGGCGTTCACGGTTGCGGTGAAGGACAGTGGATCGCCGGCACAGACGGCGTCGTTCCAGGAATCGATCACGGTTTCGCCGGCTGCGCTGGCGATCACGACGACCAGCCTTGCGGCAGGAAAGAATGGAAGTACATACAGCGCGCCGCTGAGCGCGACGGGTGGAACGCCGAGTTACACGTGGTCGATTGCTTCGGGCAGTCTGCCGGCGGGCTTGACGCTGTCGAGCGGCGGAGTGATCTCGGGTACGCCGACGGCGGCGGGAAGTTCGACGTTCACGGTGGCGGTGAAAGATAGCGGATCCCAGACGACGACGGCGCAGGAGTCGATTTCAGTTTCGCCGGCTGGGTTGGCGATCACGACGACGAGCCTGGCGGCGGCGAAGGATGGAAGCTCATACAACTCAACGCTGAGTGCGACCGGTGGAACGCCGAGCTATACGTGGTCGATCTCGTCGGGCAGCTTGCCAGCGGGTCTGACGCTATCGAGTGGCGGTGTGATCTCCGGTACGCCGACGGCTGCCGGAACATCGACGTTCACGGTGGCAGTGAAGGACAGCGGGTCGCAAACGGCTTCCGCGCAGGAATCGATTACTGTGGCTGCGGCGCCGAGCACGCTGACGATTACGTCCACGAGTCTTGGCTCCGCGCAGATCACCAACTCGTACAGCACAGCGCTGAGCGCGACAGGCGGCACACCGAACTACACGTGGACGGTTTCGTCGGGTAGTTTGCCGGCGGGATTGTCGATGTCGAGTGCAGGTGTTATCTCGGGTACGCCGACGGCGACGGGAAGCTCGAATTTCACAGTTACTGTTACGGACAGCGGGTCACCGGCCGAGACCGCGTCTGCGCAGGAATCGATCTCGGTGACGCTGCCGCCGCTGGTGGTTACGACAACGTACTTTAGCAATGGCACGACAGGAAGCGCCTACTCGGCCACGGCTGCCGCGAGCGGCGGAGCGCCGGCATACAGCTGGTCGGTGACGTCGGGTAGTTTGCCGGCGGGGCTATCTATGTCGAGCGCAGGTGTGATTTCCGGTACACCGACCGCGACAGGGACCTCCACGTTCACGGTTTCGGTGTCGGACGGCGAGTCTCCGACGGAGACTGCGACGGCCCAGGAGTCGATCACGATCAAGGCGCCGTATACAGCAGGAAGTGCACAGCTCTATTTGTACCCGCAGGCACCTGTGGCGCCGCTAGGCTCATACCAGAGTGTCACGGCGATTGTGACAGGTGTGAACGATAAGACAGTCACATGGAGTTCGGACGGCGGCACAATCGTCGGAACGAATCCGTGTGTTGTCAACGAGCCCTGCACGGTCGCGCTCTACGCTACCTCAGCGGGCACGTATCACCTCACGGCGACGAGTAACGCAACGAAATCGGTGACCGCGACGTCGACGATTACGATCACGCCATCGCCGGTGGTGAGAACGGATCATCCGCGGTTTTTGATGACGTCCGATATGATTCCGGCGCTTCAGGCGAGAGCGACTTCATCCAATCTTGCGTATAAGGGACTTAGTCAGCTTGGCGGGATTTACTACGCAGATGATGCAGCGATCTGGACGTTCTCGACGTGGAACGGCAACGCATGTACGGGAGGTTCAGGTCCTTCCTCCGACCAGAGTGCGAACTACCGCGAAATCGATGCGATGTGGCTCACGCTTGTTTCGTTGCTGGACTCATCTCCTTCCACGCGCAATCAGTATGGCTGTGCGGCACGCGACGTGTTCATGACGAATATTGGTTACGTGCTCAATGGTGAGCTCGACCTGCACTGGGGTAACCGGTGGGCGGACGACGCGGAGGCGCTTTCGTTCACCGCCGATTGGCTGCTGGGTGCGGGATATCTCAGCGCTTCGGACCAGGTCACGGTGCGGGCGTACATGGCGAAGTTGGCGTATGAACAGATTAACGATATTTACAACGGTTCCTTGTCCCCCATCGGCGGTTACGACTCTCCAGCGCAGTTGCTTGAGACGGATGAGAACTCAAGCACGGCAATGCGTGCGATGGGAAACAACTACACGCATGCTCGGATTCTGATCCTGACGGCGGCAGCGCTGACCTTCAACGACAACACGACGGACGATCCGCCGCTTACGAATACCTGTAATGCGACGCGCTATCAGGTATGCCCGGATGGGACGGCTGGGTCGCTGCATGCGTACTGGACGTACGTGTCGGGCGGCATGCTGTACAAGGATTGGGCAGACATGGAGGATGCGAGCATCGTGCAACCGGCTTATAACGCGGCGTTCAATGATATGCTGTCACAGCCGACTTGCAATACCCTGTGGCACACGCCCATTCCATGCTTCGGTCAAGGGCGCGGAGGTGAGCCGAGCGAGGGAACTAGCTATGGATCCTCGACTGAGAAGCTGCGCTGGGCGTTGGACGCGATTCACACGGCCGGCTACAACGATCCCCTGCTGTACGGGCCGCAGATGAGTATGGACACGATGAGCTTCTGGGATTTGCGCTACGTGGCAGATATAAGTGAGCTATTGGGCCTAAGCGGTCTTCCGACAGAGCCGTCGCGCTGGACCTTCACGACCGACGGCGACTCACTAGCTTACTATGCCTGGCCATCCTGGTACGGCTTGGAGTCGGGGGAATTGAGCGCAGACTCGTATGTGGGAAGGACAGATCGCAGCGCGCCGCTGCAATGGCTGGTGATGAATACAGCCTTTGGAGGGGCGAACGGCAACCTGCCCGGGTGCATCTTCTACTGCGGTCTGAGTAACGAACTGGGCAATGATTACGCGTCAGGCGTGGCGCTTGATCTATTCATTTCAGTTCCAGCAGATGATCCAACAGCGAACCTGACCTCCGATCCGCGGACGTCGTTGCCGACGGATTGGTTCGATGCTGGCAACCAGCACATCGTCGTGCGTGATGGTGGCTGGACCACGGGGAGGAATACGATCTTTTCGTACTACTGTACGAACACGCAGATTGACCATGAGCACCAATATTGCGGACGGTTCGACATTTACAGCCAGGGGGAGTACATCACCAAAGGCCGAATGGAGTTCATGGACTACAACAACGAGTACTCTACCGCTCGTAACCAGAATGTGCCCGCGCTTATCAACAACCCCACCCAGACGGGCTGCAGCTACAAAAGCGGATGTTATTTCGCCGATTCCACTATGCTGGGTGGACAGCTATGGCATGGATATCAGGCGGGACTAAACACGCTGTACCATTCGGAGCTTCCCGGTTATGTTGCAACGGTGGCAGATTCTACGAACTCCTACAACGGAGGCTGGGGAGGTTTCGGGCAGCTGAATGAG
>Ga0070741_10008832_pt1 | contig 19968 bp, 9 predicted proteins | sample Coa_R1_4_FD_66440 | JGI IMG/M metagenome (GOLD analysis project Ga0070741, IMG submission 66440) | Surface soil microbial communities from Centralia Pennsylvania, which are recovering from an underground coalmine fire - Coalmine... | ecosystem: Environmental > Terrestrial > Soil > Unclassified ...
TTGCAAAGTCGGGAATAAAGTCTGCCAAGCGGGGGTCAAGGGGGCGGCAGCCTCCTTGCGGGGGGTGGGGTGTCCCCACTTGTTCCTCTTCTCCCCGCCGCCGAAGGCGGCAAAAAAGACTTTGCAACAGCCCTGGGCTATACACAGCTACACCTACCCAAAAAGAGCCAGATACGCTATAATCAGGCCAGGAAATAGCAATACTTACCATCCAGACAAGGGGAGCAGATAGCAGAAGATTATGGCGGACCATCCATTACAGCCAACAACGTTCGCGGTTACAACGCTGGGCTGCAAAGTCAATCAGGCTGATAGCGAGGCCATCAGTGAGCAGATGAGTATGGCCGGCTTTACGCAGTGCGATTTTAACGAGATGGCGGATGTCTATATCGTCAACACCTGCACGGTGACGCATCTTGGTGATCGCAGTTCGCGCCAGTTGATCGCGCAGGCGCATCGCCGCCACCCCGATGCGCTGCTGGTGGTGACTGGCTGTTACGCGGAACTGAACCCAACGGCGGTTGCGGCCCTCCCTGGCGTCGATCTTGTGGTTGGCAACACCAACAAAGATTCGCTAGCCGAAACTATCAGACAGCACCACGCAACGACTAAAATAGCGCAAGATGCTCCTGAACTCACAAGACGAGCGTTGCCTGTATTGTCGCTTGATACGCAGCATATTGGGAGCGATGGTATACTGGCCTTCCAGGCAGCAGAAGAGGAGCCTCAGCCGGATAATCCCGCTCGCCTCTCACCTTTTGCCGGCACGACCACGCTCACGGAACAGGCTAACGCACGGCTGTTCTCGCGAACACGCGTCCAGATGAAGGTTCAGGATGGCTGCGATAATCGCTGCACCTATTGCATCGTTCCTTATGTGCGAGGAAAATCGCGCAGTCGCAGCATCGCCTCCGTGGTTGAACATGTGCAACGCAAGGCGCGGGCAGGATATCAAGAGGTGGTGCTGACAGGCATCCATCTTGGCGATTATCACCCAGAAGGTGACGGGAAGCGCGACCTGGGCGATCTGATCGCGGCCCTTTTGCACGAAACGGAGATGCCACGCATTCGCGTCTCCTCGTTGGAGCCAGAAGATTTCCGGCTGGAGTGGCTGGAGCATTGGGAAGATCCGCGTATGTGTCGCCACTTCCATCTGCCCATGCAAAGCGGTTCGGACAATGTCCTACGCAAAATGGCCCGCCGCTACAGCAGCGACCGTTACCATACCATCGTCACAACCATTAAGCGACAGATTCCTGGCGTCGCCGTTAGCACCGATATTATCACGGGCTTTCCCGGCGAGAGCGACGACGATTTTGAGCAGACGTACGAGATGGCTTGCGAGCTGGCCTTTGCGAAAGCGCACGTTTTCCGTTTCTCGCCGCGCCAGGGTACGCCAGCGGCCCGTATGCGCAATCAGATAAAAGAAGAAGTGAAGAAGGCCCGCAGCCAGCGCCTGCTTGATCTTAACAACGAGCATAGCCAGCAGTTCCGTCAACGGTTTATCGGCGAGACGGTGCAGGTGCTTGTTGAGCAGTTCAAGCATGGTTACTGGGAAGGGCTGACCGATAATTATGTACGCGTCGAAATCCATGATCTACCCGAACGCGACTGGCAACACACGCTGGTCAAGGCTCATTTAACCCAACTCGTAGATGATGGCGTATGCGGCACTTATGTAGAATATTGATGAAACGCCTGCTTCTCTTACTCACAATACTCATACTCTTCTCCGCTTGCAGCAGCGCCGGAACGCCTCCGGCAAGCGGCACCTCCGCTCCCGCGCAATCATCACCCAATGCTTCAACAAATTCGGCTATAGGAAATTTTCAGGAATACGCGCTGCCCCAGACGAATAGCGGCCTGATGCGCCCGGCCATCGATCACAAGGGGCGCGTATGGTTTGGGGAAATGGGACATAATTATCTGGCAATGTTTGACCCGCAGACGCAGACATTCCGGCAGATGACGCCGCCGCGCGGGGAGGCTGGCATTATGGGGATCTCCGCTGCCTCCGATGATACAATCTGGTTCGCTGAACAGTATGCTAATTACATCGGGCATTATTTCCCCACAACAGGACAGTATCAGACGTATGATCTGCCCAAAATCACCACACCCGATCCGAGCAACAAGAATAACATCTTGACCTTGCCGAGCGCGCCCAATGATACCGTGCTCGACGCGCAGGGCAATGTATGGTTCACCGAGCTAAATGCCGACTCCATCGGCATGCTCAACGTCAAAACCGGACAATTCAAACACTATCCGCTGACGCCCACGAAGAGCGTGCAGAAGCTCAACCCGTACGGGATCACAGTTGATGGACACGGCATCGTCTGGTTTACCGAGGCCAGTTCAAGCCGCCTCGGTCGGCTCGATCCGCGAACAGGCGCGATCAGCTATTTCGCGGCTCAGGGCAACAACAACACTTTGATGGAGGTTACCAGCGATGCTCAGGGTAACATCTGGGTTACTGCATTTGACGGCTATCTCCTGCTGAAATTCGATCCAGCGACAGAGCAATTCACGTCGTACTACGCACCTCATGCGACAAATGGAGCCGGCGCGCTGTACGGTCTGGTAGCGGCTCCCGATGGAGCCATATGGGTCACAGTTGCGGCAGAAAACGTGATTGCGCGGCTTGACGTGGCAACGGGACACTTCGTGTATTACCCCATTCCCACCAGAGATAGCTCTCCGCTTGGCATAGTGATGGGAAGCGACCATGCATTATGGTTTACCGAGGCGAGCAGCGATAAAATCGGCAGGCTGCAACCCTGATCAAGCTTGCTCAACCCCTTTCAGCACCGCCTCAACCTCTTCCAGCCTGCGCAAAAAGTGGCGATCCCCTAATCGTTCCAGCACAGGGCGAGCGCGCTCAAGCTGTGAGAGATCCTTTGTGCGCTGAGCAAGCACGACGCGCATACGAGCCGCATGCACAACAAGACGGTGCTCCTCAGATTCGTCGATAGCCTGGGCAAGCTGTTCATTATCGTTGTCGAGAATAGCCTGGGCAATTTTGAGACAGTGAGTAGACATATCATTTTGAAAAACCGGAGTTTGCATCAATTTCGCGGGAGCTACCACATTGGCTTCGCTAAAGAGAGACAAGATCAAGCCCGTAACCCCCGTCGCAAGACCCTCTACATTTAGCTTATCCAGGTCATCATCACGTATGACAGCAAGGAAATCCTTTATACCCTCATCTTCAGCGAACATATGCTCGATCACAGAAGTAGCCATATCCAACACTGGACGATCCTCACGCGCTTTTGCCATATAGAGCCAGGCCATATAGCCATCAAAGACCACGCTCCCCGCGCCGGGACGCAATTGCAATCGTTCCCAGATCTGTTCGATCACCTTGAGTAAGCCAGAGCTCTCATCCCATTGCCCTGAAACATACAAGACCCACATCGCTATCGAGGCTGCTCCAGCAAAATACTCGATAGGCTCACCTGGATGCAATGCTGCCAGAGCTTCCTGAACGGTGCTGAAACAGCGATCATAATCGCCGAGCAAAAAGTAGATGCCCCCCATCGTGCTTGCGATGTCGCCACGCTCGAAGGTGGAAAGGCCGGGAAGCGTAAGACGACGACGGCAAACAGCCAACGCATCAACATGTGCCCCGATGGTTTCTAAAAATGTTATCCACGCATCCAGGGCGTCATTGAGCATAGCCCAGTCTTCTCGTTGCTCAAAAAACGCTGCCGCCTCCTGGCAGATGAGGAGCTTCTCGCGTGCTTCCTTCTCATCAATAGTTCCTCGCCTCAACGCTCCTGAAATGTATCGAACCAGAGCAGTGATGCGGAAGCGCCACAGCTCTGCCTCGTCTCCGACCTGCTCCACAAGCTGTTGAGCCAGGCTCCACTGAGCGTCGATTTCCTCTTGTTTTGGATACTTCTCCGCTCTACGATAGGCCGAGAGCAATTTGCGCATCAGACGCGCTCCCGTCAGGGGATCTTGTTCGCCTTCGCTCCGCCAGCGTTCCAGGGCGCTGTTATACGCCTCGATGACTGCATCTCCCCAGACGAGGCTATCGCCCAGACATTCGTACAGACGCAGATGTTCGGCTTCGGGAGCAAGAGCAAGAGCGTTGCGCAGGTAATCTTTTGCCTCAACAAATGCGCCGGAACGGGCCGCAAGCGTGCCCGCTCGCTCCAGAAAAAAGAGAGCACGCTCCGTCTCGTGGGGCAATGGTTTAGGAATGGCCGATTGACGCGCCAATAGAACGGCCTCGCGATAATGATAAGCAATAAGGGCCGCGAAAGCATCTAGCCGATCCGCTTCAGTTGATTCGAGCCAGGCAGCAATTTTGCTATGCAGCAGAACGCGCTGCGCACGGGATATGGTGTTGTAAGCCACGTCGCGAATGAGAATATGGCGAAAAGCGTACACATCACCCGCTGAAGATACTAGCATATCGCGCGAGAGTAGCCCATCCAGAGCTGTCTCGATCTCTTGCAAACTGTACTCGTTCAGGACGGCATGCAGCATATGGAGGCGGATGGCACGACTGGCAACTGAGGCAACCTGGAGCACCATACGCTCCTGGCGCGTGAGCAGATCGATCCGCGCCTGCACCGCCGCGTGAACAGTGTCGGGCAAACGATCAAGGGTTGCCGCTTCCCCCGACAGACCGCGCTCCGCCAGCCCGCGCACCAGTTCCAGCGCAAAGAAGGGATTGCCACCCGAACGGTCCGCGATCTCCTGGCGCGTCGCCTCTGGCAGGTTCGCGGAGAGTTTCTCTACCAGATCGTGCGTCTGGGCTGACGTCAGCGGCTGTAAAGCGATAGCAGTGAAGTTCTGACGTCCGCCTCCCCACGCCGGGCGGCGATCCAGCAATTCTGGACGGCTGAGCACGATTAACAGAACCTGCGCATGAGTATGCTGGTGCGTAACATGCTCCACAAGGTCCAGCATGCTCTCGCTGGCCCAGTGCAGATCCTCAAAAATGAGGATACGCGGAGCCTGGTGCGCGAACGCTTCGATCAACAGACGCCAGGCAGCGAAAATGCTCTCGCGATCAGTCGTGCCTGTGGCATCGCTTTCGATGCCCAGCGTTGCCAGGATCAGATCGGAGAGGCGCGAAGCATCCTCAGCCTGATAGCCAGCCTGGGTGAAGACAGCCATAATCTGAAGCTTGGCGACCTCTTCGCCGCGCATCAGGCCATCGAGCAGACCACGCAGAGGCCAGTAAGTCAGAGTCTGACCATAGGGGAGGCAGCGCACCATTGCCGTCTGAAAGCCCTCTTCGGGATCGATGCGACGCAGAAATTCTTCCAACAAGCGCGTCTTGCCTGTGCCAGCCGGAGCCACAATCGAAACCAGTTGCGGGCGTCGCTCTTCGAGGACGCGCGCCTCCAGCAGGGCAAGTTGCAGCAAATCCTGTTTTCTTCCCACAAATGGGGGCCGATTGACAATCCGCGCCTCGCGAACGCTTTTGAGAGGATAAGCCCGCAAAGGCTGGCTTTTCCCTTTCACCGAGATCAGGCCCGGTTCATCAAAGAGAAACGCGCTCTGAGCCGAGTTGAAGGTGCGCTCCCCCGCGATAATCTCGCCTGGACTGGCGTGCTGCTGCAAACGAGCAGTCACATTGACAGTATCACCCGTCACCAGAAAATCGCCGGTTGAGAGATCGCTGGTCGCGACAACCTCGCCGGTATTGACGCCCATGCGCAACTGAAAAGTCGCACCCAGGATCTCATCGTTGGCAACGGCGGTGCTCAGGGCTAAAGCGGCTGCAAGAGCGCGTTCAGCATCGTCTTCGTGGGCCTGGGTCAGGCCAAAAACGGCCATAACGGCATCCCCAATAAACTTTTCAATCGTGCCGCCATGTTCAGCGACCACGCGGCGAGCATGCTCATAATAGCGCCCCATCAGCGTGCGCACATCTTCGGGATCGAGGCTTTCGCCCAGCGCGGTTGAGCCGGAGACGTCGGCAAAAAGGATACTGACCAGTTTTCTCTCTTCAGGCATCGTCAGATCTTCCTCCCCGGAGAATATAGATAAGCTTCTGATCACCCACACATATAAGCAAGTCTGTGTGTTTGCTTCTTAGCATAAGCGCGCGTCTGCGACGCGCGTCTTGTTGTGGAGGGGTGGTGGAAACATGCGCGAAGCGCATGTTTCCACCACCCCTCCACAACACCTTTGCAGCTTTGCTACGAAAGGATTGATAAGAGTTGGAGCGCTACCCCACACTCATACAAATGCAGGGCAGCGTGAGATGATTTACTGCTTCAGATATTTTGCAAACCAGTCTTTGATGTGGTGCAAGCGTTCCAGACGCATTTTTGGATGGCCGCCGCGCGAGAGGCCGTGGCTCTGTCCCTCAAAGCGCACAAACTTGACCTCGCGGCCCATCCATTTGAGAGCGGCGAAAAGTTGCTCGGCCTGCTCAATGTTACAGCGGAGATCCTGCTCGCTGTGGATGATCAGCAACGGTGTCTGAATATTCTGGACATATTTTATCGGGGACATGTGCATGTATTTGTCCAGATCCTCCCACGGCGTCGTATCCAGATTATCCTCAGCCAGATCCCAACCGATATCGCTGGTCCCGAACATTGTCGCCATATTGCTGACGCAGCGATCAGTAATCGCGACTTTGAAACGGTTGTGATGACCGACCAGCCAGTTCGTCATAAAGCCACCGTAGCTGCCGCCGGTAACAGCCAATCTCTGCTCATCGATATAGCCGCGCTGCACCAGGGTATCCACCCCCATCATAATATCAATCGAGTCTTTCTCACCCCACGCACCACGAACCGCGTTGGCGAAATCATAGCCATAGCCGCAGCTCCCACGCGGATTAGTGTAGAAAACCACATAGCCTTCAGCCGCCAGCATTTGCATTTCGTGGAAAAAGCCGTAGCCGTATTGCGTATGCGGACCGCCGTGAATCTCAACCACCAGCGGGTACTTCTTTGCCGGATCGAAGTCTGGCGGCTTGATAATCCAGCCATCGATATCCCAATCATCCACGCCTTTGAAGGGCATATACTCAAGGGAAGAGAGCGTCAATTGATTGAAGAACGCGTCGTTAGTCGAGGTAATGCGGCGCATCTCGCCCGACGAGGAGGTGGAGCAGACGAAAATCTCTTGCGGGCTGGTTGGGGTACCGAGCAGCAAGACAATTTTATCGCAGGCAGCATCTACCGTGAAATCGCGTACATGAACATCGCCGGGAGTCAATGTACGTGGTTGCGCGCTTGCACCTGTGACGGGAATGGCAAAGATACGACCAGCGCCACGATGAGATGCGAGCACGTAGAGGGTCTTACCATCTGCTGACCACGCGGGCGGTGGCGCCAGGTGCTCGTCGCCGATATCGCTGTTGGTCCAGTCCATGCATGATCCCTCGAACGCCTGCGAGATATTGGTCGGAGCGGCATTCTCGGCATTGGCAGCGATAGTATAGAGGCATGTATGACCCGCGCCTCGCACCTTAGGCGCTCCCACAAAGGCAATCGATTTGCCATCCGGTGACCAGGAAGGAGCGTTACAGCCCAGCTTGCCATCGGTCAGGCAACGCAACTCTCCCGCTTTACCATTTTTCAGCGAGAGGGTATAAATATCGTCGCCAGGCCATTTCCAGCGATCATCACGACGATTCGAGCCAAAGACGATCTGCGTTCCGTCGGGCGACCAGGCAGCGTCACCATCATCCCAATCGCCATCGGTGAGCTGCTGCGGCTCGCCGCCGGCGGCCTCTATCAGGAAGAGATGGGAACGACGCTCATAAATAAAGCCAACGCCGTCGAGCCGGTACCAGAGCCTATCGATCACGCGGGCTCTGGGCAGGCGCTTGCCATCTTTGCCATCCTCGTCCTCTTCGTTAGTCGAACCGACCTGCGCGCTGAAAAGCACATATTTGCTATCAGGCGACCAGACCGGGGCACCGACGCCATGCTCCATAAAAGTCAGTTGGCGCGCTTCCCCTCCGTCGGTGGGCATAATCCAGATTTGCCCCTTCCCCTTGCCCCGCTTCTTCTGCTCCTTCTGATCTTTAGCGGTGGTTTCTCCTTCGCGCTCGGAGACGAAGGCCAGCCAGCGCCCATTGGGCGACCAGACCGGACTACTGGTATTGGCCGGGCCGGAGGTGAACCGTCTTGCTTCGCCACCGGCAGCAGGAGAGACCCAGATAGAAGAATGGTACTCGTGCTTGTTGCCATCAATAGTCGTCACAACGAAAGCGACTCGCTGCCCGTCGGCAGAGATGCGCGGCCTGCTTACGAATTTGATCTGGTAAAGATCTTCAATAGTAATCGTTCTCGCCATGTCACTATCCTCTCTGACTATACTGTAGGGGCAGGTCTTGCACCTGCCCTACCGCTACAACATTCCCCTGCAAAACTCGGAACACTTGATTGCAATAGTTAGTGTAGCCCCTGCAATAAATTCCACAAGTGCGATATGTCGCATGAATGGATGCCCAACATCGCAAAATCTTGCGTCTTCCCTCTCGTACAATTGCGTTACGCTTCGGACCGCGCTAGAGTAAAAGCACGATGTATCGTCCCCGCCCGCTGCGAACGAACCGTAAGATCGACACTCGCTCCCGCCGGGCCTTTGAGCAGCCATTCTACTTTGCAACGGTTATCCGTTGGTGAGGCGAAGCTAAACCATGCCCAGAGCTTGTTTGAGCGTCCTTCGAGATGCTCGACCGTCTGGCGCTGTTGCCCGGTAACAATACTCACGTCTTCCGGCAAGGTCAGCTCGACCTCTAGCGGGCGCACAGCCTTACGCTCCAGAGCCTTTTTGCTGGTGTAGGTGGGTAAGAAGCCATTATTTTCCACTACCGTAACGACGTGAAAAAGTCCATCGCCCTGCGGCTCTACCTGCAAATGACGAATGCTCAGATAGGGACAGAGCGCCGCATGGGTCAGGGTGAAACGAGCATGTTTCGCGCAGGTTGCGGCCAGAAACTTGAGCGGGACGTTTTGTCCATAGAGCTTATCACGCCAGCCACCAATCTCTACAGGACCCAGTTGCGGATGGTCGAATGGCTGCCAGTCCTGGAATGCCTCCCCATTCATCACCTCATCATTCCAACGCATCAATTTAAGATCATCTTCTTCTGGATGCCAGCGAAACCAGGCAATGAAGTCGCGGGGACCAATGCCAGCTTCGGTTGGCATATCCCATAGCTCGGTGGTGAAGCCAAACCAGCCCAGGTGATCGTAGACATAGTCATCCATCGCGCCACGAGTGACATCTTTGGGGCTATAGCGGAACCCATGATAGGTGGAGACGCTGGGATAGCCGGTAATTTGCGTGCCGCGCTCACCGATCAGCTTAAAAACATCCAGGTCTTCGGGGGGCATCTGCTCATCAGGATAGGTACTATACGGTCGCAGGAGTACGCCGGAGGTTGTGTGGTAGGTTAAGAAGCCGGAAATATTGGGATGGGTGCGCCAGAACTCGGCCTCGGCGCGGGTCTCCGGTTCCGAAAAGGGGTAGGGGCCAGAGCCGCGCTGCGTGCCCTCGGGCGCCCATTCAAAGGGATAGTTGCGATTGATATCCAGCCCATGCTGTGGCGGGGCGACCGGAATCGTAAAGCCGTCATAATTGCGGATCAAGCCCTCGGTCAGCAGGTGATAATACTCGCCTCCCTCTTCATCGATCTCGCGGCGGCGCATGATGCGTGGGTCTTTGGAGGAGCATTTCCAGGGGCCATTGGGATCTTTGATGCGCATATCCAGGATCTGCCCATCGCCATCGATATCTTCAGGATATAGCCCGTCGCGCTCATCTTCGTAGGGATATAAACGGGTGCTGCTGCGTAGAAAATAAGGGGTAGTGAGGTAGCGTTCCGCGCCATCAACGCTGATACGCGGCATCAAATATAGAGCGGAGCGATCCAGTATGCGCGTCACTGCCTCATCTTTGCCGTAATCTTTCAGGTACGACCAGATGGTATAAAGCACAACCGTCGAGCCTGTGACCTCGCCAGCGTGGGTATTGCCATCAATCCAGTAAGCAGGCTTCTCCAGAGCCGGTCCGGTGGCTTTATTGGTCAAGGTAACCACCCAGAGTTCGCGTCCCTCCAGACTCTGGCCGATGGACTCGATCTCCGCCAGTTGTGGATACGCTCCTACCAGGTCTTGTAGTAATTGCGTCAGGACCTCGTAGGTATAGTAAGAAAGCACACCTTTTGTAGGCTCAAACTCCTGGTGTACGATTGGTCTGGACATAAAAAATTTTACCTTTCCATTGATGGAATTTTAAAGAAAGCGAAAAGAGTTCAGCATAGAGGGATCGCAGAAACGGCGCTGTTATCTGCGACGGCGGCTGCGCCTCTCCCGTTCCAGGGCATAATCGAGCGTCTCGTGCAGACGTTCAAAATCGTCAACATCGAGCTGGAGTTCAACGGCAGGTAAATCCTCGGGTCGAATATGCCCTTCCTCGTAAAGTTGCAATACCATAACAAGTTCCACTTCTATATCCAGTATGCCCTCACCCGAGGACAGCTCTATATCATCGTCGTCTTCGTCCTCTTCCTCATGTGCCGTGGCCCTGGGGATGAATTCAATGCTTGTGCGAGCGCATTTGAAGCGTCCGGTGATCTTGAGCGCGTCCGTTGACATTTCTTCGGCAAGCTCGCGCACCACCTCCATCATCTGAGCAAAAGCGTCTTGCAGTTGCTCTAAAGCATCATCTTCCTCAGTCCCGGTCTCAATATCTCCCGCCAGTTCTCCCGTTACCTGATTGCTAGTAGTGCCGGAGCTGGCATCAGGCAGGCGCTGGCGGGCAAGCTCATTAAGCTGTTTGAGCGCCTGAGCAAAAGCCGGTGAGAAGGCGCTGCCTTCGCGCTCCGTCGGCGTCGGACTCTCTTCATGATCTCCCTCATCTCCGTTTGGGATTTGATCCTCGTCTTCTTCATCTTCTTCATCTTCATCCCCCAGTCCCACAGCCGCTTCTACCATTAATATTTGCTGGTGCAATTGTTCCGCAACATCATGAGTAAAGTAGGCGAGGACTCTTGCCTGGCGTGATGCAGCAAGTAACTGAAATTGAGGCCAATCCCGGTACCGTTCTCGACCGCGCAAGTAGCGCATTTCCACCATTCCTAACGTATCCAGCCGTAACGAAATCTCCATAACTTCCTCCTCAATAAGTAGAACGAACCGGTTACTACATCTATTTTCGACGCTACTACCAGCTCTTCTCCTATAAAATAATTCTTTTTAAGATTGCTTTTTCCGACAAGTGTTTATCATTCACGAAACGCTCGTTTAATTCGCCGGTCATAGCCAGATAAATATCGAATCAATCTGCTTTGGTGTTCTTCACCATGATATCACAACGAGCATGCATTGATACAGCTAATCGACACATTGCTCCGCCGTATCCCCCGACTTGCCTATTATTGCCAGAAAATCTTTCTTCAAAAGCAAAAAGCCAGAGGATACACGTTGCCTCCCTGTGCATCTCTGGCTTTTTGCTCATTTATCGCTTTCACGGCTCCGTTTGCGACCACAGGGAGGGCAGTCGATGACGAGCCAGGGTCAGGCCGGTGGCGATACCCAGCAATATTATCCCTGCCATGATGATGGCTAAGAAAAACGGAATGCCTAACGACGGCAAGAACAACACATGGATGGCGCTCACAATGATCAGACCCGCCCCACCCAGGACGAAGAAACGCTGATGGGTGGCAACGCCTAAAACCAGCAGGAGCAGCGATTCACCGGCCAGGATGAGCGTCGGCTGAAGGTTATCCTGGCTAAAGCTCAACCAGAGCATGGGCAATAACAGTAGCGCAGCCCCCACAATGGAGCAAACCGGTCCAACCATGCGGTGGCGGGACAACCTCTGATCGCGGGCGATGAACGGAGCGATGACGATCAGGTAAGAGGCCGGAACCAGGGTTAGTCTATCGGCCTGGGTTTGCTGGAACGCCGCCAGCTCCCACGAGCCGACCAGCGAGAGCAGCAGACCGGCGCTATAGTAGAACCAGGGGCGGATCTCGCTATCAGGCTGGATGTAGCCGTACAAGAACAGGAGGAGCGCCAGGACGAAGAGCGAGCCAGCTCCGACGTGCGTCAGCAGGCCAGCGTCAGCAGAAAAACCACCTTGCAGGATAATCGCCAGTACCACCAGGACCTGCCCGCCGATGCTCACCAGCGAATACAGGCGCATCGGCTCCAGCAGACGTATCGCAGGCGTTAGCATCTTCCAGAGGAACTGTGCAGCAAAAACCAGCGTCCAGAGCACGCTATAAGCCATCATTTGTTGCCAGAGCGGCCAGTGGGTCCGGGTAATGCTCCATAAAGCCAGCACAACAGGAATTGCTAGCAATTCAGGCATGCGCTCCACCAGCATAACCAGCAGCGATAGCCCGATCATGGCTCCCAGGATGTTCAATTCCAGGCCATTCGGCAGGAATGCCTTTGCCTCGTACCCCCATAAAACGGTCATGATGATCGCCACCGCTGCACTTACATACCAGGACCAGCTCCAGGCAAATTTCTCCTGTAACTCAGCATGTACCAGGGCCATCTTGATCGGATAGCTAATAAAACGGCCCGTAAGCATTCCTAGCATAGCGGCTCCAAAGGCAATACCGGCCAGGTACCAGGTAGTTGTTTGCACCTGCACACTACAAGCTGAAGCGACGGATGCTGGAAAAGTGTCTATCTGCAATATTGGCAGGCAAGTAGTTGTGCGCAACGCCAGGATCGCCGCCCAGGCAGTAAAACCCGCTACTAACCACTGCCATGCCGCCCGGCGCTCAAGCAGGAGGATGCCATAGGCGACCAGCGCATAGAGCAGCAGGGCATCGGGAACAGCCGCGTAAAATGGATGATTGACCCCTTGCAGCGCCCCATAGACGCCCGTTAGCACAGCCGCAGCCAGCGCAGTTGCGTAAATCGGCAGCGCATAACGCAGCAATTCACGTTGCCATGCCGCCATAATCTCATTTACTTTGACGAAGCGGAGCGCGCTCACCCCTCCGCCAAGAGCGGCACACGCCAGAGCTACCAGAGGTGGCCGGTAAAGATCGCCAAGCAGCCCGGAGTCATACACCGACCAGATGGCAAAAAATGGGGCGATCCACATGAGTATTTGCGCGTTCTCAACCACACCGATGAGGTAGATGAGCAGCGCGAACAGCAACAGCGCCCAGGTCGCGGCAGGTATTTCCTGCTGGTTATAGCCGGCCAGCCCCATCATAATAGCAGCGAAAAGCGCGATCCCGTAGATTGGTAGTCCCCAATCCCTGCCTGCCAGGCGGCTCACTCCGAAAGCGAGCAAGGTCAGCAGAGGAGCCAGCCACGCCAGCGCCCAGAAAGGATTGGTCGGCATCAACAATCCAATTACCGCAAAAGCCATTGCTACAATCAGCCACCATTTGACGCGCGCTAAGGTTGCCGCTCCATACCAGACGACAGCCAGAACAGCCATCTCCTGCGCAAAAGAAAACTTGATAGAGAGCCATCCCTGGACCACGCTGGTAGAAACAAGGCCATCGCCAGCCGTAAAGACGAGGCCATACAGAATGGCGCTCACCACAAGAGGCCACTCCCACGGCAACATGCTTCCAGGCTTTGCCTCCGCCTGATCGCTCACCCTGACAACATTCCATCTATCAGTGATGAAATTACGAATGATAGCGGACACAAACGGCAGCGCAACACAGGCCAGCAGTAGGACACGCATACGCAACAAAAGGAAGGGCGAGGCCAGCAGCAGCAAGATCAATGGCAAGAACAGCCAGCCCTGACGTCGCTGGTAGAGCAGAACCCCATAGAATAGCGCGGCAAAGAAGAACAGCAGGAAGATGCTACGATCAATATTGCCGAGGCCCAAACCTATCGTCACTACAACCTCCGCCAGCGCCAGCACCTCAATGGGATTGGCCCATGCCGGGCTGACAAGATGACGTGTCGCTACCGCGCATACAACCAATACAAGCGTGAGAGTCAGAAACCACCAGACCGGCTCAGGCGCAAGCGATACTCCTATCAGACCATAGGCCCAGTTCAGCAAGAAACCGCTCAGCAAAAGCAGCCAGGGCCATTGCTTCTGACCTGTTTCCGGTGTTCTCTGCCATCCAGTATGATGCAAAGCAACGCTTAGCGTCACAGCCACGCCGACGAGCAGAGCGATAATCTCAGCCAGCGTCTCCCAGTTTAGCGAAACAACATGGAAGAAGGGATCATATGCCCTTAGCAGAACTTGTATGGGCAACAACGGTGCAGCAATTAAGGGTACTATTGCCACGAGTGCCAGGGAGAGCCCTTCCACATGCTGATCAGGCCGGCCATAGCGTCGTAAAAATTGAGAGGCGAGCAATGTCAGGCCATGATAGAATACCGCAACCGCGGTAAGTAGTAACACATATCCAATCTGCTGAAACTCAAAGGCATAAGCAAATGCCAGCGTAGAGGCAAGAAACAGGTATGGTATACTTTGCGCCCATTGTGTACGTCGTGTCTGCCACACAAAAAGGCAGACCCAGACCAGCAACAAGAGGAGTACACAGAGCAACGAAAAACGTATCTCGCTCTGTGCCTGATGGACGAGATCAAATCCCAACGAGTAGAGGTAGATCAGAATAGCGCCTATTCCGCAGACGCCAACGCAGGCGAACATCAGGGAGCGAACCGGCTCACGCAAAATCGCCCACGTACCCATTAAAGGCTCGGCATTGTCAACGCGATCTGGCAGGGCGAGCAGGGCAAGAAAAGCGGGGAGCATCAACACGCTGGGCCACCACCAGTAGTTCAGGTTAAAGGCGCTGGCAACAGCAAGGGTGGCAACAGCTTGCGCCACCACCGATAAGTAACCAAAGGGAGCAGATTTCTGATAAACTGCCAGCGCCCCATAGACAATAGCGGCATACACAGCAGCGATGGCGACCACCGTAGATGGTGCGAGACCAACGATCTGTCCCGCCACGAGCCGGTAGCCGGAGAAGCCGACGAGAGGAACGAGCAGCGCAAAAATGGTTGTATAAACAGCCGCGATGATCCGCAAACTGGAAAGCCGGGAGCGAAACCAGTAAGCCAGCGTGCCAATCAAACCAAAGATTGCATGGGCGATAAACATCACGATAAAAGAGAGGAAAAGGTTCGAGAGATTTGAATTTGTCGCCACATAGCCCAGAGTGCCAATCAGAATCAGAAACGCTGCCAGCGAAACAACGATATTAATCGTTTGATCGGCAAAGAACGCCTTCAAGGAAAACACCCTCGCCGGCGTCTTGTGAACAGGATACGCTTGCACAGCGACGGGTGCAACGGAGGGCTGCCCAACAGGCTGCTCTTGTTGTACAGCCGCTGGCATTTTTACCGGTGACTGAGGTGGAAAAAGTTGAACAGGAATCTGCACTTTTTCAGTTTGTGGTGTAGGCGCAACCGACTGAGCGCCGGCAAACGGAACGGGGGTCTGTTGAACCTGCCGCAGCAAATCCAGGCGGTTCTGGTAGTGCCTCATCAACTGGGTAATCGTGATATTGGCACCACCGTGATCGGCCACGCGACGCAGATCGCGCAGGGACGATATCAAAAATTGTTCTTCCTTAAAAATCGCGATTGGATAACCGCACCGCGGGCAATCTTCTCCCATCTGAGGACTGAGCGGAAGCCCACAGCAATTACAGTGAGTTCCAGACATAGACATTATCATGGGCCACTTCCTTTACATCTATAAAACCATATGACGCAAGAAGATAATGAATAGCGTGTCCATAGCATAGACGACAGTCTTTTTCATAGATAAGTGTCATTTGTCCCATTTTTAACAGATCACTCGTGTTTCAACTATAGACGCTTGAACTCACTGAACTATCACAAATTCAGCGTCCGACTTTTCCAGGCTTATCACGCCTGCGGCTTTTTATGATAACAGGGCTTTTCCGTGTTCCTTTCCCTCTTGCCGACGGGATTCGCGCCCCAACGGGGCGCAGGGCAAGAGGAGAGAGGTGCAGGCAACCCCGCGACGCGGGGTTGCCTGCACCTCTCTCCTCTTGCGAGCAGGGCTTTGCCCTGTGAGCATGACGAAAACGGAAAAGCCCTGTTTATGATAAAGAAAGGTCTGGACGCGAACAAGGTAGTACTTTTGCGTATCAGCGAGCACGTTATTGACAGCCAAGCTCGTCTTTAAGTATATTGTTTCCGCTATCCATAGAAACTTTAGTATAATAGCTGAATATGCGCAGTCTCAGGGCTTTTTTTGATGATCTGATACATACAAAGTATCATCATATTTTTTCTCCTTATCTATAATATGAGGATTCTCCGTGTCTTATAGGGAGCGCCCGGGGTTGCATCAACTTCGTTTTGCGATTGAAGGAAATGGAGATACCTGTAGCGATGCAAACACTAACCGATGTTAAAGCTGGGAAGAATGCCACACCGACCGCCAATCAATACAACAAGTATTTTGCCCCCCTCTACTATAAAATAATCACATCCTGGCAGCGCATTGCTTTCTGGTCGATTATGGCATTGGCGGCTCTCTTGCGACTCTACCAATTCCCCAACACGCCTGCCGGCCTGTGGGTTGACGAGCTGACGGAGGGCTATGACGCGTATGCGCTGCTGCTGCATGGCACTGATCGCTGGGGCAATCCTTTTCCGGTCTATTTCCCCAGTTGGGGCTCGGGACAAAACGTGTTGCAGGCATACCTCACTATCCCCTTCATCAAAATCTTTGGCCTCAGCGCCTTCTCAGTTCGCCTCCTGCCTGATTTATTAGGTATTTTTGCCGTCTATTTGCTTTACCTTACGGTGAAAAAGATCTATGGAACCAACACGGCACTCCTGGCTGCATTTCTGCTCGCCACCCTTCCCTGGTACGTGATGGTTTCTCGCTGGAGCTTAGAATCTAATCTGCTCCCTTTTTTCCTCTTATTGAGTGCATTCACATTGCTCTATTGTTACGATTCGCCTCATCGCCGCTGGATACCTATCTCTCTAATCCCTCTGGCCCTCTCCCTCTATGCCTATGGCATTGCTATCGTGATCATTCCTACCTTTCTCGCATTATTTATTGCCTGTAACTACAAAACCATTTTAAAAGCCAGAGTGAGTTTCCTCATCAGCATCTTCCTTTTCCTGTTAATCTCGACGCCCTTTCTTCTCTTTGTGCTGGAAAATTATGTTTTCCAGAAGGCGCTGCCGTTCCTGGCTCATCTGCCCATCACGATCCCCTACTTGCCCGCCAGCCGTCTTTCGCAGGTCAATAATAATCTCTCTCATCAGGCCATTCTGCTGGATAACTTGCGCTTCCTCATTGGAGGCTACAACGATGGGAAACTATGGAACAGCGTTTCCTGGATATCACCCCTCGGCTGGCTAGTCCCACCATTTGCTGCGCTTGGAGTCTACTTTAGCTTGAAGCGCCAACCATTGTCGCGCAATCTTTTTGTCTTCTGGCTGGCCGCTGTCTTACCCACCTTTGTGCTCTTCTTCTTCATTGTAAATCGTGCTAATGCGCTCTTCATCCCTCTCTTTCCCCTCAGTGCCTATGGCATCGTCTCCCTATTAGAAAATGTCCAACCGATAAAGAGTCAAGTTTTTGTGACGGCAATCCTGGTCGGCTCGCTCTTTTTCCCCAACATCATTTTCTACCGCTACTACTTTACTAATTTTAACAACGACAATGCGTGGGTGTTTAATGCCGGTTTTGACCAGGCCATAGCTCATGCGGTTTCTCTGGCTCATCCCGACGAGAATTTCTACATCTTCAACAATGATGGTTGGGATAATTATATGGCTACGCTGTTTTACCTTCACCTTGATCCCCAGGATTTTCATACCCATGCTGATATTCAGATCATTGACGGCATCTACTGGGTACGCAGCTATAGACGCTATTACTTTGGGCCTGGTTCTTCTCCGGCGGCGCTGAGTAATGTCACATCGTACATTGCCGTCTTGAAGGGTAATCGGCAGGTATCCTGTCAACGTAAAGAGATTCTCTACCAGGACAACCGCTGGCCTAACGGGCCGTGGGTGGTTGAGCGCTGCTATCCCCCCCACACATCCCAAACTACCAAAGCCTCATCTATCCACAACACAGGCACAGGCCCTGTGCTTACCTATAGTGGCAAGAATTATCGCTCCAATCTCAATTGACACCATCTATGGGTTGTTGAGAAAAAGCCCTGGTTGCCCTTCGCGCGGAACGTGCTTTTCACGAAGGGCAACCATCAATGTCGGTATTCCCTCACCCGCCCCTTCCTCTATTCATTAACTATTCATTAACATTTTTTCACTCCCTTGATTGCAAAATATCGTTTGACCCATTTACTTCCCATTTTTGAGCATGCACAGGATAAACGCCGCATACTGATCCGCGAGCTGCTCTACCGGCAACGGTCCTTCCAGGCGAAACCACTGATAGGTCCAGTTCAGAGCAGAAAGCACAAACAGAGCAGCCAGGCGAGGATTCGCGACCCGGAATAATCCTTGCCTTGTTCCCTCCTCGATGATACGACAAAAGTTGGCCTCGTATGCATCACGCCTCGCCTTGATCCTGGCGAGCAAAGAGGGTTCCAGGAATTTCCATTCGTGGAAGAAGACGATGGCATAGTGTAATTCACGGGCGATCACCTTCAGATGTCCTCGCACCAGTTGTACCAGTTGTTCCTCTGGTGAGATATGTCGGGGCACCGATTCCGCCAGGGCCAGAAACTGATCGGCGACCTCATTTACAATCTCCCAGAGTAGTTCTTCCTTAGCACTGATGTGCGAATAGAGGCTTGCCCCTCTCATATGCAGCGCCTTTGCAAGTTCCCGCATGCTTGTGCCATGATAACCCCTCTCACTAAAAAGCTCCCCGGCAGCAGCGAGAATTTCTGATTTTGTATGCATTTTTTTTCCCAAAAAACATGGTCTGACACCTTTCAATGGCATTGCTGAATAAAGTACAGGATCGTGTACGCTCACTCGCAACTTCTTGAGCCATGTATTATAGTGCTTGCCTCTAAAGCAGAGAGTTTTCTTGCCTCATGTAAAGCCTTTTCAAAATAGTGCAAAACGTCTTTTTCGCGATGTGTGATTTTCTCGGTGGCAAAGAGCGCCCTGCCAAAGCGAAAAAGCCCATCCTGTTCAACGTGCTCCACGCTGGGCAGTTTACCAGGAGGAGGGAACCAGGACCTGCCCATAGGATAGGGCATATGGAACGAAAAATGCGTATCCGGGAAGAGCGGAGAGGCTACTTCTATATGATAAAGCGCATAAAAGTCTTTTTCTTCGTTAATGACACAGTGAGGGCAGGTCTTAATGATGTAAAGATGTTCATAGAAGAAATCCCAGAGGCTATGATAATATTCTTCCTCTTTCATCTGTTGATGCTCCTCGCAAAGGAAGAGGTAGCGCTGATCCGCATTCACCGGGCGATAAAAGGAGAGGCGCGCATAGGGAAGCGGGACTAACGTACGCAGGGCTTCATTTTTACGCCTGTACCAGGCGTCTCTGCGGGTAGCGTATAAGGCGGCATGTTTTGTACCCCTCAGGTACCGGACGTGATTTTCTTTAGCCCAGCGCGAAGCCCAGACGGTCCAGTAAGCGAGCTGGAAGGCGGTAGCAAGCTCTAGCGAACCCTTATGCCGCCACTCTTCAACGAGACAGAACAAGGAGCGCTGGAAATCCTGACGCGTCAGCACATTAGCTTTTCTGCGCTCAACGGCCCTGGAAGCCCCTTTCTTGCGATGTTCCAGCACCTGCGCCTGATATTCCTCTCGCCACTGAGCAATCTCATCCTGATCGATAGCGAGAATCACGCGCCGATCATGAACGGGATAGAGCAGGTGTTGTCCTGCCTTAGTGAATAAGCGATGCTCCAGAACGGGAATTTTGCCTTCTCCCACCCAGCGTCTGCGCTCGGCACGGGAACAGCCCAGTAGCTCCTCCAGTTCCGTCGGTCCGACCGCCAGTTCTAGCGGAAATGTATTTAATAAGCGGATATATTCGTTCGCGTCCGTTTCGATCAGCGTCAGTAGTTGAG
>Ga0070741_10008833_pt1 | contig 19966 bp, 18 predicted proteins | sample Coa_R1_4_FD_66440 | JGI IMG/M metagenome (GOLD analysis project Ga0070741, IMG submission 66440) | Surface soil microbial communities from Centralia Pennsylvania, which are recovering from an underground coalmine fire - Coalmine... | ecosystem: Environmental > Terrestrial > Soil > Unclassified ...
TGTCGATTACCGCTACGCTATTATCACCGTCGCATGCGACGTAGAGGTAATGACGGTCGGGAGATAACGCCGAGCCGGCAGGGAAGGTGATATTGACTGCTGATGTGCGACTGATGCCGCTTGGTGCCGGCGGCAGGTTGCCATTCCGATCTTTTGTATTGAGCTGGACTCCGGGAACATAGTGGGAAACGTGACCGCTGGTCAACGGCAAGATCGGCGAAATTACGATATGGGCGAGTGTCCCTTGGGTGATTACACCTGCGGTCGAAACGTTGAACAGTTTCACGTCATTGTCTGCCCCACCGGAGACCCAAACGGTGTAAGGTCCTGTCCCGGTCGCCTGTAGGCCGACGAAATATTTTCCTGAAACGTTGTACTGAGATACGACCTTCAGGGTGGATGTGTCCATGACCGACAACGAGTAGCCTCCGAGATTTACGGTGCTCTGGTAGGAGGTGAAGTTCGTGTCTCGTTCATCATCGTTGCTGCTGATCAGGTACTTGCCATCTGGCGTCAAAGTGATGCCAAGTGGGTTCATGCCGATCTGCAATATGTTTCCGGCGGGCGTTACTTTTCGTCCATTCGGCAGGACGCCCGTGTAATAGCTGCCAAACTTGTTGGGGCCCGCAAATAGCTCAGCAGAGGAGTAAACGCCTTTTTCGTTGATACCGTAGACGGGCGTAGTTACGGCACCCCAGTTTTGGTCAGAGATTTGCGCTGATGCCAGGGGGCAAAAGCCGGCAATCACGAAACCCAGAACGATGAGTAGGCGTGAAGGCAATCGAGCGGGCAGTCCCGCTGAGGTTTCGCGTACGTCGCTTGAGTTCATGCATCCTCCTGCGCCCTGGCCTGCGTAGCGCAAACCGATTGTAGAGAGACAATGTACAAGAATTAGCGACAGAGAATTAAATTTCGTCATCGAAACTCCCGCCTGACAATGGCTTTTTGCCTGTCAAAACCCAGCCGGCAACGTCAGCATTCGAGGCCAAAAAAGGAAAACAAGCAACGCCGAAGAAGGCGTGTGGCTCAGCGCTCCGGCCGAACACGGTAAAATAAATTAGAAACCAGCTACTCCAGGAGCCTCCGACTTGCATAAACGCGTTTTTGCGTTCGCATTCATTCTCTCCATCTCTATCCTTGCCGTTGCAAAAACACAATCCAAACACAGTTCGCGCGCCTCGGCGCACCTGCCTCCGAGTGCAATTGCGGCCATGCAGAAGTTCGATCCCGAGCGCATTCGCGCCCACGTGAAATTTCTGGCCAGCGATCTGCTCGAAGGCCGTGGCACTGGAGCCCGTGGCGGTGACATTGCCGCTGAGTACATTGCTACGCAATTTGAACTCTACGGATTAAAGCCTGCCGGCGATAACGGCACTTACATGCAGAAGGTGCCAATGGTAGGTGTCACTCCACTGCCTGCGACTACGTTTTCGTTGATCTCGTCCAATGGCAAGAGCACCGATCTCAAGCCGCTCGATGATTACGTCGCGTACAACGAGCAGCAGCAGCCTGAGACAGATGTGGACGCGCCGATTGTTTTTGTCGGCTATGGAATCGACGCTCCCGAATACAACTGGGACGACTACAAGGGCGTCGATGTCAAAGGCAAGGTTCTGCTCATGTTCGTCAACGAGCCGTCTTCCGCCGATGATCCGAAGTTCTTCAACGGCCCGGCTCTGACTTACTATGGCCGCTGGACTTACAAATACGAAGAAGCGGCCAGGAAAGGTGCGGTCAGCGCGATCCTTATTCATCGTACCGAGATGGCGAGCTATGGTTGGGATGTCGTACGGAACTCGAATTCCGGAGAGAAATCGTACTTAAAGCTGGAAGGCACTCCCAAGCTGAAGGTGGCTTCGTGGATCCAGTGGTCGGCGGCAGAGGCTCTGGCGCGCGACAGTAAGCTGGATCTGGCGCGGCTGATGTCGGATGCGCAGTCGCGTAATTTCCGCCCAGTCGAATTGCAAACTAAGCTGCGCGCCCACATGGTCAGCAAGATTCGCCCTTTCGACTCTCAAAATGTGTTAGCCACGCTGCCCGGCTCCGACGCCAAGCTGAAGGACGAAGCAGTCATGTACTCGGCTCACTACGATCACCTTGGCATCCGGCGCGACATGCCTGGTGACAACATCTACAACGGCGCCAACGACAATGCTACCGGTTGCGGAATTGTGCTGGAACTAGCGCGTGCCTATGCGGAAGCGTCGCAGAAGCCGCGCCGGTCGGTATTGTTCGCGGCTGTAACCGGGGAAGAGCAGGGATTGCTGGGCTCGGAATACCTGGGCAAGCATCCGCCAATTCCGGCCGCAAAGATCACCCTCGACCTTAACTATGACGATATTCCGCCGCTCGGTTCACCGGAAGAGGTGGAAGTTGTGGGCGCGGAGCGAACCACGTTTTATCCCACGGTGCAGGCTCTGGCCGACGAGTTCCGCTTGGCCATTCGGCCGGATTCGCGTCCGCAGGCGGGACACTACTACCGTTCCGATCATTTCAGCCTGGCCCGCGTGGGTATTCCCGCGTTCTCCATCAATGAAGGCGTGAAATACAAAGGTCACGACGCCGCATGGGGTAGGCAGCAGGCGGACGAATTTACCGCAAAGCATTATCACCAGCCGAGCGATGAATATCATGCGGACATGGATTTCACGGGAGATGCCACCATGGCGCGCTTTGGATTCGCGCTGGGATGGGATGCGGCGAACAGCGCGAATCTGATCGGATGGCAAAAAGGGGACGAGTTCGAGCGTGCCCGCCTTGCCAGCAAGGCTGGGGGAAGTCAGTAACAAGTAGCAAAGTCGGTAGCCGGTAGCCAGTGTTCACCGACTACTAACTACCGACTACTCGCTACTCACTACTCACTACTCACTACTGCTTTTGCGAACTGCCGCTCTGCGTGGTTGCGGGACAGGTGGCAGAGATCATGTCGACTCGTGTTACCTGAAGCTCCTGTCCGGAAGTGCTGCCGGCCGCGCTGCTGGTTCCTGCGCTGGGAGCACCACTGGTTGATGCCGAATTGCTGCCAGAGGCTGACTGACTGCTTGAGCTGCTCGACCCGGCGCTGCTGTTATTGGCAGCGCTGCTTCCAGCGTTGCTCTCGGTTCCTTGCACCCGCACCTGGTGTCCAACGTGCTTGCTAAGATCCTCCGAGCTGTTCAGCTTTACGCGCTGTCCGCTAGTGGGTTGCAGGAAGAACGCAGTCTGCTCTTTCACGATGCAGCCTTCGAGCGACTGGCTGCCGCTCCCGCTGCTATTGGACGTGTTCGCGCTCGAGCTTGAGCTGTTGATGTCCGGCGAGCTGGTCTGAGGCGAGGTGCTGCTTGACCCCGTACCGGAAGTTGACTGACCGCTCGACGCGCTCGGAGTCGATTGGCCGCTGCTCGTACTCGGCGTCGGGGCACTTGAAGGGCTGCTCGAGGTATCCATCTTGCCGCTGCTCGGTGCGCCTTGCGAGGTCGTGCTCGAACTGCTGGTGGATGGGGTTGCTGTCTGGCTGCTACTGCTGGAGCTGGTGCTTTGTGCAGCTGCGCCGAGCACCAGCGCCACAATCAACAGCAGAGAAAATGCGAGTGTTCGCTTCATGATTTTCCTCCGATTGTTGTCCGGTGGCGCGCTTGCTCGGTGGCCCTGAGATCAGGGCCGTTTAAGCCGCGGGAAAGTAGGAACGGCCAGTTCTCTCCGCGGTTGTACGCAAATTTCCGCACATTGGATGCGAATTCAGAGTAGAGGTTGGTTGCGGTCGGCAGGCACCTGCAGGCCCGATTTGCCTATCGCCTTGGTGGCCGCCTTCAGATCCAGCGTGCGGATCAGCCGTAACAGTGAGTTGGGATGCATACCTAGCGCTTTGGCTGCCTCAATGTAGTTTCCATTCGCGGCCTGGAGCGCGCGCAACACGAGCTGTTTTTTCGTTTCTTTCAGAGCGCCATGGAACTGGGCAGACTCCTGGGGTTGAGTGGGGCCGCTTTCGACCACACTCTCCGGCAGGTCATCCAGCAGGACTTGATCAGCGCCACCCAAGACCAGCGCACGCTCCAGCGCGTTTTCCAGTTCGCGGACGTTCCCCGGCCAATCGTAGGCGAGCAACGAGGCACGGGCCGCCAGGGACAACGGCTTCACTCGGCTCCGACATTTCCGGGCCGCTTTGGCGATGAAGTGGTCCGCCAGGGCAGGAATATCCTCGCGGCGCTCACGTAATGGCGGGAGTGTAACCGCGACGACGTTCAGCCGGTAGAACAAATCTCTGCGGAACTTGCCGCTCTCGACTGCTTCGGAAAGGTCCTGGTTCGTGGCCGCGACGACGCGGACATCGAGCTTAAGGGTGCGTGTTCCGCCGACACGTTCGAACTCGCGTTCCTGCAGGACCCTGAGTAATTTCGCCTGCAGACCTGGCGCAAGCTCGCTGACCTCGTCCAGGAAGAGGGTGCCGCCTTCGGCCGCTTCCATCTTTCCTTTCTTCTGTGCCACTGCCCCGGTGAACGCGCCCTTCTCGTGGCCGAACAACTCGCTCTCCAGCAACGTCTCGGTAATTGCGGCGCAATTGATGGCGACGAAGGGCCGTTCTTTGCGTGGGCTGTTGGCGTGAACTGCTCGCGCGACCAGTTCCTTGCCCGTACCGCTCTCACCCTGGAGCAACACCGTTGAATCGGTCGGGGCAACCTGGCGGATGAATTGGAAGACTTCACGCATCTTCGCGCCGTGTCCGACCATATTGTGATCGAGGCCGATTTCGGCGCGCAGTTCCAGATTCTCCCGCTGGAGTTGCTCGTATTGGTGTGCATTGGCGAGGGCCAACGCGGCAATTGCTGCCACCGCGGACATCAGTTCCAGATGGTGATGCTCGAAGCGTTGAGAAGCATCCCGGGTATCGAGGTAAATCACGCCTGCAACATCAGCTGAGCAAAGCAGAGGGACGCACAACAGAGAGCTAACCTGAAACTCGGCGAGACTCTGGACGGCCTGCAAGGCGGTGTCCTCCTCGACGTCGGTCACCATCAGGCCCGCCTTCTCCCGCCGAACCCGGTCGATCACCGTTCGGCTCACCCGTACGAGGTGTCCGGGCCCGCGGAGCCGATCCCAACCGGCTGCAGAAGTGACCTCATCACCGTCGAACAGCAGAACCGCCCCGCGATCAGCAGGAACCAGGTCGAACACCGCTCCCAGCAGTTGCCATTGCAAAGCTTCCAAGTCGCGAATTGCGCCAATCCCTTTGGCAATCTTGAGCAGCGTATTGAGATCAACTGCAGCGCGTGCGGGCGAGGGTAATCGTCCAACCGCCAGCTCGGACTGCAGATAGATCGCCTGCTCGGGCCGAAGGAAAACCGGCGGACCGCCCAACTGCGCAGTTTCGCTAAGCTCCACTGGGCTTCTCTCGAGGTGATGAGCCGAGTCTTCGTCCAGCAACAGAACTAAAACCGAGTCGCCGACACAGATCTGGTCGCCATGATGCAACTCATATTGCTCGACGGGAATGCCGTTGACCAAGGTGCCGTTCCGGCTGCCCAGGTCACGCAGACGGAAGGAGTCGCCGTCACTTGCGATCGTGCATTGGCGGCGGGACAGTGCTGGGTCGTTGGTGGAGAGATCGTTGCTGCGATCCCGCCCAATCGATAGTTCCGGGCCTTCCAATGCGACAGTGATGCCGCGAAACGGGCCGGAAACGCCAACCAGCTTGGGAATCATCCCCACACCCTTCGTGTGCTCGCTGGTTTAGCACATTTCGTGCGGATATGCACGCGAGATACGTGAGGATTAACAGCAGGGTTAGCGCGCGATTAACAGTTGGGTTAGTAAACCGGTTATGCGATCGGGAACGAAGATTTCGGACAGACAGCAATGTGCTTGGAATCAGTAGCTTCCTTCGCCATGTCTCCGCCGCGCAGGCTTGGCACAGCAACTGCATTACTCATACGCGAGGACGGTCAACCAGACCGGTAGATGTGGGGGACGGCAGGGCCAAGCGAAAGCGAATGCCAAACTGATCCTATCCACACGTGGAGGAGATTATGAAACGCCAAATGCTAACTTTCGCCGCAGTGCTCGCCACGTTGCTGGTGAGCGGATCAGCGTACGCCCAAACCATCAAAATCCAAGCCAATGTCCCGTTTAACTTCGTCGTAAGCGGAAAGACGATGCCAGCGGGATCTTACCTGATCCAGTCCGTCGGCGCCCAGGATGGCAAAACGCTACGGCTTTCCAGCGACGACAAGAAAGAAGCTGCGGTCATCAACGCCAATTCGGCCCAGTCGTTGACGCCAGCGGACCGCACCAAGCTGGTTTTCCACCGCTATGGGGACCGCTACTTCCTGTCACAAGTATGGCGCGCAGGCGAGAATCTCGGTCATCAGTTGCCGAAGAGCCCTCGCGAGTCTGAAGTGGCTATGGACTACCCCGTGCAGACCGTTGTATTGCTGGCCGAAGCCCGGTAGTAACCAGCGCCAATCGTCAAAAATGAAGAAGGAGGCACACGATGAATGTGCCTCCTTTTCACGTGGTGCGGTGCGGGAACTAGATGTGTCCTGACAACCTTCAGCGGCTGACCTGGATCTCGTTCACCACTTGGGCGACATTGGGAACGCTGGCTGCCACCACCTGAGCTTGCTGCCGCTGGTCAGCCGACTTGACCTTGCCTTTGAGGGTAAGCACTCCGTTTTTGGCGTCGAAGCGGATGTCGGCTTTGTCCAAGCCATTCGCGATCAGGGCAGCTTTGTAGTTCTTCTCGATGGCGCCGTCCACGTTTGATTCGATCTTCCGCGCGGCCGACTCGTTGCCAACAGGTTCGACACTGATTTCGTTGGCGATCACACGGCCGTCGGCAGCCGATTGTGCGATCTCCGCGGCGCGCTGCTTGGCATCGTCCGAATGCAGCTTACCGCTGAGGGTAATGGTGTTTTTGTCCTGGTCCTCACTGACGTTCACGTCTTTGAGGTCCGCCTGCTCGAGCGCCTTCTGGACATTGTCCTTGTACGACGCGTTCCTGGTACGCGTACAAGCAACGCCGGAAAGCAGCACGAGCGCCATACAGGCAATCAGCGCTGTCTTCATTGGCAAGCTCCGTGTGTGGCGCGCTCCGGTATAAGCGATTTACTGTGGCGGCGTCTGGGTCTTGTCCTCGACCTTTTCCGCGCCCTGACGAGTCTTCCTTGCGACCTTATGGGTGACCTTTTTGGTCGTATGCTTGACCTTGTGTCCGGTCTTTTTGGCCGCGTTTTTGGTTGCGTGTCCGGCCTCTTTCATGTCGCCGGTAGCGCCCTGGTCCGAGGTCGTAGTAGTCGTGGTGGTGGTTGATGATGACGAGGACGACTGGTCCGCCTGCGCCAAAACAATTCCCGCCAAGCCGAGCGACACCACGGCCAGCAGGAAGGTTCGTGTGAACCACTTCATGCGAGTTCTCCTTTACGTTCTAAACTGCCGTTCTTCGACCGGTGAGCAGATTGATGATCAGCACCACTACGGCGATCACGAGCAGTAAATGGATGAGACTTCCAGCCACATGGAAACTGAATCCCAGCAGCCACAGAATCAGCAGAATCACAAACACTGTCCAAAGCATGCGTTTTCCTCCCAAGCTCTCAGGCAGCTTACGTCGAGACCAAGCCAGGGGGTATCAGGTGCTTGCTGTAAACCAAGTGAGAATGGCTGCATTTTTTCCGGGGGCTATCCTGTAAGAGAGCAGCGGAATCTCAGATCGCGACAGAGGATGGAAGCGTGAGTAGTGAGGAGCGGCTAGACAGTAATCGCTAGCCAGAACTCAGCAACAGAGCGAGTAGTCAGTAGTGAGTAGCGTGTAGCGAGTCGAATGAGCTTACGCGAGTCCTCACTGCTCACTACTCACTACTCGCTACTCACTACTCACTACTCACTACTCACTACTGCGACTTGTTGTAGAAACCGCATGACCTGGCGCTCGGCCCAGTGGCCATCGTCGCCGTCCGGTTCTGCGAGAAAAGAGCAGTGGCCTCCGTCGTCGGTCTCGATGAATGTGATCTTTGGATTTGCGGCAATCTTGCGGCGGGTTTCAGGGACAATCCGAATGAAAGGATCGTTGGCGGCGTGGATGATCAACCCAGGTACGGCGATACGGTCGATCACATTGGCTGCGGCGGCGCGGCTGTAGTAATCATCGGCGCCGGAGAAGCCAGAGTAGTAAGCCGTGATTTTGTCGTCGAACTCACGCAAGCTGCGGATTCCGCGCAGGCGCGAAACGTCAAATGCACCGGGAAACTGCCGCGCTTTGGCCAGCATTCTGCGGCGCAGCTTCCAGACAAAGTAGTACTCGTAAATTCGATTCGATCGGAGATGCAGCGCGTCGGCAGAGGCGCCTAGATCCACCGCCGGACACACTGCCGCTACTGCTTGAAATCCTGGCGGCGCTCCCTGCTCCCACTCGCCTGCGCACTTCAGCATGATGTTGCCGCCCATCGAATAGCCAACCAGCGCGAAGCGCGAAATATGGTCGTTGGCCATGAAGTGATGCACGACGGCGGCGACGTCCTGGGAACGGCCGGAGTGGTACAGAGTGCTGGTTTCGCAGCGCGGGCCACCACAGTTACGCTGGTTCATGCGAATCACGTTCATCCCAGCCGCGAGTCCCCGCTGAGCGATTCCGAGCATGTACTGCGATTCGCTCGACCCCTCCAGCCCGTGAAGCACAATCACAGTCAGCGCCGTTTCGCGCTCTTTCTGCCAATGGCAATGGCAGAGGATCTTTACCCCCGGCTCAACTTCGACCATGCGTTCTTCGGGGGGTGGTAGAGGGATGCGGCGCTGCAGAAAAAAGCTGACCACGGTTTGCACGTGGCCTCCACGGCAGCCGCGCCGCGGAACAAAGATGTCGGATTGCGTATTCCCCACAAATTGATTCTAATGGACTGAGCAGCCACTGACGGGAGCCAAGCAATGCCGATCTTTGAGTATGTTTGCGACGGATGTCATCACCAGTTCGAGACCCTGGTGTTTGGCAAGGACAAAGCCGAGTGTCCAAAGTGTCACAGCAAGAAGTTGACGCCGCAGTTGTCAGTGTTTGCAGTCTCGGCCAAGGCTGGAGCAAGCGCCGCTCCGGCAGCCGGGCCTTGCGGCAGTTGCGGCGATCCCCGCGGTCCGGGCGCGTGCTCCATGGGCGATCTGGACTAACCCGCTATGCAGCAACGTTTCGTGTACACAAACAGATAAGATGGTTACCGGCGGGATATTACCTTCCGGCATTTCGTTAGGTACCGCCGTGGTATAACCCACGTAAGTTTTCTTCCTTCTACTACTCACATAAGATCGCGAGATGGATCGACGACGGAGTCCTCGCGTTGCGACGTTATTGCCGGTGCGGGTCTGGGGTGTAGACGCGCACTCTCTGGCGTTCATGCAGGTAGCCACAGTCACCAATATCAGTGCGACTGGCGCGGTAGTGCAGGGCATACAGCGTCAGCTTCGTCCGGGAGAGGTTTTGGAAGTGCAGTTTGCCGGCGAAAAAGCCGAGTATCGAGTCGTGTGGGTCGGCCAGCTGGGAACGCCGCACCAGGGAGAAGTTGGACTCGAACGCGTCGCTTCGCAGCCCTGTATTTGGAACCTCGATCTGCGGGCCTGCGCTCAGGTCCTAGCGAACGCGTAGATTAACGGGCTAGGCGGTCAACAGCTTTCTCACTTGTGACATCCCATGTCACTGCATGACTGCCGGCTGGATCATCCCGATATTTGTCGGTGTCACGGCGGGACTCATTCTCCTGCTGCTGCACCGCACGCCGGTGGGCGATCTGTTGCACCGGCATATTCCTGACACGCCCCGTCGCCGGTTGCTGTTGGCGTCTATCTCGTTTTTCATCACCTTTGCCGGAGTGCGGGCGCTCACCTGGTCGATCCACAACAACATTGGACCATTTCACGACATTCACATGGGCGGACGCCATATCCATCACCTGGTCTGGGGCATTTTGCTCCTCCTGGTGGTCGGCTACGGATGGATGGTGGACGCCGGTGGCGAGGCGAAGGGGTGGCGGTTGGCTATGAGACGGCTGTTATGCATTCTGTACGGATCGGCCGCGGCTCTTACGCTGGATGAGTTCGCACTCTGGCTGAATCTGCGCGATGTGTATTGGGCCAAAGAAGGCCGCTCCAGCATTGATGCCGCCATCCTGTTCGCAGCATTTCTCCTGATCGGAGTTGAAGGCGCTCCATTGTGGAGAGGATTGGTGCGCGAGTTCAGAAGTAGGTGAGCAGGACGGTTAGACCGCGTCGTCGATCGAACCCACTTTATGCGCCATAGCGCTGGCGGCCAGCGGAAAGGCGGCCGTCACGGACGTGCCCTTACGGCCACTGGAAATATCCAGCTTGCCGCCCAGCTGTCGAACGCGTTCCCGCATGCCCTGAATTCCCACACCCGGCCGGGTGGGCATAGAAACCCCGTTGCGGCGCTCCAACGCAATGCCTTTGCCGGAATCACGCACCTGCAGGGTCAGATTGTCGCTCTTACGGGTGACTCGAATTGTCGCCGTGGTACTGCCGGAGTGACGATGAATGTTTGTCAGGCATTCCTGGATGATGCGGAACACTGCGGTCTCCAACTCGCGGGGTAACCGGCCGAGATCAGGAGGAAGTTCAAGATCAACCGAAATGCCGCTGCGCTCGGCGAATCCTTCCACGTACCAGCGGACGGCCGAAGGCAGACCAGCTTCATCGAGCAGCGGCGGATGCAGCAAGTGAGAAATGGTTCGCAGTTCTCTCGAAAGCTGATCAGCGAGCTCGAGGCTTTCATTTAGCGCCTTGCCGGGCGCCTGGTCTTTGACGGCACTCTGGGCCATGGCGAGGTTCAGCTTGAGAGCGACCAGCAACTGCCCGGCGCTGTCATGCAATTCACGAGCAATGCGGCGGCGCTCTTCGTCCTGCAGATGCAGGAGTCGCACCGACATGGCGCGGAGTCCATCTTCGACTCGACGCCGTTCGGTGATATCGGTATTAATCTGGAGCCAGCCGATTGGCTCGCCCTCCGCATTGCGCCAAACCGTCCAGCGGCTGGCTACGACAATGCGGCTTCCGTCGCGACGGGTATGGGTAAGTTCGCCTTCCCATGCTCCGTCACGGCGAAGGTTTCCCAGGATTTCCTCCAAGGGAATGGGAAACTCAGTCTTCAGTAGACTGCTAAGCGGCTGGAAGGCGATTTCGTTTTTAGTCCATCCATATAGCCGTTGGGCGCCCTCATTCCAGTAAAAAACCGTACCGTCCAGATTGCGAATGAAGATTGCGTCATTGGCGAGGTCGAGCAGGCGTGCATGCTCGATGACCTCAGCGGTCTTTCGTTCCAGTTCTTCGGTTCGCTCCCGGACGCGCGCGTCTAACTCGTCATGCGCCTTCTGCAAGGCTTCCTCGGCTAATTTGCGGCGCGTAATGTCGGTGCATGCACCCACGAGGGTTGTCTGTCCGGCAGAATCTTCCACTACCTTGGCGCGGTCATAGAGCCAACGGATGTTGCCGTCGGGCAGAACGATACGGTATTGCATTTCGAAAGCGGCGCCGTTGCGGCTACGCTCGACAGCGGCTTTCATCGCAGGCACATCGTCAGGATGTATCCGCTGGAGGAAGTCTTCGGTTGAACGGATGTCCTCATTAGGATGAAGCCCGAAGAGGCGCTTCAGGCTGGGACCGAATTCGAGAAACTCGCCGGTGCGGGGATTCCAACGGAAGGTCCCCGTGTCCGAAGCTTCCAGCGCAATACGCAGACGATCTTCTTTGTCGCGCAGTTCGTCAGCGAAGAGCTTTCGATTGTGAACGTCGGTCGCGGCGATGCAGCAGCACATCCGGCCTGCCGAGTCGCCGATTGGGATGATCGATACGCGATGCCAGCAATAGCTTCCGTCAGCGCTGCGCAACCGGTATTCACCCTCGGCTGGGGTGTTGGTCGCGAGTGCCTGGCGTTGAGCTGAGCTGGCAGCTTCGTTCTCGTCGGGATGCACAAACTCGGTCCAGCACCAACCCGCCTGCCCGTTGCTCCCCAGCCCCAAATATTTCGTGCAGCGAGAATTTGCCTCGGTGGTTACACCTTTGCTGTCGGTGACGAACAGGAGGTTGGGCACCGCCTCGGCAACCATTTGATAAGTCAAGCTCACGGACGACGGCTGAGTTGCTGGAGGGGGAGTGTCCTCGGCCACTGGCTCTGATGTTGTCTCAGCAAGTATGTCCTGTTGAGAACCGGGGCGGCTGAGCGTCGGGCTGAACGCGGGCCGATGCTGGCCAACGCTTTCGATAGCTGTGAGCAAGTCGCGGGAAATATCTGATTTGATTACGTATCCTTTAGCTCCTGCGCTCATCGCCTCGCTCATCATCTCGCGCGATGCGTGCTGGGTGAGAATCAGGATTTCAGACTGCGGTACTTCGGCCCGGATGCGTTTGGCGGCCTCCAAGCCGTTCAGGCTTGGCATGCTGACGTCCAGGACAATGACGTCAGGCCTGAGTTCCTTGGCTTTTTCCACAGCATCGCGCCCATCCACTGCTTCACCGCATACATCCCAGTCCGTACGCGATCTCAATAATGAACGCAAGCCCCTGCGGACGAGCTCGTGGTCATCGGCTATGAGAATACGCAAAGGATCCATTTAATCTCCGGCAGAGAAGGTGGGTGGCAGTAAAAGAGAACACGCGAGACCCGATGAAAGCGTACAGAAAGCAGAAATAAGAAGCAGAGAAAGCCCCCAGCCACCCTGATTATAATCCACCTCGGCGGGGGAAGGGACTGGTCGAAAGTCTCTGGCGCATAATGGCCGGACCCTATAAACGCATAATGGCCGGACCCTATAGAGAGGAGGTCGAGAATGCCACAGCCGAATTTTATCGATGATCGGCGATTCTGGCCAGAGCTTCCGCTGGCCGACTGGCAACCAACGTACGCCACGCTACACATGTGGACGCAGGTCGTGGGCAAAGTTCGGCTGGCTCTCAGCCCGCTAGTGAACCATTGGTGGGAAGTACCGCTCTATGTCAGCCCACGCGGTCTCACGACCTCTCCGATTCCGTATGCCCAAGGAATATTCGAGGTTGAGTTCGATTTCGTCGATCACGTCCTGGTGACACGCCTCAATGACGGACGCACGAAAACCATGCCACTCGTGCCACGTTCGGTTGCCGATTTTTATCGCGAGTTCATGAGCGGGCTGGAGTCTCTCGGGATCCAGGTGAAGATCTGGAGCATGCCGGTGGAAGTTCCGAATCCCATTCCCTTCGAACAGGACACGCAGCATGCGTCGTATGACCGCGAGCTGGTGAGCAGGTTCTGGAACATTCTCGTGGTTACGGACACCTTGTTCAAAGAATTCCGCTCACGATTCATTGGCAAGAACAGCCCAGTCCATTTTTTTTGGGGCAGCTTTGATTTCGCAGTGACACGCTTTTCTGGTCGCCGCGCCCCCCCACGAGAGGGCGCCGATCCGATTACCCGAGAGGCTTATTCGCACGAGGTGATCAGTGCGGGATGGTGGCCGGGTGGCGGAGCAGTCCCGGGTGCTGCTTTCTATTGTTATGCCGCGCCGGAACCGCCGGGTTTCGCCGGTAGCAAGATTGGTCCTGCACCAGCTTTCTACCACGCAGAATTGAAGGAATTTCTGCTGATGTACGACGACGTCCGGAATTCGCCAGCGCCGAGGACGAGTGTGCTCGAGTTCCTGCAGAGCACCTATGATGCGGGAGCGAATCTCGGCAAGTGGAACCGAGCCGAACTGGAGCGTACCCAGTAGGGACGGTATGGTTCCGTACCAAACATAATCCAGCGAAAGCCGCGGTAAGCGGCACCCCCACAGCACGCATCCAAGAGCGGCTATTAGAAATTCATTGGGAGAGCATCATGAAAACGTCTGGTTATCTGCTGCTCGGTGCTGCTGGAATCGCGTTAGGGGTAGGCGCGCTACTCGGATATCGGCGGAGACTCCGCCCGGCTGCGCCGCTGGAGCGTCCGGAAGGCCGCACTCTGGAATTAAACCAGTGCTCGTTGGAAGACTTCCTGGACATCGGTCTCGATCAGGAATCTGCCGAGCACATCATCGAGGAGCGTCCTTACCGCAACAAATTGGAACTGGTCTCGCGGATGGTGATCCCGGACGAGATTTACGCGGTCATCCGCCACAAGATTTTCATCGCGCAGGCGGATGAGCCGGTGAAGGTCGCGTCGTAGATCAGGAAGATTATTGGCCACGGATTTCACGGATCGGGTGGCGCAGAGCTTCAGCTCTGCATTACTTATGTGCCAAGTGACTGGCTTTAGCCTCTGGGGGCTCGGCTGTGCACCTCGGCTGAAGCCGCTCGACGTCGCTAGTCTCGTTTGCAGGGCCATAGGCCCTGGGCCACCCTGCCCAACTCAAGCTGAAGTCCCGTTCCAGGGCCCGAGGCCCTGCGCCACCCTAGCCTCGACCTAATATGTTAGATCCGTGTTGATCCGTGAACTCCGTGGCTGGTTTTTGGGATTTCAGAATGCGCTTCCGCCGCCGCCACCGAAACCGCCCCCGGAAAAACCTCCACCGCTGCTGAATCCACCTCCGCTCCACCCCGAGCCGCTAGAACTGGCGCGTGGCGCGGAAACGAATACCTGGTGCATATCGCTCGCCATGCTGTGCATGGAATTTGAGAAGAAGATCGGATTGAAGCCGCTGTAGCCGTATCCCGCAGGCGAGACGTACCAGGCCGGCGGACTCTGCACGATGCCGGCAAACTTCTGTGCCCAGGTATTCTCGATGCCGAGCGCCATCGCATATGGCAGATATTTCTCGAACGTGTCCGGCGGCATTCGCTTGAGACGGTCGGCGTCGACCCTGTTCATGAACTCGTGGAATCCGAGCACAGCCACGCGCGTGCGTCCGCCCTTAACCGTCTTGGCTGTCATCTGACGCGCGAAAAGCCACCAAATGACTGCCGAAATAGCAACACAAACGATCAGCAGTCCAACCGAGTTGAACACATCTTTGATGCCGGCAAATTGCAGAATCACAAACGGCGCCGCGGAGGCAATGGCTCCGCCCACGCTGTAAGCATTCGCCGATGCAGGATCGAGCAAGTACATGCCTTTCTGCCGGAGTTGCGACATGATGTCCTGCCGAATGACGGGCAGAGCCGTGTAGAAGTGGTTCTTCAACGCGGAGAGCTGGACCTGATCGCCTCCCGAAAAAATATTTTCCAGCATCACGCGCTCGTGCGGCTGCAGGCCTTTCCAGTCGCGCTTGGGAATGAGCAGATGAAGGATGTAATCCTTATGATGAAACACCAGGCCGCGTTGATCGGTCTCCTCGATCTTTATGAAACCTCGAACGGCCAGGTCGACAATCGTTGAGGTGATGTCGCGGGGATGAATGCTGTCGTCAAGCAGCGTGCCTGCCTCTGCGGGAGAGATCTGCGGCGGGGGTTCATACATAGGCGCGACGGACACACCGGGATCGGGATCGCGGCCCTTGTACCGCCATAAAGTGAACATCACCGCGAACGTCCAGAACGGCAGAAACACAATTGGGTTGCTCTCCACGAACCAGATGAAACGCGTGAAGGAACTCGGCCCCTTCAAAATACCTTTCGGGATGAAGACATCCACCGTCAGGCCGCCGCGCATGGGCAGCGGATTCGTGCTTTCAAACGATACTGTCGATCCGTCTACGCTGGTTGTGGCTTCATGCTCGGCTGATCCATATACGCCGGTGAAGGTCTGCGCACGCAGCGATCCCGCAGCCTGGCTGGGAAACTGAATGGTTCCTGCAACATGGTCGATAGGAACCGGCCAGTCATTTCCCGTGACATTCCAGTAGAACTCGTCGTGATCGTCGAAGAAGCGCGTGCCGTTGCGCACGGCGTAAGCGATCTCGACAGTGCTAGTCGTGTCGGTGGCGTTGGGAAGGTAAATCTTCAGGTCACGGTAAGCACCGGACTTGTGCGATTCGTACTTAAGGCGATTCCCGGCGCCGTCGGTCACACTGACGACATCGAGCAAAAGCGTGTAGTTGGTGCCGCGCGGACCGGGATATTCCACCGGGATAGTGCGATGAATGCCGTGGAACTCGCCCTCAAACTGTAAAGTGATGCGCTCGCGGACAGCGGCGGAGCCGTCGCCGCCGACAGAAATGGAGTCGTTGAAATCGGTGATTCGCCAGGAGCGACCGAACGCAGGAAGGCTAGCAGAAACTATGAACAGCAGCAGGACGGTCAGGCTTCCGAGCTTGGCTCGACTGGACGGGTGAGGGCACCCGTCCCTGCGTGAATCCTGCCCGTCGGTCAAAACTTTACTGCCACCGGTTCGCGGTCGGCATCGGTAGTCTCGAAGAACTGCCGCTGCTGGAATCCGAACATCCCGGCCAGCATATTGGTGGGGAACGACTGGATGCGTGTATTCAGATCGCGAACCACCGCGTTGTAATAACGGCGCGCATTCTGAATGGTGTCTTCCGTCTGGCTCAACGAGCCTTGCAGTTGGGTGAACTCTTCGGACGCACGCAGCTGCGGATAATTCTCAGCAACCGCAAACAGCTGGCGCAGCGCTCCGGTCAACTGGTTTTCCGCAACCGCTTTGTCGGCCGGCGTTGTCGCCGACATGGCCGCAGAGCGATAGCGCGCAATGTTTTCGAATGTCCCCTTTTCGTGTGCAGCGTAGCCTTTGACGGTCTCCACCAGGTTGGGGATCAGGTCATGGCGGCGCTTCAGCTGAACGTCAATATCGGACCATGCGTTATCGGCGCGCACTCGCAGCTGAACCAGAGTGTTGTACATGCCGACAAGCAGAAATGCGATGACAACCAGAACCGCAAGGATGATCCAGCCGGCCATGATCTCTCCTCAATAATGTGGGATTACGGCGACGGTACCACAGCGACCAACCAGGCGCAATCGGATCAGGGGTGCAGCAGGGGTTGGGATCGCGTTAAGATTACGAGAGTTACCACTGCCGGGCAGGTGCTCCGGTTACAGCCTAAATGGCACGCACAGCATCGTAAAAGATGGGGACTGAAACTTCTTATGAGAAAAGTTCAGAGCGTTTTGCCGGGATGGGCCGGGGTATTGGCTGTCTTGTTCGTGGCCGGATCTGCGTTGGCTCAAACCTGTTTAACGGCAGGCGATATGGATGACGCCACCAAGAATGCTCTCACGAGCACGGCCAAGCGGTACTTCGACATGGCTGCCCGCGGAGATGCGGCGAGCCTGAAACAGAATGCCATCCCCAGCCTGGCGTCGAGTTTTGGCGGGGTGGAGAGCGCTGTCAAAGATAACCAAGCCAATTTCACGGGAGCACAAGCCACGCCGCGCTCTCCATTTCTCCTAAAGGCAGAGGGGAACCAGCCCATCGCACGCGCGGAGTTCCTGTGCGGTGTGTTCGGAGCGAATGGTCAGACCGCAAACAGCGCTGTGTTCGTCATTCCCAATCTGCCGCCGGGCAATTACGGAATTGGGATTCTCGACGTGCCCACGCAGAAGGGCGCTTACACGGTTTCATTCGTGCTACAGCAGATGGGGACGGACTGGAAGCTGGGCGGGTACTTCGTCCGGCCCGCGGGAATTGCCGGGCACGACAGCAAATGGTTCGCCGACCAGGCGCGGCAATATAAGACAAAGGGCCAGCTGCATAATGCGTGGTTCTACTTCATTGAAGCACGCGAATTGCAGGTGGCTGTTCCGTTCATGAGCACGCTCGCCACAGACAAACTTTATGATGAAGCCAACGGCGTGAAGCCTCCCGACGTCCCTGCAGGAAATCCGGTGGACCTCCCGCTCGGAGCCAAGACTTACAAGGTGACCGATGAGTTCCCACTGGCCGTGGGCAACGATCTTGAACTCGTCGTCAAATATCAACTCCCGGACATTTCCAACACCACCCAAACATTTCAGGAGAACGTGAATGTGATCAAAGGCGTGGTCGGGAAATATCCCGAGCTACGCGATGCTTTTGTTGGAGTTGTCGCCCGCGCAGTGGCGCCGTCGGGAGATGATTACGGCACGTTGCTCCAGATGAAGGATATTAAGTAGAGCAGTGACTGGCGAGTAGCAACGCTACGCATAGGCCTGGATTGACGCGTCGTTCCCCGGAGCAATTAGCGGCGAGAACACACCATTCGCCTCCGATCCCAGGCTGCGGGAGCACTCGTCGCAGATCCAGACCAGCATGTAGGAAGTCGAGTTTCGCACCGCAATAGCATGCAGCCTGGTGGGACTGCGATCGAACTCGTTGCCGCAATTGGGATTGCCACAGGTCGGGATCATTCTTCACTCCTCACTTTTTCGATATCTACTCAGCAACCCGCAATGCGCTGCAGCGCCACTCTGTTCTTTACGACCAGCGTTGAGCCTTTGAGTTCCAGAATGTTCTTGCGTTTGAATTCGCCCAAAGTGCGGGTGACGCTCTCTCGCGACGAGCAGACTAGCTGCGCAATCTCTTCGTGAGTCAATGTAACTTTGATCCGCATCGTCGGACCGGTACCCTGCTGATCGCCCGCCCATTGGAGAACGAGTCGTGCCAGTTTTTCGCCGACCGAGTGCGACAGTGCGATCGAGCGAAGCAGGGTATAGGCGGACTGGCAGTCGCGGCTGAGGTGTTGCGCGGCCTGCAAGCAGGCGTCCCCGTGCTGGTTTAAGAAGCGCAGGAACTGATCGCGGCTCACGAACGAGAGCTGGCAGGGCTGCAGGGTTTCGACCGTGAATTCCTGCGGGCGGCCAGAAATGCAGGAATTCAGTCCGATGATCTCGCCGGCTTCCGCAATCCTTACCATCAATGTCTTGCCTTCGGCGTTGGTTGTCGTTAATTTTGCCCGGCCTTGGCAGAGCAAATACACACCATTCGCGGTCTGCCCTTCGACGAACACCAGGGCACCCTCGGGATAAGCGGTTACATGCTTGAGTTGGTCGAAGGCGGTGATCGCGGACGCTGAAAGGGAACAGAAGAAGTTGCTGTTCCGCAGCGTGCAATTGCTGCAATGGTCGAGAACCGGCAAGCCGTATGGGGCGTGAGTCTTAGTCGGGCCTTCGCTAAAGCTGAAATGAGGGGCCGCTGCAGTTGCGGTTACGGTTGATGTAGCCATGTGCTTGCCTCCTGTATGCGCCACATTTGGATAAGGCAATCGGGTGGCCACAGGCACGGTCCGCGAGCTGCTTTGGTATCCTCCCCGTAAGTGATAGAGAAATAGGGGAGTTCCTAGCTCTGCGTTGGATCGCTCTGGGCATCCGATGCCGGCATAGCTTCTGCTTTGGGTCATTTCACACAGGGCTGTGTGATCTCCATCACCGATTTGTGTGAGAGTTTCCGCCCGGGAGGGGCGCAGGAACGTTACTGCTGGAGCGCGGCGTGGATGGTTCGTAACAGAGTGTTCTTGGTAAAAGGCTTGTCGAGCAGCGCAAGCCCGGTGCCGAGATTGTGTTCGGCAATTAGTTCACCGGTGTATCCCGACATGTAGACGATTTTTGTGCCGGGATTGTTTTCGCTGACACGCAAGGCCAGCTCCGGTCCGCTCATGTGACGCATGACAACGTCGGTCAGGATCAGGTCGATGTGGCCATTGCGCCGGTTCATCTGTTCGAGGGCCACCTTGCCGTCATTAGCTTCTATGACTGTGAACCCGTGTCCCTCGAGCATTTGGCGCGTGAGCATTCGCATCAGGTCGTCATCTTCCACAACCAAAATGGTGGTGCCTTCGCCTCGCGGTACTTCGGCCTCGAGTTCCGGGGCTGCTACTGCCGCCACCCTGTCCTCGGCAGAGGGGAGATAGATCTTAAACGTGGTGCCACGGCCCGGCTCGCTATAAACCCAGATGTGTCCCCCACTCTGCCGCACGATGCCATACACCGTGGCGAGTCCCAGCCCGGTGCCCTTACCCGTCTCTTTCGTAGTGAAGAATGGCTCGAAGATACGCATTCTCGTTGCTTCATCCATGCCGGACCCGGTGTCGCTTACGGCGAGCATGACGTACTTACCCGCCGTCATTGGCGGATGAAGTTCGGCAAAGCCTCCGTCGAATTGCACCATGGAGGTCTCGAT
>Ga0070741_10008834_pt1 | contig 19965 bp, 18 predicted proteins | sample Coa_R1_4_FD_66440 | JGI IMG/M metagenome (GOLD analysis project Ga0070741, IMG submission 66440) | Surface soil microbial communities from Centralia Pennsylvania, which are recovering from an underground coalmine fire - Coalmine... | ecosystem: Environmental > Terrestrial > Soil > Unclassified ...
CTCCTCGACCGGCGAGGAGGCCGGCCAGCGTGCCGGCGGCCACCGTCTGGTCCCGTCCTGCACCAGCTCGCCGCGAACGTGCTCGTTCATCCGAAGATCCCCAGGTGGATGAGACCGCCCGCGAGCCCGAGCACCGCCCCATGCAGCAGCAGCAGCCACTCGTCCTGACGGGTCGCCGTCCGCAGCATCTCGCCGAAGTCCTGCGGTGGCAGCTTCCGCATCCGCTCAGCAATATATTTACGCATCGTCTCACTCTGGGCCTGACTGAAGTCCGGGTCCTCGAGCGGCGTCATCAGCTGGTCGATCGGCTCGACCGCGAACGAGTGCGAGATCCGGTCGTACTCCTTCGAACCGACCGCGACTCGCAAAGGAGTGCGTGCCCGGCCCGCGGCCCGGTCGACCGCGGGTCGCATCGAGGTTTCGATCAGGGCGCGGGTGCGGTCCGAGCGGGGGCCTTCGAGCAGCTCGTGGCCGAAGTTGCTCATGGTCAGGATCTCGTCGGACACGATCCGCGCGTAGACGCCTGAGACCTCTGGCTGGCGGCGGATGAACAGTCCCTGGATGCGCAGCGGGCCGACCCGATGGGGCTCGCGCGGCTCGTAGATCATCCACAGCGCGACCCAGTTGGTGACGTAGCCGACGATCACGCCCAGGATCGGCAAGAGCCACCAGTAGGTGACGAAATGAGTCAGTGCGGCGACCGGTATCCCCAGCAGGAAGCCGAAGTAGAAGCCGAAGTTCTTGATGAAGCGCAGTTCGCGCCCGCCCATGTCGAGGAAGACACGGTTGGCCAGCCCCGGCTGCTCGTCGAAGCGCTTGATCACCATCAGCTTGATGTCCAGCAACTGATCGAGGTTTTCCCCGATCTGATCGGTGAGGTCCGAGACGATCGCCGGCAACTGCTCCAGCACCCTCGTATAGACGGTCTCGCGTACCTGCTCGGGCAGCTCCGCCCACAGCCGCGGATGCTCCCGAGTCATGATGCGGTCGACGGTCGAGCGCATATCGTCGCGCGTGACCTCGACGATCTGGTGGGCCATCTTCTCGGGCTCGAGCTGATCCCAGAATTCCGATGGGGTCCCGAGCTTTGCGATGCCGACGTCCACGGCCAGGCTGCCCATCTTGGCCGCGCGCGAGGGCACGATCCCCTGCCACCCGATCCCTCCCACCATCAATCCCGGGATCTGGCGGATGCGTCGCGGGAGCATGCGCACGACATGACGCAGCGGGGCAATCCGCAGGCCCTTGAAGTGGACGGGGTAGAACAGCATCAGCACCCCGGTCCAGTTCGTCAAATAGCCGATCGCGCCCGTGAAGAACGGAACGGTGATCAGCGCGACGAGTCCGTGGCTGCTCACAGCACGAGCAACGGTACAGTTGCGCGGCTGATGCCATTCGTAGCGGTGATCACCGGGGCTTCGAGTGGCATCGGCGAGGCGACGGCCCGCCGGTTCGCGCGTGAGCCCGACGCTGCGCTCGTGCTTGTCGCGCGGCGGCGGGATCGGCTGGACGCGCTCGCAGCTGAGCTCGGGGGCGCCACGGTGGTGGCGGTCGACCTGACGTACGCCGAGGCGCCGAGAATCGTGCGCGAGGCGGTCGAGCGCGAGCACGGCCGGCTGGACTTGCTCGTCAACAACGCCGGCGCCTCGTGGCGGGGGCGCTTCGCCGAGACCGGGTGGGCGAACGTCGAGCGGCACATGCACGTGAACTTCGATGCCCCCGTCCGGCTGACCGAGGCGCTACTGCCGCTGCTGCGTCGAACGGCCGCCTCCAGCCCGGGAGCCCGGCGCGTCTCGATCGTGAACGTCGCCTCGACCGCGGGGCGCGTCTCCCGGCCCGGCGCCGGCGCCTACTCGGCCAGCAAGGCCGCGCTCGCGGCCTGGACCGACGCACTGGCGCTCGAGGAGCTTGAAGACGCCGTCCACGTCGGCCTTGTCATGCCAGGGTTCGTACCCACGGAAGGATTCCCGGCGACCGAACTGCACGGGCGGGCGCTGACGCGCTGGGCCCTCTCGTCGCCCGAGCGCGTGGCCGAGGCCATCGTCGAGGCCGGCCCCGGTGGCAAGGCAGAGCGCTACGTGCCGCGTCCATACTGGCTCGCCGCCGCCGCGCGGACGCTGCTGCCAGGGGTGGTCAGACGGGCCACCGCCGGCGGTGCGTTCACGACCGGGACGGGCGCGGGGGAGTAGGGTCACGTCAGTGTCAGAGGGGGACGAGTGGGCGGGGAGTTGTGGGCGGGCGCGCGGCGAGAGCTGGGCGGGCGCGCGGCGCCACCGTGAGCCGGCGCCGTCGCGGCCTCGCGGGACCGGGGGTGGCACAAAAGTGGCCACGCTGCGGCCGTCGCGCCGAGGATGGACAGAAAGTGCCGCCAAGCGGGCAAAATCGGCCGCACTCCGTCTGCGCGCGCAAGTTTGGCCGGTTTCTTTCGCCCTTGCCCGAGCCCCGACCACTAGCCCCGAGCCCTAACGGTTCGAGAGCGGTGCCGCCCACACAAGGCCACCTCTAAGCTACACCCCTGTAAACAAACTTCCGGGAGCAGAAGGACAGATGAACTCAACAGTGCGCCGCGTGGCCGTGCTCGGCGGCAGCCGAATCCCTTTCGCCCGCCAGAACGGCCCCTACGCGCAGGCCTCAAACCAGGACATGTTGACCGCCGTGCTGAATGCGGTCGCGGAGAAGTTCGGGCTGGAAGGAGAACGACTGGGCGAGGTGGCCGCCGGCGCGGTGCTCAAGCACAGCCGTGACTTCAACCTGACGCGTGAATCCGTGCTCGGCTCGAGGATCGCGCCCGAAACGCCCGCCTACGACGTACAGCAGGCCTGCGGGACGGGGCTCGAGGCGACGATCCTGATCGCCAATAAGATCGCGCTGGGTCAGATCGATTCCGGAATCGCGGGCGGCGTCGACACCACCTCCGATGCCCCGCTGGTGCTCAACGAAGACCTTCGGGAGGTTCTGCTGCAGGCAAACCGTGCCGGGTCGACCGCGGGCAAGGTGCGCGCCCTGACCAAGTTCAGGCCTCAACAGCTCGTGCCCGAAATCCCCCGCAACGCGGAGCCGCGCACCGGTCTCTCGATGGGGGAGCACTGCGCGCTGATGGCGGAGGAATGGGGGATCACCCGTTCTGAACAGGACGAGGTCGCCGTCCGCAGCCACCGCAACCTCGCTGCGGCTTACGAGTCCGGGTGGATGGAGGACCTCGTCGTCCCCTACCTCGGGCTCGAGCGCGACCAGAATCTCCGCCCCGACTCCACGATCGAAAAGCTCGGGAAGCTCAAGCCCGTGTTCGGAGGACCCGACGGCACGATGACCGCGGGCAACTCGACGCCGCTGTCAGACGGCGCCTCGGCGGTGCTCTTGGCCGGGGAGGAATGGGCTCGTGACCACGGATTGCCCGTGCTCGCGTACCTGGTCGACGCACAAACGGCCGGAGTGGACTACGTGCACAAGCGCGAGGGGCTGCTGATGGCGCCGGCCTACGCGATGCCGCGGATGCTGCACCGGGCAGGCCACAAGCTTCAAGACTTCGATTTTTACGAGGTCCACGAGGCCTTTGCGGCTCAGCTGCTGTGCACGCTGAAGGCGTGGGATGACGCGCGCTTCTGCCGGGAGCGGCTGGGGCTCGAGCAGCCGCTGGGGGAGATCGAGCGAGAGAAGCTCAATGTCCACGGAGGGTCGCTCGGCGCCGGGCACCCCTTCGGCGCCACCGGAGGACGGATCGTGGCAGGGCTCGCGAAGATGCTTTCAGAGAACGGCTCGGGGCGGGGCGTGATGTCGATCTGCGCAGCGGGCGGTCTGGGTGTCACTGCGATCATGGAGGCCGCGTAAATGGCTGACCGTTACCAACAGCTGATCAACACGCCGATCGGGAAGATCGTCTCCAAGCAGGTGGGTCTCCCCGCGCCGGTCAAGCTCGAGCGCTACGAGCCGGGCCAGGCGGTCGTGTCGGGGCCGGTCCTGGTCGGCGCTGCTCCCGGCGGGCGGCTTGTGGACTCGATCCAGCGGTTCCTAGGCGAAGCGGGCGCGGAGGTGGTCAGCGGGCCGCCGGCTTCGGAGGAGACCTTCAAGGCGATCGTCTTTGACGCGAGCGGGGTCCGGTCAAGCGAGGACCTGCGCGAGGTGTGGTCCTTCTTTCACCCCGTGATCCGCCGGGTCCGCGAATCGGGGCGGGTCCTCGTTCTGGGCTCGCCGCCCGAGGACTGTGAGGCCTGGCGGGAAGCCACGGCGCAGCGGGCGCTTGAGGGATTCGTGCGCTCGGTCGCCAAGGAGGCCAGACGCGGCGCCACGGCGCAGCTCGTGTACGTGTCGCACGAAGCCGAGGAGCACATCGCCTCGACGCTGCGCTTTTTGATCTCGCCAAAGTCGGCCTACGTATCCGGGCAGGTGGTCCGGGTGGGCGAGGCGGTGGCATCGACGGATGCGATCGACTGGTCCCGGCCGCTCGACGGCAAGGTGGCGCTGGTCACGGGCGCGGCGCGGGGGATCGGAGAGGCGATCGCGGAGGTCCTCGCGCGCGACGGAGCCCACGTGGTCGGTTTGGACGTCCCCGCTCTGAGCGACGAGCTTCAGACGGTCACCGGGCGGCTTGGCGGCTCCTCGTCGACGCTCGACATCACCGATCGGGACGCGCCCGAGCGGATCGCTTCGCACCTGCTTGGCGAGCACGGCGGCGTCGACGTCCTGGTCCACAACGCCGGCGTGACCCGCGACAAGACCCTCGGGAGGATGACGGAGGATCTGTGGGACATGGTGATCGCGATCAACCTGACCGCGCAGGAGCGGATCAACGAGGAGTTGTTGCGGCGTGAGGCCGTCCGCACGAACGGGCGCATCTGCTGCGTTTCGTCGATGAGCGGGATCGCGGGCAACGCGGGCCAGGCCAACTACTCAACCTCGAAGGCGGGGGTGATCGGGATGGTCCAGGCGCTCGCGCCTCGGGTTGCCGGAGCCAAAGCGACGATCAACGCGGTGGCGCCGGGCTTCATCGAGACGCGCATGACGGCGGCGATGCCGATCGCGCCACGTGAGGCGGCTCGGCGGATGAACAGCCTTTCCCAGGGCGGCCTCCCGGTGGACGTGGCCGAGACGATCGCCTGGTTTGCGAGCCCCGGCTCGGGTGGCGTGAACGGAAACGTCGTCCGCGTCTGCGGTCAGAGCATGATCGGGGCGTGAGGCCGGTGACGTCCTCCGAGCGCGTCCTCGATTCACCGCCGTCGCTTTTGCCGCTGTTCGCACGATCGGCCGCTGCCCTCATTCCGGGGACGTCGCGGCTGCCCTTCATCGGCGGGGGCGGCGGCCGCGAGATCCCCGAGCTGACTCTGACGCTTCCGTCTGTGCGGGTGGAGCGCGAGCGGCTCGTCGCCTACGACCGGGTGTGCGGGTTCTCACTGTCGGACACGCTTCCGCCGACGTACATCCACATTCTCGCGTTCCCGCTTCACCTCAAGCTCATGTCCGAGCGGAGCTTCCCGTTCCGGGCCATCGGCCTGGTGCACATCGCCAACAAGATCAGCCAGCACCGACACGTCAACGCCGCGGAGGAGCTTTCACTGCGAGTCGTCCCGACCGCGCTTGAGCCGCACCCGCGCGGACGGCAGTTCTCGCTGCGGACCGAGGCGCGAGTCGGCGAGGAGCTTGTATGGGAGGAGGTATCGACGATCCTCAAGCGCGGGGCCGGATCGGCTGGGCCCTCCGGACCCGTGGCAAGGCCGTCGACTGACGAGTTGCCCGTTACCGCCACCTGGAAGCTTCGCGGCGACCTCGGTCGCCGTTACGCGTCGGTCTCAGGCGACATCAACCCGATCCACATGCATCCCCTGAGCGCCAAGCTGTTCGGGTTTCCGTCGGCGATCGCCCACGGGATGTGGACCAAGGCTCGTTGCCTGGCGGCGCTCGAAGGCCGGCTCCCGGCGGCCTTCACGGTGGAGGTGTCGTTCCGGCGGCCCATCGTGCTGCCCGCGATGGTCGGGTTCGCGCAAGCCCCGGCCTCTGAAGGCGGCGTGCGCTTCAGCGTCAGGGACGCTCGCAAATCCACGCCGCACCTGGCTGGGAGCGCGAAGTTCGGCTGAGCCGTATCTTCGACGTGTGACCACATTCGCGGACCTGGGTCTTGCTCCCGAGCTGCTGGAGGCGCTCAAGGACGTCGGCTACGAGCGGCCCACCCCGATCCAGGAGGAGGCCATCCCACCGCTGCTCCAGGGACTCGACGTGATGGGCCAGGCCCAGACCGGCTCGGGAAAGACCGCCGCATTTGGCCTGCCGATGCTCCAGTACGTCGACCCTTCGGAGGCCGATGTCCAGGGCCTCGTCCTGACGCCCACGCGCGAGCTGTGCATCCAGGTGACGCAGGCGCTGCGCGCCTACGGGGCGCGCAAGGGCATCGACGTGGTCGCGGTGTTCGGGGGCGCCCCGATCCGCTCTCAGCAGTCCCAGCTGCGAGCCGGCGGCCACCTGGTGGTGGGGACCGTGGGGCGAGTCAAGGACCTGATCTCGCGCCACTCGCTGTTGCTTCACCGTTGCCGCTGGGTGGTGCTCGACGAGGCCGATGAGATGCTCGACCTGGGCTTCTTGGAGGACGTCGAGCGGATCCTCTCCCTGATGCCCGCGAGCCGGCAGACCGCGCTGTTCTCGGCCACCATGCCGCCCGAGATCAGGCGCCTTGCCACTCAGTACCTCTATGACCCGGTGACCGTCAAGGTGGAAGCCCCCACGCTCACGGTCGACACCGTCGAACAGTTCGGGCTGGAGGCGCCGGGGCGGGGCAAGTCCGACGCGCTGGTCCGGGTGCTGGAGGCAGAACAGCCCGAGCAGGCGCTGGTGTTCGTGCGAACCAAGATCCGCTGCGAGCAGCTCTACCGCGCCTTGCGTGACAGGGGGTTCGACGTCAAGGCCCTGCACGGCGACATGACGCAGGGCGCCCGCGACGGGGTCATGATCTCGTTCAAGGAGGGCCGCCTGCCGCTGCTGGTCGCCACCGACGTGGCCGCCCGCGGCCTCGACATCTCGGGAATCTCGCACGTGATCAACTTCGACGTGCCGACCTCTCCCGACGTCTACGTGCACCGGATCGGCCGGACCGCGCGGGTCGGACGCAGCGGACGCGCGATCACGCTGTACGAGCCCCGCCAGCGGCGGGAGATAGAGGCGATCGAACGCCACGCCGGGGTCAAGCTGGCCCCGTGGGTCAGAGGCGCTCACGTGGCGCCGTTGCCGGTCTCCGCGCCGCCCCGCCGCCACTCCAAGCCTCACGTCGGCCAGACCTGGGACGGTCCGGTGCGCAAGCTGATCGTGGCGGGTGGGCGAGCCGCCGGGCTCGAGCCGTCGGACATCATCCACGCGATCACCGCGGCCACAGGGCTGGACGGGGAGGCCGTGCGCAACGTGCGGGTCCTCGAGCGGTTCGCGTTCGTCGAGGTACCCGCGAGCGAGGCCGACCGCGTCGCCGCGCTGAGCGACCGGATCGAGGTCGGTGGCCGCCCGTTGCGTGTGGAGCTCACGCGCCAATAGGCGCACTTCACGGCTGGTGGTGCGCGTGACCAATGTGTTTAGAGGCGGGCCTCTTGTGGCTAGTCTTCACGGCGAATGAGTCAAGCCAAGATCCACACCACACGGGGGACGATCGCGGTCGACCTGTTCGACGAGGACGCCCCCAAGACCGTCGAGAACTTCCGCAAGCTCGCTTCCGACCACTTCTATGACGGCATCATCTTCCACCGCGTGATCCGCGACTTCATGATCCAGAGCGGATGTCCGGAAGGAACCGGCACCGGCGGGCCCGGCTACACATTCGAGGACGAAATCAACGATCACAAGATCGTGCGCGGAGCGCTGGCAATGGCCAACGCCGGTCCCGATACGAACGGGTCGCAATTCTTCATCGTCACCGTCGACTCAGCGCCCTGGCTCGACGGAAAGCACACCGTGTTCGGGCATGTGACGGCCGGTATGGACGCCGTCGATGCGATCGAGGGGCTGCCTACCGGCGCCAATGACCGGCCGCTCAAGCCGCCCGCGATCGAGTCGGTGGAGCTCGACGGGCAGTAGCTTTAACGGCGGTCCTGCCGACCGCCCGACGCACGCTGGGCTTCGCCCGAGTGCGTCATGCGGCCGGCCAGGTCCTCCGACGTCACCCCGCTCAACAGCCGACTCATCTCCGTGATCGTTTGTTCAGTGGAGACATGATGGATCGTCGCCATCCCAAGTTCTCTCGCGGGAGGCAGGTTGAAGGGCAAATCGTCGATGAACACGCACGCCTGCGGAGCGACGTCGATGCGCTCGGCGGCGAGCTTGTAGATCTGGGGAGCGGGCTTGCGAACCCCCACCTCACCCGAGATCACGACCGCCTCGAATAACTCGTTCAGCAGCGCGCGGTCGTAGGTTCCCGTCCCCCACGAGTTCGAAACCAGGGCCGTGCGCACGCCCGCCCGGCGCGCGCCTCTGATCGCCGCCGCCATCTTGGTGTCGGGCCGGGACCCCGCGAACATCCGCGCGATCAGATTCGGGGCCGTCACGCCGAGGATCGATGCCAGCCCCGCCTCGAACTCCGCCTCCGGCAGGCGCCCAGTCTCGAGCGCGATCAGCAACTGGCGGCAGCGCGGATCGGTGCGCAGCGAGCGCGCCACGGTCTCTTGTGCCAGCCCCTCCTGCGCGCAGAAGTCGGCGAAGGAGCCGAACGGGCTCGTCGTGAGCACGCCGCCGTAGTCGACTAGGAGCCCCCGGTACTCACGCCTGCCGTCCTCAGAAACCATGTTGCGTGACTTCGACGGCTCGCCCGGCCAGCTGCACGACGCTCTCCCCAAAGGTCTTGAGAAAGGGGTCGTCGGTCGACCCTTGCAGCGCGCGCTTGTAGTTGCCCTCCATGAAGACGACCGCCTTCCACAACGCGAGCGTCACGTACCAGCTCAGTGCGTGCATGGAGCGGCCCGAGAGCTCCTCGTAGCGCGCGATCAGCTGCTGACGAGTCGGGAACCCGGGCAGCGCGGTCACGCTCTGGAGGTTGAAGGAACCGATGGGACGATCCGAGGGCTCTAGCCAATGGATCATCAGGTAGCCGAGATCGGCCAGCGGGTCGCCGATGGTCGCCATCTCCCAGTCGAAGATCGCGACAAGCCGTCCCGGCGCGTCGTTGGCGAGCATGGTGTTGCCGAGCCGGTAGTCGCCGTGGACGATCGTGGCGGGCGGCGATTCTGGAAGGTGGGCGGCGAGCCACTCGTAGATGCGCTCGACCTCGGGCAGGTCGCGTGTGCGGTTGTGCTCCCACAGGCCGCTGAATCGCCGCAGCTGGCGCTCGAGGTAGCCCGTGGGCTTAGCGAACCCCTCCAGGCCGACCGTCCTCCAGTCAACCGCGTGTAGCTCCACCAGCGCCTCGATGAGCTGATCGGCGATGCGGCCACGTTGTTCCGGGTTGTCGAGGGGCTCGGGCAGGGAGTCGGTGACGACCACGCCGTCGACGCGTTCCATGATGTAGAAGGGCGCGCCGATGAGCGCCGGGTCTTCGCACTCGGCGAGCACCCTGGGCACCCGCACGGGGGTCCGCTCGAGCGCACGCAGCAGGCGCGCCTCGCGCAGGACGTCGTGGGCGCTTGGCGGCAGCGGTCCTCGCGGCGGCCGGCGCAGCACAACCCCTGTCGACAGCGAGAAGGTCACGTTGGAATGCCCGTCGCCCAGCGGCGCTACGTCGAGCGCCGACGGGTGGCTCAGGCCGTTGGCTTCCAGGAACCCCAGCAGCGGCTCGATCACCAGCAACGGTTCGCGCGCGTTGCGCGCTCCCTGCTCGTGGGTGCGAACGACGTCGTCGGGAGCGAGCGCCACTGCCATCGAGGCGCCAGCGTAGCCGCTGGCCCGCAGGCCCGGGTCGGCCGGCGTTTTCTGCCCTACCCTCGGGTGAGGAGATGCCAGAACTTCCCGAAGTCGAGATCACGGCGCGGCTGCTGGGGGCGGCGGTCTCGGGCGCGCGTATAAGCGGGGCTCTGGCCCCCGGCGTGAACGCGCTCAAGAGCTTTGATCCGCCGCTGCACGCACTTGAGGGTCACGCGATTCGGTCGATCGGGAGGCGGGGAAAGCTCATCCTGATCGAGCTTGAAGGCGAACTATCGGTGGTCATCCATCTGATGTCGGCCGGGCGCTTTCAGCTCTATGACCGCCATGCCTCGCTGCGGGACCGCACCTCGCGGGTGCTGCTGCGGCTGCAGGACGGCCGTGAGCTTCGCCTGAGGGAGTTCGGGACCAAGCAGCGGGCTTGGGCGAAAGCGGTCCCGTCTGACCGTCTGATGGAGGAGGAGACGATCGCGTCGCTCGGGCCCGATGCCTGGCCCGCGCCGCCGCCACTCGAGGACCTACTCGATGCACCCCGTCCGCTGTACGCCCTGCTCCGCGACCAGCACGTGATCGCCGGAATCGGACGCTCCTGGGTGGATGAGATCCTGCACGGCGCCGAGCTCTCGCCGTTCGCGCGTGGCTCGGAGCTCGACTCCGGCGAAGCGGAGCGATTGCGGGCCGAGACGGTGGCGCGCCTGGGCGGGGCAATCGAGCACTACGAGCGCACGCTGGCGCTCCCGATCCCGGACAAGCTGCCGATGCCACTCACCGTCCACCGCCGCCGCGGGGAGCCCTGCCCGCGCTGCGGCGAGGAGATCGAGGCTGTGTTCTACGAGGACTACGTGATGTGCTACTGCCCGGCGTGCCAGACCGGTGGACGCGTGATGAAGGATCGCCGTCTGTCGAGGCTGCTGAAATAGGCGCCATGGCCCCCGACACCGGCGACCTCGCTCCGGACTTCACGCTCCCAGATCAGCGTGGCGAGCCCATCTCCCTGTCGAGCTTGCGCGGGCAGGTCGTGGTGCTCTACTTCTATCCCAAGGCGGACACGCCGGGGTGTACGACTCAGGCGTGCGGGGTGCGTGACCACCACGCCGACTACGACCGCGCTGGGGCGATCGTCTTGGGCGTCTCGCCCGATCCGGTGAAGAAGGTCAAGGCCTTCGACGACAAGTACGGCCTCGCCTTTCCGCTGCTCGCCGACGCGGACCACTCGGTCGCCGAGGCCTACGGCGTGTGGGGGGAGAAGTCGATGTACGGGCGCAAGTACATGGGAGTGGAGCGCACCACATTTGTGATCGGGGACGACGGCGTGATCCAGGAAGTCTTCCGGAGCGTCAAGCCGGCCAAGCACGACGAACTCGTACTCGGAGCGCTCGGCGAAAGCTAGGCGCGACTGCGGCCTGTCAGAGCCCCCAAACGGAGGCCGGGGTGGGCGCTACTGCAGACCCGAGCGCGCCTCGCGCGCTACTGCAGACCCGAGCGGGCCTCGCGCACCAGCGTGACGGCCTCGGGGAAGATCGTCGCCATCACCGCGCGCAGCTGCTCGGCCTGCTGCTCGGTCGTGCCTTGAATGTTCGCGCGATTGATGGCCGCGACCGTAAGATCGACAGCGAGCTTGATCGCGTTGTCCGCCCATGCGAGCCGCTGAGCGCCCTGCATCTGCTCGGCGAACTCTCCCAGCCGCCGCTGGAACTCTTCCGGGTCGCCGAAAAGGTCGCCGAGATTGCCGCCTTCCATAAATCAATCCTACCTGGCCTAGAGCCCGCCCTACACTGACTCGGGATGTCGGTCGACAGTCAGCTCCAGTACGAAGCTCGCGTGCGTACCCGGCAGGCCGTGGTTGCCGGCGCGGCCGCGGTTCTGCTGCTCGGCTCGGCTGTGATCCAGCTTGCCGGGCCGCATACGACCGTCAGCGAAGTGACGCTGGGACTGATCTTCGAACACCGCCGCTTCGCGCTCGACATCGTCGGAGCCGTGCTTCAGGCGGGCGGCTGGGCCGCGCTCGCGTGGACACTGTGGTTCCTGTTCCGTTGCACGCGAGCGCGCGAGGAGCGCGTTCAGCGCTTCATCGGATACTTCGCCCTGGCGGGCGCGCCGCTCGCCGCGATCGGGATCATCGGCTACGTCATCTCCTACGGCGTAGTTGCCCAGCAGTTCGTCACCCACGGCGCTCAGACTTATCCCCAAGCGAACCATCTGATGGGTGCGGCGTCACTGAGCATCTTTCAGATCATCGACTATCTGGGCGAACTGCTGCTCGCCGTCGGTTTCGTGATGGTCTCGCTGAACGCCATGCGGGTCGGTCTCTTGACCCGCTTCCTGGGCTTTCTGGGAATCATCGGCGGCGTCCTCACGCTGTTCGTGATCACGCCCGTGCCGATCGTTCAGTTCTACTGGCTTGCGGCACTCGCCTATCTGTTCACAGGCCGTTGGCCAAGCGGCGTCCCGCCGGCTTGGCGCTCGGGCCGAGCGGAGAGATGGCCCTCCGCCCAGGAAGCGCGCCAGCAGCAGGCTCGGGCGCGCGGGCAAGGCGGCCGCGCCAAAGCGCTCACGCGAGACGCGGTCCCCGAGCCGGTGGGCGCAGGAGGAGGAGGCGGCGGCTCCTCCTCCGGAGACGGCAACGGCAGCACACGCTCGGGCGCCTCACGCTCCAACAAGCGCAAGCGCAAACGGCGGCGGTAGGCCGGCCGGACGCTCAACCTCCGGGCGCTTCGCTCGAGTGACGTTGAGAGTGTCACCCTGCGCCACCCGCCGCCGCGGGCGGCTGCCGTAAAGCGCCGCTAACCGACCGTCCGCACCCCTCAGGCGACCGTTCGCCGATCCGTGGTTGCGGACTTGGTTGCGTGTGCAATTTTCACGCTGGATTCCATACCAACCGTCAATCCAGGAGGAGGCCATATGGAAGCCAGTAGTTACGGACCGGGAGCCGTACCGGGACCAGGCGCCCGCCGCGAGGCGGACGTGGCCCCGGCGCCCTCGGTGGACCCGACCGCGGGCAGGACCGCCGGATTCTGGGAGCCTGCCAACCCGGCGCCGCTCGGGCTGGCCGGTTTCGCCGCCACCACGATGATGCTCAGCCTCGTAAACGGGAACCTGATCAGTCCGAGGGGGGTCGGTCCGGTGTTGGCGCTCGCGCTCGCCTACGGCGGCATTGCGCAGTTGCTCGCGGGCATGTGGGAGTTCCGAACCGGCAATACCTTCGGGGCCGTTGCGTTCACGTCCTACGGGGCGTTCTGGATCTCCTTCTTCATCCTTCTGCATGTGGTGCCCGTGGCCCTCATCACCCCGCACGCGCTGTCGGCCTATCTGTGGATATGGGGAGGCTTCACCTTCTACATGTTCATCGCTTCGCTACGCACAACCGGTGCGGTCGCGCTCGTGCTGTTGCTGTTGTGGATCACCTACTTCCTGCTCGCTATCGGCGACATGGGAAGCGGTCATGCCACGTGGACCCACTGGGGCGGCTACGTGGGGATCGCCACCGCGGCCGCGGCGTTCTATGCGTCCTTCGCGCAGGTGGTCAACTCCACGTTCGGCCGGGTTGTGTGCCCGCTGTTTCCGCTGGCCGCTCGGCCCGCGGCAACTCCGTAGCGGGGGCTGACCAGGGCGAAGTAGTAAAAAAGGAACCGGATAAAAGACCGCAGACGCGGGAAACCTAAAGGGGAATCGGGCGCCGGCTTTAGTTCGGCGCCCGCCCCTACGGGTTCCCCGACGAAAGGAGAGGGTTCCATGGCTCAAACCGCACAGGGGGCCGTGAAGCAGGAGGAGAAGGAGTACTCCGAGGCCCAGATCGCAGTCCACTGGAAGGAGGAGGAGTACTACGCGCCCCCGGAGGAGATGGCAAAGCAGGCCAACGCAGGCGACAAGGCCATCTTGGAGCGGTTCGCCCCGGAGAACTTCCCGGACTGCTTTGTCGACTACGCCGAGATGCTCACCTGGGATAAGAAGTGGGACGAGGTGGTCGACACGAGCGATCCGCCCTTCTTCAAGTGGTGGGTTGGCGGGCGCCTCAATGCGTGCACCAATTGCGTCGATCGCCATCTCGAGGAGCGTGGCGACAAGGACGCGCTGGTGTGGGTGCCCGAGCTCGAAGAGGAGGAGACCCAGCACATCAGCTACTCCGAGCTGCACCGGCGCGTAAACGAATTCGCCGCCCTGTTACGGGACTTCTGCGGGGTGCAGCGACAGGATCGCGTGACCTTCCACCTGCCCATGGTGCCCGAGCTGCCCGTGTCGATGCTCGCGTGCGCCCGGCTGGGAGTCATCCACTCCGAGGTGTTCGGCGGCTTCAGCGGGGGCGCATGCGGCCAGCGTATGGGCGATGCCAAGAGCACGGTCCTCGTGACGATGGACGCCTACTACCGCGGTGGAAAGCTGATCGACCACAAGGTCAAAGCCGACGAGGCGGTCGAGGCCGCGCGCAAGGAGGGGATCGAGGTCGAGAAGATCCTGGTCTGGCGCCGGGTCCCGGGCGAGTACCACTCTGAATCGGAGATGGTCGAGGGCCGTGACTTCTTCGTCGATGAGTTGCTCGGCGACTACGAGGGCAAGGAAGTCGAGCCTGAATCGATGGACGCCAACGACACGCTGTTCTTGATGTACACGAGCGGGACAACGGGTCGTCCGAAGGGTGCGCAGCACGCGGTCGGGGGCTACCTCAGCTACGTCACCGGTACGTCCAAGTACTACCAGGACATCCATCCAGACGACGTCTATTGGTGCTTTGCCGACATCGGGTGGATCACCGGCCACTCCTACATCGTCTACGGCCCGCTCGCGCTGGGCACGAGCAGCGTGATGTACGAGGGTCTCCCGAGCTATCCCGACGCGGGCCGCCCATGGCGGATCGCGCAGGACCTCGGCGTGGACATCTTCCACACCGCCCCGACGACGATCCGGATGCTGCGCAAGGTAGGTCCCGACGAGCCCGGCAAGTCCGACTACCACTTCAAGACGATGACCACGGTCGGTGAGCCGATCGAGCCCGACGTGTGGCGCTGGTACTACAAGGTGGTCGGGAAGGAGAAGGCTGCGATCACCGACACCTGGTGGATGACGGAGACCGGCGGGTTCCTCGGTTCGACTCTTCCCGGCCTGCAGCCGATGAAGCCGGGCAGCTGCGGGCCGGCGTGTCTCGGGATCCAGCTTGTGATTCTGGATGAGGACGGCAAGGAGATCCCCAAGGGCTCAGGCAACGCGGGCAGGATCTGCGTGCGCAACCCTTGGCCCGGCAGGATGCTCACGGTCTGGGGCCAGGACGAGCGCTTCATCGACACCTACTACGCCAAGTATTCAGACAAGGACAGCAAGGACTGGCACGACTGGCCCTTCATGTGCGGCGACGGTGCAGTGCAAGCCGATGACGGGTACTTCCGCATCCTGGGCCGGATTGACGACGTCATCAATGTCGCCGGTCACCGGCTTGGGACCAAGGAGCTCGAGTCTGCTGCCATCGAGGTCGAGGAGGTTGCCGAGGCGGCGGCGGTCCCCGTGGTCGACGAGACGCGCGGGAAGATCGTCGAGATGTACGTCTCGCTCAAGCCCGGCAACGAAGCGGGCGACGAGATCGCCAAGAAGGTCTCCGACCAGATCGTCAAGGACATTGGCGCGATCGCGCGTCCGAAGAACGTGTGGATCGTGCCGGACATGCCCAAGACGCGATCGGGCAAGATCATGCGGCGCGTGATCGCCGGGATCTCCAACTTCGCCGACGTGGGCGACACCTCCACACTCGCCAACCCCGAGATCGTTGAGGAGATCCAGGAGCACGTGCAGAGCGTCAAGCGCGACAAGGGCGAGGAGCCGCAGGATCTCTCCGCCAAGGAGAAGGAGGAGATCGCGACGTATGGGGAGGGATCTGAGTAACGCTTAGGCGTCAGCCCCGCTTCCGCCACCCTGCTGAGCTTCGCTCGAGCGCCGGCGGAAGCGGGACCTGACGCCTTCGCGCGCCTAGACCTTCAGCCGCTGCCGCAGTTCCGCGACGTGTCGCCGCGCCACCGGGACGGTCTCCTCGCCGGGCAACACCAGTTCGGCGGTCCCGCCAAGTTGGGGGCGCAGTTCGACCGCCTGCTTGAGATTGGCGACGAAACCGCGGTGCACGCGCACAAACCCGAACGGCTCCCAGCGCTGCTCGAGTTCCGCCAGCGTCGCGCGCAGTAGGTAGCGACCCTCCGCCGTCACGATTCGGGCGAAGTCGCCGTGGGCCTGGACATACAAGATGTCGTGGCGCGGCACCAGCCGCAGCGAGCCGTTGCGCGAGCTGAGCACCGCGACCATGTCGTCCTCGGAAGGCGCGCGGGCGCCCAGACCATCGCCGCCTTCATCCTCGGCTCCCTGCTCGCGCGCCGCGACCACCCGCTCGAGCGCCTCCTCCACGCGCCTGCGGCTGACGGGCTTGCGCAGATAATCCACGGCGCGAAGTTCGAACGCATCGACCGCCGCGGTGTCGTAGGCGCTGACGAACACGATCTGCGGCGGGTTGGAAAACCGCCTGAGCACGCGCGCGAGCTTCAGTCCGTCGAGGTCGGGCATGCGCACGTCGAGAAAGATCGCGTCAAACGGCTGCCCGGAGGCCTTGACCAACGCGTCCTGGCCACCGTCGGCGCACTCCACCTCCTCCACCGATGGAAAGCCCCTCAGAAGTCGCGCTAGGTCCTCGAGCTGGGTCTGCTCGTCGTCGACGGCGAGGATCGTGAGCCGGCGGGAATTCATCCGCCAACGTGCTCGCTGGTGCCGGCGAACCTCATCCGCTCACCTTCGCGCGCGGCGGGAAGGCGGCCCGCGCGCGCCGGCCCGCATCGGCGACGGTCGCCGCCACCGCGGCCGCGGTGGAGAGTGAGGGCCTCGGAGCCACGGCCAGGTTAGGGACCGTCATCACCACCGTCGTGCCGCTACCGGGTCGCGAGTCGATCCGCAGCGCGTATTGCTCGCCGAAGGTGGCGCGCAGTCGGGCATCAACGTTGGAGAGGCCGATCCCGCCTCCAGCGCCTGACAGCACACCTGGCACGCGCTCCGGCTCGATCCCTGCGCCGTCGTCGGTCACGTTTAGCTCGACGTCGCCGTTGACCGTCCGTCCTTCGATCTCGATCCGCCCTGTGCCGGCCCGCTGCTCTACGCCGTGGCGGACGGCGTTCTCAATCAGCGGTTGCAGGGACATGGCCGGAACCACCGCGCCCAAGGCGTCGGGCTCGACGTCGACGCTGACGTGCAGGTCGCGAAACCTCGCCTGCTCGAGCCGCAGGTATCGCTGGACGTGATCGAGCTCCTCGGCCAGCAAGACGTACGAACGCCCGTCGCGGAAGAGGTAGCGCGTGAACTCGGCAAAGTCGGTCAGTAGTTCCCTGGCCTCGTCCGGCCGGGCGTGGATCTCACCGGCCACGGCCGCCAGCGCGTTGTAGATGAAGTGGGGCGAGATCTGTGCGCGCAGCGCGCGCAGCTCTGCGCGGGCCAGCCGCTCCTCCTGCTCGGCCAGCACCGAGAGCTCGAGCTGCGCCGAGAGCAGGCTGGCCGCCTCCTCCACAACCCGCAGCATGCTCCGCCGCGGCCGGCCGACGTTGCGGTAGAACGTGATCAAAGTGCCTGCGCGCTTGCCCTGGACCAGCAGCGGCGCCATGACCGCCGAGTGCAGGGGGCAGTCGGGGTCAGACGAGACCAGATGGGGCTCGACATGCACCCGGTCGTCGCCGGCCCGCTCGAGCAGGCTCGAGAGCAGATCTCCCGGTCGCACCTGTTCACGCCCCTCGCCGTCGATGGCCAGCACGGCGCGGGTGTCGGCGAGCGCGACTGCCGCCGCCCCGGTCAGGGCCCGCAGGTGAGGTACTGACTGCTCGGCGGTGTAGCCGCTCAGTCCACGGCGCAGATGCGGCAGCGTGGACGTTGCGGCATGAAGGGCTGACTGCATTCCGGCCGCCTCGGGCGTGCGCGCGGCCCGTGGCGCGCGCAGGTAGCGAAAGACCGCCACCGCTAGTGCGGCCACAATGGCCAGCGCGATCGCTAGGACAATCCCGAAAGCGACGGTCATGGCTTTAGGATTAGCTTAACGAGGGGTGTTGATGGGGTCATGAGCGCGTTGGAAACCATCACGTCATACGAAGAAGCCCGAGCGCGTCATCGCTGGTCGGTGCCGGAGCACTACAACATCGCCGCGGACGTGTGCGATCGACACCCGCGGGAGAAGCTCGCGATGATTCACGAGCGCTTCGACGGCGCCGTCAGACGCGCAAGCTGGGGCGAGCTGCAGGACGACTGCAACCGGTTTGCGAACGTGCTGAGCGCCCGCGGCGTGGGCGAGGGGGACAGGGTGGCCATGTTGCTGCCGCCCACACCCGAGACCGCGGCCGCTTTCTTCGGAGCGTGGAAGGTCGGGGGCATCCTGCTCTCGATGTCGGTCCTCTATGGAGACGAGGGCATTCGCCATCGCCTGATGGATTCTGGCGCCAAGGTGCTCGTGACCGACGCCGCCAACGCCGATCGCATCGACCGGGCGCTGGTCGACGAGGTGCTCGTTCTTGACCGCCGGCTACTCGATCAGGGGTCGACCGAGTTCAACTGCATCGAGACCGCAGCCGATGACCCCGCGCAGCTCTACTACTCCTCGGGTACGACCGGCCTGGCGAAGGGAATCCTCCATGCCCACCGCTACATCCTCGCCCACGAGGAGTTCCTGTACTGCCATGACGTCCGCGATGGGGAGCTGTTCCACGGCATGGGCGAGTGGGCGTGGGCCGCCGGGATCTGCCCGCTGCTAGGCCCGTGGCGGATGGGGGCGGTCCAGGTAGTGCTTCAGCGTCAGGGAGGATTTGACCCCGAACGCCAGCTCGATTTCCTTTCCCGCCACGAGGTCACCAACGTCTTCGCGACGCCCACGGCAATCCGGTCGATGATGAGGATCACCGACGCCAAGCGCCGCTACCCGCAGCGTTTCCGGATCGTGTGCTCAGCGGGCGAGCCACTGAACCCGGAGGCGATCCGCTGGCTGCGCGAGCAGTACGACGTCACGGTCCTCGACTACTACGGCCTCACCGAGTCCTATCCGCTGTGCGCGAATTACCCGTTCATGCAGGTGCGCGAGGGCTCGATGGGCAAGCCGATGCCGGGCTGGGAGGTCGCCATCCTCGACGAGGACGAGCGTCCGGTCGGCCCTGGCGAGCGTGGCGAGATCTGTCTGAAAGCTCGCTCGAACCCCCACTATCCGCTGGGCTACTGGAACCGTCCCGCCCAAGACACGGACGAGGTCTTCGGGGGCGAGTGGTTCCACACCAAGGACGCGGCCCGCGAGGATGAGGACGGCTACTTCTGGTACGAGGGCCGGGCCGACGACGTGATCATCTCGGCCGGATACCGGATCGGGCCCTTCGAGGTCGAGTCGGCGTGCCTGGAGCATCCCGCTGTCGCCGAGGCCGCCGCCGTCGCCTCGCCTGATGAACGCCGCGGCAACGTGGTCAAAGCGTTCGTGGTGGCGGCCGCGGGTTACGAGCCGAGCTCGCAGCTAGCGGAGGAGATCAAGTCCTTCGTGCGCGAGCACCACTCGGCCTACGCATACCCGCGGCTGATCGAGTTCGTCCCCGATCTGCCCAAGACGCTCACGGGAAAGATCAGGCGGATCGAACTAAGAGAGCGTGAGGGTCGCTGAGTACCTTCGGACTCGTGAGCTCCCGTTTGGGCCACGGCGCGGTTGCGAGTGGCCCGCACGGGAGCTCACAGTCCAGGGGCACCCCCACTCCGGCCTAGGAGAGCAGCGTCACTTGACGGACTTGCCCGCTGCGTTGAGCGCGAACCAGCGCCCTCCGAACTCCGAGACACCGATGTAGGACGTCGAGCCCTTGGTGTCAAACGAGTACCTGTAGAGCGCGTGGCCGGCGTAGGTGACCTGGTGCTTGCCGCCGGCGATCTTGATCGTGCCGAGCAGCGACTTTTTCACGCCCGGTCCGGCCTTCGGCATTCCGGCCGAAGTCACCGCCGGCCAGATCGACTTACAGCCGTTGATCTGCATGCAGGAGTTCTGGTTCTTCTTGTCGTGGGTGAACATGTAGACCACGAATCCCTTGCTGCTGAGGATCTTGCCCTTGCTGGTGCTCATCAGCTTGATCGTGGGCGTGGACGAGGTGCTTCCGGCGATCGCAGGCGCGACGGCAAAGGCGGTGATCG
>Ga0070741_10008835_pt1 | contig 19964 bp, 15 predicted proteins | sample Coa_R1_4_FD_66440 | JGI IMG/M metagenome (GOLD analysis project Ga0070741, IMG submission 66440) | Surface soil microbial communities from Centralia Pennsylvania, which are recovering from an underground coalmine fire - Coalmine... | ecosystem: Environmental > Terrestrial > Soil > Unclassified ...
GGATCGAACACGAGACCGATGGCATCGGCACCGGCCATGACGGCCGCGCGGGCGTCCTCGAGACGCGTGATGCTGCAGATTTTTACGCGCGTGCGCATGGGGGAGACACTAACAACACCGTACTGCAGTCGCGAAACATGCCCTCGAACCGACGTTGCTCACTTCCACACCCCTCTCCCCGTGCCTTCTCCCGCCGGGGCGAGGGGGAGTGGGTTCGCTCGCGCGATCGATCGATGGGAAGCGCGCGAGCTTACCAGAGGCCCGAGGCGTTCGAAAGCCGCGGGATGTTGAAGGCGCAAGGGTATTCAACCGCGGCAAGATAGAGCCCGTCGGGCGGCGCGGTGACGCCGCCGCTGCGGCGATCGCGCGCTTCGAGCACGTCGCGCGCCCATCGCGGCTCGCGCTCTCCCGCGCCGATCGCCAGCAATACGCCGGCGATGTTGCGCACCATGTGATGCAGGAACGCGTTGGCATGCACATGGATCTTCACGAACTCCGCGTCGCGTTCAACCTCAAGGGAACGCAATTCCCGCACCGGGGATTTAGCTTCGCATTCGATCGAGCGAAACGAAGTGAAATCGTGCGTACCGACCAAGTACTGCGCGGCACGCTGCATGCGCTCGACATCGAGCGGCCGATATTCGTGGGTGACGCGCCCGGCGAGGACCGCCGGGCGAATCGCGCGATTAAGGACCACGTATTGATAACGCCGGCCCGTCGCACTGAAGCGCGCGTGAAACGACGGATCGACTTCCGCGGCCCACAGTAGCGCGATCTCGCGCGGCAGATGGCTGTTGGCGCCGCGCACCCAGGAATAGCTGTTGCGGATCGCGTCGGCGTCGAAGTGGATGACTTGCCCGAGGGCGTGCACGCGGGCGTCGGTGCGGCCCGCCACGATGACGTTTATCGGTTGGTCCGCGACGCGCGAGAGCGCACGCTCGACGCATTCTTGAATCGTGGTTGCGTGCGCCTGCAGCTGCCAGCCGCTGTAGATCGAGCCGTCGTATTCGATAATTGCCGCCATGCGCATGCGGCTATTCTACAACGCGAGCCGGGCCCGCTTCTTCGCGCCAAGCGCTTAAGGCAGCATGTCGCGACCGGGCTCGGAATCGGGGACCAGCTCCATGGTGCGCAGCGCTTCCGAACGGTATTCGCGCCAGTACAGCACCAGCACGACCAAGGTTGTGGCGGCCATGAACGCCCACGCGCCCACGAACCATGCGAGCACCGCGAGACCGAGGTAGTACGCCCGCAGCCCCTGGTTGAAATCCTTCGACGCGAGCGTGCTCAGCCACGCCGTGCGCCGTGTCCAGTCCTCGTGGCCGCGCGCCTTTTCCGTCGGCGCCGCGCCGATTAAGACGGCGCAATAGTTGAACTGACGCAGGCTCCAGGTGAACTTGAAGAAGGCGTGCACGAAAATCACGATCAGCACGAATAGCCGCAGCTCCCATTGATTGGACGTTATCCTGCCCGTGAAGGGAATCTTGCGCAGCACGCCGACGGCTTCATCCGTGGCGCCGAGCACCGTGAAGAGGCCGACCAGGAGTAACGCGGTGGTGGACGCGAAGAATGACGCGCCGTGACCCAGCTGAGCGAGGATGCTCGCGTCGGTCATGCGGTTCTCGCGCTTCAGCACCTGCGCCATCCAACGATACCGATTGCGGTGCATGGCGGCACGCAGGGAATGCTCGCGCGGCTTGCCATGATCGGTATAAAGCGTGTATCCGACCCAGAGCGCAATGAACCAAATTAAGCCGATGAAGTCGCTGGCGGGAACCTGAAACATGAAGCGTCTCTGCGTTTGTGTTGCGGACATAATGCCGCAGACCGTTACGGGACGAAAGCCGCGCCACACCCCGTAAAGACGCCGCGCGAAGCACAGACGTTCTGCATCTGCTCAGTTCCGACTTTGTTCTTGGAGCCTGTCTGCATCGCAGGAACGCTTCACTTCCAGACCCGTCGTTATGCCCATCGACACAGCATGGTGGCCCGTTATTTTCGCATTGTTCCCAGCGTTTGTTCCGCGGCTCGCTGCCTTCGCAGAGCAGAACCGACGCGCCATCAGCGCGCTTGAATGCCTGCGGATGAAAGAAATAGGCAAAGCCTCCGCGGTTCCTCAAGTTCACCCAGCGGTCAACCAACGTCTCATCCGCCTTGCCGTCGGAATACACTTTGATGAATTGCTTAAGCCGGGCCGGCGGGCCGGAACCGCGGCCGATTGTTTTACGGCTTGGGTACGCGCTCGATGGAGAGCACCTGTTGATGGTCCTTCGGCAACTTCGAACCGCGTAACGCCCGTTCCGCGACGTACTTATCTATAGAGTCGCCCGGCCTCAACATCAGTTCGCCCTTGCCCGTGCGCACCAACAGCGAGTCGCCTTCCTTGAAGACCGTAATGCCGACCATATATTCCTCGCGGCTCACGACTTTCTTGCCGGGAACATTAATGATCTTATCGCCTTTGCCTTTTTCCATCTTCGGCAATTCGCCGGCGAGAAAGACAAGCAGGTGGCCGGTGTTCGTCACCGCCGCCAACCAATCTTCGTCGGGATTCTCCACGCGCTGCGGCGGGAGCGCCTTGGCACCTTTCGGCACTTTGAGAATCGCTTTGCCGGCGCGCCGATCCGTGATGAGCTCGCTGAGCGGCGCGATGAAACCGTAACCGGCGTCGGACGCGAGGACGTACGTCTCGCTCGGATCGCCCATGATCACACCCGACCAAGTCGCGCCCGGGGGCGGGTTGAGGCTCGAAGCGAGCGGCTCACCGTGACCGCGCGCCGAAGGCAACTTGTGCGCGGGCAGCGTGTAGCTGCGGCCGGTGGAATCGAGAAATACCGCTTGCTGATTGGTTTTGCCGAGCGCTGCCTGCAGGAAGGCGTCGCCGGACTTGTAATCGAGCGCGCGCGCATCGACCTCGTGGCCCTTGGCCGCCCGGACCCAGCCTTTCTCGGACAGCACCACGGTTACCGGCTCGGTCGGCAGCAATTGCGTGACGTCGATCGCCTTCGCCGCTTCGCGCTCCTTGAACATCGAGCGGCGCGGGTCGCCGAACTCCTCCGCGTCCTTGAGAATCTCGTCGCGCACCCGCTCGCGCAGCAATTTCTTGGAACCGAGCGTTTTTTGCAGGTCCTTCAGTTCGCGTTTGAGCTCGCTTTCCTCGCCCTTGATTTTCATCTCCTCGAGCCTGGCCAAGTGGCGCAACTTGGTTTCGAGGATCGATTCGGCCTGGATCTCGGTGAGCTTGAAGCGCTTCATGAGCACCGGTTTCGGCTCCTCTTCGCGCCGGATGATCTTGATCACTTCATCGAGATTGAGATACGCAATCAGTAAACCGGCGAGGATGTGCAGCCGGCTCTCAACCCGGTCGAGGCGGTACTGCAAGCGCCGCCGCACCGTCTCGATACGATACTCGAGCCACTCGGCGAGCATGTCGCGCAGGTTGTAGACGCGCGGCCGGCCGTCGAGGCCGATCATATTCATGTTGACACGGTACGTGCGCTCGAGGTCGGTCGTGGCGAACAAGTGGTCCATCAACTCCACCGGATCGATGCGGTTCGAGCGCGGCACGATGACGAGGCGCGTCGGATTTTCGTGATCGGATTCGTCGCGCAGATCCTCGACCATCGGCAACTTCTTCTGCTGCATCTGCTGCGCGATCTGCTCGAGCACCTTCGAGCCCGATACCTGGTACGGCAGCGCGGTAATAATGATGTCGCCGCCTTCCCGCTCCCACTTCGCGCGGGCTCGCACCGTGCCGTTACCCGTCTGGTAGATGGCCTTGATTTCCGGTGCGGCGCTCACGATTTCCGCTTCGGTCGGGTAGTCGGGTCCTTTGACGTGCTTCAGCAGATCGCCGACCGTCGCTTTCGGATCTTCGAGCAAGCGCACGCACGCGGCCGCCACTTCGCGCAAATTGTGGGGCGGAATGTCGGTCGCCATGCCGACCGCAATGCCGGTGGTGCCGTTCAAGAGCACATGGGGCAGGCGCGCGGGCAACGTGCGCGGCTCGCGCAAGGTACCGTCGAAGTTCGGCTGCCACTCGACCGTTCCCTGCTCCAACTCACTCAGCAGTAATTGCGCGAAGCGCGTGAGGCGCGACTCGGTGTAGCGCATGGCGGCGAAGGACTTGGGATCGTCCTGCGAACCCCAGTTGCCTTGGCCGTCGATCAGCGGATAGCGGTAGCTGAAGGGCTGCGCCATCAGCACCATCGCCTCGTAGCAGGCCATATCGCCGTGCGGGTGATACTTGCCGAGCACGTCGCCGACGGTGCGCGCCGATTTTTTATGCTTCGATGCTGCGGAAAGGCCGAGCTCGGACATGGCGTAGATGATGCGGCGCTGCACCGGCTTCAGGCCGTCGCCGATGAAGGGCAACGCGCGATCGAGAATGACGTACATCGAATAATCGAGGTACGCCTTCTCGGTAAACTGAGCGAGCGGCAAACGCTCGATTTCGGCGGCGCGCACTGGCAACGGTATGACTTTGCCGCGCTTCTTGGAAGGTTGAGTTTCTTTTCTGGCCATCAGCTTTTCGTTTCCGCAATTTTCTTCAAGGCGAGGTTCATACGCTCAAAACCCTGGCGCGTCTTCCTGGCGATGAAGGGCAGGAGCATCGGCACCAGCAGGCCCGTGAACCGCTCGCGCTGGATAAACTTAACACCCATCACGCCGTTCGGGATGATGATAAAAGAATGTTCGCCGTCGAACAGGCCGCCGAAGAGCAGCTTGCCGCGCCAATGCAACTCCATCGCCGGAATCGCTTTGATCACCCGCGGCGAAAGCCGATACGACCGGCGCTTCGAAAGGCGCAGGCGCACCTTGAGCCGCTCGCCTTGCTCCGGTTTGCCGTGCACTTCGCGAATAAAAGGATTCCACTTCGGGTAAGACGAAAAGTGCGTCAGCACCCGCCACACTATTTCCGGCGAAGCGCCGATATCGATAGTCGTCTTTATCTCCGGCACTGAAGGCTCTCGGTCATACGAAGCGCGCGTGAGCGCGATCGGCTCTGCTGCACAAAGATGCGCGAATGTCGCGAGAGCGCAGGAGCCCCACCGGGACGTGGTAATGGCGCGGGCGCGCAGGAAGCGCGCGGAGCGCCACGCGCGAAGCGGCCCTCCCTCCCCCCTTGAGGGGGAGGGAATGAGGGAGGGGGGTAAGCGCGTGTACCCTCACCTCATCCCCAGCGGGAACAAATGAGGGCGAGGGCGCGGGTCGCTTCCATAGCGTCAAAGAATCTCCGCCTTGTCGCCCTTCTTTTCGAGCCAGCTTTTGCGGTCGGCGGCGCGCTTCTTGGCGAGCAGCATATCGAGCAGCTTCGAGGTATCCTTGGCATCGCCGAGCTGCAATTGCACCAGCCGGCGGGTGTCCGGCGCCATGGTGGTCTCGCGCAGTTGGATCGGATTCATTTCGCCCAGTCCCTTGAAGCGGGTGATGGTCGGCTTGGCCTGACGCTTCTCGGCCTCCAGCCGATCGAGAATGCCCTTTTTTTCGTCCTCATCCAAGGCGTAATAGACGTCCTTGCCGACGTCAATGCGAAACAGCGGCGGCATCGCGACGTAAACCCGCCCGGCCTCGACAAGTGCTCGGAAATGCTTGACGAACAAGGCGCACAGCAGGGTCGCGATATGCGCGCCGTCGGAATCGGCGTCCGCCAGAATGCAGACTTTGCCGTAACGCAAACCGTCGATCTTGTTGCTGCCCGGGTCGATACCGAGGGCGATCGCGATGTCGTGCACTTCCTGCGACCCGAGGACTTCCGCGGATTCGACTTCCCAGGTATTGAGAATCTTGCCGCGCAACGGCAGCACCGCTTGAAACTCGCGCTCGCGCGCCTGCTTCGCGGATCCGCCCGCGGAGTCGCCTTCGACGAGAAACAATTCCGTGCGCGACAGATCCTGCGAGCTGCAGTCCGACAGCTTTCCGGGCAGCGCGGGGCCGGTGCCGATCTTCTTGCGCTCGATCTTTTTGTCGGCCTTGAGCCGCGCCTGCGCGGCGTCAATCGCGAGCTGAGCGAGTCGTTCCGCGTCGGCGACATGTTGCGCCAGCCAGATACTGAAGGCGTCTTTCGTCACGCCCTGCACGAACGCGGCGGCATCGCGCGAGGACAGGCGCTCCTTGGTTTGACCGGAGAATTGCGGTTCGCGCATTTTGAGCGACAGCACGTACGCCGCCCGCCCCCACACATCTTCCGGCGCGAGCTTGACGCCGCGCGGCAGCAAATTGCGAAACTCGCAGAACTCTCGCAGTGCTTCGGTGAGACCGGTGCGAAAGCCGTTAACGTGCGTGCCGTCCTGCACGGTCGGAATCAGATTGACGTAGCTTTCGCGCACCGGCTCGTCGTCGCCCGGCAGCCATACGGTCGCCCAATCGGCTTCTTCGTTGCCGCCTTTAAACGTGCCGCAGAACGGTTCTTCCGGGATAAGCTCCACTTTGCCTATTTCCGCGAGCAGATATTCCTTTAGCCCCTCTTGGTATTGCCACTCTTCGTTGTCCGCCTTCGCCGTCTCGTTTACGAAGCTGACCCGCAGGCCGGGCAGCAGCACCGCTTTCGCGCGCAGCAAGTGCTTCAGCGCCGGGATGCTGAACTTGATGGTGTCGAAAAATTTCGGATCGGCCCAGAAGCGCACGGTGGTTCCGGTTTCTTTTTTGTTCACCGTGCCGGTCGCGCGCAACTCCGACGTCTTCGCCCCGTCCGCGAAAGTCATGCGGTACTCTTTGCCGTCGCGACGCACATGCACTTCGAGCTTCTTCGACAGCGCGTTGACGACCGATACGCCGACCCCGTGCAGGCCGCCCGAGTAGGTGTAGTTCTTGTTGGAGAACTTACCGCCGGCATGCAGCCGCGTCAGAATAACTTCGACGCCCGACACCTTCTCACCCTTGTGCTTGTCGACCGGCATGCCGCGGCCGTCATCGGTCACGGACAGCGATCCGTCCTCGTGCAACACCACGTCGATGCGCTTGGCAAAGCCCGCGATCGCTTCGTCCACGCTGTTATCGACCACCTCTTGCGCGAGGTGATTCGGCCGTTCGGTCTGCGTATACATGCCCGGACGGCGGCGGACGGGCTCGAGACCGGTTAAGACTTCAATTGCGGAGGAATCGTAAACAGTGCTCATGCGGTCAGGCGATCGTGAGAGAAAACATCAGGGAAACAGCGGGGCGCCGCGTTCGACACGGGAGCTAATGTACTCCGGTGACTATCAAGACCGGGCAGCATTGGCGGCGCAGTATACAGGAGCCGGCGCGCGCTTTGGAGGGAACGCGACGTAAGTCCGGCCGTCGCCGACGAGGTGAACGCGCGGCGAGCCGGCCGGATCGTTCGCTAGAGATTGTCTAAAGGGAACCTCTAATAATTCATAGTTCGAATGTAGGGTGGGTTGAGCAAAGCGATGCCGCACAGGATGTGCCAATTTCGCGAAGCACGCGGACGTGCGGAGCGATACCCGCCGAACAATATGATTTTGTCGGGTCCGCCGCTTGCGTGGCCTTGACTCGCCCTACATGAGAAGCAATTTTTAGAGGTTCCCTAAATCTTGGACGAGGGAATCACGCACCGCGGAGGGAACCGCGTCCACCGCGTAGCGGTAGTTTTCGTGATCGATCCCGACCGCGATATCCGCACCGCGCTTGACCGAGCGAATCATCTCCGGAGTGAGCTCGAACCGGAGAAAATGGACCGACGAAGTCTTCGCTTCGTTGGTGCGCTCCAGGTCTTCGTCCGCGATAGCCCACACCGCGTCGTGGCCGGCAACCCGCACCCACACCCGTCTCTCGATGTCCTTGAGTGCAGCGAGCGCTCGGTGCCGCTCCTCCACGTCGGGATACTCGAGGAGCATCGTGGCCTTCCAGTTGGTTCCGTCGGGAATCAACGGATTGTAGGCACCCAGCTCGTCCTCTATCCCTTCGGGCTCGAAAATGCGCTCCACCCGCAGCATTTCCTGTATCTGATACTGCATGGTCAGGCGATCCTCGAAGCTCAGTGTGGCGTTCGGCCCGATCGCGACTTGGCGATTTTTCTTATGCGCGATGACTTTGTCGCGGAACTGCGGCCGTGCGCGCGCGTAGGCCTCGAGCGTGTAAAGGTCGGCGCGCGTGAGCTTGCCGGTGGGAAGTTGGCTAGATTCCATAGGCTTGGCGTAACAGTGACAGTGGATGTTCGGGCTTGCGGCCGTCGCGCAGCCCGTTCTCGATCTGGTGGCCGGCCATCGGGCAGTCGCTCGCATAGTGCGCCGCTTCCGAGGACTGCACCCGGCTGACCACCGGACGGCAGATCTTCATCGAAATCTCGTGGGACTCGCTCTTTACGGCGTAAGTGCCGTCGTGGCCGGAGCAGCGCTCGATCACGTCGATTTCCGTGCCGGGAACCAACGCCAACATATCTCGCGTCTTCAGGCCGAGATTCTGTACGCGCAAGTGGCACGGGACGTGATAAGCGATCTTGCCGAGCGGCTGTTTGAAATCCGTGCGTAGCGCGCCTTCGGCGTGCCGCAGCATCAAGTATTCGAAAGGGTCGAAAATCGCGTCGCGGACTTTGATCACGTCCGGGTCATGCGGAAACATGAGCGGCAGTTCTTGCTTGAACATCAGAACGCACGATGGAACCGGGGCCACAATATCCCAACCCTCGTCCACCAGCTTTGCCAGCACCGGAATATTCGATTCTTTCAAGCGCGCCACCGCTTCCAGGTCACCGAGCTCGAGCTTCGGCATGCCGCAACAGCGCTCGCGCTCCGCGATACGGACGGGGATGCCGTTGTGTTCGAAGACCGCAATCAGGTCGATACCGAGTTCCGGCGCGTTGTAGTTGCCGTAACACGTGGCAAAAAGGGCGACCTGCCCGCGCGTGGAAGCGGTGGGTTTAACCACGTAGGCCGCGATGTTTCGGCGCTTCGCGCGCTTTCTCAGGGTGTCGGAATGGTACTCGGGCACGACCGCGTCGGGGTGGATACCGGCCGCCTTGTCGAGCACGCGACGTACCACCGAATTCCTGTTCGCGGCATTAACCGTCTGTGCGACTACCGGAATGCCGGCCAGACGTCCGACCAAGTCGGTGCTCGTCAACAAGCGATCGCGTGGACGGACATCACCCTGCTTAAACTTCACCGCTTTGGCCCGCAGCATCAAGTGCGGGAAATCGACGTTCCAGGGATGCGGCGGCACGTAGGGGCATTTGGTCATGTAACACATGTCGCAGAGATAACAGTGATCCACGACCTTCCAGTAGTCCTGCTTCGCGACGCCGTCGACCTCCATCGATTCCGAGTTGTCGATGAGATCAAACAGCGTGGGGAAGGAATTACACAGGCTGAAGCAACGGCGGCAGCCGTGACAGATGTCGTACACCCGCTCCAGTTCCTTGAAGAGCGCCGCCTCGTCGTAGAAGCCGGGACTCCTCCAGTCGAGAGCGTGCCGCGTCGGGGCCTCGAGGCTGCCTTCGCGCCCCGCCGAGTCGGTAGGATTTGCCATACGAAGGTCGGAGCAGTGGTCACTCGCCAGTGCTGGCGAGTGACCTTAGCCCTTTACTTTCCTAACGTATCAAGTGCTTTCTGGAACCGATTCGCGTGCGAACGCTCCGCCTTGGCGAGTGTCTCGAACCAGTCCGCCACTTCGCCGAACCCTTCGTCGCGCGCCGTTTTGGCCATGCCCGGGTACATATCGGTGTACTCGTGCGTCTCACCGGCGATAGCCGCCTTCAAGTTACTGGAGGTAGGTCCAATGGGGAGGCCCGTGGCCGGATCGCCGCATGTCTCGAGGTACTCAAGATGGCCGTGCGCATGGCCGGTTTCCCCTTCCGCCGTAGAACGGAAAACCGCTGATACATCGTTATACCCCTCGACGTCGGCCTTGGCGGCAAAATAGAGGTAACGCCTATTGGCCTGCGATTCGCCGGCGAACGCCGCTTTCAGGTTCCCTTCGGTCTTACTGCCTTTTAGCTGTTTCATCTCACTGGCTCCTGCTGAATGGTGTGAACGATTTACTCAATGTGGCTTCTGCTAAAATTAGAATTATTCTAAATCTATCAATTCCACTCGTCAAATAGCGGGAGATTCGGGAAGACCGGAACCGCCCGCAGACGGCCTAGATTTAGGCGGGAGCCCGCTAGACGGACCGAAGCTGCGCGTCATTGCCTGACGCGCCCCGCACTTGTTTTGGCGAGGATCGCCGCCGTGCACTAGTATTTCTCTATAAGTTCAGAGCCGTTCTCGGCACTCCATCTAAAGATCAATGGCGACTGTAAATCCGACCACCACTCTCAGCGGCTTGGCCCTACGGCTGGTGCGCGACAATCTCCTTACGACCGCGGATGCCGAGCGCCTTCAGGCCGAAGCCCAAACGAATAAGGTCCCCTTTGTCGCGCAGCTCGTCGAAAGCAAAAAACTCCAGGCCGCGGTAATCGCGCGCGTCGCTTCCGAGGAGTTCGGTGTCCCGCTGTATGACATCAATTCGCTCGACATTGAAAGCGCACCGGTAAAGCTCGTCGACGAAAAGATCTTGCGGCGGCACCATGTGTTGCCGCTGCACAAGCGCGGTACGCGGTTGTACGTCGCGATCGCCGACCCGACCAATCTGCAGGCGCTCGATGAAATCAAATTCCACACCGGGTTCGGCACCGAGGCGATTCTGGTCGAGGAAGACAAGCTCTCCGTCGCCATCGAGAAATGCCTGGACGCCGCCGACACTTCCCTCGCCGACATCGCCTCCGATGACAGTTTGGACAATCTGGAAATAGTCGCGGGCGAGGAGGACAAGAAAGAAGGCGCAGCCTCCGGTGAAGAAGGCGTCAACGACACGCCGATCGTGAAATTCGTCAACAAAGTGTTGATGGACGCCATCAACCGGGGCGCTTCCGACATACATATAGAGCCGTACGAAAAGACCTACCGCGTACGCTACCGTCAGGACGGCGTTCTGCAGGAAGTTGCGAGTCCACCGCTGGCACTGGCCAGCCGTATTTCCGCCCGTATTAAAATTCTTTCCCGACTCGATATTGCAGAGCGACGGGTACCGCAAGACGGTCGTATCAAGATGCGTATATCAAAGAATCGGGCCATCGATTTCCGCGTGAGCACACTTCCCACCTTATGGGGAGAAAAAGTGGTGCTCCGCGTCCTGGATCCTACATCTGCGACGCTGGGCGTAGAGAAGCTTGGCTTCGAGGCGGATCAAAAGGAAGCGTTCCTGGAGGCTATTAACCGTCCCTACGGCATGGTGCTCGTCACCGGACCGACGGGTAGCGGAAAAACAGTCACCCTCTATACGGCGCTCAACATTTTGAACGTGCCCGGCACGAACATATCGACCGCGGAGGATCCGGTCGAAATGAACGTGAACGGCATCAACCAAGTGAACATCAACGAAAAAGCGGGCCTGACATTCGCGGGAGCGCTGCGCGCGTTTCTTCGCCAAGATCCGGACGTGATCATGGTCGGCGAAATCCGCGACCTCGAAACGGCGGAGATCTCCATCAAGGCGGCGCAGACGGGACACATGGTGCTCTCCACGCTGCATACGAACGATGCTCCGGCAACGCTCACGCGCTTGGTGAATATGGGCGTGCCCCCTTTCAATATTGCTTCGGCCGTTAACTTAATCGTTGCTCAACGACTCGGGCGACGACTTTGCACCAGTTGCAAGGTGCCGCTCGAAGTTCCCGAACCCGCGCTCATCAAGGCGGGTTTTCAGCCGAGTGAGATAGGAAAGCTGACGATATACGGTCCGGCAGGTTGCGATCTCTGCAACAAGGGCTATAAAGGGCGAGTAGGTGTTTACCAGGTAATGCCGGTTTCCGAGGCCATCGGCGACATCATTATGCGCGGCGGAAACCAGCGGGATATCGAAGTTCAGGCCCAAAAGGAAGGAATTTCCGATCTACGCAAATCGGGCCTGAAGAAGGTCCGTGACGGCATCACCAGTCTCGAGGAAATCGAGAGCATTACCAACCAATAATCCATGGCCGCGGCCGCAAAAAAGAGACCCAAGTTCGACTTCTACGTCTGGGAAGGAGTCGACAAGCAAGGGAAGAAAACCAAGGGCGAGATGGAAGCGGCGAGCGTCGCTTACGTCAACGCCACGCTGCGCCGTCAGGGCATCAATCCGGTCAAGGTGCAAAAGCGCGGCAGCAGCCTGTTCAAGGCGCGCAAGAAAAAGATAACGCCCAAAGACGTCGCCGTTTTTACCCGCCAACTTGCAACCATGTTGACCGCCGGTATCCCGGTGGCGCAGGCGTTCGACATCGTCGGAAAGGGACATGAAAATCCCGGAATGCAAGAGCTCATCCTCGGGATCAAAAACGACATCGAATCCGGCACGAACATGACCGTCGCGCTCTCCAAACACCCGCTTTATTTTGACGCACTTTACTGCAATCTCGTGCAGGCGGGCGAGCAGGCGGGCATTCTCGACAATATTCTCGACAAGGTCGCCACCTACAAAGAAAAGATCGAGGCGATAAAAGGCAAGATAAAATCGGCGTTATTTTATCCCACCGCCGTAATCGTGGTGGCATTCATCATCACCGCCGTTTTGCTCATATTCGTCATTCCGCAGTTTGAAAGCCTGTTTCAGGGTTTCGGCGCCGATCTGCCCGCCCTCACCAAAATGGTCATTGAACTTTCCCGCGCGTTTACGAAATGGTGGTGGGCCATCATCGGTGGGATCGTCGGCACAGTGCTCGCCGTAAGCTACGGTTATAAACGCTCGCCTGCGGCGCAACACACCATGGATCGGTTGCTGCTGCGCGCCCCGGTGATCGGAGTGATCATCACCAAGGCCACCATCGCGCGCTTCTGCCGCACGCTGGGTACGATGTTCGCGGCCGGTGTTCCACTGGTGGAAGCGCTCGACTCGGTCGCCGGCGCTTCCGGTAATCGCGTTTACTATAACGGGACGATGGCAATTAAGGCGGACGTCAGCACCGGCATGCAGCTACAGGCGGCGATGAACGCCACCGGGCTGTTTCCGAATATGGTCGTGCAGATGGTCGCCATCGGCGAGGAGTCGGGCGAGCTCGACGCCATGCTGAATAAAGTGGCGGATTTTTTCGAGCGCGAAGTCGACGACGCCGTTGACGCGCTGAGCAGCCTGCTCGAGCCTATAATCATGGCGTTTCTCGGAATCGTCGTCGGCGGCCTCGTGATAGCGATGTATCTGCCGATCTTCAAGCTTGCTTCCACCGTATAACGTTCGACGAGAAGTGGCGTTACTCCACATTACTCCATGACTTCTTTGGCGCCGCTTTACGCCGCCTACCCTGCTTTCTTTCTCGCCACGATATTCCTGCTCGGGTTGATCGTCGGCAGTTTTCTCAACGTCGTCGTTCATCGACTTCCCATCATGCTCGAGCGCGGGTGGCGTCGCCAGTGCCAAGAACTTGCGGGCAAATCGACAGAGCACGCCGACCGCTATGACCTGATGGCTCCGCGTTCGCAATGCCCTAGCTGCGGACATCCGATCTCCGCGCTCGAAAACATCCCGCTTATCAGCTATGCGTGGCTCCGCGGCAAGTGCAGAGGTTGCGGCAAACCGATTTCCTGGCGCTATCCGATCGTCGAACTGACGACGGGCTTGCTCTCGCTCGCCGTGGCATGGCGCTTCGGCCTCGGCAATGCCACATTGGGTGCGTTACTGCTCACCTGGGCGTTGATTGCGCTCACCTTCATCGACTACGACCATCAACTGCTCCCCGACAACATCACGCTGCCGCTGCTGTGGCTCGGCCTCGCGTTCAATGTGGGCGAGGTTTACGTGTCGCTACCCGCGGCCGTTGTCGGCGCCATGGCGGGTTACTTATCGCTCTGGCTGGTATATCAGATGTTCAAGTTGATTACCGGGCGCGAAGGGATGGGATACGGCGATTTCAAACTTTTCGCGGCGCTCGGCGCCTGGCTCGGATGGCAGCAGCTCCCGCTCATTATTCTCAGCTCGTCTTTTATTGGGGCAATCGTCGGCGTGGGCGGTATTCTACTGATGGGCCGTGACCGGACGGTCCCTATTCCTTTCGGGCCGTTTCTCTGCGCAGCCGGCTGGGTGGCGCTCCTCTGGGGTGACACCATCACGCGCGCTTATCTTCAATTCGCCCGCTTTTAGATTTGAGCCATTGTCTTTAAGCACGTCGCCCCGTTATCGAGCGCGGAGCGGGCTGTTAAGCTATTCCTCATGTTACGGGTAGGCCTCACGGGCGGGATCGGCAGCGGCAAATCGACGGTTGCGGAACTGTTTGCCCGCCGCGGCGTACCCGTCATCGATACCGATGTCATCGCACGCGAGGTGGTGCGCCCCGGTCAGCCCGCGCTCGCGGAAATCATCAAAGAGTTCGGTAACGGCGTATTGGATCAGCACGGTAATCTCGACCGTGCCCGACTGCGCGTACTCGTCTTCGATAGCTCCGACAAACGGGAACGGCTGGAGGCCATGCTACATCCGCGCATACGGAGCGCCGTCCTGCATCAACTTTCTATCTCGAATGCGCCTTACTGCGTGATCGTCGTGCCGTTACTGGTCGAGACAAAGTTCAGGGAATTTATCGACCGCGTGTTGGTCGTCGACGCGGAAGAAACCCGGCAGATGGAGCGCACCAGCGCGCGGGACCACGTGCCGATCGAAGCGGTGCAAAAAATTCTCGCCGCGCAGGCGAAACGCGAAACTCGGCTGGCCGTCGCCGACGACGTGATTACCAATAACGGAACGCTGGAAGACCTCGAACGCGAGGTTGAACGGCTACACGCGCATTATCTTGCCATCGCCCGACCGGGCTAATCCGCCGTCGACAACACGCGGACCGGGACAGCGGGATCTTGCGCGTCCCAGACACCGCTGATCATCGCCACGCCTTGGGCGCCGCGGCTCAGCGCCCGCGCAAGGTCCGCCTCGCGCATGCCGCCGAGCGCGTAGACCGGCAAACCCGTTGACTGGCGGAGTTCCGCGAAACGATCCCATCCCAGAATCGAACCGTGCGGATGACTCGCGGTCGGTAACACCGGACCGAGCACGACGAGATCCGCCTGCAATGCTTCGGCCCGCTGCAGCTCGGCAAGATTGTGGCAGGATGCGCCGACCCAGCGCTTCGCGGAGACCGGGCGCTCGCTCGACGCCATTAGCCGGTGGCTGTTCAAGTGCACGCCATCAGCGTCGCAATCCGCCAGCCAGGAAGGATCAGCATTGACGAGAAGTTTTGCCGCGAAGCGACGGCACAACGCCGACAGCCTGCGTGCGTAACCGCAAAACGCCGTGCGCTCCATGTGCGGTTCCCGCAGTTGCACCAGACGCGCTCCCGCGTCGAAGGCGCGCTGCAGGCGCTTGAGAAACTCCTCTTCGCCGAAACGACGCACGTCGCTGATCAAATAAAGCCGCGGTAGTTGCAGGCGCCGCAAGATCGGAAGATCGGCAGCGGGAAAGCCCCGAGGGTCGAGATGGAGAATCTCGATCCAGCGCATTTCTTGCGCCTCGCGTCCATGCGCAACGCCTTGGTAATCGGTAATGCGCCAAACATCGAGTAATACCTCGAGGTCCGGATAGGCGTGCCGCACCTGCTGGAAAGGAATCGCGCCCCTTACATCAATGCCGAGTTCCTCGCGTAGCTCGCGCTTGAGGCCCGACAACCGGTCCTCTCCCGGCTCAAGCTTGCCGCCGGGAAATTCCCACTTGCCGCCCTGATGAGCGTCGTCGCGGCGGCGGGTAACGCAGACACGATTGTTTTCGGTGAGCAGACCCGCGACGACGTGAATCACAGAACGCCGTCCGGCCGGGATTGTCATGCAGCACCCAGATGCCTAACTGCGGTAGTCGGCGTTGATGCTCACGTAGTCGTGCGAGAAGTCGCACGTCCAGACGCGGGCGCTATAGCGACCGGCGCCAAGCGAAACGCGAACACGGATCTCGGCCGGTCGCATCGCCGCCCGGCCGGCCGCCTCCGTATAATCCGGCGCGAGACTGCCGTCGCGAACCACGCGGACGTCGTTTATCCAGAGGCAAACCCGATGCACGTCGAGCCGGGACACGCGCGCACGGCCGATCGCCGCGAGGATGCGCCCCCAGTTGGGATCGGAAGCGAAGAACGCCGTCTTAACGAGCGGCGAATTGGCGATGGTATTCGCGACTTCGAGGCAATCGGTTTCCGACTCGCCTTCGGTGACCTCGATGGTGATGAATTTCGTCGCGCCTTCGCCATCGCGCACGATCGCCTGCGCAAGCTCCATGCATACTTCGGTAACCGCGGCCCGCAGCGCGTCGTACGAGGGGCCCGCGTGATCGACGCGCGGATTGCCGGCGCGGCCCGTGGCAAGCAGCACGCAGGCGTCATTCGTGGACGTGTCGCCATCCACGGTGATGCGATTGAAGGAGGCATCGGCCGCCGTTCCGATACAAGCACGGAGGGTTTCGCGGGTTACCGCGGCGTCGGTTGCAATAAAGGCGAGCATTGTCGCCATGTTCGGCTGGATCATGCCGGCGCCTTTCGCGATACCGGTAACGGTGACTTCGCGGCCACCGAGGGAGACACGGCGCGACGCTCCTTTCGGAACGGTATCCGTCGTCATGATGCCTTGCGCCGCATCGCTCCAGCCGTCTTCGCGCAGCTCGCGCACGGTGGCGGGGAGCGCGGCCAATAACCGATCGAGCGGAATTCGTTCGCCGATTACGCCCGTCGAAAACGGCAGCACTTCGTGCGCTTCGCAGCCGAGCTGCTTAGCGAGAGCACTACAGCAGGCTTCGGCATCGTGCATACCCGGCAAACCGGTACCGGCATTGGCGTAACCGGTATTAATCACGAGCGCGCGCGGCATGGCGCGTTCGAGATGGGCGCGCGCCACCACGACCGGCGCCGCGCAGAATCGGTTGCGCGTAAACACCGCCGCCGCTTCGGTTCCGGGCACACACTCGATCACGACGACGTCGCGACGCCCCGGTTTGCGTAACCCGGCGGCGGCGGCACCCGAACGAATGCCGGGAACGACCAGTAACGGCGGCAGACCGGTAAGTCCGACGGTCATGGACTAGCGCGACCAGCGGCTCATTCGAGCCGGCCGTGGCAATGTTTGTACTTCTTGCCCGACCCGCACGGGCACGGCTGATTGCGCCCGACCTTGGGTTGCTTGCGCACGACCGGGCGTTGCTCCACGGCCACGTCGTTGTCCTCGGCACGCTCCCCCGCGTTCGCCGAGGGGTGCAAGAAATGCATCTCCCGTGGAGCGCGCCGCGGCGCTTCGAAAATTTCAGGAGTCTCCGCGGGCTGCACCTCCATGCGCGCCAGCAAGGTCGCCACTTCCTGCTTGATGCGGGCGAGCATGTCGGAGAAAAGCTCAAACGCCTCGCGCTTGTACTCCTGCTTCGGATTCTTCTGCGCATAACCGCGCAAATGTATTCCCTGGCGCAGGTAATCCATGGCGGCGAGATGGTCCTTCCATTGCTGATCGAGCACCTGCAGCATGACCGCCTTCTCCAGTCGACGCATGACATCGGGTCCCACCGCTGTCGTCTTCTCTTGGTGGCGGCGTTCCAGCTCGGCTAGCACCCGATCGCGTATCTTTTCCTCGTCGAGGCTAGTCTCTTGATCGAGCCACGACTTGAGCGGGAGCTTCAAGCCGAATTCGCGCTCGAGGCTGTCCTCGAGCCCCGGGAGATCCCACTGCTCTTCCAGACTTTGCGGCGGGATGTAATTTCCGACCAGCGCTTCGACGACGTCGCGCCGGACCGCGCGGATGCTCTCGGAGATGTCCTCCACGTCCATGAGGCGGTTACGCTGCTCGTAAATCACCTTACGCTGCTCGTTCGCGACATCGTCGTACTCGAGCAGCTGCTTGCGGATATCGAAGTTCCGGCCTTCGACCTTGCGTTGCGCGTTCTCGATCGCCCGCGTCACCCACGGATGTTCGATCGCCTCGCCCTCCTGCATGCCCAGCTTTTGCATCAGACCGGCGACACGGTCGGAGCCGAAGATGCGCAGCAGATTGTCTTCGAGCGACAGATAGAAGCGACTGGCGCCCGGATCGCCTTGACGTCCCGACCGCCCGCGCAACTGATTGTCGATGCGCCGCGATTCATGCCGCTCGGTACCGATAACCTTCAACCCGCCGGCGGCAACGACCTGCCGGTGGCGCTTTTCCCACTCTTGTCGTATTTGTTCGCGCTTGCTCGCGTCGGCATCCGCGTCGGCGAGCTCCATGGTCAAGTTCCCGCCCAGCACGATGTCCGTTCCGCGGCCCGCCATATTCGTCGCGATCGTCACCGCGCCGGGGCGGCCGGCCTGCGCCACGATCAGCGCTTCGCGCTCGTGCTGCTTGGCGTTGAGCACTTGATGGGGAATTTTTTCCTTGTCAAGCAGCCGCGAGAGATGCTCCGAGGCTTCGATGGAGATGGTCCCGACGAGCACCGGCTGGCCACGTTCGTGGCTCTCCTTGATATCAGCGATGATCGCGCCGTGCTTCTCGCGCGCCGTGCGATACACCTGATCGCCCATGTCGTCGCGGATCATCGGCTGGTGCGTCGGTATCACGACGACTTCGAGTCCGTAGATTTGGTGGAACTCGAATGCTTCGGTGTCGGCCGTGCCGGTCATGCCGGAGAGCTTCTGATAGAGCCGGAAATAATTCTGGAACGTGATCGTGGCGAGCGTCTGGTTCTCGTTTTCGATCGGAACCCCTTCCTTCGCCTCGATCGCCTGATGCAGACCCTCGGACCAGCGCCGGCCGATCATCATGCGCCCGGTGAATTCATCGATGATGATGACCTGCTGGTCGCGAACCAGGTAATCCACTTCCCGCCGGTACAAGGCGTGCGCGCGCAACGCCGCGTTCAAGTGATGCATGAGCGCGAGGCTTGAAACGTCATAGAGATTGCCGCCCGCCTCCAGCAGTCCGGCCTGCGTCAGCAGCCGCTCGACTTTCTCGTGACCCGCCTCGGTCAAGAACGCTTGGCGCGTTTTCTCGTCAACGCTGTAGTCGCCCGGCCCGCCTTCGGTTTCCTGTTTCTCCAATTTCGGAATAATGGCGTTAATCTTGACGTAGAGATCGGTGCTCTCTTCCGCCGGGCCGGAAATAATGAGCGGAGTGCGCGCTTCGTCGATTAAAATCGAGTCGACTTCATCGACAATCGCGAAATTGAGGCCGCGCTGCACCCGGTCCTCGGGGCGAAACGCCATGTTGTCGCGCAGATAGTCGAAGCCGTACTCGTTATTGGTGCCGTAGGCGATATCCGCGGCGTAGGCCGCGCGCTTGGTCTCGCGGTCCTGGCCCGGTACCACGACCCCGACCGTCATGCCGAGAAAGCGGTAGATCTGCCCCATCCATTCCGCGTCCCGGCGCGCCAAATAGTCGTTCACGGTGACGACGTGCACCCCGCGCCCGGAAAGGGCGTTCAAATACGCCGGCAGCGTGGCGACCAGCGTCTTGCCTTCACCGGTACGCATTTCGGCGATCTTGCCCTGGTGCAACACCATGCCGCCGATCAACTGGACGTCGAAATGCCGCATTCCGAGCACGCGCTTGGAGGCCTCCCTCACCACGGCGAACGCTTCGGGCAGCACCTGGTCGAGTTCTTCTCCCTGGGATAAACGCGTCCTAAACTCCGCCGTCTTCGCGCGCAACGCCTCGTCGGAGAGCGCGGCGACGCCCGGCTCGAGCGCGTTGATGCGCTCGACCTGCCAGTGCATCGCCTTTAGCAGGCGCGAGTTGCGGCTGCCGAATATCTTCGTAAGTGCTTTGGTGATCATCGGGAACTACGCGACGTGCACGGAAAGAATCGAGCGTGGATTATGGAGGAAAAGGAAGGGGACTTGAAGGCTAAGGAAGCCTTCTCGCCCCGCTACTACTGAGCAGCGCGCAAATACCTGCCTGGATTCAGCGGCTGCTCGTCCCGCAACACCTCAAAATGCACATGCGGCCCGGTCGAGCGCCCCGAGCTCCCGACGAGCGCAATCGCATCCCCCCGGTTGACCTTGTCCCCGACCTTCACGAGAAAGGAGAGGGCAT
>Ga0070741_10008836_pt1 | contig 19964 bp, 21 predicted proteins | sample Coa_R1_4_FD_66440 | JGI IMG/M metagenome (GOLD analysis project Ga0070741, IMG submission 66440) | Surface soil microbial communities from Centralia Pennsylvania, which are recovering from an underground coalmine fire - Coalmine... | ecosystem: Environmental > Terrestrial > Soil > Unclassified ...
CCATTGCGGCCCGCAGTGTAGGCCCGGCCACGCTGCGGGACGGGGCCCGGTCACGCCGGCCGGCCACGTTCAGGGACGGGGCCCGGCAGCGCCCCCGGGCACGCCGCAGCCCCGACGCGAGCATGGGCGCCCCGGAGGGCGCCCATGCCACGTTGGATCTTTGCTGGAAAGGCAATCACGACCCGCTTGGTCAGCGCCGGGCGGGACCATCTCCCGGCTAGGCCGTTGATCGGGTGTCTGGCTTGGATTCCACCAGGTGGTCCAGCTTGCCGCGCTAGCGGCCAGCCACCTCCAGGGTCCCGCGTTGTTGACTACTCAGTTGGACCACCTCCTTTCTCTGGTGCCCCTATGAAACCACAGCTCGGGGCCGCCATGGGCGCGTCTTTGCCGGCCCGCCGCTACTCCTCGTCGGCCGGGGGCCCGATGGCGCCGATGGCGTCGAAGTAGCCGAGCTGGGCGTCGAGCACGGCCGCCACCTGGTCCTCGGAGTACGGCGAGTCGGAGGCCTTGGCCCTGGACAGGACGAAGTCGGCGACCTCCTCCGGCCCGACCACGATCGAGCCCTCCGGCGCCCCGCCCTCGACGGCGGTCATCCCCCGTGCGCGGAGGAACTCGAGGTTCCACTCGATGATCTGGCGCACGTCCGCGTAGCTCAGGACCGCACTGATCTCGAACGGCAGGTGGTTGGCGACCCACTCCGTCGCCTCGTCGATGTCGAACACCGCGCGCGGCGGCTCGGCATCGAGGCGGCGCGCCTCGCGCCCGACGAGCACCGCCGCGATCAAGAACACGACCGCAACCGCGAGCACGATGTACAGGACGATCATCGCTGAGCGCCCATGCTAAGCCCCCCTCGCGGGGAGCCCCGCCGCTACAGGCCGATGCGCTGGGCCAGCAGCTCGCGGTGGTACGTGGGGTCGCCCAGGTAGAGCTCGGAGCTCTTGGCGCGCTTGAAGTACAGGTGCGCCGGGTGCTCCCAGGTGAACCCGATCCCACCGTGGATCTGGATGTTCTCCGCTGCCGCGTGGAAGTACGCGTCCGAGCAGTACGCCTTCGCCAGGCTGGCCACGACCGGCAGCTCGTCGGAGTCCTCCGCCGCCGCCCAGCCCGCGTAGTAGGCCGCCGACTTGGCGCTCTCCACCTCGAGCAGCATGTCCGCGCACTTGTGCTTGATGGCCTGGAAGCTGCCGATGGGCCGTCCGAACTGCACGCGCACCTTGGCGTACTCCACGCTCATGTCGAGCACCCTCTGCGCGCCGCCCACCTGTTCGGCGGCGAGCGCCACGGCGGCCAGGTCGAGCATCTTCGACAGCCCCGCCCACGCCGTGCCCTCACTCCCGATGAGCCGCGCCGGTGTCCCGGAGAACTCCAGCTTCGCCTGTTTGCGGGTCTGGTCCATCGTGGCCAGCGGCGTGCGTGTCAGCCCGCTCGCATCACCCGCAACGGCGAACAGCGATACACCGCCGCTCGTCCGAGCCGGCACAAGGATCAGGTTCGCCGTGTGGCCGTCGAGCACGAAACTCTTGGTCCCGTCCAGCGTCCAGCTGTCGCCCGAGCCGCTCGCCGCAGTGGTCACGCCCTCCTCGTCCCACCGCCCGGCCGGCTCGGTGAGCGCGACGGTGGCGATGGTCTCGCCCGACGCGATCCCGGGGAGGTAGTCCTTCTTCGCGCCGTCGTCACCGGAGGTGAGCAGGGCGTTGGCCGCTAGCGCGACGCTCGAGAAGTAGGGGGCGCACAGCAGTGCCCGGCCCATCTCCTCCAGCACCACGATCAGCTCGACGTACGTGTAGCCGGAGCCGCCGAACTCCTCCGGGACGGCAAGGCCCTGGAGGCCGAGCTGCTGGGCCATCTGGGACCAGACGGCGGGGTCGTAGCCCTCGGTCGTCTCCATCAGCCGGCGGACCTCGGCCTCAGGCGACTTGTCGTCGAGGAACCTGCGGACAGACTTGCGTAGCTCTTCCTGTTCCTCGCTGAAGGCGAAGTTCACGGCGCGCCCCTTGCTCAACGGTGGTCGCCCATTTCTACTAGACGGCCCCGGCGGCTGGCGAAGCCGGGGCGTGGGAGGATGGCCGGATGGCCACTCCCCTCGAGGTCGTCTGGAGCGACGCCGCGTCCGAGGTCCACCGGACCGTCGTCGGCCCGATGGACAACAACGTCTACATCGTCCGCTGCCGCGACACCGGCGACGCCGTACTGATCGACGCCGCCAACGAGCACGAGCGCCTCCTCGAGGTGTGCACGGAGCTCGGCGTGCGATCGGTCGTCGAGACCCACGGCCACTGGGACCACATCCAGGCCGTGCCGGCGATGCGCGACGCCGGCTACGACGTGGCCGTCACCCAGGCCGATGCGGCGATGCTGCCGTCCTACGACCTGCTCATGGACGACGACGAGGTCATCGAGGTCGGCCGCCAGCGCCTGCGCACGATCATGACCCCGGGGCACACCCCGGGCTCGATCTGCTTCGTGCTCGAGGGGACGCCGGTCATGTTCAGCGGTGACACGCTGTTCCCGGGCGGCCCGGGCAACACGTCGTTCCCCGGCGGTGACTTCCCGACGATCATCCGCTCGATCGAGGACCGCCTGTTCACGCTCCCCGCCGACACGATCGTGCTGCCCGGCCACGGCGCGTCGACGACGATCGCCACGGAGCGCCCGCACCTGCAGGAGTGGGTCGAACGGGGCTGGTAGCGGTGCTCGACGGGTACCGGGTCGTCGACGCCGACGGGCACGGCGGCGAGCCGCGCGACTGGCATGACCGCGTCCCGGATGCTTTTCGGGAGAACCTGACCGCCTATCTCGCCCGTGTGGAGGCCCACTATCGCGGGCTGCCCGCCGCACACCGTTCCGCAGAAGAGGCGACGCGGACCGGCGCGGAGGCCAAGGGCCCGGGGTACGGCCACGCCATGCGCCCGGGGATGTGGGACCCCGCCGCCCGTCTCCCCGACATGGACGAAGAAGGCATCGACGTCGCCGTGCTGTTCCCGCCCGGCGCCGGTGAGGAGTGGGCGTTGCTCGACGCCCCGTTCGCCACCGCGCTGTGCCGCGCCCTCAACGACACGCGCGCCGAGTACTGCGCGTACGCGCCGTCACGCCTGTTCGCCGTGGCCAAGCTGCCGCTCATCGACCCGGCCGCGGCGGCCGAGGAGCTCGACCGCGCCGTGACCGATCTCGGCATGGTCGGTGCCGTCGTGCCCCAACACGTGCGCGACCGCAACCTCGACGACCCCGCGCTCGATGCCGTGTGGGCCGCCGCGGCGCGCCTCGGCGTGCCGGTCCTCGTGCACGGGGGCGGTCAGGCGCCTGACCAGGTGCCCGTGGTGATCGACCGTTTCACCACACGGCTGGCCCAGCACGCGCTGAGCCACCCCGTCGGCCACATGATGGCGGTGACGTGCTTCACCGTCGGGGGCATCCTGGCCCGCCACCCGTCGCTGCGCGTGGGGTTCATGGAGGGCGGCATCGGGTGGCTGCCGTTCTGGCTCGAGCGCCTCGACGAGCACTACGAGCTGCTGCCGGACCAGGCACCCGCCATCGACCGCCCGCCGAGCGAGTACTTCCTGTCGGGCCGGTGCTTCATCAGCGGTGACTCCGACGAACGCGGGGTCGCCACCGTGGAGGCGGCGTTCCCGGGGCTCGTCTGCTACGCGTCGGACTACTTCCACTGGGACTGCAAGTTCCCCGACAGCGCGCGCACGGTCGTCGAGCGCGAGGACCTTGGCGACGACGCGCGGCGGGCCGTGCTCGCCAGTAACGCCGAACGGCTCTACGCGTTCAGCCGCTGAACGTCGGCAGCACGCCCTCCCGCCGCGTCAGCGGGGCGCGCGGCGCAGTCACGAGCTCGATCTCCGGTGGCAGGCCGTCGACGGAACACGAGCCGTCGGCGTCGACAGAGACCGTGATGCGGCGACCACCGAGCGGGATGCGCTGCACCTGGAGCGGGCCGATCCCTTCGGGGAGCGCGGGCGCGAGCCAGACCTTCCCCCGTGGCACCCACGGGTCGAAGCGAAGCAGCGTGCGCAGGCACAGCAGCGGCGTACCCGACGCCCACGCCTGCGGCGACGACGACGTCGGGTACCCCACGACGATTGGCAGCTCGGAACGGTCGATGCCGCTGTAGAGCTCGGGCAGCCGTCCGCCCTGCGAGACGGCACCGTCGAGCAACGCCAGCACGATCCGCTGTGCATGCTCGACCATGCCATAGCGCATCAGCCCGGCGGCGATGATGGCGTTGTCGTGCGGCCACACCGAGCCGCAGTGGTAGCTGATCGGGTTGTACCCGCCCATGTTCGTGGCGAGCGTCCGGACGCCCCAGCCGGAGAACATCTCGGGCGACATCAGGCGCTCCGCCACGAGCGCCGCCTTGTCCTCGTCGACGATGCCCGTCCAGAGGCAGTGGCCCATGTTGGACGCCAACGAGTCGATCGGCCGCTTCTGGTGGTCGAGCCCAACGGCGAACCATCCCCGGTCCTCGAGCCAGAAGTCCTCGTTGAACCGCCGCTTCAAGTCAGCTGCGCGCGACCGCCACATCTGCGCCTTGCCAGGGTCGCCCGCCTCCTCGGCAAAGAACGACGCAGCGAGGAACGCTCCGTAGACGTACCCCTGCACCTCGCACAACGCGATCGGCGCCTTCGGGAGGTCGCCGTTGGCGAAGCGGATGCCGTCGAAACTGTCCTTCCATCCCTGGTTCTGCAGCCCTCGGTCGCTCGCGCGCAGGTACTCGACATAGCCGTCCCCGTCGCGGTCGCCATAATCGACGATCCACTGCAGCGCCGCGTCGGCGCACGGCAGCAGCTGGTCGACCGCCTCCCACGCCAGGCCCCAGCGCCGCAGTTCGCCGAGCAGCATGACGTAAAGCGGCGTCGCGTCGGCCGACCCGTAGTACAGCGAGCCCCCGTCGAGGTTCAGCGAGTCCGCCTCGCTGAAGCGCATCTCGTGGATGATGCGCCCGGGCTCCTCCTCGGTGAGGGGGTCGACCTTGGTGCCCTGGAACCGGGCCAGCGTCTGCAGCGTCCCGAGCGCCAGGTCGGGGTCGACGAGCAGCGCCATCCACGACGTGAGCAGCGAGTCGCGACCGAAAAGCGTCATGAACCACGGCGCGCCCGCGGCGACCACCGCCCGCTCGGGGTGCTCGGGGTCGAAGATCCGCAACGCGCCGAGGTCTTCGAGGCTGCGGCGGACCACGTTGCGGAGGTCCTCGTTCTCGGTGGCCACGAACGGCACGTCGCGGCGCCACTTGTTGAGCCGCTCCGCCGGCGTCGACCGCTCGACCGGCTCACCGCAGCGGTACCGCGGCTCGACCTCGTCCCTGTCAATGATGGGCGTGACCTGCACGCACGTCTGCCACTCGCCCTTGGCGGCGACGATCACCTCGAAGCTGAGCGTGTTGGCGGCCAGGTGGGCCTTCGGCGTGCACGCCACGCGGCACCCTCGCCGCACATTGCCCTTCTGGAAGTGGAACACGACCGCACCGTCGGCGGCCTCGCTGGTGTGGTCGCCCGACGTCGCGACCCGGCCTTCTTTGACTTCGAACAGATTGGCGAAGTCGGCGTCGACGATGAGCTCGAGCGAGCAGAACGCCGGCTCCTCGCCGTAGTTGCGCACGATGATGTCCTCGCGCATCCCCCGCCCGACATAGCGCGACCGGAACACGACGAGCGTCGAGTCCGCCCTCCCGGGCCGCGGCAACGTGCGGCCGACGAAGCGCGCGCTGAACGGGTCGAGCGGCGCGGCCGCCAGCCACTGCGGCTCCTGGCCGTTGAGCCGCAACGCGAAGCGCGACAAGAAGCGCGTGTCGGCGACGAACAGGCCGTGCGGTGCCGTCGGCACGATGTCGCCGCTCGAGGCCGAGATGCAGAAGGACGACCCTTCCACGAGCGTGACGGTGCCGCCGGGCCCGAGGAGGGGGGGCGGCTCACCGGCGAAGGTCCACGGCGCGTCCGGCACTCCGGACCACCGTACCGGCGCTCATCAGCGAGTTGGCCGACCCAGGACGCGACCGATCACGGCGCGGCCGCGGTCAGGCGCTCGGGCGCCCGCTGACCCCCAAGGCGATGGCGAGCGCGGCAACCGCGACGGGCACGGCGGCGAGGGAGCCGACGAACCCGCTGACGCCGAACGCGTGCCCGTAGGTGATGATGATCAGGGCGCGCAGCACGGCGAGCACGGCGACGAGCGCGGCCAGGCCCCCAGCGGCGGCAACGGCGGTGCGCCGGAACGACGCCGGCACGCTCGGCCGGATGGCGGCGGCCAGCCCGACGGCGAGCAGCAGGGCGAGCGCCACCTCGACCGACGCGAACCCGGTCGCCACGAGGAAGTGGGCGCGCAGCGTGCCGCGCGAGTACACGCGGAACCCGCCCACGCTGACGCGGTCGGCCGACAGCAGCACGTCGGCGACGATCGTGAGCACGACGGCGACGAGGACGCCGACGGCCGCCCAGGCCCCCGGGTCGCCACGGACGCCGGCGAAGCTGGCGGGCTGGCCCGGGTGGGCGCGGCGCGCCCACGACGGCGGCAGCGGGGCGCCGGGCGGTGGGCCGCCGCGGGCGTGGGCGGGCTGGCTTGCCGAGGTGCCGCCGGGCGGGGCCGGCGGTGCCGGCGCGGCGCCGGCGGGCGGGGTCGGCGGGGGTGCCTGGGGCGGCGGCTGGCCGGCCATTGGCCCGTTCTCCCAGCTCTGGGGCTCGGCCGGGTCGCTCATGGATCACCTCCTCGGCGCCACCGCCAACGGTACCCAACGACCGGGGAACGGGATTTCCCCTACCTGCGTAGTGCTAATAGACTGGGGGTGGTGCCGGGCCCCCTGTTCGCGATCGAGGACCTCCACGTCGAGGTCGACGGCCACGAGATCCTGCGCGGCGTCGACCTGCTCGTCGAGGAGGGCGAACTGCACGCCCTGATGGGCCCCAACGGGTCCGGCAAATCGACGCTCGCGGCGACGCTTCTGGGCAACCCCGACTACCGGGTGACCCAGGGGCGGGTCCTGTTCAAAGGCGAAGACGTCACGGCCTGGCCCACGGACGTCCGTGCCAAAGCGGGCATGTTCCTCGCCTTCCAGTACCCGGAGGAGATCGCAGGCGTCCCGATGGCCCAGTTCCTGAAGCAGGCGCTGGTCGCCCGGACGGGGCAGGATGACCTCTCAATGCTCGAGACGCGGCTGGCCATCATGGAGTGGATGCGCCGCCTCGACATGGACCCCTCGTTCGGCGACCGCTACCTCAACCAGGGGTTCTCCGGCGGGGAGAAGAAGCGCAACGAGGTGCTGCAGATGGCGATCCTGCGCCCCGACGTCGCCGTGCTCGACGAGACCGACTCGGGCCTCGACATCGACGCCCTGCGCAGCGTGGCGCGAGGCGTCCGGGAGGTGCGCACCGACCGCCCGCAACTCGGGATCCTGCTGATCACCCACTACCAGCGCATCCTCGAGGAACTGCCGCCCGACCGCGTCCACCTGCTCGTGGGCGGCCGCACGGTGGCGAGCGGCGGCCCCGAACTGGCCCGCCAGCTCGAGGCCGAAGGGTACGAGTCGTGGAGGCACGGATGACCAAGCTCGAGCCCACCACCGCCCTCGACGTGGCGCGCGTGCAGAAGGACTTCCCGATCCTGAGCCGCCAGATCAACGGGACGCGCCTCGTGTACCTCGACTCGGCGTCGTCGGCGCAGAAGCCGGCGTCGGTGATCGAGGCGATGGACTGCTACTACCGCACCACGCACGCCAACATCCACCGCGGCGCGTACACCCTCGCCGAAGAGGCGACCGCGATGTACGAAGCGGCGCGCGCCGGGCTGGCGCAGTTCATCGGGGCGCCGTCGCCGTCGGAGATCGTGTTCACCAAGAACGTCACGGAGGCGATCAACCTCGTCGCCTACTCGTGGGGGCGGCACAACCTGCAGGCGGGCGACGTCGTCGTGCTCACCGAGGTCGAGCACCACGCCAACCTGGTGCCGTGGTTGATCCTGAAGGAGGAGCGCGGCATCGAGCTGCGGTTCCTCCCGATGGCCGAGGACTTCACGCTCGACCTGAGCGGCCTCGACCGCGCCCTCGACGGCGCCAAGCTCGTCGGCGTGACGGCCATGTCGAACGTCCTCGGCACCATGCCACCGGTGGCGGAGATCGCTGCGGCGGCCCACGCCGCGGGCGCGCTGGTCCTGGTCGACGGTGCCCAGCTCACCCCGCACGTGCACACCGACGTGCGCGCCCTCGGCTGCGACTTCTACGGCGTGACCGGGCACAAGATGCTCGGCCCCACCGGCATCGGCGCCCTCTGGGCCCGCCGTGAGCTGCTCGAGGAGATGCCCGCGTTCCTCGCGGGCGGCGAGATGATCCGCGACGTCCGCCTCGACGGGTGGCTCCCCAACGAGGTGCCGTGGAAGTTCGAGGCGGGGACCATGCCGATCGCCGAGGCGGTCGGCCTCAGCGCGGCGATCGACTACCTCAACGGCCTCGGCATGGATGCCGTGCGCCACCACGAGATGGCGCTCACCCGCTACGCCCTCGACCGGCTGCGCGACCGCTACGGGCCGGCGTTCCGCATCTTCGGCCCCGACGACGTTTCCTCGCGCGGTGGGGTCATCTCCTTCGACTACAAGGGCATCCACCCCCACGACCTCTCCCAGGTCCTCGACCAGCGCGGCGTGTGCATCCGCGCCGGCCACCACTGCGCCAAGCCGCTGATGCGCAAGCTCGGGGTCGCCGCGACGGCCCGCGCCTCGCTCTACGTCTACAACGACGAGGCCGACGTCGACACGCTCGTGGACGCCCTGTCCACCGCTGACGAGCTGTTCCTGTAGGAGGCTGGCGCCATGGCGGGCCTGGAAGACCTGTACCGGGAGATCATCCTCGACCACTACCGCAACCCCCGCAACCGCGGGGAGCTGCCGGTGCCGCCCGCCCACCGCGTCGAGGGGTTCAACCCGCTGTGCGGGGACGAGGTCGTCGTGTACGTCGACGTGGAGAACGGGCGCATCGCCGACGTCCGTATCGGTGGCCAGGGGTGCTCGATCTCGCAGTCGTCGGCGTCGATGATGTCCGCCGCCGTCAAGAACAAGACGCTCCCCGAGGTGCGCTCGCTCATCCGCGCCTTCAAGGGGATGATGTCGATCCACGAGCAGCGCCTCGACGGCGACGACGGCGCGCCCGAGGAGGCCGAGGCCGACGTCAAGCTCGGCGACCTCGAAGCGCTGCAGGGCGTGGTCAAGTTCCCGGTGCGCATCAAGTGCGCCACGCTGTCGTGGAACACGCTGGCCCAGGCGCTCGACGAGGACGAGGCGGCGGCCGGCTGACCCGAGCCGTTAGCGTGGCCGCGTGAGCAGCCCGCTGCGTGCCGTGACCGTGGTCGGAGGCTCCCTCGCCGGGGCGCGCACGGCAGAGGCGCTGCGGCGCCAGGGCTTCGACGGGGCCATCCGCATCGTGAGCGCGGAGCGCGAGCTGCCCTTCGACCGCCCGCCGCTGTCCAAGCAGGTGCTCGCCGGCAAGTGGGAGCCCGACCGCGCCCGCTTGTACGGCGCCGACGAGCTCGACGCCGAGTGGCTGTTCGGGCGGTCGGCGACCGCGCTCGACGTGGCGGCGACGGCGGTGACGCTCGACGACGGGTCGCGGATCGACGGGGACGCGGTCGTGATCGCCACCGGCGCGTCCCCGCGCCGGCTGCCGGCCAGCGTGGCGCCACCGGGGCTCACGTCCGTGCACGTCCTGCGCACGATGGACGACTGCCTGGCGTTGCGCGCCGACCTGTCGGGCGGGCCGCGCGTCGCCGTCATCGGCGCCGGGTTCATCGGCTCGGAGGTGGCGGCGACGGCCAAGGGGCTCGGCGCCGACGTCGTCGTCATCGAGGCCCTCCCCGTGCCGCTCGAGCGCGGCCTCGGCCCGAAGATGGGCCCGCTCGCCGCCGAGCTGCACCGCGACAACGGCGTCGAGGTGCGGCTGGGCACGCCTGTCTCCGGCCTCGAAGGCGACGGCGACGGGCGCGTGGCCCGCGTCCGCCTGGCCGATGGGGGCGCCGTGGAGGCCGACGTCGTGGTGGTGGGCATCGGCGTGGCGCCCAACACGGGGTGGCTCCAAGGATCGGGGCTCGAGCTCGACGACGGCGTGGTGTGCGACTCGCGTTGTCGTGCCGCGCCCGGGATCGTCGCCGCCGGCGACGTGGCGCGGTGGTTCCACGAGGGCATCGGCCGCCACATCCGCGTCGAGCACTGGACCAACGCGTCGGAGCAGGGCGATGCCGCCGCCACCGCGTTGCTCCAGGGCGACGGCGCGCTCCCCTACCGGCCCGTGCCGTACTTCTGGTCGGACCAGTACGGCACCAAGATCCAGATGGTGGGCACGCCGCTGGCGGGCGACGATGTCGAGGTCGTCGAGGGGTCGGTCGAGGAGCGGCGGTTCGTCGCCGCCTACGGCCGCGAGGGCCGCCTCACCGCGGCGTTGATGTGGAACCGTGCCTCACGCGTGCCCCGCTATTTGGACCTTCTCGCAAACGGCGCCCCCTTCCCGCCGCCCGCGCCCTCCTCGTAAGCTCGCCACGTCGCCGCCGGGGCGCGCCGGAAGTGGGGTCGCGATGGGGCTGTGGAAGGCGTGGAAGCAGGTGAAGGCCATCTCCGCCACGGGGATGCCCACGGGCCAGGCGCCGCGTGGGGCGAACAACATGGCGATGGGGTTCGCCGGCGCATGGATGCGGATGCTGGGCCCGTTATTCGCGTCGCAGGCGCCCGAACGCGGCAGCGTGCTGCCGGGGACGGAGCCCGATGTGCAGCCGCTCACCGCGGACGCGCTCGCCGCGGGGATCGCCGCCGTCCGTGCCCGGGACAGCGCGTTCGACCCCGAGCTGCTCACCGCCTTCGCCGGCCAGGTCTTCTCCGCCGTGGCCGGCGCGTGGGCGAGCGGCGACGCGTCCGCCGTGCGCGACGTCGTGTCCGACGAGATGTGGGAGCCGCTCGCGGCCGCGTCCCACGCACCCATCGCCGCCGGCCTCGGCCAGCTCATCGGGCGCGAGACCGGGCGGCCGGCGCTCACCGGCGTGTGGGCCGGCGCGTGGTACGACAGCGCGCTGTTCCACATCGACGTCACCGTCGACGTCCCGCCCGACGCCGTGCGCGACGCGCCGCCGGGCCTGACCGCGTGGGACGAGGAGTGGCTGTTCCAACGGTCGGTCACGCCGGGCGGCAGCCCGTCGGCCCGTCCCGACCACTGCCCGTCGTGCGGCGCGCCGACGAGCATCGGGCCCGACGGGGCCTGCACCCACTGCCGGGCGCCGGTGCCGGTGCTGACGGCCGGGTGGCTGGTGACGCACGTGCGCTCGCACAACCCGCTCGCCGCGCAGATGGCGGGCGAGGCCTCGTCGCTCCCACCGGACCTGGCCCAGAAGCTCCCGCCCGACGTCATCGCCCAGGTGCTGCGCGGCGGCGGCCCGGCTGGCGGGAGCGCCCGCTGATGCGTTGGGGCAAGCGCGGCGATGACCCACACCCCACAGCGCTCGTGATCGGCGCTCCCGTCGGCGCGACGGGCGCCGCGGTCGGCGCCATCGACGACCGCGACGACGGCAGCTGCGCAGGCCTCGCGGCCGCCGACGCCCACTTCGACCCGGGCGCGTTCCTCGCGTGGGCGCGCGGCGCGTACGACCGCTCGGTGCAGCTGTGGGCGTCGCGCGACGCCGAGCCGCTCAGGCCGCTGATGGACGCGGAGGTGTGGGACCGCTACGCGCAGGAGGTCCTCGCCGCCAGCACCCTTCCCGGGCCGCGGTCGTTCGCGACGGCCGCAACACCTTCGGCGCGCCTTGCCGGCGCGAACGCGGATGGGGGGCACCAGAACGCCGTCGTCGTGTTCGACTGCGTGGTCGCCGACGCGGCGTTGTGCGGGACGTGGGGCCTCGGCACCGACGCGGCGCGGTGGGCGGACCGGTGGCTGTTCCAACGGCCCTCGACGTGCTCGACCCACGCGTCGGGCGCCGTCGTGGTGTGCCCGATGTGCGGCGCGCCGGCGACCGGTGGCGGGCAGCGGTGCCGGTACTGCGCGGCCGACCTCAGCGCCCAGACCGGAGGGTGGCTGGTGACGCGCCTCGAGACGACGATGCCATGGCTGGTGCGGGCGGAGGACCGCCTGAGCGGGCTGCGCGACCGCATGGCCGCCAAGGTCAGTGCCACGCTGCCGCCGCTGCCCAGCCCGCCGCAGGGGCCGCTGCTGCAGCCCCCGCGCGCCGCGGTGCAACAGCCGCCGCGCGCCGCGCCGCCTGCCTGATCAGGGGAAGGCGAACGGGTCGGGGTCTGCCACTGGCTCGGCCGCGGGCTCGGCGTACGCGGCGTAGCCGGTGCGCTCGAGCTCCTCGGCCAGCTCAGGGCCGCCCGTGTCGACGATGCGCCCGCCGGCGAGGACGTGCACGACGTCGGGCCGCAGCTCGGTGAGCAGCCGGCTGTAGTGGGTGATGGCGAGCACGCCGAGGCCGCGCGACCCGACGAGGGCGGAGACGCGGCGGGCGACGGCGCGCAGGGCGTCGACGTCGAGGCCGGAGTCGATCTCGTCGAGCACGGCGATCTTCGGCTCGAGCACGGCGAGCTGCAGCGTCTCGTTGCGCTTCTTCTCGCCGCCCGACAGGTCGACGTTGAGCGGGCGCGACAGGAAGCGCTCGTCGAACCCGATCTCGGCGGCTTCGGCCCCGACCAGCGCGGGCACGAGCGACGGGTCCTCGCCCCGGGCGCGGAACGCCGCCCCCAGCGCGTCGGCGAGCGAGACACCCGGCACCTCGATCGGGTACTGCATGGCGAGGAACAGGCCGGCCTGGGCGCGCTGCCACGGCGGCAGCGACAGCAGGTCGACGCCGTCGAGCTCCACGCGGCCACCGAGCACCTCGTAGCCCGGCTTGCCCATCAGCACGTGCGACAGCGTCGACTTGCCGGACCCGTTGCGGCCCATGACGGCGTGCACGGACCCCGACTCGACGGTGAGGTCCACGCCGCGCAGGATCTCCCTGCCGGGGATGCCGGCGCGCAGCCCCGAGATCACGAGCTCGCTCACAGCTCCACCACCACGTCACCGTCGCGCACCGTCGCCGCGTACACGGCGACGGGCTGCGTCGCGGGCAGGCACAGCGGCTCGCCCGTCCGCAGGTCGAACGTACTGCCGTGCTTGATGCACTCGATCGAGCACTCGTACACGTCCACCGACCCCTCTGACAACGGCACGTCCTGATGGCTGCAGCGGTCCAGGATGGCGTACACGGACGTCCCGATGCGCGCCACGGCGACGGTCACGCCGTCGACTTCGAACGGGAGCGCCCCGCCCTCGGGCAGCGCGTCGAACCGGCACACGACGTGCTCAGCCATCGAGGCCCACCCGCAACTTGGCGCCGATGACATCGGTCACGTGGGCGCGCAGGCCCTCCGGCAGGCGCTCGATGACCTCGCCGAAGAACCCCAGCACGATCAGGCGGTCCGCCACATCGGTCGGGACGCCGCGGCTCTCGAGGTAGAACCGTTGGTCGGCGTCGATCGGCCCGGTCGCCGACGCGTGCGAGCAGCTGACGTCGTTCTCCTCGATGTCGAGGTTGGGCACCGAGTACGTCGCCAGGCCCGTCTCGGACAGGACCAGGTTGCGGTTGGTCTGGAACGCCTGCGTCCCCGCCGCCCCGCGCCGCACCCGGATGAGCCCGCTGTAGGCCGAGCGGGATTCGTCGGCGACGGCGCCCTTGAACAGCAGGTCGCTCGACGACTTCGGCGCCACGTGGTCCTGCAGCGTCCGGAAGTCGTGCATCTGATGCCCGCTGCCGCAGTACAGCGCCGCGAGCTCCGCGCTCCCGCCCGGGCCGATGACGGTGCTGTCGGTACGGCTGCGCGCGTAGTCGCCGCCGAGGGCGACCGTGGCCGCCCGCAGCACCGCGTCACGCCCCACGCTGGCGGCCAGGTACGCCGTCTGCCACACCTCGGGCCCGAGCTCCTGCACGGTCACGTGCGATAGGTGGGCGGCGTCGGCGACGTGCAGCTCGGTCACCGGGTCCGACCAGGCGCGCACGTCGGCCGACAGGTGGTGCTCGATGACCGTCGCCTGCGCGCCCTGCCCGATGCGCACGATGACGCGGGGGAACCTGACCGTGCCGCTGCTCTCGGCCCAGTGCACGACGACAATGGGGCGCTCGACCACCGTTGCCGGCGGCACGCTGATGACCACGGGCTCCGGTGCGTGCGCGGTGTTGAGATCGGCAAAGGGGTCGCTCGGGGCCGCCTGGGAGGTGAGGGTGTCGATGTCGGACACGGCGAGCGCGACGTACGGCGAACCGCTGCCCACGACGCCGAGCGCGTACCCGTCGACGAGGACGACCGACGCCTCGGGGAGCACGGGGCGGGCCGACGCACTCGAGGGCCGCGGTGCCGGCGCCCACGCCCCGGGGTCGAGCTCGTTGACGCGGCTGTAGCGCCAGATCTCCTCGGCGTCGGTCGGCAACGGGTGGTCGTCGTAGCGCGCCCGTGCCCGCGCCCGCGCCGCGGCGAGCGCGCCGTCTTCGCTGGCTGCCTCGGGTGCGGGCGCGGGGAACGCAGAACGCGCCATCAGCGGCCTCGGCGGCGAGCGGTCAGGTTCTCAGCGGCGGCGGAACCGGTCACGCCAACTGCGCCGGCCTGACTCGGCGCGCTCGCGCTGGCGCCCCACCTCGTCGATGACCTCGGGCGCCACGCTGTTGACGATGGCCTCGGCCTCGTCCAGCAGCTCGATGCTGTCGGCGTCGAAGCCCTCGGGCTCTTCGGTCGGCGGGGGCGTGACGAGCGACCCGTGCACCCAGTTGACATCGGCCAGGCGGCGCTCGAAGGAGGGGCAGTCGTCGGGGCAGCGCCAGGGCGCTTCGGGCGCCAGGTCGAGCTCGCACATGCGCGCCACTTCACCGCTCGAGTACGTGCGGCTCTGGAAGTGCTTGCACTCTTCTCGCATCGCCACGTGCCCCATCGTGGCACGCGCTCACCCACGAGAAGGACGGCGCCGCTCCCACGGGCGCTCGAGTGCGGGGGGTGTCCAGCCGCGGTCGGCGGGGTTCACGGTGGTGCCGGGCGGGACGATGGCGTCGATGCGGTCGAGGACGTCGTCGCCGAGCTCGACGTCGCCGGCGTCGAGCTGGCCCTTGAGCTGCTCCATGGTGCGGGGGCCGATGATCGCCGAGGTGACGGCCGGGTGGGCCAGGACGAACCCGATCGCCATCTGGATCAAGCCCAGGCCGGCGTCGTCGGCCACGGTGGCGAGGGCGTCGGCGGCGTCGAGCTTGCGCTGGTTGTCGGGCCGGTCGAGGTCGAAGCGCGCCGGGATGCGCGCCGCGCGGTGCGAGGGCTCGATGTCGCGGCCCTTGCGGTACTTCCCGCTCAGCCAGCCGCCGGCGAGCGGCGACCAGGGGATGACCCCCATCCCGTAACGCTGGCAGGTGGGCAGCACGTCGGCCTCGATCCCGCGCACGAGCATCGAATAGGGCGGCTGCTCGCACACGAACCGCTGCGTGTTGCGCTTCTCCGCCGACCACTGCGCCTCGACGATCTGCTCGGCCGGGAACGTCGACGAGCCGATGTAGCGCACCTTGCCGGCGTGGACGAGGTCGGAGAGGGCGCCGAGGGTCTCCTCGATGGCGGTCGTGTGGTCCGGTCGGTGGATCTGGTAGAGGTCGATGTAGTCGGTGCCGAGGCGGCGCAACGAGTTCTCGCAGTCGCGGACGAGCCACAGGCGGCTGTTGCCCTCGTGGTTGCGCTTGTCGTCGTCCATGCGCCCGTGCGCCTTCGTCGCCAGCACGACGTCGTCGCGCCGGCCCTTCAGGGCGCGGCCGACGATCTCCTCGGACTCACCGCGGGAGTAGACGTCGGCCGTGTCGATGAAGTTGATCCCCGCGTCGAGCGCGGCGTCGATGATGGCGCTGCACTCGTCGTGGTCACGGTTGCCGAAGGACCCGAACATCATGGCGCCGAGGCACAGCGTGCTGACCTTGACGCCGGTGCGCCCGAGCGTGCGGTACTTCACGTTCGTCTCCTTGTGGTGGTCGTCTACCGGGCCCGGCGGTCAGCCGACGGAGCCTTCCATCTGCAGCTCGATGAGGCGGCTCCACTCGACCGCGTACTCCATGGGGAGGGTGCGGGTGACGGGTTCGATGAAGCCGTTGACGATCATGCTCATCGCCTGCTGCTCCGACAGCCCGCGGCTCATGAGGTAGAAGAGCTGGTCGCTGCCGATCTTCGACACGGTGGCCTCGTGGCCGATCTGGGCGTCGCGCTCCTCGACCTCCATGTACGGCTTGGTCTCCGACACCGAGTCCTCGTCGAGGATGAGGGCGTCGCAGCGCACGAAGCTCTTGGCGCCCTTGGCGCCGGGGTCGACGTGCACCAGGCCGCGGTAGGTGCTGTGGCCGCCGTCCTTGGAGATCGACTTCGAGATGATCGTCGACGTCGTATCGGGCGCGGCGTGGACCATCTTGGCGCCGGTGTCCTGGTGCTGGCCGGCACCGGCGTAGGCGACGGAAAGGACCTCCCCAGACGCCTTCGGGCCGACCATCACGACGCTCGGGTACTTCATGGTCAGGCGCGAGCCGATGTTGCCGTCCACCCACTCAACGTGGGCCTCGGCCTCGGCGCGGGCGCGCTTGGTGACAAGGTTGTAGACGTTCGGCGACCAGTTCTGGATCGTCGTGTAGGTGATGCGCGACCCGGGGAGGGCGACGAGCTCGACGACCGCGGAGTGCAGCGACTCGCTCGAGTAGACCGGCGCCGAGCAGCCCTCGATGTAGTGCACCTGGGCGCCCTCGTCGGCGATGATCAGCGTCCGCTCGAACTGGCCGGCGTTCTCGGAGTTGATGCGGAAGTACGCCTGCAGGGGCAGCTCGCAGTTCACGCCCGGTGGGACGTAGATGAAGCTGCCTCCGGACCACACCGCGGAGTTGAGGGCGGCGAACTTGTTGTCCCCGGGCGGGATCACCTTGCTGAAGAACCGCCGCACGAGGTCGGGGTGCTCACGCACCGCGGTGTCCATGTCCGAGAACAGGATCCCCTGCTTCTCGAGGTCCTCCCGGTTGCGGTGGTAGACGACCTCGGACTCGTACTGCGCGGTGACGCCGGCGAGGTACTTGCGCTCGGCCTCGGGGATGCCGAGCTTCTCGTAGGTCGCCTTCATCTGCTCGGGCAGCTGGTCCCACTCGTCGACCTGGTCGCCGGCCGGGCGGAGGTAGTAGTAGATGTCGTCGAAGTCGAGGGCGGGCATGTTGACGGCGAACCAGGGCGCCATCGGTTTGGACTCGAAGATCCGCAGCGCCTTGAGCCGGAAGTTGGTCATCCAGTCCGGCTCGCCCTTCCACCAGGAGATCTCGCGGACCACGTCCTCGTTGATGCCCTTGCGGGGGGTGAAGGCGTAGTCGACCGTGTCGCTCCAGCCGAGCTTGTACCTGCCGAGATCGAGGTCGGTGGTGGTCATGCGCAGCTCCTTGCAACACGAGGGGTCAGGGGGGTATTTCCCCTACGCAGATAGTAACAAATCCCACCCAACAAGGCCTGTGGTCGGGGGGCGAACGCGCCGATGTACGCGATATGGCGGGTACGTGGGGATGCGCGTGCGGGAGCACCAACGAGATGGCCGCGCCGGTGTGCTCGGCGTGCGGGCGCGCCGCGCCAGCACCCGCGCCGCTGGCCACGAACGGTGCCGGCGGGTGGGCATCGAGCGCCGCGCCGGGCCCGGGGCCCTCGGGGGGCCCCGGGCGCGGGGCGCCGGGAGCGGGTGGGGCGCGCGGGCCGTCGGCTCCCTCCGCGGGGTCGGCCCCGTCCGCGGGGTCGGCCCCGTCGGCTGCGTCGGCCCCGTCCGCTCCGTTGGCTCCCTCCGCTGCGTCGGCTCCGTCCGCTCCGTCCGCTCCTTTCGCTCCGCCACCGCCCCCAGTGCCGCCCGGCCTGTCTGCCGCGGCGGGTCGGCCCCGGCCCACACTCCTGCCGAGCCCGCCTCCGCCCCCGGCTGGGAACGCGCCCGGCGCACCGGCGCGGCGGGGCCCGGTGCTCCCGGTGGGGCGCCGGCCTGAAGGGGGCAGCGCCGCCACGGGGCCGCGCCCGATCCCGACGTTGAGCTCCGCGCCGCGCACTCCCCCGGCACCCCCGGCCGCAACGCTGAGCGCGGCGGTACGTTCGCCCGCCGCCACCGCCGGCGCGACCGTCGCCACCATGGCTCCCGTCGCCCCGCCCGTCGTCCCGCCGCCGCTCCCGCCGGAGTGGAGCGAGGCGCTCGAGCAGGTCCGCGCGCCGGTCGCCGACGCCCCGGCGGAGCGGCGGCCTGGACCCGGCTACGGCGCTGGCCCCATGGGCGGCTTCGCGAGTGACCCGGCGGACGCGCCGGCGCTCGACCGCCGCTCGAGTGCGGCGCTCGAGCCACCGCCCGTCGAGCGGGACCGCCGCAACACGGTCGCCCTGTCGCTGGCCGGGCTGTTCGACGACCTCGGTGCGCCGGAGATCACGACCGCGCCCCCGCCGCCGAAGCGCACCACGCCGTCGTTCTTCGAGATGCAGGACGAGGAGGAGGAAGCGGCCGCCGCGGCCGCCGCCGCGCAGCGCCGGGGCCCGATGCGGTCGCTGTTGTCGCCGGGCGGGATCATCGCCGCCATCGCCGTGGTCGCCGCCCTCTATATCGTCGGCTACGTCGTCTCACGCGAGACGCCGCCGAAGCCGCCGACGGACCAGGTCACCACTGTCAGCCACACCCGCTGACACCCCGCGCCGGGTTGGTGGCGCCCCCGCGCCCGCCCTCCTCGCCGCCGGCCCCACGGGCCGCGACTGGCGCGAATTTCGCGCCACACGGCAAAAAAGTCGCGTTCTCGGACCCAAAAGCGCGAAAAATCGACCGCGTGGCGCGAAATTCGCGCCACGCGAGGGCCGGGCCATGCCCAGCCCCGGCCGACATCCTCCCTACGGGGTACGGGACCGGCGGCGTTAGGGGACGGCGACGGCGACCGGCGACGGCAACCGTGCCGGCGCCATGCCCGCGGCCCGACGGAGCCGCGCCACCTGCCATGCCAGGCGCCACCCCTCCCCCGGGCCTGCCTTGGAGCGGCCGGCCAGGCGGTCGGCGAGGACGTAGGGGATCTCGGCGACGAGCGTCCACCGCCCCCGCACGAGCAGCTCGAGGAGCACCCGCGCCGCGTCGGGCCGGATGGCGACGTCGTCGACCACCTGCCGTTCGAACGCGAAGAACCCGCCGAGCGGGTCGCTCACCGACCGGGCCCTCGGCAGTGCTGCACGCACGGACCGCCGGGCGACTTCGGACACCGCCGGGCGCACCCGGCCGCGCCGCCCACCACCGAGCGGGGCCAGGAACCGGCTGCCCACGACCACCTGCGCCGTCCCCGCCCGCAGCGGCTGGAGGAGGTCGGACAGCAGTTCCGGCGGGTGCTGCAGGTCGGCGTCCATCACGGCGACCCAGCGGCTCTCCGCCACCGCCAAGCCGGCGAGCACCGCCCCGGCCAGGCCGCCACGGCGTTCGCCGGGTGCCCGGTGGAGCACGCTCACGCGGTCCGACACGGCCGCCAGGCCGGCGAGGACCGCGACCGTCTCGTCATCGGAATCGTCCACGAACACGATCCGCCACCGCAGGCCGGTCGCCTCGAGCGCCATCTCGGCCCGCTCGGCGAGCGCTGCGACGTTGGGGGCCTCGTGCCTGGTTGGGACGAGCACGACGACATCGTGCATACGGCAGGTTCTCGGCTGGCACGCCGATGGGATGAATGGGTCAGATGACCCTTCCTGGCCGCGTGGCGGGGGCGGGCGACGCCGTGGACGCGGGCCGCGCTACCGCGGCGGCGGACACGAGCTCGGAGAACAGCCGCTGGTGCGCCTCCTCCTCGGGCAGGAGCTCCGGGTGCCACTGGACGGCTCGCACGTCCGGGTGGCCGTCGACCTCGAAGGCCTCGACCGTCCCGTCCGGCGCCCACGCGACCGGGCGCACCCCCCTTCCCGGCCGCCCGACCGCCTGGTGGTGCAGCGAGTTCGCCCCCCCC